>Ga0213872_10000040_pt1 | contig 122419 bp, 102 predicted proteins | sample VelepicomBERX_R2_FD_160071 | JGI IMG/M metagenome (GOLD analysis project Ga0213872, IMG submission 160071) | Rhizosphere microbial communities from Vellozia epidendroides in rupestrian grasslands, the National Park of Serra do Cipo, Brazil - RX_R2 | ecosystem: Host-associated > Plants > Roots...
GGTTCTCAGCAGTTTGTAAAAATGTGGCCTGCAGCAGCCAAAGCCGCAAATCATCGCGCTCAGCTACGTGACAATCTGGGCATATTTCACAAAAGCAAACTGTTATGATGGTGTTGCCGCTAGCGGCCAAGAGCAGCCGCTTTCGGAGATAGAAATAGACTAAATAGTGAAGAAATTTCTAACCAATATTGCAAATCATCTTCCGTTGGGACTAACGGCGTTGATGCTAGCGGGTTTTGTCTACGGCAATATGGACCCGTCGCTCGAGCTACATAATTATGGCTCCACTCCGTTTTTCATTGGATGTGGGGCATATTTAATTGCTATTTTTACATTAATCTATTTGGTAGGCTCCTTACGTGCATTGATACTTTCGGTTTCCCCAAAAACTCCGACGTTGCTGGTGTATGTGATCTGGGCCTTCATTTTGACTTCGTCGGGGTTGGTTTGGGGAGCGGCGGCGAATTTTATGTTTTCAATTTTTGAAAACGCAACCGCTACCAGTTATGTTGAAATAAAAGGCGAATTTCTCCATTATGAAAAATGGGGAAGCAGAAATAGTTGCCAAGAAAAGGCGATTTTTTTAACGGCGTACGGAGAGATTGGCGTATGCGCGATGGGACACTCGTCTAACTTTAAATTAGGAACTCTTTTTCCTGAAAGCTTAAAGTCAGGAGATGAAGTTGTTTTTGTTGGAAAAAAGAATAGTATGGTATTCGTATTGAAGAAAATTAAATTTGACGGCCAATGAGTCTCCAGCTGTCATCCGCGCGAATGCCGAAATCGGCCAATTGTTGCCGGCCACTGTTACATTTCGATTGGCATTGCAAGAACAGCACTCTCGTGGCAGGATGCCATCCAGATCAAATAACTTGGCGGCATGAAATGATAAAGCGCTTAATCTTCTTATTGTCGGTCATTCCAACCTTAGCTCTGGCTAACGAACCAACTCCTGTGGTGAAGCAGGAAGTCCTCCATCTCATCACCTATCTCAAAAACTCGGGCTGCCAGTTCAATCGCAATGGCTCGTGGTATGGCCCTGGTGAGGCTGCCGATCATCTCGATCAAAAATACCAGTACCTGGTTAAGAAAGGATTGATCACCGCCACGGAGGATTTTATTGCTCGTGCGGGTAGTGAGAGCAGCATGAGTGGCAAGCCGTATCAGGTCAAATGCGGCGCCAATGCCCCTGTGCAAAGCGGGCCTTGGCTCAAGGCTGAATTGGTCAAGTTCCGCAGCAGTGGGCAATGATGCTGTTCACAACTTGTTCAAGGCCGACTCATTGCACGATATATAGCAAGTTTGGCCAGAACCGGCCAGTACCGGTCGGGTGCGTCCAGCAAGGATGCGGGAATACGAATAAAAACTCAAGAAATTTGGATCATCTAATCAGGGGATTATGCCAGCACTACGCCGCTTGATACGTCATCGCCCTCGTCTTACTGTTTCGCTGGTTTGCGGAACTATTGTTGGACTACTTCTACCCGGGCAATGGCAACCATTGACTCGGGTATTAATTAGCTGGAATACGGCAATCTGGGCCTATCTGGTATTGATGGGATGGCTAATGGCACGAGCCAGCCATGCTCGCGTCTGCCGAATCGCGGGCCAAGAGGACCGTAGCGCAGTGGCGGTTTTGTCCGTGTTGTCAGTCGCGGCAGTTGCCAGCATTGCCGCCATTGTGATGGAGCTTACCTCTGCAAAGGATCTGACATTTAATCATCGTCTGGCACATTACCTGTTTACGGGCGCAACCGTGTTCGGATCATGGTGCCTGGTGGCGGTGCTATTTACTTTTCATTACGCGCATCTGTTCTACACAGCTCCGCCGGAGCGCCGTCCCTTACGATTTGCTGACGCAGAACCCAATCCGAACTATTGGGATTTCATGTATTTTTCATTCACCATCGCGGTGGCCGCCCAAACCTCCGACGTCAACGTATTATCCCGATCGGCTCGCAAAACTGTGCTGGCACAGTCGATACTGAGCTTCGTCTTCAACACAGCAATCTTGGGGTTGACGATCAATATCGCTGCTAGCATCGTAGGGGGATAGTGTGGATGCCGCGAATTGCAGGCGTCTTGTTGCGGCCACGAGCAGTCGTCGAGTACCGAGACCTTAAGTACCGATTAAGCAAAGCTGAGGTAGCATTCCGAATACGCTATACCTGCGAAAAGCTTTGATATAGGAAAACTTCGACATGAGCGCGTCACAAGACCGGAAGGACCAGCTGTTGTTATATTTAGTGAATCCTGAAGTTTACTTTTGGTTGGTAGTGCTGTTGTTCGGCACTGTGGCCACTGGCTGGTTTCTTATCGGTGTAGGTGTAGTGTTCGCCTTAATCCCTTTAGGCGGTATACTGGTGTACGGCTTACTTCGTAAACAGCAAGCCCAAAATGATATTTCCGGCGAAGGGGCCAAAGAAGTAACGCATTGAATACTCGGTCCGGTGTACATAATCGGAAATTCAATTCAAATGACAGTAAAGCTGCGACAGGCGGCTTGGGGGTGCGGAATCAATTGGTGATTTACACGTTCGATGAGATCAAACCCGCACCAATGCAGCTTATTTGAAGATAAGTTGATCTCGATCTGGTCCCTGTCAGGTTTCCCCTACATTTAACTATCTGGATTTCCACTACAAAACGTGTCGGTCATACCCGATACCGGTGTAGGGGATGAGTTGCGATACTGTCTCCATCGAACAGGAGATCATCATGACCATCACCATCCAACTGGCAAGCAGCAATCCCAACGCAGTTTCGGCCCCCAGCGCCGCCAAGTGCGCCATGTGCAGCTTCCGCAATCTGTGCCTGCCAGTGGGCCTGGATGATACCGACGTCAGCCGCCTGGACCAGATCATCGCGCGCCGCCGCCGTGTGGCCAAAGATGAACCGCTGTTCCGCCTGGACGATTCTTTCCACAACCTGTACGCGATCCGCTACGGCCACTTCAAGACTTCGCAGGTGAACGTGCGCGGAGAGCAGCAGATTACCGGCTTCCAGATGGCGGGCGACCTGCTGGGCATGGACGCCATCGGCACTGGCCGCCACGGCAGCAGCGCCGTCGCGCTGGACGACGCGGAAGTCTGCGAAATCCCGTTTGCCCGTCTGCAGGAGCTGGTGATTCAGATGCCTAGCCTGATGCGCCACTTCCACCGCATCATGAGCCATGAAATCACCCGCGAGCAAAATGTCATGCTCTTCCTCGGCAATATGCGCGCCGAGCAGCGTTTTGCCCTGTTCCTGCTGAACCTGTCCTCGCGCTATTCGGCGCGCGGCCAGTCGTCCACCCAGTTCCAGCTGCGCATGTCGCGTGAAGACATCGGCGCCTACTTGGGCCTTACCATTGAATCGATCAGCCGCCTGCTGTCGCGCTTCCGCCAGAACGGCTGGATCAAGGTCGACAACCGCGAGCTGACCCTGCTGGACCGCGCCGCGCTGGAAGACCTGGCCAGCGGCGCAGCGGAGGAAGCCAGCGCTCGCGCCGCTGAACAGCCGCGCCGCATCCGCCAGGCGGCTTGATTCTTACAGCGGCACCTCCTCGTCAGCCGGCATGGCCAGCTGGCGCAGGCGCGGCACATCCAGCAGGCTGATGGCGCGGTTGCTCACCGTGATCAGCCCCTCCGCGCGGAAGCGGCTCAACAGCCGGCTCACGCTTTCCACCGCCAGCCCCAGATAGCTGCTGATGTCCTCGCGCGGCATGCACAGGCGCAGGGCTTTTTCTTGGCCCTTGGCCTGCTGCTGGGCCAGCTCCAGCAGGAAGGCGGCCATGCGCTGCGGCGCCCGCGCGCTGCCCAGCATCAGCATGGCGGACTGGCGCCGCACCAATTCTTCACCCACCAGTTGATGGAACTGGCCCAGCAGGGCCGGATCGGCCGCCATCGCCGTCATCAGCGCCTGGTAGGGGATGGCGCACACCGCGCTGTCGCACAAGGCCACCGCATCGCTGACGTAATGGGCGTCGGCCAGCGCATCCAGGCCCAGCATCTGTCCCGGCAGATACCAGCCGGTCACCTGGCTGGCGCCGCCGGGAGTGCGGGTTTCTGTCTTGAACTGCCCCTGGCGCACCGAGTACAGCTGGGTCAGCGGCGCGCCCCGTGTCACCAGGCGGGTCTGGCGCGGGACGTTGTAAAAGCAGACCAGCTGCTCATAGCTGTCCAGGGCTTCGCCTTCCAGCCGGGCGGAAAGGCAGTGCTGGCGGGCCAGGCAGTGCTTGCATGACGGGCCAGAAATCGTAGTGTCCATGGCGGTGCTCGCGACATTCTTTTGATATGTATCAGACTATCAAGCAGGACAAAAAAATCCTTTGACATGAATCAAATTGCTCGGGCTTGGTTTCAATTGATTTGGATCAAATTTATTCTTGAGCGAAATCATTATGCTTTCAGACTCATCGGGTAAGACCGGGGCTATTTTCATGAGTCAGCTATTTCATATTCCCGCTTTACGCACCGCTTCGTCGCATCAGGAAAGGATGGCAGCCTGCCAGGCCGCTGAAACCTGTCTGCGGGTGGCGGCGATTGCCTTCGAGACCTCGGAAGGCATGATGATCACCGACCCGCAGGGCGTGATCATGCAAGTCAACCAGGCCTTTTGCCGCATCACCGGTTACGCGCCGGACGAGGCGATGGGACGCACGCCCAGCCTGCTCAGTTCAGGCAAGCATGACGCCGAGTTTTACCGCGCCATGTGGGCCGCTATCGAAACCCAGGGCCGCTGGAGCGGTGAAGTCTGGAACCGCCGCAAGAACGGCGAAATCTATCCGGAGCATCTGACCATCACCGCCGTCAAGGATGACGCGGGACAGGTCACGCATTACGTCGCGTCGCTGACCGACATCACCCTCAGCAAGGCGGCCAGCGACGAGATCAAGAACCTGGCGTTCTACGATCCGCTGACGCGCCTGCCCAACCGCCGCCTGCTGCTGGAGCGGCTGCGCCAGGCGCTGGCTGCCAGCACGACGCACGACCGCTACGGCGCGCTGATCCTGCTGGACCTGGACGACTTCAAGATCCTCAACGAGACGCTGGGCCACAACACGGGCGACCTGCTGCTGCAGCAGGTGGGCAGCCGGCTGCAAAGCTGCCTGCGCCAGGGCGACACGGTGGCGCGGCTGGGCGGCGACGAGTTTGTCGTGCTGCTGGAAGGCCTGAGCGCTAACAGCCTGGATGCGGCGGCGCAAGCCGAGGCCTTGTGCCACAAGCTGCGCCACACGCTGGAGCGGGCCTACGTGCTGGGACCGCACCAGTGCCGCAGCACGGCCAGCCTGGGCGCGACGCTGTTCCATGCGGGCGACCCTTCGCATCCGGACGAAGTGCTGGTGCAGGCCGACATCGCCATGTACCAGGCCAAGAACGGCGGGCGCGATGGCATGCGCTTCTTCGACCAGAGCATGCAGGACCGCATCAGTGCACGCGCCGCGCTGGAAAATGCGCTGCGCATGGCGATTCATCAGCGCCAGTTCAAACTGCATTACCAGGTGCAGGTGGACATGGAAGGACAGCCCACCGGTGCGGAAGCGCTGGTGCGCTGGGCCAAGCCGGATGGCAGCATGGTGTCGCCGGCCAGCTTCATTCCGCTGGCGGAGGAGACTGGCCTGATCCTGCCGCTGGGCGAATGGGTGCTGGAGCAGGCCTGCGCCCAGCTCGCGGCCTGGCAGTCAACGCCGGGCATGGAGCGGCTGGCGCTGGCGGTGAACGTCAGCGCGGCGCAGTTCCATCAGATCGGCTTTGGTGAGCAGGTACGCCACGCGGTGCGGGAACACGGCATCGATCCTTCGCTGCTGAAGCTGGAGCTGACCGAGGGCCTGCTGCTGGCGAATATTGAAGACACCATCGCCAACATGAATGCCTTGCGCGGAATCGGCGTGCGTTTTTCGCTGGACGATTTCGGCACTGGCTATTCTTCGCTGCAGTACCTCAAGCGCCTGCCGCTGGACCAGCTGAAGATCGACCAGTCCTTTGTGCGCGATCTGGCCAATGACAGCAGCGACCAGGCCATCGTCCTGACCATCATCGCGATGGCGCGCAGTCTGAGCCTGGACGTGATTGCCGAGGGTGTCGAGAGCGAGGCCCAGCGCGCCTTGCTGGCGCAGCTGGGCTGCCATCAATACCAGGGCTATCTGTTCAGCCGCCCGATCCCGCCGGAGCAGTTTGTCCAGCGCTACGCGCACTAGCCCACCATTCGCCCAGCCAGACCAGCAGGGCCAGGGCAGGGAAGGCCATCCCGGCCAGCAGCGCGGCGTGCCAGCCGTACTGCGCATAGACCCAGGCGCCCAGGCCGGAGCCCAGCGCGCCGCCGGCGAAGAACAGCGCAAAATACAGGCCGTTCAGGCGGCTGCGTACTTCCGTACCGAGCGTGAAGATGGCGCGCTGGCCCAGCACCAGGTTGGCGGCCACGCCCATGTCCAGCACGATGGCAGCGGCCGTCAACAGCACCAGCGAGACGAGCGGCGAGGCGCTGCTGAACAGCGGCAGCGCAAAGCCCGCGACACCCAGCAGCAGCGCGGCGGCAGTGGCCAGCAGGGTATGACCACGGTCGGCCAGCTTGCCCGCCACCGGGGACGCCACGGCGCCAGCCATACCCACCAGCGCAAAGATGGCGATACCCGTCTGCGACAGATGGAACTGCGGCGACGCCAGCGCCAGCGGGGCCACGGTCCAGAACAGGCTGAAGGCGCCGAACAGGCCCGCGTGATAAGCGGCGCGGCGGCGCAGCACCGGCGTGGACAGGAACAGATGCCACAGCGACGCCATCAAACGCGGATAGGGCAGGCCGCCCTGCGGCACGCGGCGCGGCAGCCGGCGCGCCAGCACTGCGGCCAGCGCCACCATCAGCAGGGCGGCGCCGCCAAACAGCAGGTGCCAGCTGGCGTGGTCCGCCACCAGACTGGCCAAGGGACGCGCCAGCATGATCCCCAGCAGCAGGCCGCTGACCACTTTGCCGACCACCTGGCCGCGTGAGGCCTCCGGCGACAGGTGGGCGGCAAACGGCACCAGGATCTGCGCCGCCACCGAACCCAGGCCGATGCCCAGCGCCGCGATCAGGAATTGCGTGCCGCTGTGGGCGGTGGCTGCGGCCAGCAAAGCGGCGGCGGTGAACAGCAGGGCGCCGACCACCAGCTTGCGATTTTCCAGCAGGTCGCCCAGCGGCACGATGAACAGCAGGCCGAGGGCGTAGCCGACCTGGGTCAGGGTCACGATCAATCCGGTGGCTTGCGGCGACAGGCCGACGGCGGCGCCAATCGGACCGGCCAGCGGCTGGGCATAGTACAGATTGGCGACGATGGCGCCGCAGGCGATCGCCAGCAGGCGGATCAGGCTGCGCGGGATGGTTTGTGTCATGGCTGTCCTTCCAGGGGCAAAGTTGATGTCTTGCATTGTAGGAAGCTGCGAGAAAAAGATAATTAGCGCATAATCGCCTTATACTTTTCACTTATTATGAACAATGAGTGTGAACAATGGATAAACTGAAGGCCATGCAAACCTTCGTTCGCATCGTCGAGGCGAACAGCTTTTCCAAGGCGGCGGAGACGCTGGGCCTGCCGCGCGCCGCGCTCACGGCCAGCATGCAGAAGCTGGAGGCCTTTCTCGGCACCCAGCTGCTGCTGCGGACCACGCGCCGCCTGTCGCTGACGCCGGAAGGGGCGGATTATTACGAAAAGTGCCTGGACATCCTCGGCGCGGTGGAAGCGGCGGAACTGGCTTACCGGGGTGCGCAAACCAGCCAGCCCAAAGGGCGCCTGCGGCTGGACCTGCCCGGAACACTGGGGCGCCATATCGTGCTGCCGCAGATTGGCGATTTTTGCGCCGCCTATCCGGGTATCGAGCCGGTGCTGAGTCTGAGCGACCGGCTGGTTGACTTGACCCAGGAGGGCATCGACTGCGCGCTGCGGGTGGGGCATTTGCAGGACTCGGCCCTGGTGGGGCGGCAGATCGGCACCATGCGCTTCATGATCTGCGCCGCACCGGCGTATCTGGCGCAGCACGGCATGCCGGCCTCGGTGGAGGAACTGGCGAAGCACGTCAGCGTCGGCCACTTTTCAGGGCGCACCGGACGGCCGTTCGACTGGGATCTGCTGGTGGATGGTGCGGCACGGCGCGTGTCGCTGCGCAGCCGCATCAACGTCAGCGACGCTGACGCCAATCTGAGTTGCGGCCTGCAGGGACTGGGGTTGATCCAGGCCGCGACTTATCAGGTGCGCGACCATGTGCGCAGCGGCGCGCTGGTGGCAGTGCTGCCGCACGCGCCGCCGACGCCGATGCCGATCTCGCTGCTGTATCCGCAAGGCCGCATGAACGCGCCCAAACTGCGCGCCTTCGCCGCGTGGGCGGAGGCGCTGTTCAAGCGCGATCCGGACCTGCAGTAATCAACAGCAGATCAGCGATAGAGCGGATTGGCGGCGACGTAGACTTCCACGCCGCCCGGCATGACGTCCTGCGGCGCGATCTTGGCCAGCTTGAAAGCGGCTTCGTCGTGGAAGGTCTCGAAGTGCCAGGTGAAGCTGTGGCCTTGCACGTTGAATTGCACGGTCTCACCGTTTTCCACATTGACGTACTTGGTGTTGGCGTCGACGTTGATGACGCGGGCGCCTTGGTCGGCGGCGACGGCGGTGCCGAAATCGGCGGAGGTGCCGGTCAGGCCCTTGGCGTTGGCGGCGCCGATGGAAGCTGCAGCGATGGCGATTGCGATGATGGTCTTCATGGTTTGGCTCCTTCAAGTGGTTGACAGTGAAGCCAGTGTAAGGAGCAGGCGCTGACGGGGCGATGACGCGCCCATTACAAAATCCAGACGAAAAAATGACGGGATTGTCATTTTTCTGTCAGCCTTTTGTCCGGTCCGCGCGAGTACGATTAGGGGTAGACTTCATACGCATCCACGCAAGGAAAAAAACAGCATGAGAATCCTGGTCATCGAAGACGAACCGAAAGCGGGCGAGTACCTGCGCAATGGCCTCACCGAGTCCGGCTATGTGGTCGACCTGGCCCGTAACGGCAAGGACGGCCTGCATATGGCGCAGGAGTTCCGCTACGACCTGATCGTGCTGGACGTGATGATGCCGGAGATGGACGGCTGGGAAGTCATGCGCCGCCTGGATAAAGAGATGGGTGTGCCGGTGCTGTTCCTGAGCGCGCGCGGCACCCTGGACGACCGCCTCAAGGGCCTGGATCTGGGTGCGGACGACTACCTGGTCAAGCCGTTCTCCTTTGCCGAGCTGCTGGCGCGTATCCGCGTGGCGCTGCGCCGCGGCGCCGGCCAGGTGCGCCAGGATGATACGCTGCGCATCGCCGACCTGGAGATGGACGTGCCGCGCCGCCGCGTGCAGCGCGCCGGCCAGCGCATCACCCTCACCAACAAGGAATTCGCGCTGCTGCAGTTCTTTGTACAGAACCAGGGCCAGGTCTTGTCGCGCTCCCTGATCGCCTCGCGCGTGTGGGACATGAACTTTGACAGCGACACCAATGTGGTCGACGTGGCGGTGCGCCGCCTGCGCCAGAAGATCGATGAACCTTTCCCGCAGCGTTTGATCCACACCGTCTACGGCGTCGGCTACCGCTGCGAAGTGGAAGAAGCATGATGCCGTACGCCCCGCGCTCCCTCGTCGCACGCCTGGCGCTGCTGTTTGCGCTGCTGTCGTTTGCCGTTATCGCCAGCATTGGTGCGGCTTTGTATAAAGACCTGGAGCGCCAGCTGATCATGCGCGATGACGTCGCCCTGGTTGCGCGCGTCGATCAGATCCGCACCCTGGTGCGCGATGTCGACGTGGTCGACCTGATCCGCCAGAAGCCGGAGATGTTCTCCAACATGATGGGCAACCGCGAAGCCTTGCTGGTGCTGCGCTTTGCCGGGCAGCCGCCGCTGATCGAGGTGAACCCGGGCCATACCCCGGTGCCGGACGTGGCGCCGGTGGCGGCAAACGCGCCGCTCATGCGCACGGCGGTGGACCATCAGAGCGAGCGCAATGGTGTGCCCTTCATCGTGGTGGCGGCGGAGGCCCATGTGAACGGCGCGCCGCAGGATTTGCAGATCATCGCCGGACGCCTGATGACCGAGCGCACCGCCATGCTGCGCAGCTATCGCAACCAGATCTGGCTGGTGTCGCTGGGCGGCGCGCTGCTGCTGGCGCTGCTGGCCTGGTGGGTGGCGCAGCGCGGCTTACGTCCACTGCACCGGGTGGCGCAGCAGACCGCCGCCATCGGCATCCGCAATCTCTCGACCCGCATCGACGCTGCCGCCGCACCGCGTGAGCTGCTGCCGCTGATCGACGGTTTCAACGCCATGCTGGACCGGCTGGAGCGCGGCTTTACGCAACTGAGCCAGGTCTCGGCGGATATGGCGCACGACCTGCGCACGCCGATCGGCAACCTGCTGGGACAGACGGAAGTGGCGCTGGGCCAGCGCCGCGACGCGGCTTATTACGAGAAGCTGCTCGGTTCAAATTTCGAGGAGCTGCAGCGGCTGTCCAAGATGGCCGACAATATGCTGTTCCTGGCGCGTGCGGAACATGCCGACCACGCCATCGAACGCAAGGCGCTGGCGCTGGACGATGAACTGCAGCGCATGGCGGATTACTTTGAAGGCCTGGCGGAGGAGCGCGGTGTGCGCCTTGCCGCGCAAGGCGAGGGGCAGGTATGGGCCGACCCCACCTTGCTGCGGCGCGCGCTGGCCAATTTGCTGGCTAACGCGGTGCGCTATGCGGATGAAGGCTCGGAGATCGTGCTGGCCGCGCAGACGGACGCCGATGGCGCCACCATCAGCGTGGAAAATCGCGGCCCGACCATCGCACCCCAGCACCTGGAGCGTCTGTTCGACCGCTTCTACCGGGCCGACGCGGCGCGCGCCGACTCGTCGGCATCGAGCGGGCTTGGGCTATCCATCGTGCGCAGCATCATGACGCTGCATTCGGGGCGCTGGCACGCTGCCAGCGCCGGCGGCGTGACCCGCTTTACGCTACGCTTCCCTGGCCGTTAGCCAGAGTTATAGGGCGCGGCATCAGGTTGACCACGGGCGGCGGCAGCAGCGCGGCCTCGTCGTCCAGCGCCAGGCGCTTGTCGTCCCGGAGCATGGCGCCGAATTCGGCGGCCGGCACCGGGCGGCTGAAGTAATAGCCCTGGATCTGGTCGCACTGCTGTTCGCGCAGCAGCTTGAGCTGGTCCGCCGTTTCCACCCCCTCGGCCACCACGTGCATATGCAGGCTGTGCGCCATGGCGATGATGGCGCGCGCGATGGCGGCGTCGCCTTCGTTGCGGGTGATGTCGGTGACGAAGGCGCGGTCGATCTTGACGCTGTCGAAGGGGAAGCGCTTGAGGTAGGCCAGGGACGAATAGCCGGTGCCGAAATCGTCCATCGACAGCGCCAGTCCCAGCTTGCGCAGGGTGTGCATGATCTGGCCTGCCTGCTCGGGGGCGCGCATCACCAGCGATTCGGTCAGCTCCAGCACGGCGCAGCGCGGCTCCAGGCCGTTGTGGGCCAGCGCGTCGCTGACTTCCTGCTTGACGTCACTCTCGCGGAACTGCAGCGCCGACAGGTTGAGCGCCACCGGCACCACCGCCAGGCCTTCGCGCTGCCAGGCGGCCTGCTGGGCGCACACGGTCTGGATCACCCAGGTGCCGATCGGGACGATCAGGCCGGTGTCTTCCGCCAGCGGGATGAAGTCGGCCGGCGAGATCAGGCCGCGCTGCGGATGCTGCCAGCGGATCAGCGCCTCGGCGCCGCAGATACGGCCGCTGTTCAGATCGACCTTGGGCTGGTAGTAGAGCGCGAACTGCTGCTGTTCCAGCGCTGTCTTCAGCATGCCTTCGAGGTGCACCAGCTCGGCCATGCGCGCGTTCAGTTCGCGCGCGTAGAAGGAGTAGCGGGTCTTCTCGCTGCGCGACAGCTGCAGCGCCGCCTCGGCATTGCGGAACAGGGTCTCGGCATGCTCGGCGTCGGAGGGGAACAGCGCCACGCCCAGCCGGGCCGACAGCGAGACGGTATGCTCGTCGGCCTGCTGCGGTTCGGCTACCAGGGCCAGCAGCTGTTCGCACAGCGCGGTGGCGTCGGCGCTGGAGGCCAGTTCGCCGGCGATGGCGAAGTTGTCGGCGCCGGTGCGCGCCAGGGAGTAGCGGTGCGCCAGCTGTTCCTGCATGCGCTGCGCCAGGGTGCGCAGCAACTGGTCGCCGACGTGGCGGCCATAGGCTTCGTTGATGGCGCGGAAGCGGTCCAAGTTGAGGGTGATGACAAAGGCCTGGCCGCCGCTGTGGCGGGAGTTGTGCAGCAGGCGTTCCACTCCTTCCAGGAACAGCGGCGTGTTGGGCAGGGCGGTGAGGTCGTCGTAGTAGCTGAGGAAGCTGGCGCGCTGGGCGTTGGCGATGGCTTGCAGCGCGAATGAGATGTCGCCGGCCAGCTCGCCCAGCAGCTTGATTTCCTCTTCGTCGAAGCGGCCCGCCTCGCGCGCGTACAGCACCAGCACGCCGGCCAGCTGGTCGCTTGCCAGCAGCGGCAGGCCAACCAGCGAGAGATAGCCGCGCTGCAGGGCGTCGGCGCAGCTGGCGGGGTAGCTGGAATCAGCGCCGAAAGTGCGGCGGGCGTCGTTGCAGATGACAGCGGCCCGCGTGCTCCATACGGCCTTGGCGATGGTGTCGGCGGGGGCGCCATCTGTCGCCAGCGTGAGTCCGGCGGAATCGAGCTCCGGCGCGGCGATGCCGGCGCTGGCGCTCATGGCGGAGACGCCGTCGCGCGCGGCCAGGCCGATCCAGGCGATGCCGAAGCCGCCGTGGCGCACGGCGAGCTGGCAGGCTTCCTCGATCAGGGCGCGCGGCTCGTGCTGGCGCACGATGGTGGAATTGGCGCCGCTCAGCAGGGCATGGATGCGGCTCAGGCGCGCGGTGCGGGCCTGTTCGATCTCCAGCTGCGAGACGTAGTGCTGCAGCCGGGTGGCGCCGACCAGCGACAGGTGGGTGCGCACGCGCGCGTGCACCAGCGCGGGCGACACCGGCTTGGTGATGTAATCGACCGCGCCGCAGGCAAAGCCGGCCGCCTCGTCGCCCACATCGCTCAGCGCGGAGACGAAGATCACCGGGGTATGCTCGGTGGCCGGATCGGCTTTGAGCTGGCGGCAGACTTCATAGCCGTCCATGTCGGGCATCTGGATATCGAGCAGGATCAGCGCCGGCTGGTGCTTGCGCGCGGCGGCCAGGCAGTCGGCGCCGTTGCGGGCGAAGGCGAGGGCATAGGCGTTGCTGAGGATTTGCTTGAGAGTGGCGAGATTGCTCGGTTCATCGTCAACCACCAGGATCAGGGTGCGGGACATGGGCTTACCTCCATTGGGATGGACAGCGATGCGGCCAACTGCTGCAGGGCCGCTTCGGCGCCGCGGAAGTCGAAATTGTCGATACAGTTGCGGATGGTGTGCAGGGCGGTGGCGCCCAGCCTGGATTCAAGGGCCTCCAACAGCGGCGCGGCGCCGTCCGGCTCATCATGGTCGAGGGAGTAACGCAGCGCCGTCATCAGCGTGAACAGCTCTTCCGGATCGGCTGCCGCCGCGATGTCCGGCGGCGCGGCGGTGCTGTCCGGCGCCAGCGTGCCGATCGAGGCGAAGGCTTGCGCCAGGGCGGCATCCAGTGAGGACAAGGCGGCGGAAATTGCGGCCGGAGCGGCAACGGCGGCGCCATTCGCGGCGGCGGCTTCTGGCTGCAGGGCCAGCTCCAGCGCTTCGGCGGCGGCCATCACGGCGGGCAGGGCGAGGTTGCCTGCGGTACCTTTGAGTTTGTGCGCCAGCGCGCGCGCGGCCGCCGTTTCGCCAGCTGCGCAATGGGCATGCAGGCGCTGGCCGCTGTCGCCATAGTCGGTGCTGAACTTGCGCAGGAATTTGCGGAACTCCGGCAGCTCGCGCCATACCGCCAGCCCGGCCGCGAGGTCGATGCCGGGCAGCTCGGCCGGCTCGGGCACGTCGGCCGCGCCTGAGGGGCGGGACACTGCGGCGGGAGTGCTGGCAGGAGCGGGCGCTTGCGCAGCGCTGGCCTGCGGCTGGCTGCGGCACAGGCGCAGGATGGTGGCGATCAGCTCTTCCACGTTGAAGGGCTTGGCGACAAAGGCGTCCATGCCCGCCTCCTGAGCCGCATCCTGCTGGGCCTTGAAGGCGCCCGCCGTCAGCGCCACCACCGGCAGCGCGGCGCAGGACGGCAGGGTGCGCAGATGGCGCGTCGCCGTGTAGCCATCCATCAGCGGCATCTGCACGTCCATCAGCACGATGTCGACTGCCTGCGGATGGCTGGCCAGCCAGCGCACCCCCGCGCTGCCGTCGTTGGCCAGGTGGACGGTGGCGCCTTCACCCTGCAGGATGCGCAGTGCCACTTCGCGGTTGATGTCGCTGTCGTCCACCACCAGGATGCGCAGTCCAGACAGGCGCGGGCCGTTGCCCAGCACCGCCTCGCGCAGGCTGCTGCCGGCGCCGCGTCCGCGCCGCTCCAGCGCCGCCGCCACGCCGTTGTACAGGGTCGAGCTGGTGACCGGCTTGCTCAGCACCCCGTCCACCTTGTCGATGCCGGGCTGACGCAGCAGCTCGTCGCGCGAGAACGCGGTCACCATCAGCACAATGGGCGGCGCGTCTTCCTGGTAGGTCTCGCGCAGGCTGCTGGCCACGCTGAGGCCATCCATGCCGGGCATCTGCCAGTCCACCAGCAGCACGTCGAAACTGTTTTGCCGGGTGCGGCGCGCATCGAGCAGGGCCAGCGCGGATTCGCCGTTATTGGCCTGCACCGGAATCCAGCCCACCGAGCGCGCCGTCAGCGACAGGTTCTCGCGCGCGATCTCGCTGTCGTCGGCGATCAGCACGTCGAGATGGGCCAGTTCGGGCGGGGCGTAATTGGCCGCAGGTTCGCACTCGAAGGGAATGTCGAACCAGAATTCGCTGCCCTGGCCGGGCGTGCTGTTGACGCCCAGCGCGCCGCCCATGCGTTCCACCAGGTGGCGGCAGATCGCCAGACCCAGGCCGGTGCCGCCAAAACGGCGCGTGGTCGAGACGTCGGCCTGCGAGAACGCGGCGAAGATATGCTCCTGCTGTTCCGGCGCGATGCCGATGCCGGTGTCGCTGACGGAAAAGCGCAGCGTCACGAACTGGTGCTCGCGCGTCACTTCCGCGATGTTGACCCGCACCACGCCATGCTCGGTGAACTTGATGGCGTTGCCGGTCAGGTTGACCAGCACCTGCTCCAGCCGCAGCGCGTCGCCGACCAGCTGCGCGCTCAAATCGGGCGGCGGCGCCAGCACCAGCTCGATGTCCTTGCTGCCGGCATTGGCGGCCATGATGCCGGCCAGGTTGTCGAGCACGTCGCCCAGGCGGAACGGCGCGTGCTCGATCTCCAGCCGGCCGGCCTCGATCTTGGAAAAGTCCAGGATGTCGTTGATGATCGCCTGCAGCGAACGGCCGGCGTTGCGGATCTTGTGTACCAGGTCGGCCGCTTCGCGGTCCAGGTGGCGCTGGTCGAGCAGATAGGCCAGGCCGAGGATGCCGTTCATCGGCGTGCGGATCTCGTGGCTCATATTGGCCAGGAAGTCGGCCTTGGCGCGGTTGGCCGCTTCCGCCTCCTCGGTGCGCACCACCAGGGTCTGATTGGCCTCGCGCAGTTCGCTGGTGCGCTGGCTGACGTGCTGTTCCAGGTCGGCGTTCATCTGGCGCACCGCGTGCTCGGCGGCGCTGCGTTCGGCGATCTCGTACTCCAGCGTGGCCAGCATGCCGTTGAAGGCGTCGGCCAGCTGGCCCACTTCATCGGCCGAACTGCGCGGCGCACGCAGGCGGTAGTCGCGCTGCACGATCACCTGCTGGGCGACGTCGCGCATGGCCAGGATGGGACCGGAGATCCAGCGCTGCAGGCGCACCGCGATCAGCAGGCCGAAGGCCAGGCTGGCCGCCAGCACCGCCGCCAGGATGGCCAGGTAGGGACGCAGCCAGGCGGCCAGGTCGTAGCGCTGCTTGAGGTAGACCGTGCCCAGGGTTTCGCCGTTGTTGCCGAAGGTGTGGGAAACGCTGAGCGACTGCGGCTCGAAGCGCACTCCCGGCGGCAGCGCCGTGGCGGGCAGTTCGCTGTCGCTGCCCGGCGCGCGCAGATAGCTGGCGTAGCGCTTGCCATCGGTGCGGTAGATGGCCGCCGCCACGATGTCGGGCGCGGCCTGCAGCTGCGTCAGGTTTTCCGCCGCCACCTTGGCGTCGTCGAACTCCATCGCGGTGGCGCTGCCCTTGCCGAGGATGTCGGCCAGCGCGGCCAGCTCGGTGGCGGTGCGGCTGCGCGCCTCGCGCAGATCGTGGTAAAGCAGGGCGCCGCCGGCCCCCACCAGTGCGCACAGATTGGTCGCCAGCACCAGCAGGAACAGCTTGTGATGCACGCGTAGTGCAGCGCTCATGGCGTTCTCCCATCGATCTTGTAGGCCACGCCTAGCAGGCGCGAGCTGATTTTCAGGCCGTGGCTTTCGGCGCGCGCCAGCGAGACCTCGAAGCGGATGCGCTCATCCACGGCGACAAAGCTGATCACGGCGAGGCCGGCGCTGTTGTCGCACACGGTCAGCACCGGCTGCGCGGCGACGCTGTCGAGCAGGCGGCGGCTCTGCGGCGCTTCCAGCTGGCCCACATACAGGATCTGCAATCCGGCCGGGTTGTCGCCGGCGCGCAGGCGGCGGATCTCCACCGGGCGGTTGCGCACCTTGTACTGCTGGCTGAGGCGGGCCAGCTCGGTGGCAAGTTCGTCGGCCCCGGCCACGCCAATGGTGACCGGCTGTTCGGCGGTAGTGGCTGCGGGCCAGTCGACATAGGCGGCGAACTTGTACAGGTAGGCCGCCTTGAGCTGGGTTTCCTGGGCGCCGGGCGCGTCGGCGGCGACGGCCCACATTGGCGCCAGCAGCAGGCCACAGCACAGCAGGCGGCGCGGCGCGTCCATCAGAACCTCGTGCTCAGGCTCAGGTCGAGCGCGCGCTCGATCTGGATCGGGTTGGCGGCGCTGCCGGAAGCGAATTCCAGGTGGCGGCGGTTAAGCAGGTTGCGTGCGCTGAGCATCAGGCGGGTCTGGCGGCCCAGCTGCCAGCCCAGGCTCAGGTCCAGCACCGTGTAGGCGGGAACGGCGGGAGCGGGCAGGCTGGCCACATGGCGCAGCGCCAGCTCCAGCGTGCCCTGGTCGAAGGTCCAGCGCGAGCGCAGGCTGGTTTGCGTGTGCGGATCGTCGCCGGGCAGCGAGAGGGCCAGGGCGGGGCCGTCGAAGTGTTCGTCCAGCCGCGACGCCTGCAGTTCCAGCGACCAGTTCTCGCGCAGGCGCAGCGTGGCCCAGCTGTCGACGCCCTGGGCACGGCCGTGAATCTGGTTGCCGAGCAGGTAGACGCCGGCGGGCTGCAAGTCCAGGCTGCGCAGGCGCTGGTACTGGCTGCGGTACAGCACCACCGTGTAGCTGAGGGCCGTGCCAGCCTGCCCGCGCCAGCCCAGCTCCAGGGTGCGCGCCACTTCGGAATCGAAGTCCGGGCCGCCGGCCAGCAGGTAGGGCGGCTTGCCGGGCAGGTAGAAGTCGCGGTCGATGCGCGAGGGTGCGCGTACCTGGCGCGCCAGCGCGAGCCAGGCCAGCTGGCCTTCGCGCCATTGCCAGGTCAGGCGCGCGCTGGGCAGCACTTCCAGTCCGGTGTAGTCGTTGCGCTCCAGCCGCAGCCCGGCGGTCAGGCGCCAGCCGGGCGCCAGTTCGCGCTCATGCTGGGCAAACAGGTTGGACCAGTGCAGTGCGCGCTGCGGCGGCAGGAAGGCCAGCAAGATGTTGTCGACCCGGTCCGACGACAGCCGGTAGCCGCCGCCAGCCACGGTCTGGCCCGCGCCGCCGGGGGCGCTGGTGTAGTGCGCTTCGACGTCGGCGGTGTTGAGTTCATCGGCATAGCCGCCGGGGACGTCGCGCGTGGTGCGGTCCAGGTAGCCCTGCGCCGACCAGCGCCCGCCGCCTTCGGCCGCGTCGTCCCAGCGCGCCAGCAGGTTGGCGCCGCTGATGTGCTGGCGTCCCGGCGCCGCCTGCTGGGTGCCGCCCTGGTAGATGTCGCCCATCAGGGTATAGTCGCTGCCGCCATTGGGGCCGGGGCTGCGCCAGTCGGCGCGGAATCCGGCCTGGTCGTGGTTCCAGCTGTCCGGTTCCGCCGTGCCGTCGGCGCGCGTGGTGTGGCGCCAGTGCGAAGTCTTGGCATACATGCGCCAGGCGCTGTTGTCGTTGCCGCTGCCGTGGCGCACGGCCGCGCTGCTGCCACTGTCGCCACCGCTGATGGATGCCAGTTCGCCGGTGCTGGCATCGGCGCGCCTGGTGACGATGTTGATGATGCCGTTGACGGCGTTGGTGCCCCAGATGGTGCCGCCCGCGCCGCTGATCACTTCGATGCGGTCGACGTCTTCCAGCAGCACGTCCTGGGCGTCCCAGAACACGCCGGAGTACAGCGGCGTATAGACGGTGCGGCCGTCGATCATGACCAGCAGCTTGTTGGCGATGCTGCCGTTAAAGCCGCGCGCGCTGATGGCGTACTGGTTGGCGTTGATCTGCGCCACCTGCAGATTGGGCGCGAGCCGCAGCGCTTCCGGCAGGCTGCGCGCACCGGCGCGCTGGATCATCTCGCCGGTGATGACATAGGCTGCAGCGGGCGTGTCGCCCAGGCGTTCTTCGCGCCGCGAGAGTGAGGTGATGTGGTAGTCGTTCAGTTCTTCCAGCGACAGGTCGATGAAGCTGGGCGGCGATTCGGCAGCAGCCAGCGCGCCGCTGGCCAGCAACAGGCAGCACGCAAGCCACTGTTTTGGGACGCGCTCGATAACCATACATTGTCTCCATCACATGGGCAATGTCGCTTGCAGACTACTGTATCTGAAAAAGTTGAGAAGTTGAAATGCCGGAAGCTCAACAAGAACAAGGGTGTTGTAAAAACAAAGAAACCCATATGGAATATGGGTTTCTTTTGAATAGTCAGGTGCGCTTCGGAAGCGCGCCGCAGCTTCCGGCTTGATAGCCGACGTGCGAGTGGCGGAGATTTCGCGTCAGCGCAGGGTCTCGCTCAGCACGCGGCCTTCCGCGCCAGCGGGCGGGCGCACGCGCAGCAGGTTGGCCAGGGTCGGCGCAATGTCCACCACTTCCGCATACTGGCTGTAGTAGCCCGGCTTGATCCAGCGCTGGCCCATGATCAGCAGCGGCACGTTGGTGTCGTAGGCATACGGCGAGCCGTGCGAGGTGCCGCTGTTGCCGGTGCCGAAGTACCAGTAAGGCTTGGTCACCACCATCAGATCGCCCGAGGCTTCGCGGTTCCAGGCGCGGCGCATCAGCGTGGCGATGCGGGTGCCGTTGACGGCGCCGCTTTCGAACTGGGTGCGGGTGAAGACATCCGCCACGCCGTTTTGCAGCAGCAGGAAACGGGCTGCGGCGTTCTCGACTTCTTCACGCTTCAAACCGTTGTTGTCCACGACAGCGTAATCGAGATGGATGTTCGGCAGCGACCAGGCGTTGACCAGCTTGGCCACTTTGAACTGCGCCGCCAGATGCTCGTCCAGCGCCTTGACCAGCTTGTCGCCGTCGATGCGCTGCGCGTCCATGTGCTGCTGCTGCGAGAACTCCGGCGTGTTGGGGAAACCGTGATCGGCGGTCAGCACGATCAGCACGTTGTCCATGCCAACCTGCTTGTCCAGGTAGGCGAAGAAGCTGCCCAGCATGCGGTCCAGACGCTGCAAGTGGTCGTGCGACATCTTGCTTTCCGGGCCCCAGGTGTGATTGATGTAGTCGTGCGCCGACAGGCTCACGCCCAGCAGGTCTGGCACGCCGCTGGGGTTCTTGCCCAGCTGCTCGCCTTCGATGGCGGCGCGGGCGAAGTCCAGCGTCAGCTCGTCCAGGAAGGGGCTGGTCTTGAGGCGGTTGTAGTAGGCCGCATCCAGCTCGCCGCTTTCGCTGTAGAAGGACAGCGGGAACTGGTTGCGCACGCCCGGCTTGGACGGGGTCAGGTCTTCGCTGGCGTCGCCCGCGTAGGCGCTGGCAGGCAGCAGCAGGTTCCAGTTCTTGCCGTAGTAGTGGTCCTGCGGCTTGGCGGCGTCAAAGCGCTGCACCCAGGCGGGATGCTGGGCCATATAGTAGGTGCTGCTGGCGAAGTCGCCGGTCTTGTCCATATACATATAGGCGGTGCCCGTTTTACCGGCCAGCAGGATCGCGCCGCGGTCCTTGCCCGATACCGTCACCACTTTGGCGCGGTTGCCGGTGGCGTAGCGCAGCTGGTCGCCCAGGGTGTCGACGCGCAGCTTGGTTGGTGCGGTGCCGTCGGACGGCTTGGTCTCTTCGCCAATGTAAGTGTAGTGGGTGTCTTCGGTGCAGTAGACCGACTGTTTGGTGACGGGATCGATCCAGTTGTTGCCGATGATGCCGTGCTGGTAAGGGTAGGCGCCGGTCAGCACGGCCGAGTGGCCGACCGCCGTCACCGTCACGCCGTGGGCCTGGTGCGCGTTGCTGAAGGATGCGCCTTGTTCCAGCAAGCGGCGCAGTCCACCCTGCGTGCCCTGGGCGAACTGGTCGCGGTAGCGCATCAGCTGTTCATTGGGCAGGCCGTCCACCACCATCACCAGCACCAGCTTGGGCTGGGCAGATTGTGGTGTCGGATTGGCGGCGTTGCAGCCGGCGGCAGCCAGGCAGGCGGCGAATAACAGGGTGTGGGCGAAGGTCTTGGTCATGGATCTGTCGAGAATAAAATTCGGGCCCAGCTATCATAACTTAACAAGATGACCAGTTTGTGACAGTGCTATTGAAACCACTTGCAGCGCTTCTGCGCAGGCTCAATCGCAGGTTTGCTGTGGCCAGTATCGTCAAACCGGGCAGGGTGCAGCCATGGGGCTGCCGCCATCTGCGCCTGACGATATGAGAGGAGTTTTGCCATGGCTAGCAATACCCAATTCCACCTGATTCCCGGCAGCGCGCCGGCGGCGCTGGCTGGCGCTGTGGCGCTTGGTCCGGTCGACCCGCGCCAGAGCATCGAAGTCACGCTGGCGCTGCGCTCCGCGCCCGGCGCCGCGCCGCTGGATTTGCAGGCAGCGGCAGCGCCCCAGCTGTCCGGCCGGCGCTATCTGAGCCGCGCGCAGTTTGCCCAGTCGCACGCGGCCGATAACGGCGATATCCAGGCTGTGCGCGATTTTGCCGAGCGCTACGGCCTAGTGGTGATCAGCTGCGATCCGGCCCAGCGGCGCATGGTGCTGGCGGGCGCGGCCGCCTCGATGAACCAGGCTTTCGGCGTGCAGCTGGAGGATTTTGAATATCCGGAAGGCAGTTATCGCGGCCATACCGGCGCGCTGGGCGTGCCGCCCGATCTGGCCGGGGTGGTGCAGGGCGTCTTCGGGCTGGATGACCGTCCGATCGCGCGGCCCAAGTTCCAGCGCCTGTCGCAGACCAGTTTTGCCCAGGCTGCGGCGGCGAATATCTCCTTCACGCCGCCGCAGCTGGCCGAGCTGTACAACTTCCCCGGCGGGCTGGACGGACAGGGCCAGTGCATCGGCATCATCGAATTAGGCGGCGGCAGCCGGCCGCGCGATATCAAGCAGTATTTTCACGACCTGGGCATCGCGCCGCCCACGGTCAAGACCATCCCGGTCGACCACGGCAAGAACCGGCCCACCACCGCCAACAGCGCGGACGGCGAGGTCATGCTGGACATTGAAGTGGCCGGCGCCATCGCGCCCAAGGCCCTGATTGCGGTCTACTTCGCGCCGAATACCGAGCGTGGCTTTCTGGACGCCATTACCGCCGCCGTGCACGACCGCACCAATCAGCCCTCGGTGATCTCGATCAGCTGGGGCGCGCCCGAATCGGCCTGGAGCGGACAGGCCATGAGCGCTTTCGAGCAAGCTTTTGCCGATGCGGCCGCGATGGGCGTGACCATCCTGTGTGCCAGCGGCGACAACGGCTCCGACGACGGCGTGGGCGATGGTCAGCCGCATGTGGACTTTCCCTCGTCGGCGCCGCACGCCACCGGCTGTGGCGGCACGCGCATCGCCATGGCGGATGGCGTCAGCACGGAAACGGTATGGAACGAAGGCCCCAGCAGCGCCACCGGCGGCGGCTTCAGCGCTGTATTTGCCCGCCCTGATTACCAGCAGGCGCTGGATAGCGGCATCACTGCGCGCGGGGTGCCGGACGTGGCGGGCGATGCCGACCCGGCCAGTGGCTACCGGGTGCGGGTGGATGGCCAGAACCTGGTCTTTGGCGGCACCAGCGCCGTTGCGCCCCTGTGGGCTGGGTTGGTGGCATTAATAAACCAGCAACTCGGCCATCCGGTCGGTTTCCTTAATCCGCTGCTGTACGGTCCGTTGCAGGGGCAGGGTGTGACGCGCGACATCACCATTGGCGACAACGGAGCCCAGCAGGCGGGACCGGGCTGGGATGCCTGCACCGGCTGGGGCAGCCCGGACGGCGGCAAGCTGCTGGCGGCCTTGCAGAACCAGTGAAAAAATTCAGCTGACGCTTAATTCTGTGTTCAAGCTGGTCGCCTGTTGAGTTATGTAGTAGTGCGCTTGCCGCCAGGTCAAGGCTTGGCGGCGGCGCGACGCCAAATTCCCTTAACTTCGCCTAGATGCTGCTAAGATGAAGAGATGAGGGGTGTGCATAGCCGAATTGGACATTTTTTTCGTGGAGTCGACTCATGGTCACCAACATTAGCGCTTCTTCCCTTGCGGCAGCACTGACAGCCGAAAAAGGCGTAGAACAGAAGAAGACTCCAGCACCTGGAGAAAATTTCGACACCAGCAATGCCGACCTGGACGCGAGCATCGCGGCCTATATGTCGGTGCCCGGCTTTAATAATGCTTCTCCAGTGCAGTCTGATCCCGCAATTCCCGCCGTCGACAACGACACCGCCATCCAGGGTGTCGGCGCCAAGCCGGCCGCCACGGATGCGGAAAAGTTAAAGTTGGCACTTCAGCAATTTGACGAGGGTTTGAAAAAGCTGGTCAACCGTCCGGAAACTCAGGCTTTCCAGGCCAAACAGCTGGACTTGATCCAGGACGATCAGCCGCAGCCGCAGTCGCCCGACCCGCTGCCTGGCGTGGATGACAAGGGCCAACTGGAAGTCTTGAGTGGCAACGACCTGGCTGCCGACACCAATCACGACGGCAAGGTGAGCGAGGAAGAGCGTCTGCGCTACGAAATGCCGCTGACCTATCGCAGCAGCGAATCCTATCGCGTCAGCGAAGCGCGCGACCAGACCCAGGCGGATGGCCCATCGGCGCTGTCGCTCACGGAAACCAACCACGCCTATGGCGCGGCCGGCACGCCGGCGCAAGAAACCTGATCGTTCAGGCGCGCGGCGCGCGGCGTCCTGCCGAGCGCTCGTCCAGCCACTGAATCACGGCCGGCTCATAGCTGGCCGTTGCTTTTTGGCGCACCCGTTGCGCCAGGTCGGCCAGGGTGTGCTGGCGCAGCGAGGCGCGCATGGCCTGTTCCGCCTCCAGCATGACGGCGTGGATGGAGCAGGTGCCGCGCGTGGCCCAGGCGGGCGGCGGCTCGCCGAACACGGCGCAGCTGGCGCGGATCTCGCGGCATTCAAACAGCGGCTTTTCATTGTCGATGGCGTCGACCACATCCAGCACGGTGATTTTCTCCGGCTTGTGGGCCAGGGCAAAGCCGCCGCGCACGCCCTCGGTGGCGCGCACCAGTCCGGCGCGATTCAATTTGGTGAACAGCTTGGCCACGTACTCGGGCGACACGCCCTGCAGTTCGGCCAAGTCCTTGGCGCTGGCTTCCTGCGCATCTTCCCGCTGCGGACAGAGAAACAGCAGGCAGTGCAGGGCGTACTCTACGCCGGTACTGATATGTGACATACAAAACTCCGACTAGTTCAATCGTCGTTTTTCAGGATAATCAAAAACCGGGCCGCTGGCAAGCGGCTTTTTTTTCATCCCCGGGCTTGAAAAAGCCTCTTGGCTTAACCTATACTTAAATGACGACTCAATGAGTCGTAGTTTAAAATGTCAAATAAAGGAAATGAAAATGTCGCAGCGAATTCTGATCGTAGGCAGCGGCTTTGCCGGTGTGTGGAGTGCGCTGGGCGCCGCCCGTGTGCTGGACGGCGCGGGCAAGGCCGATGGTTCGGTGGAGATCATGCTGATCGCGCCGCAGCCCGTGCTGCACCTGCGTCCCCGTCTGCACGAAGCCAAGCCCTATGGCATGACCCAGCCCCTGCTGCCGCTGCTGGAAGCGGTGGGCGTGCGCTATGTGCAGGGCAGTGTGGAGCAGATCCACGCCGGTGACCGCTGCGTGCAGGCGGTCGATGCCGACGGCGCCCGCTTTACCGTCGAATATGACAAGCTGGTACTGACCACCGGCAGTAAATTGTTCCAGCCCGCCGTGCCGGGGCTGCGCGAGCACGCCTTCAGCGTCGACCAGTGGGACGACGCCACCGGGCTGGATACCCATATCGCACGGCTGGCGGATGCTCCCGCTTCGGCTGCGCGCAATACCGTGGTGGTGGTGGGAGGTGGATTTACCGGGATTGAAGTGGCCTGCTAGATGCCCGAGCGTCTGCGCCGCGTGCTGGGCAAGGATGCCGAGACGCGTTTGCTGGTGGTGGAACGCGCGCCATCGGTCGGCCATGAGCTGGGTGACGGCCCGCGTCCATCGATCACGCAGGCGTTTGCAGCGCTGGGCGTGGAATCGATGGCCGGTGTCAGCGTGGCTTCGATCGATGCCGATGGCGTGATCTTGTCGACTGGTGAACGGATCGCCGCGCAAACGGTGATCTGGACCGGTGGCATGCGTGCCAGTGCGCTGACCGAACAGATTGGCGCGGCGCGCGATGCATTGGGCCGCCTGGAGGTTTCGCGTCAGCTGAAGGTAGAAGGCCAACCGCACATCTTTGCCGCCGGCGACGTGGCCCATGCCGCGCTGGACGATGAAGGCAACTACGCCCTGATGTCCTGCCAGCACGCGATCGACATGGGCCGCTATGCGGGCTATAACGTGGCGGCTGATCTTCTCGGCCTTGAGCCGCGCAATTATCAGCAAGCGTTCTATGTGACCTGCCTGGACCTGGGCAGCTGGGGCGCGGTTTACACCGAAGGCTGGGAGCGCGAGCCGAAGATGGCCGGCGCCGAAGCCAAAGCACTGAAGGTGCAGATCAACACCGAATGGATCTACGCCCCGCCGCCAAGCCGCACCCTGGCCCTCGCCGCCGCCGATCCTTCCCGCAGCGTGGTCGCCTAAAAGCAAAACCGGGGTCAGTACCGGCAATCGGACACGGCCCCATCTGTAATACGGCCGGGCACCTAATGCGTCCGGCTGATCTACGTCAGCTGACGGATCGGGCCGTGCGGTAATGTCTGCATATGGCCCGTCCTCTCCGACTTGATTTTCCTGGCGCTCTCTATCACGTCACCTCGCGGGGTGATCGTAAGGGCCGCATTTCTCTCGACGATTCCGACTATCTGGCCTGGCAGGCAACGCTGGCTCTCGTTTGTACGCGCTTTCATTTTGTTGTTCACAGCTTCTGCCAGATGCCTAATCATTACCATTTGATGGTGGCTACGCCTGAGGGTAATCTCACCATGGGCATGCGCCAATTGAATGGCCAATTTGCGCAGTACTTCAATCGCCGCCATGGCTTGGTGGGACATGTTTTTCAGGGAAGATATAAAGCGATTCTGGTGCAGAGGGAAGCCTATCTGCTGGAACTGGCACGGTATATCGCCCTAAATCCTGTGCGCGCAGGTCTGGCGCAGGTGCCGGAAGCCTGGCGTTGGAGCAGTCATCGCTTGTTGCTGGAGAATGGCAGTGTGCCGGACTGGCTCGATCAGGAATGCTTGCTGGAGAGATTTTCCGCTGATGGCGCGCAGGCCTTGACCATGTACCGCCAATTTGTTCTGGCAGGTCTGGGTGCCGGCAATCCGCTGGTTCGCACTTGCCATCAACTGGTGCTCGGTGATGACAATTTCGTGGCGCGGCACAAGTCCTTGGCCGAACCTGGAGCGCTGCGCGCTGTAGCCAAGCCTCAACGGCGCTTGGCGGCAATGTCGCTGGCGGAATACGCGGCCCGCTACCCGGATCGGCAGTCCGCCATGGCTGCCGCTTATCGCTCAACCGCATTCACCATGTCAGAGATTGCTGCGCATTTCAATGTCAGCGCGCGCACCGTCAACCGTGCAGTCAAATTTGCAGAGCAGCCAGGCACGGACTAGCATTACGGCCCAGTCCGTGTCCGATTGCCGGTACTGACCCCGGTTTTAGTGGGCGGCGGAGGCGGCGTCGGAGGCGGCGCCTTTGACGGGCTTGGTCAACCAGATCAGCGGGATGATGGCGATGAAGATCACGCCGGAAATCCAGAAGATGTCATTCAAGCCCAGCATCGCCGATTGCGTCACCACGCTGCGCTCGAAGCTGGCCAGCGCCTGCTGGGGATTCACCCCCAGCGCCGACTGCATCAGGCCCTGGCTGTCCACAAACTGGGGATTCAGCACGCTGGCCTGCTCGCTTAAACGCGCATGGTGCAGGATCGAGCGGTTGTTCCAGGCGGTGCTGGCGATCGCCGTTCCCGCCGCACCGAAGAACACGCGGATGAAGTTCGACAGGCCTGCCGCCGACGGAATCTTCTCCGGCGGCAGTCCGGACAGCAGGATCGCCGTCAGCGGCACGAAGAACAGCGCCATCGGAATCCCCTGCAGCAGCGTAGGCAGCACCAGGGTAAAAGTATCGACGTCGATGCTGTAGCGGGAGCGCAGGAAAAACACGCCGGCAAAGCCAATAAACGCCATCGTCGCCAGCACGCGGGTGTCGGAGCGCGGCAGCAGCTTGGCCATCACGGGCGTCAGCAGGACGGCGAAGATGCCCAGCGGCGCCGTCGCCATGCCCGCATCGACCGAACGGTAGCCCAGAAATTGCTGCATCCACTGCGGCAGCAGCACCAGGTTGGCGAAGAACACGCCATAGCCGACCGAAATGGCCACCGTCCCGCCGAGGAAGTTGCGGCCCTTGAGCAGGCGCAGGTTGATGATGGGATTGGGCTCGGTCAGCTCCCAGATCACGAAGAACACAAAACTCAGCAGCGCGAACACGCCCAGCCCCACGATCACGGGCGAGTGGAACCAGTCGAGATCCTTGCCCTTGTCCAGCATGATCTGCAGCGAGGCCACCCAGGCGATCAGCGACAGCAGGCCGACCTTGTCGATCGGGATGTGGCGCGAAGGCGTCTCACGGTCCTTGTAGATGGCCCAGGTCACACCGGCGGCAAACAGGCCGACGGGTATATTGATGTAGAAGATCCACGACCACGAATAGCTGTCGGTCATCCAGCCGCCCAGGGCGGGACCGGCGATCGGCCCCACCGTGGCGGTCATGGCCCACAGCGCCAGCGCCAGGCCGCTCTTGGCCTTGGGGTAGGAACTGAGCAGGATGGCCTGCGACAGCGGGATCATGGGACCGGCCACCGCCCCCTGCAGGATGCGTGCACCCAGCAGTATCGGCAGGGTCGGCGCCGCGCCGCACAGCCACGAGGACAGCACGAATAGCAGGATCGAGCCGACGAACAGCTTGATCTGCCCCAGGCGCTGCGTCAGCCAGCCGGTGAGCGGAATCGAGATGGCGGTGGCCGCCGCGAACAGGGTGATGACCCAGGTGCCTTCGTCCACCGACACCCCCAGATTGCCGGAGATGGTGGGAATCGCCACGTTGGCGATCGACGAGTCCAGCACGTTCATGAAAGTGGCCAGGGCGACGGCAATCGTCGCCATCACCAGCCTGGCGCCGCTCAGGGGCGGCGCTTCGGCGGGCCGCGCGGCAGGAGCGGTGGAGTCCTTGGCATCCATGGCGATGTCTCCTTAGTCGGCGGCTTTGGGGTTGACCTGGCTGCGCGCGATGATGCCGGCGATGTCGGCTTCCGCCTCCTGTGCATAGCCGTCAAACACGTGGGTCTGGAAGGCGCCGCCCGGCGCCGCGCCCAGTTGCGAACCTTTGCGGTCGTGGGTATCGATCTCCACCTGCATCGACAGGCCGATACGCAGCGGATGGGCGCGCAGCTCGGCGGGATCCAGCGCGATGCGCACCGGCAGGCGCTGCACCACCTTGATCCAGTTGCCGGTGGCGTTCTGCGCAGGCAGCACGGAGAAGGCGCTGCCGGTACCGGCGGAGAAGCCGATCACCTTGCCGTGATAGCGCACATCGCCGCCATACAGGTCGGCGTGCAGTTCGACCGGCTGGCCCAGATGCACGGACTTCAATTGGCTCTCCTTGAAGTTGGCGTCGACCCAGACGCCGTCCAGCGGCACCACGGCCATCAACGGCGCGCCGGCGGCCACGCGCTGGCCCAGCTGCACCGAGCGCTTGGCGACGAAGCCGGTCACCGGCGCCGGAACGTTGACGCGGGCATAGGCCAGGTAGTCGGCCCGCACGCGCGCGGCGGCGGCCAGCACATTGGGATGTTCGGCCACGTTGGTAGCGCCGGTCTGGGCGCGGTTGGCGGCCAGCTGCTGTTCGGCGGTCTGCAGCGCGGCCTTGCGTTCCTTGACGGCGTCGCGGGCGTGGGCCAGATCTTCCGCCGCCACCGCGCCGCCCTGGTCGGCCGACTGACGGCGCTTGAGGTCTTCTTCGGCGCGGGCCAGTTCGGCCTGCCGCTGGCTGATCTGCGCTTTCAGCACGCTGTTGTTGACGTACAGGGTGCTGACCTGCTGCACGGTCTGGGCCAGCGCCGCTTCGGAGCGGGTCAGTTCGATGCGGGTGTCGGCCGGGTCGAGGCGCACCATGCTGGCGCCGGCGGTGACGAGCTGCGTGTCGTCGGCGTTGATGGCCACCACGGTGCCGCCGATCTGTGTGTTCAGCTGCACCAGATTGCCGTTGACGTAGGCGTCGTCGGTCTCTTCGGCGTATTGGGCCACGCTGTAGTAGTAAGCGCCGTAGGCGACGGCGGCCAGCAGGCTGGCGCCGCCCAGTGTCGCCAGCAGGAGTTTGCGCTTACCCTTGGGTTGCTGAGGAGCGCTGTTGGAGGTCGTGTCGTTCATGGTTGCACCTGTTGTGATGGAGTGGATTCTTTAAAGCCGCCGCCCAGTGCGGCGGCAAGGCCGATCTGCTGGTCGCGGCGATTCATGCGCAGATTGACCAGCGCTTGTTCGGAAGAGATGGCATTGAGCCGTGCCTGCAGCACGCCCAGGCGCGAATTCAGGCCTGCCTTGTACTGGCTGCCCGCCAGCAGCCAGGCCTGGCGCGCGGCGTCGTTGGCGCCTTCGGCGTCGGCCAGCTGGGCGTCCACGGCGCGTACGCGCGCGGCCTGGGTCGCCACTTCGGACAGCGCGGTCACTAAGGTCTGGTTGTAGGCGGCCACCGCGCCGTCAAAGTCGGCATAGCGGCCTTTGAGCTGGGCGCGCAGGGCGCCGCCGTCAAAGATCGGCAGGTGCACGGCGGGGCCGGCCATCACAGTGCGGCTGGAGGCGTTGAGGAAGCGGCCGAAACCAAAGGCGTCCAGCCCGATGGCGGCGCCTAGGTTGATATCCGGGTAGAACTCGGCCTTGGCCACCTTGATGTCGCGGGTGGTGGCGTCCACGCGCCAGCGCGCCATGGCGATGTCGGGACGGCGCGAGACCAGGTCGGCGGGCAGGTTGTCGGGCAGGGCCACCACGTCGCCGGGACCGAGCGCCGGGCGATTGATCAGCAGGCCGCGATCGGGGCCTGCGCCCAGCAGGGCGGCCAGCTGGTAGCGTACGTCGAGGATCTGGCCTTCCAGCGCCGAGAGGCTGCCCTGGCTGGCGGCCAGGCCGCGCTCGATGTTCTTCTGTTCGACGTCGGTGTCGAGGCCCGCGCCGGTGCGGTAGCGGCTCAGCTGGCGCATCTGCTGGCGCTGGGCGATATCGTCGCCGGCCAGTTCGCGCAGGGCGTACAGGCGGGCCAGCTCGTTGTAGGCGCGGGCGATGGCGGTGCTCAGGGTCAGCTTGATCTTTTCCTGCTCGGCCTCCGCCACGTGCAGGCGCGCCACGGCCGATTGTTCGGCGGCCGCGTTCTTGCCCCATACGTCCAGTTCATACGCGGCGCTGACCACGGCCTTGTTCTCGGTCTGGAACGAGCCGCCGTAGGGCGGCGGCACCAGCGCATTGCCGGAATACTGCTGGCGCGTGATGCTGGCGTCGGCGTTCACCTTGGGGCCGGTGGCGGCGTGCGCTGTCTCCGTCACCGCTGCCGCGGCGGCGATGCGGGCGCGGGCCTGGTCCAGGGTGGGGCTGTTGCGCAGGGCTTCGCCAATCAGCTTGGCCAGCTGTGGATCGCCGAACTGGCTGGCCCAGTCGGCCGCCGGCCAGTGGCCGTGTTCAGCGGGCAGGCTGCGGCTGTCCTGGCCGGCCTGCGGGGTCTGGATGCGGTGATCGCTGCCGATCCCGCTATAGGTGGCGCAGCCGGGCAGGGTGGCTGCAATCGCCAGCGCCAGTAACCACCCGGCGCTGCGCCCCGTAGGGTACTCTCGGTTTGTCTGATTGTTCATAATCTGACTTGTCAGTTAAATGATTAAAAAAAAGGGCCAGGATCAGGCCCCGATAAACTTCGACAGCAAGCGGTGGAACTCGTGGAATTCCGCCGCCGTAAAGTCTTTCAGCCGCGCGTTCAGCACCAGCGGCGCGCGCTTGGTGATCTCGGCGGCGACGTGCTTGCCGTGCCGGGTCAGCTGCAGGTTGACCACGCGGCGGTCTTCCACGCTGCGGCTGCGCTGCAGCAGATCCTGCTGCTCCATCTTGTCCAGCATGCGTGTCATCAGGCCGCTGTCGATGTCCAGCATGCGGCTCATCTCGAACGGTGTGCTGGCCATGCCGCGCAGGAGGGAAAGCAGGACACCCATCTGCTGGTGGCTCACATCCAGATCGCGCAGGGCGGTGTCGATTTCTCCCGTCAGCAGGTTGCGCGCCTTGTTCAGGGCCAGCCCGATGCTGGTGCGGGGATCGTAGTTTTCCGGCGTGTAGTGTTTCATGGCTCCTCCTTGCACCTCAATTTAGTTGACTAGTCAGAGATTGTCAAGGCAGATTCTGCAAAGCGCGAACCATTGAATGAGCTGTTTAATTATTAGGCAACCGTACAAAATAAACACTTCTTGTCAAAAAAATGCGAATATGTGCGCTTAAATCGTTAAGTTATTTAACTTTTTTCAAGGTTTCAGCAGGAGTCGGCCAGTGAAAAACAAGAATCTCTCCCTGGCCCTCGGCGCCGCCTTCAGCATGATGCTGGGTGGCTGCGCCGTCGGCCCGAATTTCAAGCCGCCCGAAATGGCAGTACCGGGCGATACCAGCTACACCCCCACGGCCATGCCGTCCAGGACAGCCGCTTCCGCGCCGGGCATCACCGCCGGCGCTGCCCAGCAGTTCGTGGCGGGACAGGATATTCCTGCGCAGTGGTGGCAGGTGTTCCATTCGCCCGCGCTGGATCAGCTGATCCGCAGCGCGCTGGCGCACAGCCCCGGTATGGCGGCGGCGGAAGCGACTCTGCGCCAGGCGCAGGAAAGCTATCAGGCCACCGCCGGTTCGCTGGACTTGCCGCAGGTGAACGCCGGCCTGGGCGCGCAGCGCGAACATGCTTCCGCAGCCACCACCGGCGGACGCGATGGCGGCGTATTCAATCTGTATAACGCTTCCGTCAATGTGTCCTACACGCTGGACGTATTCGGCGCCAACCGCCGCGCGCTGGAAGGCGCCCGCGCGAGCGTCGACTACCAGCGCTATCAGGTGGAGGCAACCTATCTGGCGCTGACCGCCAACGTGGTGACCACGGCGATCCGTGAAGCTTCGCTGCGCGCGCAGCTGAAGGCCAGCCGCGAAGTGCTGGACGCGCTCACCAGTCAGCAGGGACTGATCGAAAAGCAGTTCCAGTATGGCGCCATCCCGCGCAATACCTTGCTGACCCAGCGTAACCAGGTGGCGCAGGTGGCGGCGACCTTGCCGCCGCTGGAGAAGGCGCTGGCGCAGACCCGCCATCAGCTGTCGGTGCTGGTCGGCCAGCTGCCGGGCGAAGGCGGTGTGCCTGAGTTCCAGCTGGAGGCCCTGGCGCTGCCGGAGCAGTTGCCGGTATCGCTGCCATCCGCGCTGGTGCGCCAGCGTCCCGACATCCGTGCCAGCGAGGAGCTGCTGCACCAGGCCAGCGCGCAAGTGGGCATGGCGACGGCGGCGCAGTATCCGCAGTTCACCCTGAGCGGCGCCTATGGCTCGGCCAGTACCACGGCGGGTGACCTGTTCAAGGGCGATAACGTGCTGTGGAACCTGGGCGCGAATATCGCCGCGCCGATCTTCAACGGCGGCGCGCTGGCGGCCCGCACCCGCGCGGCGCAGGCGGCGTATGACGCGGCGGCAGCGCAGTACCGTGGCACCGTGCTGGGCGCGTTCCAGAACGTGGCCGACAGCCTGCGTGCGCTGGACAGCGACGCTTCCGCGCTGAAGGCACAGGCCGAGGCGGAAGCCCTGGCCAAGGAATCGCTGGACCTGGCCACGCAGCAGTACAAGCTGGGCGCCATCAGCTACCTGGTGCTGCTCGATGCGCAGCGCACCTACCAGCAGTCGCATATCAGCCTGGTGCAGGCGCAGGCGGCGCGCTATGCCGATACCGCCGCATTGTTCCAGTCCCTCGGCGGCGGCTGGTGGAATCGCGCGGGCGGCGTCCCTGGCGCCGCCGTGGCGTCGGCTGCCGGTGCGCAGCAATAAAGAATACGAAGACAAGGAGAATCATTTATGACCAAACGTATGCTCATCATGATCGGCTGCGTGGTGCTGCTGGTCGCCGTGCTGGCATTCGGCAAATTCCTGCAGATCCGCCAGCTGATCGCCAGCGCGCCCAAGCCCGGACCGCAGACCGTCACCGCCGCCAAGGTGGAGAACCTGGAATGGCAGCCGGCCCTGTCGGCCGTCGGCACGCTGGCGCCGGTGCGCGGCGTGGACGTGACCACCGAGATCGCGGGCCTGGTGCGCAATGTGCGCTTCCAGTCGGGCCAGGAAGTGAAGGCCGGCCAGGTGCTGTTTGAACTGAACGCTGATTCCGACATCGCCCAGCTGCACGCGCTGCAGGCCGCCGCCGACCTGTCGGCCACGACGCTCAAGCGCGACAAGCTGCAGTTCTCGGCGCAAGCCATCAGCCAGGCGCAGCTCGACGCCGATGAGGCGGACCTGAAGGCCAAGCGTGCCCAGGTCGCGCAGCAGCAGGCTACTGTCGACAAGAAGACCATCCGCGCGCCGTTCGCCGGCAAGCTGGGTATCACCGCCGTCAATCCGGGCCAGTATCTGAACCCGGGCGACAAGCTGGTGACCCTGCAGACCATCGACACCGTGTACGTCGACTTCTTCGTGCCGCAGAAGCAGCTGTCCGGCCTGAGCGTGGGCCAGAAGCTGAACCTGAGCGCGGACGCTTTCCCCGGCGTGCAGTTCAGCGCCAAGGTCACCTCGATCAATCCGCGCATCGATCCGGCCACCCGCAACGTGCAGGTGGAAGCCACCGTGCCGAACGCCAAACGCCAGCTCCTGCCGGGCATGTTTGCCAACGTCAGCCTGGAGATGGGCGAGAAGAAGAAATACCTGACCCTGCCGCAGACCGCCATTACCTACAACCCGTATGGCTCGACCGTGTTCACGCTGGCACCGGGCAAGGATAAAGACGAGAAGGGCAATGCCCAGCTGGTGGCGACCCAGCAGTTCGTCACCACCGGCCCGACCCGTGGCGACCAGGTGGCGATCCTGACCGGCCTGCAGGAAGGCCAGACCGTGGTCACCACCGGCCAGCTGAAGCTGAAGAACGGCACCCCGGCCACCATCGACAACAAGGTGCTGCCGGCGAACAGCCCGAATCCGACGCCGCAGGAACACTAAGGATCACGTCCCATGAAATTCACCGATATCTTCATCAAGCGACCAGTGCTGGCCTCCGTGGTCAGCCTGCTGATCGTGGTGCTGGGATTGCGCTCGCTATTCAGCCTGCCGATCAACCAGTATCCACAAACGCGCAATGCGGTGGTGACGGTGTCCACCACTTACTACGGCGCCGATGCGCAGACCGTGGCGGGCTTTATCACCCAGCCGCTGGAATCATCCATCGCGCAGGCGCAGGGCATCGACTACCTGTCTTCGGCCAGTAACAGCGGCGTCTCCGTGATTACCGCCACGCTGCGCCTGAACTACGACTCCAACAAGGCGCTGACCGAGATCACCACCCAGGTGAACGCGGTCAAGAACGCGCTGCCGCCGCAGGCGCAGGCGCCCGTGATCACGGTGCAGATGGGCCAGACCATCGACGCCATGTACATGGGCTTCTACAGCGACACGCTGCCGACCAACAACGTCACCGACTTCCTGCTGCGGGTGGTCAAACCCAAGCTGGATTCGATCGAGGGCGTGCAGACCGCCGAGCTGCTGGGCGCGCGCCAGTTCGCCCTGCGTGCATGGCTGGATGCCGACAAGATGGCGGCGCATGGCGTCACTGCGGCCGATGTCAGCGCCGCGCTGGCGCAGAACAACTACCTGACGGGCCTGGGCCAGTCCAAGGGCCAGATGGTGACCGTACCGCTGACCGCCGGCACCGACCTGCACACGGTGGAAGAGTTCAAGCAGCTCTCCGTCAAGCAGGTGGGCGGCGCCATCGTGCGGCTGGAAGACATCGCCAACGTCACCCTGGGCTCCGAGAACTATGACTTCAATGTGGCCTTCAGCGGCGTGCGTTCGGTCTTCATCGGTATCAAGGTGGCGCCGGAAGCGAATATCCTGGACGTGGCCAAGCGCGTGCGCACGGCCTTCCCGGGCATCCGCGACCAGCTGCCGCGCGGCCTGACCGGCGAGATCGTGTACGACTCGACGGAGTTCATCAACACCTCGATTTCCGAAGTGGTCAAGACTTTGGTGGAAGCGCTGATCATCGTGACCATCGTGATCTACCTGTTCCTGGGCAGCTTCCGCGCGGTGATCGTGCCGGTGATCGCCATGCCGCTGTCGCTGGTGGGTACCTTCTTCGTCATGCTGGTGCTGGGCTACTCGATCAACCTGCTGACGCTATTGGCGATCGTGCTGGCCATCGGCCTGGTGGTGGACGATGCCATTATCGTGGTGGAGAACGTCGACCGCCATATGAAGCAGGGCATGAAGCCCTTCGACGCGGCCATCATCGCGGCGCGTGAGCTGGGCAGCCCGATTCTGGCCATGACCGTGGTGCTGGTGGCGGTGTATGTGCCGATCGGCTTCCAGGGCGGCCTGACGGGCGCGCTGTTCACCGAGTTCGCGTTTACGCTGGCGGGTGCGGTGACGGTGTCCGGTATCGTCGCGCTGACCCTGTCGCCGATGATGTGCGGCCACTTCTTCGATCCCACGCAGGACGAAGGCAGGTTCGTGAAAGCCATCGACCGGGTGTTCGACAAGGTGCACCACGGTTATCTGCGCACCCTGCATAGCCTGATCAACACCTGGCCGGTGCTGATCGTGATGGGCCTGATCCTGAGCCTGCTGCTGGGACTGATGTTCAAGATGTCGCAGTCGGAACTGGCGCCGGAAGAGGACCAGGGCATCGTGCTGTCGCAGGTGGTCGGTGCGCCGACTGCCACGTCCGATCAGATGCAGACTTACGCCAACCAGGTATTCCAGATCGGTAAATCGATCCCCGAGTACAAGCAGATGTTCCAGATTACCGGTGTGCCGACCGTGAACGCGGGCATCGGCGGCGTGGTGACCAAGGACTGGGACCAGCGTTCGCGCTCGGCCCACCAGATCCAGCAGGAGCTGCAGGAAAAGTGGAACGGCATCGCCGGCGCGCGCGTGGCAGCCTTCCAGTTCCCGCCGCTGCCGGGTACTTCCGGTCTGCCGGTGCAGTTCGTGGTGACCACCACCGAGCCGTTCGAGAACCTGAACACGGTAGCGCAGAAGATGCTGGACAAGATCCGCGCCGACCACAAGTTCTACTTCGTCGACATCGACCTGAAGGTGGATTCGCCGCAGGCCCGTGTTGAAGTGGACCGCGACAAGCTGGCCACCCTGGGCCTGACGCAGCAGGACTTCGGCAACGCCATGGGCGCGGCGCTGGGTGGCGGCTACGTCAACTACTTCTCCATCGCGGGCCGTTCGTACAAGGTGATCCCGCAGGTGCAGCAGGTGGATCGCCTGAATCCGGACGCGGTGCTGGACTTCCAGATCCGTACGCCGAGCGGCACCATGATCCCGGCCAGCACCGTGGCCAGCATCAAGTACAGCGTGCAGCCTGAATCGATCACCCGCTTCCAGCAGCTGAACTCCGTGACCTTTGCCGGTGTGTCGGGTGAATCGCAGGGCGAGGTGCTGCAGTACATGCGCGATACGCTGAAGTCCGTAGCGCCGACCGGCTACACGGTCGACTACTCCGGCCAGTCGCGCCAGTTTGTGCAGGAATCGGGCGGTTTTGCCGTGACCATGGCGTTTGCCGTGGTGATCGTGTTCCTGGCGCTGGCTGCACAGTTTGAGAGCTTCCGCGATCCGATCGTGATTCTGGTGTCGGTGCCGCTGGCGCTGTTCGGGGCGATGATCTTCATCTTCCTCGGCTTCGCCTCGATCAATATCTACACCGAGGTGGGTCTGGTGACGCTGATGGGCCTCATCTCCAAGCACGGCATTCTGATCGTGGAAGTGGCCAACCATCTGCGCGCGGCGGGCAAGTCCAAGCGTGAAGCGATTGAAGAAGCAGCGGCCACCCGTCTGCGTCCTATCCTGATGACGACGGCGGCGATGGTGTTCGGCGTGGTGCCACTGGTGATCGCGTCCGGCGCCGGTGCTGCGGGCCGCCATGCCATGGGCCTGGTGATCTTTACCGGTCTGTCGATCGGTACGCTGTTCACGCTGTTCGTTGTGCCGGCCATGTATATGTTCCTGGCCGGGGAACACGAGGTGGATCCGGCACAGGTCGCTGAACACGGCGGCATGGGCGAGCCGGATCACTCGCCGATGTAAGCTTCTTTGAAAACCAACCAAGCCGCAGGCCACAAACCTGCGGCTCTTTTTTCGTCTGCCATGGATACCAAACTCAAATTCAGTCCGCTTACCTTGCTGCTTCACTGGCTGATCGCTGTCAGCATCATCGGCATGTGCGGGTTTGGTCTGTACATGGTCAAGACCAAGAGTTTTTCGCTGTTCCACATCCACAAATCGTTTGGGCTGCTGGTGTTTGTGCTGGCGGTGCTGCGCGTTCTGTGGCGCTGGAAGAATGGCTTCCCGGAGCCAGCACGTCCGCTAAGCCGCTTCGAGCATCTGGCCGCGCTGTGGATGCACAAGGCGCTGCTGGCCTGCACGCTGCTGATGCCGATCACCGGCATGCTGTTCTCCGGCGCCAGTGGTCACGGCTTCGGCTTCTTCGGCCTGAAGATTTTCCCCGCCAGCACGCAGCACGCGGCCAACGGCTCCGTGGTGCCGAACAATGCCGCGTTGTCGGACCTGGGCCAGAATCTGCATGACTTCCTGGGCTATGCCCTGGTGTGCCTGATCCTGCTGCACGTCGCCGCAGCGCTCAAGCACCACTTGGTCGACCGCGACGAAACTCTGAGCCGGATGCTGGGAATGAAAGTACATCATGAGTAAGAAACAAGAGAGCAATCCACTCGATATGCGCGTGGCGGTGGTGGTGGCCGTGCTGGCGACCTTCATGGGCATCTGCAAGGTCAAGGACGACAACATCAACCAGGGTATGCAGCAGGCGCAGGCCAACAAGGTGGATCACTGGTCGTTCTACCAGGCGCGCAATATCCGCGAAGAAGTCGCCAATGCGACCATCATCCAGCTCAAGCTGGCGAAGGCAGGGCGTCCGGCCAGCGAACAGGCCAGCTATGACGACGCCATCGCCAGCTACACCAAGCTGGCGGCGGAGCAGAAGCACAAGAAGGACGAGCTGAAAGCCCAGGCCGAGCAGGACGACAAGGACTACGATGCGCTCAACTTCAAGGACGACCAGTTCGACCTGTCCGACGCGATGCTGGCAATCGCCATCGCCATGCTGGCCATTACGACGCTGACCAGGCAGCGCTGGCTGTTTTGGCTGTCGATGCTGCCGACCGGCTTTGGCGTCCTGATGGGCTTATCCGGCTTGTTCGGCTGGTCCATCCATCCAACGGCGCTGGTGGCCTTGCTGTCCTAACCCGGCTGGCATGACCAGGGGGCGCTGCTCGCTTCCTTGGTGTGCGCGCTTTGCCACTGGTGGATGAATGACTCCACCATGCAGGTATTCTGGCCGAATTTTTTGGCGTCAGCCCGGACGGCATCGGCGCTGCCACGGCCCAGATAAAACCGTATCAGCGCAAGCGGCCAATACGCTTCATCGCTGGAGTCGTATTTGGCCAGATTGGCGGCCGCGCTGGTTTCGCCCTGGCTCCGATACTGGGCCAGGTACAGCCACAGGGCGACATAGGTGTTGTTGGGTTGCTGCTTCAGGCCGGCCTGCAGATATTTTTCCGCATCCTCGTATTTGGCCGCTGCCAGCGAGCTGCGGCCCAGCAGAACCAATGCGCTGAAGTTGCCTTGTGCCGCAGCCTTTTTCAGCCACTCTTCCGAAGCGCTGGTGTTCTTGCGCTGGCCGTAGTACTGCGCCATGGCGAATTGCGCGTCGGCGGCGCCGGCTTCCGCATCCTTGGCATACCAGGGCAGGGCGTCTTCACTGGAGAAGACTTCGCCGCCGAGGTAGGAATAGATCATCCGCATCTGTGACCGTGCAAACAGCACGCGATGCGCGCGCAGCCAGTCTTGTCCGAGTAGGATGCTGGCGTCGTCAAAAATCGAGAACTCCTTTTCGATCACCGAGAGCGGGGCGTTCTGTATCACTTCGTCGCCCAGTTTGAAATTGAATTTCTCGTGCCAGGTATTGACACTGTCTTTGCCGATGCCTCGGGTGCTGCTGTCTGGCGTGGCAAGCCGGGCGCCCAGTTTAAGCCCGACCTTCTCAGCCGCCTTGAGCGTGACATAGGATTTGCTGGCGCCAGTGTCGATCACGGCGTCTATCTTTACGCCATTCAGTTCAACCGTCACAAAGGGACGCTTGTCGCTGGCGAAGCGGATCAGCGGCACTTCCATGGCGTCCTTGTCCCAGTAGCCGAGGAAGGTATCGCCGCAGTTCTTCGTGTAGAAAAAGTCGATCTGCTTCTTGGCCAGCCAGAGCTCGACATCCCAGCGCATCAGGATATCCGCGCCGACCAGCGCGCCGAAGCTGTCGCTGGTCCCTGTGTCGCTGAGCATGGAGATGTAGCCGCCGGTGGCATATGGACCGACGGCGAATTCATTGACTATGACATCGTAAATATCATTGCTGCCACCGATGCCGTAGGAGTGGCCCGAGGGATCGGCTTGCGGCAGGCCGAGTTGACGCGCCGTGTAGTAAGTCACGTAGGTTTTACTGGCGCCGGTATCGACCAGCATAGGCACTTTGGCGCCATTGATATACCCGTCGATGACAGGCTTCATGCTGCCTTCCGACCAGCTGACAGGTACATGTGCCACCCGCTTGAATTCACAAGTCTGCGCCAGGCATGTGACACTGGAAAGGCTTAATAGCGTCGCCAGGATATGGCGCTTGAGCTGAACAGGCATGAACGATTCGGCGTAATGGCAGACGCTTTATTCTATCTGATGAGAGTGAAGTTTTTAATAACTTTTCTTTCGCTCTGCCAGAATCTCCTGGCGGGTGAGCCTGACACCGCTGACGCTACCGTTGGCCGATTGAATAAACTCGATGTGCAACTGGCCGTTGGATGAGGTGAAGCTGGTGGGACCATTGGCAATCAAGCTCGCCGTGGCGCCGTCGTCGAGCCGGGCGTATAGCTGGCGATGCCGATGATTGATGCTCAGCCGGCTGCCGTCCTGTAGATCATATTCGCCCTGGAACTGGGCCTGGTCCTGGCTGTTTTGTGGTGCGGCGCTGGAGCCAAGGCTCGCGCTGGCCAGCAGCGCGGCGGTCAGAAGATGTCGCATGGTGTGCTCCGATTTCGATGTTGACGATGAAGTCTAGGCAGTGGCGAAATCGGATGACACAGGAATCCGACCAATGGTATGGCCGGATGGATGAATGGTCGCTGAAGCGGGGCGAATGGGAACCCCCCGCCTGCTACTTTATGGGATGGGACGCACGCCGATCAGCGGGCCGTGCAGGAACAGGCCGAAGACGGCGAACACCACCAGGCCCGCCACGACAGTGACCGCCGTCGCCGCGCCGGTGCCGGCCGGGTAGACGGTGCCTGCTGCCGCGTCGCGCTTGCGGGCGGAACGGAAGTCCAGTGCGGCCCAGACCAGGAAGGCGCCAAACAGGACGATGTCATGCAGCTTGCCATTCGCAAGCAGGTGGGCGAAGGCCCAGGTCTTCACGCCCAGCACCATCGGGTGATGCAGTCGCGCCTTGATGCTGTTGCGCGGCACGTGGCTGGCCGTTAGCAGGATGATGGCGATTGCCACCAGCAGGATGGCGATGTGGCGCAGGGCCATAGGAGGGCTCCAGACCACCACCGGCTCCTGCCGCGCGAGGCCGAATCCGTAGATGATCAGGCCAAGTCCGGCCAGCGACACCAGCGAGTAAATGCCTTTCCATGCCTTTTCGCCGATGCGCGCGCGGGTGGCGGTGCGCCAGTCGTCGGCGACAATGCGCACGGAGTGTACGCCCAGGAAGAGGACCAGGCCCAGAATCAGAATCGTCATCGTGCTTGCCTTTTGTAGGTTGGGACAGGCAGTACGATACCCCAATCTGCCTTAGTTGTGGCGGCGGATGCAGTGGCCGACAAGATGCACGATGCTGCCGCCGTTGCTGGTCAGGCGCAAAGGAAAGCTGTCGGTGGTATCTGCGGCGGCCAGCTCCACCTGCAGCGGACCGGATGGCAGCGGCACCGGCTTGACGAAGCGCACGTCGATCTCGTTGAAGACGCCGGGTTCCAGCGTTTCGTAGCTGCGTACCAGGCTGCCAAAGCCGTGCAGCACCGTGCCTTTGAAGACGGAGCGCCGCGCCAGTGGGCTGCACCAGTGGATGGGATTGAAGTCGCCGGTCAGCAGGGCGAAGCGCAGGCCGTCGCGCACATCGGCTTGCCAATGGCCGACCGCCTGCCATTGCGGCTCGGGCGGGCGCGCCTGTTCGGATTTGGGCGGGCGCTTGCCGGGCAGGATAAAGCTCATATGCAGTAGGGCTTCCACCAGATTGGCTTGCTGTTCGGTGCCGGTGCGGATGGCGACGACGACCTTGGCGCGGCCCGCCACTTCTTCCACCGATTCCAGCGATGCCTGCACATGCAGCTTGACGCCGCGCGGCAGCGGGCCGTGGACGCGCAGGGTGACGCCCTGGTTGATCACGCTGGCGAGCTTGTAGGGCAGCTGCAGCAGAAGCTTGCTCACCAGTGGCAGGCCCCACTGCGAGACCATGTGCGGCGGCAGCTCCTTGGCGTAGCGTCCTTGCGCACCGCACCAGGCGATGTAGCGGTTCACCAGCGAGGGCGCAGGCGGAGCGATGACGCGTTCGACTGCGGCAGCGCCAGGGGTGATGGGCGCGCTTGCAGCAGCGTCGGCGACGTTCTGCTGCGTGGCCGTGCCGGCTGGGCGGCTTCCTGCGCTGGCGCCGGTGCGCCCGCGCTTACGCGGAATTGCGGAATGCAGCAGCAGCGAGGCGATCGCGCGGTACATCGCGCCGTGGTGCCGCAGCAGGCGGTAGCCGGTGCTCATGGCTGGACGGCCTTGATGATCGCGGCCAGCATGCGCTGCGGCAGATAGCCGCGATTATGCGGCGTCAAACCAAGCCGCACCACCACCAGCTTCTGCGATGGCACGATGGCGATCGACTGGCCGTCGTGGCCTTCCATCCAGTAGGTATCGGATGGCAGATGGAAGGGCGCGTCGGGATCCTGGCCTTCCGGCGTGTTGCCGTCCGGGCCCCAGCGCCACAGCTGCCCTTGTCCGTACTGGCCGCCGGAGGCCGGCGCCACTTTCCGCATGGCCACGACAAAGCCTTCCGGCAGCAGGCGCTTGTCCTGCCAGACGCCGTCCTGCAGCAGGAACTGACCGAAGCGCGCCCAGTCATGCGCGGTGGCGTACATATAGCTGGATCCGACCAGATTGCCGCGCGCGTCCGCTTCCATCACGGCGCTGTTCATGCCCAGCGGGGCGAACAGGCGCTGCTGCGGCACGGCCAGCGTGGCCAGCCAGGCGGGCGAGGGCGCACCGTTGCGCTGCGCCAGTCCATCCAGCGCTTCGCCGCTGGCGGCTTGCTGCCACAGGCGCGACAGCAGCACGGTGGTGCCGCTCGAATAATTCCACACCTTGCCCGGCGCGGCGATGGAAGGCAGGCTGGCGGTGTAGGCCGCCATGTCCGGCTCCAGGTAGAGCATGCGGGTGACGTCGGAGACGGCGCCATAGCCTTCGTTGTATTGCAGGCCGCTGCTCATGGCCATCAGGTCTGACACGGCGATGGCGGCGCGCTGATCGCCGCTGGCGTGCCAGAAACCCTGCTGGTTCAAGGCCAGCTTGCCGTCGGCGGCTTGCAGGCCGACCAGCGCGGCGCTGACGGTCTTGGTCATCGACCAGCCCAGCAGGCGGGTATTGGCGTCGAAGCCTTTGCCGTAGCGCTGCGCCACCAGCTGTCCGTTGTGGATCACGACCACGCCGCGCATGCCGGGACCGGCCAGATCATCCTGGTCGACCAGCGCCTGCACGGCGGGGACGGGCTGCGGCTGCGCGCCCGCAGGCCAGGGCTGGCGTGCATCGGCCAGCGGCAGCGCAGTGGAGGTGAAGCGGTATTGGGCAGCGCGGGCGACGTCGCCATCCGGAACCACGGCGCAGCCGGTGCCCGGACGGTACACCGCCAGTCCTTTGCCGAAGATGCCGAAGAAGCCCGCACGCACCAGCTGCTGGTCCTTGTCGACACTGGCGCGCATCACTTTCAGCACCGGATTGCCGGGCGCCTGCACGTCGTCCGCCAGCACTGCCTGGGCGTCGCGGCCGACCAGGAAGACGTTGGAGCAAACCATCTTGGCGCTGTAGGCCGCGCCTACGCGCAACAGCTCGGACGGGGCCACTGCCGCTTTCAATAAAACGCCGCCGAGCACGAGGGCTACGGCGGCTGCGGCGATCTTCAAACCAGTTCTCATCGAGTCCTTACAGGCTGCCGTGGAACTCGATGGCAAAGGTGCGCGGTGCGGTCAGGTAAGCGTACGGCGCACCATACTGCTCGGTCTGACCACCCAGCGACTGGATGTAGCGCTGGTCGAACACATTATTCATCAGGAAGGCCACGCCATAACGGTGGTCGGCATTGTCCCAGCCCAGGCGCAGGTCGAACTTGCTCTGGGCGTCGCCCGTATGCAGATTGACCGTGGTTAGGCAGCTCAGCGCGCGCGTATCGTTGTTGCAGCGCTGGCCGGTCTGGTGGGTGCCCTGGAAGTTCACGCTGGCGCGGCCGCCGCCAAAGCTCTCCCAGTTGTAGTTGGTGCCAAACATGGAGCTCAGGCGTGGCGTGCCGACCGGCTGGCCGGTCAGATCCAGCGTCACGTTGCCGTTGGCGTCCAGGCGCTGATAGCGCGTGTAGGTCTGGTCGATGTATTCAAAGCCGCCAAACAGGGTCCACTGCGGCGTCACGCGGATGCGGCCATCCATGTCTAGGCCCCAGGCTTTCTGGTCGCTGGCGATCACGTTATAGGTCGGGATGGTGCCCACGCTGTACAGCTGGATGTCCTGCAGGTTCTTGAATTTGTAGTCGAACAGCGAGGCGTTGATGGTGGCGCGGTACTTCGGCAGCGCCATCTTGGTGCCGATTTCAAGGTTGGTCATCTTCTCCGGTTCAAAGCTCGGATCCTTGCCCGCCGCGTTTGGCGAAGCAGGATTCGGCGGCGTGAACACGTTGAAGCCGCCCGCCTGATAGCCGCGCGAGAGCGAGGCAAACAGCAGGGTGTTGGCGTCCAGCTTATGATCCACCACCAGGCGCGGGCTGAAGTCGGTCCAGTCCTTGCTGCGGCTGACCGGGGCTGGCGCCAGTGCGTGCGCCAGCGCGAAGATCTCGTTGGACGGCAGCGAGGCCGCCGACTGGCCTACCAGGCCGCCGTAGGTGTTGAAGAAGTCGTCCAGTCCTGGCGAGACGCGGCCTGGCACATACCAGGTCATGCTCTTCTGGTCCTTGGTCCAGCGCACGCCGGCGGTCAGGTTGGTTTTTTGATCCAGGTGCCAGATGGTGTCGCCGTAAGCCGAATACGATTTGGTGCCGACGTCGGCGTACACGGTTTCCGCCCACGGGAACACGGTGCTGGCGCTGGTGCCGATACCCAGCTGGCCCAGGCCGCCGAACAGCTGGGCGAAGTTGGGCTGGCCGCCTGCAAACTGGCTCAGGGTGTCCAGGGTGCCGGTGGTGACGATGGCGTCGGCGTCCTGGTGCTCGTTGTTGTGGTAGAAGCTCACGCCCGCGATCCAGTCCAGCTTATCGGTCTTACCGGACAGTTTGAACTCCTGCTGGAAGCTGTGGGCGCGCTTGGCGTCGCCGGTGGCCAGGTAGAAGTCCGGACGCGCGCTGCCGTCGTTGTCGGTGAAGTTGTGGGTGGTGAAGCGGCGATAGGCGCTGGTGGAGTTGAAGGTGATCCCGTTCGCCATCGGCACTTCGATACGCAGGGTGGCGCCGTCGAATTTGCGGCCTTCACCGCCCATGAAGTCGTTCTTCAGCGGCGTGCTGAATGGATCGACGAAGTTGGCGGTATAGGCGGCGTCGTACACGCCACGGTAGCCGCCCAGCGGCAGCGCGGGATTGTTGATCACGCTGAAGGCGGCGCGGCCGTACTGCTCCATGTTTTCGTGCTCCCACGAGAACACGATCTTGGAGGTGCCGATGTCCTGGCGCAGCGAGATGCGGGTGGCCCAGTCTTTATCGCCGTTCATCTTGTGATCGGTGGCGACGTTGTCGACCCAGCCTTCGCTGCCCGCACGCACCGCGACGAAGCGGGCCGACAGGGTGTCGTTGATCGGCAGGTTGAGCATCACGTCGGCGTTGGCGCGGCCGTAGCGGCCCAGTTTCACATGCCCTTCGGCGTCGACATCCTTGCCAGGTTCGTTGGTGACGATGGATATGGCGCCGGCCGCGCTGTTACGGCCGAACAGGGTGCCTTGCGGGCCCTTGATCACTTCGATGCGCTGCACGTCGACGAAGTTCATCAGCGCGCCGCCGGTCTTGCCGGTGTAGACGCCGTCCAGGTAGATGCCCACCGGCGAATCGGTGGCGATGCCGAAGTCGCCCGGATTGACGCCGCGGATGCCGAAGCTGGGCTGGGTCGGCTCGGTGCTGTCCACGGTCAGGCCGGGGATGTAGCCGTTCAGATCCGACAAGTCCTTGGCGCCGAGGTTTTCAATGTCCTTGGAAGTGACCACCTGCATGGCCATCGGTACGTCCTGCACCAGCTGCTTGCGCGACTGGGCCGTGACGACGACGGACTGGATATCGTCGGCAGCCCATGCCGGCGGTACGAAGAATGCCGCCGCCAGACTGGCCGCGATGATGGTGCGCTGGTTGCGCGGAACGGTACTGCGCTTGGTCATGTCTCTTCCTCCAACGGATAGGTTGTTATGTGCCAGTGAAGCTTATGTTTTTTTATGCGGCCTGGCTTGCCGCTGATTTTTCCAGCCATGCTGCGCTGCCCAGCATCAGCAGCAGGACCGCCGCGCGCAGCAGCATCGGCGCGTCAAAGCCGAACCACTGCGGCAGCAGGGCAAACGCCAGCCCGCAGCCAATGGCGCGCAGCTGCTCGATGCGGCGGGCAAAGTGGCGGCCTTCCAGCAGGGCGCCGACCGATACAGTTGAAAGTACGATCAGCAAGGCGTACTGGCTCAGCTCAAACAGTTCCAGGCGCGGGGCGATGGCAATCAGGTGCGAGATGCAGGGCACCATCAACGCGAACTGCAGCATGCCGTAGCCGCCTACCGTGGTGTTGATGCGGGTGTTGTAGCGCTGGAAGTCCGCTGGCTCGAAATGGGGCAGCGGCTCGCCGGTCCAGGCGCCCGGTGGGCCGAACCAGACAGTGAGTTTTTTACGCAGGCCTTGTACCTGCTGCATATCGCGCCACAGATCGACGTAGTAATGCACATTGCCCCACAGCGGATTCAGGCTGCGCAGCGGAGTGCGTACGCCGTAGATGATTTTTTCGTCGTCGCGTTCGTCGGTGAAGGTGCCGAACATGCGGTCCCACAAAATCAGGATGCCGCCGTAATTGCGGTCGATGCAGTAGTCGTTCTGGCCGTGGTGGACGCGGTGGTTGGACGGCGTGACCAGGACGCGGTCCAGCCAGCCCAGGCGGCCCACCATCTCGGTATGCACCCAGTACTGGTAGAGCAGGTCGATCAGGCCGACGCCCACCATCACCAGCGGCGAGACGCCGCACAGCGCCATCGGCAGGTAGAAGATCCAGCCCAGCAGCCAGCCGCTGGAAGTCTGGCGCAGCGCGGTGGAGAGGTTGTAGAACTCGGAGGAGTGGTGCACCACGTGGGCGGCCCACATCAGCGCCACTTCGTGGCCGCAGCGGTGCACCCAGTAGTAGCAGAAGTCGTAGAACAGCAGGGCAAAGACCCACACCAGGACACTGTTATCGGGCAGGGTGGTAAAGCGGTAGTTCGTCCACACGGCGGTGTAGATGCCCAGCATGGCCAGCTTGGTGAACAGGCCGACCACCTGGCTGATCACGCCCAGGTGCAGGCTGGTGAGCGCGTCGGCGGTGTCGTAGGCCGCCACGCCGCGCCGATGGGCAATCCACGCCTCCAGCAGAATGGTGAGGAGGAAGACGGGGATGGCAAAAACGATGGGATTCATGCGAAATGATTATGCATACATCTATGACATAAGCACAAGATTTTCCAAGCAGAGTGTATGTTTCTCAGCAGAATCCTTTGCGGAAATTGTCGTGGACTGAAACCACTTTCATGGCTGGCTTCTGCGGTCATGTCCTGGCGAGCCAATCGCACAAGTGTTTATTTAATGTCAACGTAGTTTTGCTTAAGTGAATTGATTTGAGTCAGTTTTTACATTTTGGAGCACAATAGCGGTTCTGGATGGTAAGAAATTTCTAATTACCAATACTTAATACACATCTCCGGAGACGCCCATGCGCATCTTGCTACTTCTGCCATTTCTTGGCTTATTGCTCACACCGCTCTACAACTTCGAGACGCCGACCCTGTTCGGCTTTCCGTTCTTTTACTGGTATCAGCTGGCCTGGGTGCCTGTCACTTCGCTGCTGATCTGGATCGTCTACCAGGACGGTAAAAAGAAAGGAGAAGAGTGATGGACATTAACTGGACCGCATTGAGCGTCTTTATCTTCTTCTTCGTGCTCGTCACCGTGATGGGCTTCTGGGCCTCGAAGTGGCAGGGCGGCGGCACCGAAAAGGGCGGCGGCGACCTGCATGAGTGGGGCCTGGGCGGTCGCAGCTTCGGCACCTGGATCACCTGGTTCCTGGTGGGCGGCGACTTCTACACCGCCTACACCGTGATCGCCGTACCGGCGCTGGTGTATGCCGTCGGTGCGTATGGCTTCTTCGCACTGCCTTACACCATCGTGGTGTACCCGATCGTCTTCATGATCATGCCGAAGCTGTGGAAGTACGCTTCCAAAGCTGGTGCGGTGACCGCAGCAGACGTGGTGTATGAGCGCTACGGCTCCCGCTGGCTGGAATTCGCCGTCGCGCTGACCGGCGTTGTCGCCACCATGCCGTACATCGCACTGCAGCTGGTGGGTATGGAAGTGGTCATCAAGGCACTGGGCCTGACCGGCGAACTGCCGCTGGCCGCCGCCTTCGTGGTGCTGGCCCTGTACACCTACTCGGCCGGCCTGCGCGCACCAGCGCTGATCGCCTTCGTCAAAGACCTGATGATCTATATCGTCGTGATCGTGGCAGTGATCCTGGTGCCGGCCAAGCTGGGTGGCTATGGCGCCGTGTTCAGCGCCGCCAGCGATGCCTTCGCAGCCAAGGGTGGCAACACCGGCCTGACCCTGAAAGCACCGCAGCTGCTGCCTTACGCCACGCTGGCGCTGGGCTCCGCGCTGGCAGCCTTCATGTACCCGCACACGCTGACCGGCATCTTCGCCGCCAAGAGCGCGGACACCATCCGCAAGAATGCCGTGTTCCTGCCCGCTTATACGATTCTGCTTGGCCTGATCGCACTGCTGGGCTTCATGGCTTACGGCGCGCATCTGAAGGTCGCGTCGAATAACGACGTGGTGCCTGCGCTGTTCAACGCGCTGTTCCCAAGCTGGTTCGCAGGCTTTGCGTTTGCCGCGATTGCGATCGGTGCGCTGGTGCCTGCCGCCGTGATGTCGATCGGCGCCGCCAATCTGTTCACCCGTAACTTCTGGAAGCCTTACGTGAACAATAACGTGACCCCGGAAGGCGAAGCCAAAGTCGCCAAGATGGTGTCGCTGGTGGTCAAGGTGGGCGCGCTGGTGTTCATCATCTTCCTGCCGACCAAGTTCGCGCTGGACCTGCAGCTGCTGGGTGGCGTGTGGATTCTGCAGACCTTCCCGTCGGTGGTGTTCGGCCTGTTCCTGCGCTGGTACCGCGCGCCTGCGCTGCTGGTGGGCTGGGCGACCGGCCTGGCCTTCGGCAGCTGGATGGCGCTGTCGGACGGCATCAAGCCAGTTCACACCTATGTGTTCGGTGGTGACAGCTACACCATCTACACCGGCCTGGCTGCGCTGACCGTGAACATCGTCATTGCGTCGATCATCCAGCTGGTGATGGGCCAAAAGGGCGCAGCGAAGTAATGTAACCCCGAGTTTTGCGGCAGTGTCGTTTTATTGTCACTGCCGCAATCTTAATTTTTGAAGCACAATACCGTATAACCATACTACGGGAGACATTGTGCGCATCCTTCTTCTTCTGCCCTTTCTCGGGCTGCTCCTCACCCCGCTGTACAACGCCGAAACGCCAACGCTGTTCGGTTTCCCCTTTTTCTACTGGTATCAACTGGCCTGGGTTCCTCTGACCTCGCTGCTGATCTGGATCGTCTATAAAGCCGAGAAGAACAAGGGAGACGAGTAATGGAGATTAACTGGATCGCGCTGAGCGTCTTCGTCTTTTTCTTTGCGCTGGTGACGGTGCTGGGCTTTGCCGCCTCGCGCTGGCACGGCGGCGGCACCAAGGGCGGTGGCGGCGACCTGCATGAATGGGGCCTGGGCGGACGCCAGTTCGGCACCTGGATCACCTGGTTCCTTCTGGGGGGCGACCTGTACACCGCCTACACCGTGATCGCCGTACCTGCCGCCATGTTTGGCGCGGGCGCCTTCGGCTTCTTCGCACTGCCGTATGCCTCGATTGCCTATCCCTTCATGTTCATCGTGATGCCGCTGCTGTGGCACCGCGCGCACAAGGCGGGCTATGTGACTTCGGCCGACTTCGTGTTCGGCCATTACGGGTCGCGCTGGCTGGAATTCGCCATCGCGCTGACCGGCGTTGTCGCCACCATGCCGTACATCGCCCTGCAACTGGTGGGGATGGAAGTGGTCATCAAAGGTCTGGGCCTGACCGGCGAACTGCCGCTGGCCGCCGCCTTCGTCGTGCTGGCGCTGTACACCTATTCGGCCGGTCTGCGCGCGCCCGCGCTGATCGCCTTCGTCAAAGACCTGATGATCTACATCGTCGTGATCGTGGCGGTGATCCTGGTGCCGGCCAAGCTGGGTGGCTACGGCGCCGTGTTCAGCGCGGCGGCGGAAGCCTTCCACGCCAAGGGCGGCACGCTGGTGCTCAAGCCTGCGCAGCAGCTGCCATATGCCACGCTGGCCTTTGGCTCGGCGCTGGCGCTGTTCATGTATCCGCACTCGATGACCGGCGTATTTGCCGCCAAGAGCGCCGATGCGGTGCGCAAGAACGCGATCCTGCTGCCTGCGTACTCCTTCCTGCTGGGCTTTATCGCGCTGATGGGCTATATGGCATACGCGGCGCACGTCAAGGTCGCCACCAACAACGACGTGGTGCCGGCGCTGTTCAACACCTTGTTCCCAAGCTGGTTCACCGGCTTTGCCTTCGCCGCCATCGGCATAGGCGCACTGGTGCCTGCGGCGGTGATGTCGATCGGCGCGGCCAATCTGTTCACCCGCAATTTTTGGAAGCCTTACGTGAACACCAACGTCACGCCGCAGGGCGAGGCCAAGGTGGCCAAGATGGTGTCGCTGCTGGTGAAGGTGGGCGCGCTGGCCTGCATCCTGTTCTTGCCGACCAAGTTTGCGCTGGATCTGCAGCTGCTGGGCGGCGTGTGGATTCTGCAGACCTTCCCGTCGGTGGTGTTTGGCCTGTTCGGCCGATGGTATCGCGCTCCGGCGCTGCTGGTGGGCTGGGCCTCCGGCCTGGTATTCGGCAGCTGGATGGCGCTGGCCGATGGCACCAAGCCGGTGCACACCTATCTGATCGGCGGCGAAGGCTACACCATCTATACCGGTCTGGTGGCGCTGGCGCTGAACATCGTGGTCGCTACCGTGATCCAGCTGGTGCTCGGCCAGCGCGGTGCCGCGCCAGCCAAGGCAGCCAACGCGGCTTAAGCCGATTCTGCGGCGGGTGCAATGCCCGCCGCTTCCATGCTGCGCTTCTGGCGGTAGTAGCTTGTCGCGGCATGGACGGGCAAGAGGGTGTGCAGCAGCATCAGCCACCACAAACTGCCGGTCAATACATAGCCGATGGTGAACAGGAAGGCGCTGACGATGCTGCCGATGAACTGGCTGCGGCTCAGGTATCCGTGCGCCGCGCCGTAGGCGATGGCGGCCAGCGCGACAGCGGTTGGCATGCCGGTCACCGGCGTCAGCACCATCATCAGGAATCCCCGGTACAGCAGCTCCCATCCGCAACCGATGAAGACCGACAGCAGCAGGAAGGCATTCAGCTCCTGCTTGGTTTGCGGCATGCTGGTGCTGGCCTTTTCCATTTTCGCCTGATACTGCGCCAGCTTTTCGCCTTGCAGATTGCGCTCCCACAGCCATCCGCCGCCGCTCATGATGGCAACCAGCATGGCCGCAGCAATGACTCCCCACGCACCGGCGGTCGATAGCGGCAGCGCCAGGCCCAGCGCAGCGGCGGGGCGGGCAGACCACCACATCAGCGTCGCCAGGATCGCCAGCAGAATCACGATACGGACAATGGAGGCGCGGTAGGCCGCGAGTCTGGACCGCTTGGGCTCTGTTCCGGGCTGTAGGCTCTGCCACAGCTTCTGGCCGGGTAGGATGACGACGAGGTACAGGGCAAACGCTAATTCCAGCCATTGAGGGATCACGGGAACTCCTTGGGTTGTGAAGTTGCTAAGGATATGGTGGATGTAGCTGGAAATGCAATAGTGAAAATTTGTGTATTTTTCAAGTGAGCTATTTGCTATTCTTATGGGAGGTTGTGAACTAACTAAGAGCAAAATGAACGCATTGACTGATATTTCCCCGCTGCTGATTCCTATCGTCGCGCTGCTGATTCCCATCGTGGGAATCATTGCCTGGGCCACGGTCAAGATTACCCGTCTGAACCTGCTGCATGAAACCGCGCGCCATCTGAGTGCGAATGGCCAGCCGATTCCGCCTGAGCTGCTGGAAAAGATCATCGGCAAAAAGCTTCCTTGAGCCGGCAATGAAGAGTCTGGCTTGCTTGCTGATCTCGATTGCGATGGCAGGATGTGCGTCATCGCCTTGCCCTGACATCAGCGGCACTTACAAAAATGAGAACCCGCGCCACACTTATCACTTGGCCCGTTTGTTCTTTGAGTTTCAGTACGATCCGAGCGCCTATTCATACTCAAGAGACATCGTAACCATCGCCACGCATGGCAGCAGCCTGCTGGTCAACACGGGGAACCAATCCACGACGCTCTTGCGCGACAGGGATTTTGAATGCAGCGATGGGGCGATCACGCTGACGAACAAGTTCACGGACCGATTGGATGCTGGACTCGTGACAAAGTCCTCCACCAGCAGCATCGAATTAAGAAAGCTGCCAAACGGAGATTTGATGGCGAATGAAACGAAGAAGTCGTCGGGGCGCATTCTTGTGATTCCAGTCTGGAGTAAAGAGAGCAGTTCATACTCCTGGACTGCGGTTGGTCAGCACTGATATTCACATGCGTAAAATCAGCATTCTCTGGTATTTGATTGCTTGCTTTGTTTGTGCCAGCTCAGCGTCTGCGGAAACCTGGCAGCCGGCGCAGGGCCTGTCGCAAGTGCCGATCTGGCCGGGCGCGGCGCCGAATGCAGTGGAGCATCCGCAGGCGGAGTCGGTCGTTGCCGCCGAAGGGCACGGCGGGTGGATTCAGGCCCGGGATGTCAACCAGCCGGCCATGACGGTCTATGCACCGAAGGGGCAGAGCGCGGGGGCGGCGGTGATCGTATTCCCCGGCGGGGGATTCAAAGTGCTGGCCATGGATCTGGAAGGCTCAGAGATCTGCGACTGGCTGACTTCTCGCGGCATCACCTGCGTGCTGCTCAAGTATCGTGTCCCTGGCGGGAATCATCACTGGGATGAGAAGTGCCAGTGCTCGATTACGCCCAAGGTGCCGCGCGCGCTGCAGGATGCGCAGAGGACGATCAAGCTGGTTCGTTCCAAGGCTAAGGGGCTGGGCATCGATCCCAACAAAATTGGCGTGATCGGCTTTTCTGCGGGCGGCTATCTGGTTGCGCAGACCAGCAATATCTTTGCGTCGGCTTACAAACCGGTCGATGCGATTGATCAGCTGAGCAGCCGCCCCGATTTTGCGATTGCGGCCTATCCCGGCCACCTGTGCCGCGCTGGCGGCAAGCTCGATCCGAGCATTCGCGTGACGGAGAAAACGCCGCCGACCTTCTTGCTGCAGGCGTGGGACGATCCCGTTGATCCGATCTGTAACAGCACGCTCTACGCGCAGGCGCTTGAGCGTGCGGGCGTACTGTCGGAAGTGCATCTGTTTGCAAAGGGCGGACATGCGTTTGGCCTGCGCGACAAGGATCACCCTGTTTCTTCCTGGCCCACGCTCGTTGAAAACTGGCTCAAGGAAATCGGAATCCTGTAAGCTGTTCTTTCAATCGTTGAGGGAGTGGGGATGTCAACAGCACGCGTGCGCGATGTCGTGGGATTGGTGGCGGCTTTTAACGCCGACCGCGAGCCTGAGCGGGTGGAGATGAAGTACCGGCTGATCGCGGACAATCCCTTCGCCTTCCTGCGCGGCACATGCCATCTGTTTTATCAGGACTTCCCCAAGGACCGTTTGCTGAACATTGCACCAGCAGCCTGGATCTGCGGCGATCTCCATCTTGAAAACTTCGGCACCTACAAGGGCGACAACCGCCTGTCTTACTTCGATCTGAACGACTTCGATGAAGCGGCGCTGGCGCCGGCAAGCTGGGAGCTGAGCCGCTTTCTGGTCAGTGTGCTGGTGGCGGCGGACACGCTAAAGGTACGGCCAGCCGAAGCTATCGCCTTATGCCACTGCTTCCTTGACGCCTATGCGGAGAATCTCGCCGAGGGCAAGGCGCGCTGGGTGGAGCGTTTGACCGCCGAAGGCATGGTGCGCGATCTGCTACGCGATCTACGGATGCGCGAACGTCCTGCCTATCTCGATCGCCGTACTGACATCCGCAAGGGCAAGCGCAAGCTGCGCCTTGACGGCATCAAAGCGTTGCCGCTCGATGATGCGCAGCGCAAGAAAGTGAAGAACTTCATGGCTGGCTATGCGGAAACGCAGCCCATGCCGGAATTTTTCCGCGTGGTCGATATGGCGCGCCGCATCGCAGGTACGGGCAGTCTGGGGCTGGAGCGCTACGCGATCCTGGTGCGCGGCCGGGGTGGACTGGATGGGAACTTCCTGCTCGATCTTAAGCTGGCTCCCGGTTCGGCCCTGGAGCCGTATGTGCCGACCGCTCAGCCGACATGGCGCACCGAGGCCGAGCGCGTGGTTGCGGTGCAAAAGCGGGTGCAGGCGATTTCGCCCGCGTTTCTGTCGGCAGTCAGTATCGGCAAACAGTCTTACGTGCTGAAGGAACTGCTGCCGCAGCAGGATCGCCTGTCGCTGAATCTGTGGAACGGCAAATTGCGCCGTCTGGAGAGCGTGATGCGCACCATGGGCAGCATCGTGGCCTGGGCGCATCTGCGTTCTGGCGGCAGGCAGGGTTCCGCCACCGCCGACGAATGGATCGACTACGGCCGCGATGTGGCCAGCTGGCGCGGCGCGCTGATGGATTATGCACAGGGCTATCACGGCCAGGTGCTGGCGGACTGGAAGCAGTATGCCGACGCCTATCGGGCGGCCGTGCGCGCGCGCCGTTGAGCGCGGACTGGCGCCTTACGCGGCAGCTTGGCCGTGGAAGGCCTTGTTGGCGATTTTCCAGCCTTTCTCGGTCTTCAGCAGCACGAAGTAATCGATGAACTTCATGGCGCCATGTTCCAGCGTGATGCGGGCGCTGGCGGCGCTGCCATGGACTTCGATCCAGTCCACGTAGCGCTTGCGGCTCTGTTCATCGGCGGCAGGCGTGCCTTTGAAACGCTGGCAGTACACGTCCAGCGGCCATGAGGTGAATACGCCCTCGCGCATCGATTCGATATGTGCGCTGGGCAGGAAAGCGCGGCGCATGAAGTCGGCGTTGTCGTGGGTGTGGCCGAGGAAGTAGGCGTGTACAGGTTCCAGAGCTGCCAGTTGTTCGTCGTTGAAAGTCGTCATATAGGTCTCCTTTGCAGAAGATGCTACGTGACGACCGTCGCTGCGAACTTCAGCGCAGGCTATAGCGGGTATAGCCTGCGGCTGATCCCAAGGCTTAGAAGCTGGTGGACAGGCCCAGGTACAGCGAGCGGCGGGCGCCGTACTGCGGGGCGCCGACGCCGACGCCGCTGCCGTCACGCAGCAGGTAGGACTTGTCGAAGGCGTTGATCAGCGCCAGACGGGCTTCCACTTTGCCGACCGGCGTCTGCTTCCACGTATGCGTCAGCGCGAAGTTGACCGTGGTGTAGGCGGGCAGGGTGGCGCCGTTTGGCGTGCCGCCGTCGTCCGTCTTGCGCAAGCCGCTGCCGTACAGGAAGTCGCCGCTGATCTGGTTGTCGTCCCAGTGGTAATGCGCGCCGCCGGAGACGGTCACGGTCTGGTCGTGGTCGACGTGGATCTCGTGGGTGGCGATGTAGGCCAGTTCGTCAACGCCAAACAGCGATTGGCCGGAGACGATGTCGCTGCCCATTGCCTTCTGCGTGCTGAAGTTGAGGAAGCCGCCCCAGGTCTGGCGGTTGAACACGGCCGACAGCTCCAGGCCTTTGACGTGGCCACTGTCATAGTTGAACGGCGACAGAATCAGCGCCTGGCCAAACTGGCCTTCGTCCAGCATGTTACGGATCTTCTTGTAGTAGGCATCCGCCGTCAGGGTCAGGCTTTCGCTGACCTGGTGGCTGATGCCGACGTCGTAGTAGTGCGTGCGTTCGGCGCGCACGTTATCCGATACCGCCACTTCCGGGGCGTTGGTGGTGCCGGCGTATTTGTCGATGCTCGACTGCGCCGCCAGTTCCTGCGGTGGCGGGGTGAAGTAGCGCGAGTAACCTGCGTGCAGCGCGGTGCCCGGACTGATCTTCCAGGCCAGATTTACGCGCGGACTCCATTGGTCTTCATCGATGTAGGCAGACACCTTGTCGTAGCGGACGCCGTAGTTCAGCGTCAGCGGCGCGCTGATATGCCATTCGTCCTGCAGGTAGAAGCTGGAGGAGTGGCCGGTCTTGGCGCTGTTGTCGATCACATTGAATGGATCGGTGCTGCTTTGCGTGCCGTCGGCGCCGACCGGGAACACGGCGACGGTGTTGTCGCTGTGCGTGTTCTGGCGCGCGTAGGCCAGGCCCGCGCGCACGGTGTGGCGGTCGTTGAGCGCGTAGCTGGCGTCGACCTGCGTGCCGCTGGAAGAATTGGAACGCAGCGTGTCGGAGGCAACGCCGTTATAGATCAGATCACCTACCGGATCCGGCGTGTAGTGGAGTTCCGAATACTGGTGGAAGGCCGATACCTGGTAGTTGAACGCACCGGCACTCTTTTGCAGCGACAGCACCATGAAGCGGTTCACTTCGCGCTGGTTTTCATTCAGCTGCGACGACGGCACGGTGGCACCGCTGGTCAGCGCAAACGCTGGCGACTGGTCCGGATTGTTGGGGATCTCGAAGCGGCCGTTGTAGGTGCCGAACATCAGGCCGATACGGGTGTCGTCATCCAGGTAGTAGGACAGATTGCCGAAGGATTTGTTCTGGCGCGTGCGGTCGTGCAGGGCGGTGTTGGTCGGCTGCGGATTCTCGATGCCCTGTTTGTTGGTGGTGTAGCTGCCGGACAGGTAGTAGTTGAATGCGCCCTGCGAGCCGAAGAACTCTGCGCTCGGTTCGACGTCGCCATGGCTGCCGGCCAGTACGCCAATGCGTCCGCCCGGTTTGCCGCCTTCCTTGGTCTGGATATCGACGATGCCTGCCGTGCGCAAGCCGAATTGCGCGGGCAGTGCACCAGTGAGGAAGTCGGTCTGCGCGATGAAGCGGGTGTCGATGGACTGGCCGAAACCGGTGATGCTCTCCGGGAGCTGTACGCCATTCACGCGGTACTGCACATCGGCGTGATCGTCACGCACGTGCAGGGAGCCGGAGCCTTTGGAGTCCTGGCTCACACCAGGTAAGCGCAGCAGCACTTCGTTAAACGGCGTGTTGTCGCCCTGGCCCAGCTGGTCGACCATGTGCTGGTCAATCGTGTAGACAGTGGTGCCGGTCTTGGGCGAGAGTTCGATGCGGGCGCTCTTCAGGTGAGCGGCGGTGACTTCCACCGATTGCATTGGCGCGGCGTCCGGCGCCGCGTCGGTATCGGCGGCACGCGCCGGGGTGAATGCAGAAGTAAACAGGCCGAGCGCGGCCAGCACCCGCAGCAGCGGGCGCAGTTGTGGAGCGTGTTGCATAAATTGTCCTTGATCGTGTAAGGGCGTGCGCAAGCCTCACGGCAGTGCGTGCGCCAAAAAAAGCTAAAAGTGAAAGCTAAAAGGGGCTTACAGCGAGAAGGAAGCGGGTGGGGCGTGCGAGTGGGGAATCAGGAAGCTGGCCTGCTGCTGCGCGGTTGGCTTCTGGATCAGCACAATCGCCAGTCCGCCCACCAATACCAGCGCAATTACACCGGCAGCGACCGGTGGCGCACCCGAAGGCATGTGCGCCACAAAGCAGGCCACGCAATCAGCATCGGTGCTGGCGTAGCTGTGCTTGTGCTGGGCGCTACCGAGCAGCTGCAGGGACAAGAACAGCAGCACAAAGAACATCAGCACGCGGTTGCGGCGCGTGTGACGTGGCTGCTGAATCGAGGTGCTGTAGGTGCTCATAGACCCATATTCTACGGGCATCTCGTCAATTCGACAATCCGCATCAATGCTGGCTCATTGGCTCGCGCTGGTAGTCGCCCACCAGGCCGCGGCGCGTAGCCAGTACCACGGCGTGGGTTCGTGCCGTTGCGCCAAGCTTGTCAAATAAGCCTTTCACGTGCGTTTTGACGGTGCCGACGCCAATGCCCAGCTCACGCGCGATCGACTTGTTGCAGCAGCCTTGCGCCAGCAGCTGCAGCACGTCGGTCTCGCGGCTGGTCAGGCCGATGCGGGTCACGCTGTCGGCCATGCAGCGGCTTAGTTCAGCGCTGAGATAGCGCAGCCCGCGTCCCAGCGTACGCACAGCGGCGGTCAACTGCTCCGAGGTGCAGCTTTGCAGCAGGTAGCCGTGCACGCCCGCCGCCATGGCATTGCGGACGTCCCATTCGCGGTCCAGATGCGTGACGATCAGCACGCGCGGGCGATGCTCGTTCGATTCGCCATTGCGCATGCGATCGATCCCTTTGCGGTGGCCGGTGATGATCACGTCGGCCGTGCGCTCGCTGACGCCCTCGGTGCCGGCGAGGACGACATCGATATCAGTGCAGGCCTGAAGCAGGGCGCACAGGCCGGCATTGAGAATGGCGTCGTCATGCGCCACCCATACCCTGATTTTTTCGCCGTGGTTCATCATTATTTATTCTCCAAATTGTTGAGGTGTTTCTATAGGCAGGCGGCGGCGCCCGAACAGGTGCGCGTCCAGCGAATAGCCGCCTGGACCTAACAGGATCAGGGCCACGCCGGTGGCCATGGCAATCATCTGCGTCTGCGTCGCGGCCAGGTTGGCGGCGCTCAGCTCCAGCAGCTGGCAGAGCAGGCTGACACTGCCCGCCACTGGCGTCAGCAGGCCAAGGCACAGCAGCAGCACCAGGGAGCCGAACATCAGCACTTGCCACCATGGTGTGGCGGCGCCCAAGTCACCCGCTTCCAGCAGCTGCATGGCGACGGCAATCCGCAGCAGCAGCAGGCCCGTTCCGGGGCCGCCATGAGGGAAACTGGTGCTGAAGCCGCGCATTCCGGTCCTTTGTTTACGCTTTTCTGATCCTGCACTCAGCTTAGAGGTAGACTAGCGTTTTGCCACGCCTCTATCTGGTAGCGTTTCCATCACCCGATGGAGGTATAAGGGGAGAGCTGCAATTTGTGCCAGAATTCGGTCTTTTGTGACTTACGTTTTGGGGTGAAGAAATGATGAAGTCTCCAGGGCAAGTTATCACCGTCCTGAGCGTGGATGACCACCCCATGTTCCGCGAAGGGATTGCCAGCGTCATCGCCGACGAGGACGATCTGCGCCTGGTCGCCGAGGCCACCAATGGCCGCGAAGCGGTGGAGTGCTACCGCGCGCTCAAGCCCGATGTGACGCTGATGGACATCCAGATGCCGGAGCTGAACGGCATCGACGCGACCATCGCCATCCGCAAGGAATTCCCCGATGCCCGCATCGTGGTGCTGACCACCTACGAGGGCGACATGCTGGCGCAGCGCGCCATCCGCGCGGGCGCCAGCGGCTATCTGCTCAAGAGCATGCTGCGCAAGGAGCTGCTGGCGACCATCCGCAATGTGTACGATGGCTGCCGGGTGATTCCGCCCATTGTCGCCAGCAATATCGCGGCGCAGTGGCATACGGCGGAGCTGAGCAAGCGCGAAGTGGAAGTGCTGTCGCTGGCGGCGGGCGGGCAGTCCAACAAGCGTATCGGCCTGCACCTGGCCATTTCGGAGGAGACGGTCAAGGTGCACATGAAGAGCATCCTGTCGAAGCTGAATGCCAGCGACCGCACCCATGCCGTCACCTTGGCGATCGAGCGCGGCATCCTGGATCTGAGTTTGTCCGGCCCTCTGACTTCCTGAGTTTTACATCTGCCGGAACAGGTGCAGGTAGCTGCGGCTGACCGGCAGCACTTCGCTGCGGCCTTTGAGGTGGATGTAGGCGGTTTCATTTTCACCGCGCGTCACTTGGCTGACGGCGCGCAGATTGACCACCACCGAGCGGTGCACCTGCACGAACTGGCTTTGATCGAGCTGGCCAGTCAGCTCCTTCAGGCCCGTACGCACCAGCGCTTCCGCCGGCTGGCCGTGATCGCCGCGCCAGGCGATGACTGTGTACTTGGTGTCCGACTTCAGATAGTCCACATCTTCCACCGCGATCAGGCGCAGGGCCGATCCGACCTGGGCGCGGATCCAGCGCAGCGGGGCAGGCGTGCTGCCGCGCTGGAGCTGCTCGGCCAGTGAACGCAGCAGCTCTTCCGTATTGGTGGCCGGTTGCGCGGCGTGCAGGCGTTCCTTGATGCGGGCCACCGTCTCCTGCAGGCGCTGCGGCTCGACCGGCTTGACCAGGTAGTCCAGTACACCCTGGGCAAAGGCTTCGACGGCGTACTGGTCGAAGGCGGTGACGAATACCAGGTGGGCGCGGCGGCCGATCTGGTGGGCGGCATCCACGCCGGACAGGCCGGGCATATGGACGTCGAGGAAGCAGACGTCGGGCTTCAATTCCTCAAACTGGGCCACGGCTTCGCGGCCGTTGCGCGCCTGTGCGACCACCTCCAGCTCGGGCCAGGCCCGGGCCAGCAGGGCGGTCAGCGATTCGCGCAGCAGCGGTTCGTCGTCGGCGATCAGTGCGGTGGGGCGGCGGTTCATTGGGGCGTCACTCCTTCAGCGGGGAATTCCAGTTCGGCGCGCACGCCGCGCGGCTGCTGCTCGACCAGGGACATGCGGGCCTGGTCGCCAAAGCTCACGTGCAGGCGTTCGCGCAGGGCGGCCAGTCCGGTGCCGGGACCGGAACCCGTGCTGCTTTGCTGCAGGCCGACGCCGGTATCGCTGACGCGCACCAGGCAGCGGTCGCCGATGCGGCGCACTTCGATATCGATGCGGCCGCCGTCTTCGCAGGGATCGATGCCGTGGCGGACGGCGTTTTCCACCAGCGTCATCAAGGCCATGGGCGGGCAGCGCAGGCTGTCGACGCCTGCATCGGCCTGCACGTCGAATTGCAGGCGGTCGGGCATCCGCATGTGCATCAGGTCGAGGTAGGCGCGCACCAGCTGCAGTTCCTGGCCCAGCGTGGGACAGCTCTGGTTCAGGCGCGGCACGGCGGCGCGCAGATAGGCCACCAGGCTTTTCAGCACGCTGGAGGCGCGCGGCGAGCCGGAATCGACCAGGGCCTGCACATTGGCGAGGGTGTTGAACAGGAAGTGGGGCGCCACCTGCGCTTGCAGCAGATGCAGGCGGGCGTCGGCGGCCTGGCGTTCCAGTTCGCTGCGTTCCAGCGCGAAGGCCAGGGTCTGGTGGCGCAGCCAGGCTTCCTTTTGCCGCAGCAGGGCGGCCAGGGCGAACCAGGGAGCGCACAGCAGGCCAAGCACGGCAAAGGTCATGAAGCCGCTCAGCCGCTTGGCGTCGGTCCAGAAAGGCCTGGCATCACCCCAGGCGATGATGGTGTAGATGATCAGGGCGATCAGCGGCATCCACAGCGCCACGCCGAGCACCTGGATCACCCAGCGCGCGCACCAGCCGGGCAGGCGGCGCGGCCACTGTTCGAGGATGCCGAACACCAGCACGGCGCTGAGGCAGACCGTCGCCACGCGAACGTAGACGGACCACAGCGGCGAGACGAAACTGAGGCTGAACAGGCCCGTGAACAGGACCGACATGATGCCGGCAAAGCGCAGGCGCGGCCAGCTGAACATGGCGGCCAGGCCGGATGGCTTGATGGTGGGCGTTGGACTAGGCATGATGAAATGATAACGGGTTAGGCGGTCAAGGCCAATCCCACGGGCGTCTCCCTGGGGCTGATGACGCCAGTTTCCCCAAGGTGAAGCGGCCCCGCCAGCGCGCTGCGACGAGCGGCGGTTTACGGGGCGCGAAAGACGGTTTCTATGGCAGCGCCTGGGCGTCGATGCGCGACAGCCAGCTGCTGATGCGCTGGGCCAGGCCGCGCGGCGGCGGCTTGAGGTAGGCCCGTTCGGCCGGGATCACCAGCCGCACTTCCGTGCCCAGGCCGGGGCGGCTCCACAGCTCCAGCGCGGCATCCAGCTGGCCGGCGCGCTCGCGCATGCCGGTCAGGCCCCAGTGGCCGGGACGCTGACCCTGCTGCAGCACCTCGGCGTCCATGCCGCGGCCATTGTCGCGCACCACCACGCGGAAGGCGTCATTGGCAAAAGTCAGCTCCAGTTCGATCTGCATGGCGTGGGCGTGCTGGAAAGCGTTGAGCAGCGCCTCGCGGCTGATCTGGCAGACCTGCTCGCTGGCGGCAGGCGTCAGCAGCGCGGGCTGGCCCGCCACCGCCAGGCCGAAGCTGAGGCCGAATTCTTCGCGCAGGTTGTCGCGCAGGACGGCGCAGGCGGATTGAATGTCGCCGCTGGCTTCCACGCTGCGCAAGCCGCTGACCTGGTTGCGGCCTTCCACCAGCACCAGGTCGGCCTGGTCGAGAATCTTTTCCGCCAGCTGGTGCGCTTCGCTGTCCGGCGGCAGGCGCTTGAGCAGGGTCTGGAAGCGCAGCATCAACCCCTGCACGCTTTGCAGGAAGGTGTCGTGCAGGGCGCGGGCGATGCGCTCGCGTTCCTGGTGGCGCTCCTGCATGCGCTGGCGCAGCTGGCGCGTGACCTGCTGCAGCCGCAGCTGATAGGCGATATACAGCAGGGCCGCCGCCGCCAGGGTGCACAGCAGCTTGAACCAGGTGGTCTGGGCGTAAGAAGGCAGGATCTGGAATTCCAGCTGGGCTTCGGAAGGATTCCACACGCCGTCTTCGTTGGCGGCCATGACGCGGAAGCGGTAGGTGCCCGGCTCCAGGTTGGTGTAGAAAGCCTGGCGGCGCGTGCCGGGATCCTGCCAGTCATTGTCGACGCCATCGAGGCGGTAGCGGAAGCGCACGCGCTCGGGAATCGACAGGCTGAGCGCGGTAAAGTCGATGCGGACGTTGCGGGTGGCCTCGGGCAGGCGCAGGCCGGGCACGGCGTCGTACTGGAAGTCGCCGGCGGCAACGCGCTGCACCAGCACGGGCGGCGGCGCCGGATTGCGCTCGATATGGGCCGGATCGAGCCAGCCGATCTTGCTGGCGGTGGCAAACCACAGCAGGCCGTCCTCGCCCTGCAGCAGCGAAGGCAAGGGGCGCAGCTGGGATGGCGTACCTGCGACGCCATCGCGCGCATCGAAGCGCTCGAACTCCACCACGCGCTCGGGGTGCTGGACGAAGGCTTTGACTTCGACCGCCGTGACGTGGCTGAGGCCATCGGCGCCGAACAGCCACAGATCGCCTTCCGCAGCCTGCACCAGGCCGGAGACGCCACGGAAGCCTTCGCCCCCGCGCCCCAGCAGCGGCAGGAAACGCTTGCCGTCAAAGCGCGCCACACCCAGCTCGCCGCCGGCCCACAGCTCGCCGTCGCGCTGGCTCAGGCTGAGCACCGCGCCCAGCGTGACGCCGTCGTCGACCTCATAGCGGGTGACGAAATGGCCGCTGATGCAGACGATCTGGTTGCGGGAATAGCCTGCCCACAGCGCGCCGTCTTTGCCCGGCAGGAGCACCAGCGGATAGCCCTCCGGCAGGCCTTGCAGACCGCCGTTCTTGTGCCACAGGCCGTCCTTGAACAGATACAGGCCGCTGCGGCCTATCGAGATCCACAGCCCGCCTCCCTCCACCTGGGCGATGGCCTGGACGTCGTAGCCGCGCGCTTCGGGCGGCAGGGGAATGGTGATGGTCTGGCCATCCGCCACGCGCAGCAGTTCGTGGTCGTTGGCGGCCCAAAGCACGCCCTTGGGATCGCGGTATAAGGTGCTGATCACGCGCTTGAACAGCTGCTGGCGCTCGCCTTCCGTGCCAAAGCTGCGCAGCGCACCCACATGGTCTCCCGCCCAGACGCCGCCGCCCGGCGCGGGGGCGATGGCGGGATGGTCGAAGTCGGAACTGGCCGGTACAGGCAGCAGGCGCTGGCGGCGCAGGCGGTCCACACCGATGGAGGTGCCGATCCACAGATTGTGTTCACGGTCCTCGAAGAAGCGCTGCGGCAGGCCGCCGCTCAGGCCATGCTCAGGAGTCAACTGGCGGCCGGGCATATCCAGCTTGCCGGCCGGGCGGAATTCGATGGCGCTGGTCTGCAGCAGCCACAGGTTGCCGTCGCGGTCGAAGTGCATGCCGTTGCCGGGCAGGGCGGGGATGGGAACCGGCGCACCTGCGGGCGCCACCGCCGACATGCGGTAAAAATTGGCGGTGCCGTCCGAAGCCCAGATGGTGCCGTCCGGCGCTTCCTCCAGCGCCATCAGGTCGAGCGCGGGCCACGCGGGCATGAAGCGCTTCTGGCCCGCCGCGCGGGAATACACGCCGCCCTGCATGGAAACCCACTGCCGCCCATGGCTGTCGAACATGACCTGGCGCGCCAGCGCAGAGGGCAGGCCCTGTTCCGGCCCCAGGGCGGTGAAGTGATTGCCGTCGAGGCGCGCCAACCCGTCGCGGGTGCCGGCCCAGATGACGCCTTCCGGCCCGCGCGTGATCTGGCTGACGCTGCCCGAGGGCAGACCATCCGCCTCGGTGTAATGGGTTACCTGGCCGTCGTGGAAGAAGCTGGCGCCGCCCGCGCCGCGATAGCCGACCCATAGGCCGCCGTCGGCCGGTGCGTACAGGGCCAGCACATTGGTGGACAGCAGCCGGTGGCCGCCGATGGCATCCATGCGCTCATAACGGCGGCCGTCGAAGCGGAACAGGCCGGTGGGCGTGGCAAGCCACAGCCAGCTGTCCGAGGTCTGGACGATGTTGACCACGTCGGCCGGAGCGTCGTCCAGCGCGCTCCAGGCGGTGTGGTTGTACAGTTCCAGCAGGCGGGATTGCGCCGCGGCGGGCGGGGAGGCCAGGGCGGTCCACAGTGTGGCCGCCAGCAGCAGGACGCGGATGCGTGACATGCAGTATCTTGTGAAAGTCGATTACTACTGATGGTAGCATTTCCGCCAACAGGGTGACAACGATAGCTGCATGCTAGCTGCGCCTACCTCCTTTTGGGGAGCCGATTCCACCCTGGAGTAGCGATGGCAAGCAGGCGTGCGGCCCCTAGACTGTGGGGATTGTTTATCGCGGAGAGTGTCATGAAAATCTACCTTGTTTCGCTTGGAGCCGGGCTGCTGGTCGGCCTGATCTACGGCTTCCTGAATGTGCGTTCGCCAGCGCCGCCGGTGATCGCGCTGGTCGGCCTGCTGGGCATCCTGGCCGGCGAACAGCTGCCGCCGCTGCTGCGCCAGTGGTGGCAAGGCGATGCGCAAAAAGTGTCCTGGATCGAACAGCACGTCAAGCCGCACTGCTTTGGCCAGCTGCCCTGCGCCAAAGACGCCAAGAACCAGCCTGAGACCACCACTACGGAGCAGTCATGAACCACGCAGACCTGATTTTGCATCGCGGCCTGTTCACCACCCTGGACCGCAGCAATCCCCATGCGGAAGCGGTGGCGATCAAGGATGGCCGCTTCCTGCGCGTAGGCCGCGCCGATGAAGTGATGGCGCTGGCCGGCCCGCAAACCAAGGTGATCGACCTGAAAGGCAAGCGCGTGCTGCCCGGACTGATCGACAACCACTGCCACATCATTCGCGGTGGCCTGAATTTCAATCTGGAGCTGCGCTGGGACGGCGTGCGTTCGCTGGCCGATGCGATGGCGATGCTGAAGGCGCAGGTCGACATCACGCCAGCGCCGCAATGGGTGCGCGTGGTGGGCGGCTTTACCGAGCACCAGTTCGTGGAAAAGCGCCTGCCGACCATCGAGGAACTGAATGCTGTGGCGCCGGATACGCCGGTGTTCATCCTGCACCTGTATGATCGCGCCTTGCTGAACGGCGCCGCGCTGCGCGCTGTCGGCTATACCAGGGACACGCCTGAGCCGCACGGCGGCCAGATCCTGCGCGACAGCGCGGGCAATCCCACCGGCCTGCTGCTGGCCAAGCCGAATGCCTCGATCCTGTATTCGACCCTGTCGAAAGGGCCCAAGCTGCCGCTGGAATACCAGGTCAATTCGACCCGCCACTTCATGCGTGAGCTGAACCGCCTGGGCGTGACCAGCGCGATCGACGCGGGCGGCGGTTTCCAGAACTATCCCGAGGACTACCAGGTGATCCAGCAGCTGTCGGACGCCAACCAGCTGACGGTGCGTATCGCCTACAACCTGTTCACGCAAAAGCCGCAGCAGGAGAAGGAAGACTTCATCAACTGGACCTCCAGCGTCAAATACCAACAGGGCAACGACTACTTCCGCCATAACGGCGCGGGCGAGATGCTGACCTTCTCGGCGGCCGACTTCGAGGACTTCCGCCAGCCGCGTCCTGACATGCCGCCGAATATGGAAGACGACCTGGAAGGCGTGGTGCGGGTGCTGGCGCAGAACCGCTGGCCGTGGCGCATGCACGCGACCTATGACGAAACCATCAGCCGCGCGCTGGACGTATTCGAACGCGTCAACCAGGATATTCCGCTGGCGGGCCTGAACTGGTTCTTCGACCATGCCGAGACCATTTCGCCGGAATCGATCGACCGCGTAGCGGCGCTGGGCGGCGGCGTGGCGGTGCAGCACCGCATGGCCTACCAGGGCGAATACTTCGTCGAACGCTACGGCCATGGCGCGGCGGAAGCGACGCCGCCGGTGGCCAAGCTGCTGGCGGCGGGCGTCAAGACCTCGGCAGGTACGGATGCGACGCGGGTGGCTTCGTACAACCCGTGGGTATCGCTGGCCTGGCTCATCACCGGCAAGACGGTGGCCGGCACCCAGCTCTACCCGCGCGCCAATTGCCTGGACCGCGAGCAGGCGTTGCGCATGTGGACCGAAAACAGCACCTGGTTCTCCAACGAAGAAGGCAAGAAGGGCCGCATCCAGCAGGGCCAGCTGGCCGACCTGGTGGTGCCGTCGCAGGACTTCTTTGCTTGCGCCGAGAGCGAAATTTCGGATATGAGCTCGCACCTGACGGTAGTGGGCGGCAAGGTGGTGTACGCGGCGGGACCGTTTTCCGATCACGATACACCGCCTCCTCCTGCGATGCCGGATTGGTCGCCAGTGCGCCGCTTCGGTGGTTACGCGGGCTGGGGCGAGAAGCTCACCAGCGGACAGGCACGCGCCCTGCGTGCGCAGAAGGAAAAGGAGCAAGTCAAAGAGCAGGCCAAGCGCCAGCAGCAGGCCGCCGCCTGCGGCTGCACGCACCAGTGCAATATTCACGGCCACCAGCATCCCACCGCGTGGAGCAGCAAGCTGCCGGTGACGGATCTGAAGAGCTTCTGGGGCGCGCTGGGTTGCGCCTGCTGGGCGGTATAAGGAGATGGCCGTGAGTACGCCACAAGCCTTGACCACCAGCGGCAGCAAGGGCTGGCGCGCGCTGGCGGGCGCGCCAGCGATTCGCTGGCTTGGACTGCTGCTGCTGTGTTCCGCCTATCTGCAGGGCGGCATCAACAAGCTGACCGACTTTGCTTCCGCCGTGGGCGAGATGCAGCACTTCCACCTGTCGCCGCCGGCGCCGATGGCGGTGCTGGTGATCGCCGGGGAGCTGGGGTCTTCGGTGCTGATCCTGCTGGGCTTTTACCGCTGGCTGGGGGCGCTGTACCTTGGCCTGTTCACCCTGATGGCCACCTTTGTCGCCAACCGCTTCTGGGAGATGGCGGGCATGGAGCGCTTCATGGCGGCCAACAGCTTCTTCGAACATCTGGGTCTGGTGGGCGCGTTCCTGATGGTGGCGTGGTATGACTTCAAGGAGGGCCAGGATGGCCGCTAGCGAGAGCACACGCAGCGCCGGGCTGGGATTCCTGGCCGGGTATGTCGATACGCTGGGCTTCATCGCCCTGTTTGGATTGTTCACGGCGCACGTGACCGGGAACTTCGTGCTGATCGGGCGCGCGCTGGCGCGGCCGACCCACGATGTGCTGTTGAAGCTTCTGGTGTTCCCGGTGTTTCTGCTGGCGGTAGCGCTGACGCGGATACTGGTGCTGCGCTGGCAGAACGCCGGCAGCCGCGCGCTGCGCAATTGCCTGGCCCTGCAGCTGCTGCTGTTGCTGGGCGGGACGCTGTGCGGCTGGCTGGCCACGCCGATCGCCAATCCCGATGCACCGCTGGTGCTGGCGGCCGGCATGCTGTGCGCCGCCGCGATGGCGGTGCAGAACGCCTACGCCAAGCTGCTGATGGGGAAGGTCGCCGCCACCACGGTCATGACGGGCAATGTGACGCAGCTGGTGATCGAGCTGGTGGATGCGGCGCGCGGCGAGAGCGGGGCGCTGGAACGCTGCGGCAAGCTGCTGTGGCCCGTGCTGGCCTTCGGCGCCGGCTGCATCAGCGGCGCCTTCGGCTTCATCCTGGCCGGCTTCGGCGGCCTGCTGCTTCCTTGCGCCATCCTGCTGGCGCTGATCTTCAGCGCAGAATAAAAACCGGGGTCAGTACCGGCAATCGGACACGGACTCTGCCGTAGCGCGAACTACGGCAGAGTCCGTGTCCGATTGCCGGTACTGACCCCGGTTTATTTTAGAGACTGATAATGCCGCGGCGCAGGGCGATGGTGACGGCGTGGGTGCGGTCGTTGGCGTCCAGCTTGGCCAGCACGTTCTTCATGTGGGCCTTGACCGTTTCTTCCGAGATCGCCAGCGCGGCGGCGATCTCGCGGTTGGAGCGGCCGCCGGCGGCAAACTGCAGCACTTCCATTTCGCGCGGGCTGACCGGGCCGCGGCCCATATTCTGCGCCAGCTCCATCGCGATCTCCGGCGGGATGCAGCGCTGGCCCGCGTGCACCGCGCGGATGGTTTCCAGCAGCTCGTTACGCAAGGTGCTCTTCAGCAGAAAGCCCGCCGCGCCGCTTTGCACGGCGCGCAGGATCGCGGCGTCGGCCTTGTAGGTGGTCAGCATGATGATGCGCGCCTGCGGAGCCTTGCTGCGGATCTCCACCAGCGCATCGACGCCGCCCATTTCAGGCATGGAGACATCCATCACGGTGACATCGGGACGCAGCAGGCGGTACTGCTCGATGGCTTCGCGGCCATTGCCCGCTTCGCCGACAACGTGCATGTCTTCCTGGCTCTCGATGGCTTCCGCCAGCCCGGTGCGCAGCATGGGATGGTCGTCGACGATTAATACGGTGATGGGACGCTTATTCATTGGTGAGTGCATGGCCGGAATGTATACCATCGCCTCCCGCTTGTGGGCGTTTTTTCCGATTTGCTACTGGAATTGATCAGCGCCGAATCCCTCAAAAGAGTTATCCGGCGCTATCCTACTTGGCGGCCTGCCTTTCGGCGCCATAGGTCTTGACCAGATAGTCGACCATGGCGGGAACGTCTTCGTCAGGGAAGGGCGCGCCGAACGGCTTTTTCATCTTCTTGACGGTGGCTTCCCAGTACGCGCGCGGCGACATGGGCGGTTGCGACTGGATGTAATGCACCGAGTGGCACAGCATGCAGTTGCGCTGCACCAGCTCATAGCCGGGCAGGGGGCTGGGCTTGAATACGGCCGTTTCCGGCGGCAGGTTGATGTCCAGCGCCTGTGCGGAAGCGGAGGCGCACAGGGCGGCGATGATGCTCAGTTGTCGTAGCATGCCGTTCTCCTTATACCACGATGACGCGGGTGGTTTCGACCACGTTGCGCATATAGCCTGCCGCGTTCCATAGCGCTGTCATGGGCTGGCTCTGGCCGATACGGTTGGTGGCGCGCACCATGATCTCGTAGCTGCCTTTCTTCGGCGGTGTGAAGGCCAGGCTCCAGCTGCGGAAGGAATAGCGCCCCAGATCCTTGCCCAGCGTGGCGGCCTGCCAGCTCTTGCCGCCGTCGGTGGAGACGGCGACTTCGGTCACGCCATAGCCGCCATCGAAGGCGATGCCGCGCAGCGCATGCGGCTTGCCGCTCTTGAGCTGCGCGCCATCCGCGTGGCTGGTGACGAAGGAGCGCACGTTGAAGCGGTTGATCGGCACCGTCCTGGCGGGCGCCGTGCCGGGCGCCACGCAGGCGCACTGGTTGTCCGGGATGCGGTAGGCGGGATTCATCCAGAAGCCTTCAAAGGCCTTGTCCAGCACCGTGATGTCGGACAGGTGCTTGACCCAGTAGGTGCCGTAATGGCCCGGCACCACCAGCCGCAGCGGATAGCCGTTCAGCATGGGCAGGTCGGCGCCGTTCATCTGCCAGGCCAGCATCACTTCGCCGTCCAGCGCCTGGTCGATGTTGAGGGCCTTGATGAAATCGGGGCCGTCGCCCAGCGGCGGGGTATCCAGGCCGTTGAAGGAAACCTGCACCGAGCCTGCCTTGACACCAGCTTTTTCCAGCACCTTCTTGAGCGGGATGCCGGTCCAGCGGGCATTGCCCATGGCGCCGTTGGACAGCTGGCCACCGTTGGCGCGCGGCGTAAAGAGGCCACGGCTATTGCCGGAACACTGGTTGACGGCGACGATCTCCACCGCGTCGCTCAGCTGGCGCAGTTCGGCCAGCGACAGTTCCAGCGGCGTGTTGACGTTGCCGCCGACCTTGAGGCGATAGGTGTCCGGATCAATCGAGGTGGGAATGCCGGCCCAGTGGTAGCGCACGAAGAAGGCGTCGTTGGGCGTGATCTCGCCTTCGTTGAAGACGCTGAACGGCGTTTCCAGCTGCGGTGGACGGGCCGTCAGCAGGATCAGTGGACGCTTTTGCGGATAGGCGACCAGTTCGCGTTCGCCGTTGTCGAAGGGGAGGGTGATGCGGCTGGCTTCCGCCGCCAGTGCTGCCAGGCTGGTGCCGCTCAAGGCGCTGGCTGCGCCCAGGGTACCTGCCTGTTTGAGAAAGGCGCGCCGTTGCGGCGCGCCGGTTTTCACTACCGGTGGCTTGGCCATGCGAGTCTCCAAAATGATTGTCAGAGATGCTGCACGGCCTAGTATGCCAGATTACCAGTCGTCGGAGCCACCGCCGCTGTCGCCACCGCCGCCGCTGTCCCACGAGCTGCTGTCGTTCAGGCCAAAGTCGCTGCCGCCCATGTCGTCATTGCGCAGCATGTCGTCGCGGGTGTTGGGCTGGTCGTAGACGATGTCATTGCGCGGCGCGGCGTTGGCGGCGTTGCTGCCGCCACGGTCGCCGTCGGTGAAGTGGTGCATCAGCGCTTCACCCGCAACGATACCCGCGCCTACAGCCGCGCCGGTGGCCAGGCCGCCGACAATGCTGGAACCCAGGCCGCCGCCCTGTTGCGGGCCAGGACCGTAGCCGGGACCATAGCCTTGCTGAGGATAGCCACCGCCATTGCCCCAGGTCTGGGTGCCGCCCAAGCCGCCGCCGTTGTAGGTCGGCGTAACTTGCTGGGTGCGGCGCGACATGAAGCGCGACGCGACAATGATGAAGCCCACCACCAGCGCACCCAGGATCAGGATGGTGCCCCAGGGCGTGCCCCGCTCAGCATTGCGGTACTGGACATTGGCCGGAACGGCGGCAGGCGCCTGCTGGCCGTAGTTCGTGCGTGCAGCCGGTGCGGCCTGGCCGCTGGCCAGCAGGGTGCGCAGCTTGGCCACGGCGTCGGCTTTGGCGAAGGGCAGGCCGGGTTCCAGACGCTCAGCAGTTTTCAGTTCGGCGTCGGCAGCGGCGAATTTGCCCTGCTTGGCAAGCAGCTCGGCTTCCACGAAGTGGGCCTTGCCGCTGTTGGGGTGTTCTTTCAGCACCTGGTCCATCATGGCCTGTGCTTCGGCGAATTTGCCCGCTTCGGCGGCCACGTACACGTCATGCGTGCTGGGCGCGGCGAAAACCGGCGCGGACAGCGCCAGGGCGCTTGCCAGCAAGGTGGTGCGGATGAGTGATTTTGCCGTCATGATTCATTTCTCCATTAAGGAAGGGCAGGTAACAACTACAACTACTGGGCCTGATATGGTGCTATCGGGGCCGCAATTCAAGTCCATTTTAGTCAATTTGTATCTTTTTGCAGCGCGTTTTGGCGAAGTCATAAGCTTGTCATTTGCTCAGCCTAACATTGCCGCACTGCCAATGCTAGTCACGCAGACTTAACTTTCCATTAGAACGAGCGACCCGAAAATGCGCCTTCCATTACTTTGCCTGAGCATGGCCGCCACCCTGGCGACCGTGACTGCCTGCGGCGGCTCCGATACCGCCGCCCCGGCTCAAACCACGCCGCCGCCAGCACCGGCGCCGCAGGTCCGCACCATCATCATGGTGTGGGACGGCCTGCGTCCTGATTCTGTGAACCCGACCGACACGCCCAACCTGTACGCGCTGCGCCAGGCCGGTGTGAACTTTGCAGATAACCACTCGACCTATCCGACCTTCACCATGATGAACGGTTCGTCGTTCGCCACCGGTTCCTTCCCCAAGACCAGCGGCTTCTACGGCAATACCTTCTGGACCCCGCCACAAGCCGGCGCGGCCCAGCCTATCCCAGTCGGCAAGAGCGCCTCGGGCGGCAACCAGGACTACGTGGCCCCGGTCTTCACCGAAGACTACGCGGTGCTGAGCACCCTGAACGACTACTATGGCGGCCAGCTGCTGCTGGTGAAATCGCTGTTCAAGACCGCACAGGATGCGGGCCTGAAGACCGCCACCATCGGCAAATCCGGCGCGGCCTACATCCAGGATCTGGGCCGTGGCGGCGTTTTCCTCGATGAGAACACCGTGATGCCAGCCTCGCTGGTGACCGAACTGCAGGCGGCTAACTTCGCCCTGCCGAAGAACACCCCGTTCGCCTACGCTTCCGGCGCCGTGACCCTGACCGCCAGCAACGGCGACCCGACCGCCCGCGCCGGCGCGCTGACCTTTGCGCTGCCGAACGGCCTGCAAGCCAAGGACGCCACCGACAGCACCCAGGGCAATCCGGAAGATGCGGCCAACAAGTACATGATGAAGGTCTACACCGACTACATCCTGCCGAAAAAGCTGCCTGACCTGTCGCTGATCTGGTTCCGTACTCCGGACAACACCGAGCACGCCTACGGCCCTGGTTCGGCCAACTACAAGAAGGCGCTGGCTTCGCAGGATGCCCGCCTGGGCGAGCTGCAAGCGGCCCTGAAGGCCAATAACATGGACACCACCACCAACATCATCGTGGTGTCGGACCATGCCCACAGCAATGTGTCGGGCGCCACCAGCCTGTATCCGCTGCGCGCCATCGCCGCCAGCACCTCGGTCGCCAGTGGTGTCACCAATGCCACCCTGGGCAACCGCGACGCCATCAACGGCTTCTCGGTATCGGGTGACGTGCGTACCGCCGACCTGCTGACCTTCGCCGGCTTCCAGGCCTTCGACGGCAACGGCTGCAGCACCTCGGCCATGTACGGCATCAAGGCCGACGGCAGCAATGTGCAGCCAGTAGGCGTGGACGCCACCGGCGCGCTGTGCGGCGCGGCCAATACCAAGTACCAGGCCATCAGCTCGACCCTGCCGACGCCAGTCGCCAGCTTCAAGGTGCCCGCCACCGTGCCGGCCAAAGGCATCGTGATCGCAGCCAATGGCGGTTCGGACTACCTGTACGTGCCGGATCATGACGCCACCACCGTGACCAATGTGGTGCGCTTCCTGCAATCGCGCCAGGAATACGGCGCCGTGTTCGTGGACAGCCGCTACGGCGCCATCCCTGGCACCCTGCCTATGTCGATGATCAACCTGGAAAACGCCACCCGCCAGAACAAGGGCCAGCCGGACATCGTTGTGTCGTTCAACTGGGATGCGCAGCAGCTGGTCAACGGCCTGCCAGGCATCGAGTATGAGTCGACCGGCGGCAACCGCGGCATGCACGGCTCCTTCAGCCCGATCGATGTGCACAACACCCTGATCGCTTCCGGCCCGGCCTTCAAGACCGCGACCGTGATCAGCAACCCGTCCGGCAACGTGGACGTGGCGCCGACCGTGGCCTACATCCTGGGCCAGTCGATGCCTGCCGCCGACGGCCGCGTGCTGAACGAAGCACTGGTCAAGCCAGCCAGCAGCGCCAGCGCTTCGGTGAAAGCTTCGGTGGTGAATCCGACCACCGCCGCCACCGGCCTGACCTTCAAGGTGCCGACCGATCTGACCGGCGCCACCGTGGACGCCGCGCTGAGCAACGGCAGCTACTCGATCAACCTGATGGTGAAAGACCTGACGGTGGACGGCAAGACCTATCGTTACTTCGACTACGCACAGCCAGTCCGTAACTGATTGATGATGTAATGATGTGCCGCGAGGTTTCAGGCCTCGCGGCATTTGCTATTTTGGGATGCACATGAAACTGAACGCAGCATGCTTGATCATCGGCCTGGGCGCCTGTGTGGCGAACGCCGCCGAACTGGATTTCGACAAGACCTTCAGCACCAAAGGGGAAGCGGCGCAGCTGAATTACAGCGCCACCTACAGCGTGCAGGGCAGCGAACATAAAGTAGAAATCTGGCGCGACCACGATCTGCGCCTGAAGCGCCGCACCGACGGCAAGCTGGAAACCTACATCTTCAAGCCGAAGAAGCAGGACGAATGGAGCATGGTGGTGCTGGATTTGCCGCGCAAGATCCGCACCGATATCGACCGCTCAAACCTGTACCGCATCGGCCATTTCACCGACTGGTTCAGCATGTCGCACGCGCTGGCGCGGCCGACGGGGTCGTATCTGCTGAGTGAGTTGAAGTCGGCGCCGAACGGCGAGAAGCCCCTGGCGGAATGCCGCTGGTATGCGCTGAACCGCGCGGGCTCGGTGAGCCATATCTGCTGGAGCACCGATCTGCGTCTGCCGCTGCTGATTACGGATGGCGGCGGCGTGGTGCAGTGGCGGGTGACGGCGGCCAGCAAGCAGGGCGTGCCTGCCAGCGCTTTCAAGATCAACGACGCTGGCTTCGTCAAGAACGACGCCAACGCCGATATCCACACTGATTAAGCCTTCTTGCGGGCTGCGATGTAACGGTCGATCACCGACGGCAGGATGGTCAGCGGCACGCCGGCGCTGGTCACCAGTGCGTCGTTGAAGTCTGCCAGATCGAACTTCGCTCCCAGCGCCTTGCTGGCGCGCTCGCGCTGGCGCAGGATCTCGTTGTGGCCCATCTTGTAGCCGCAAGCCTGGCCTGGCGATACCGTGTAGCGATCGATCTCGCTGGTCATGGCAGCTTCGCCACGGCCCGTGTTCTCCATCAGGAACTGGATGGCCTGCTTGCGCGACCACTTCAGCGCGTGCATGCCGGTGTCCACCACCAGGCGGCAGGCGCGGAACTTCTGGCCTTGCAGATAGCCCAGCTGGCTGAATGGATCGTTGGCGTACAGGCCGAATTCATCCACCAGCTGTTCCGCATACAGCGCCCAGCCTTCGATGAAGGCGTTAAAGCCGATCAGGGAAGACAGCAGCGGCAGATCCTTGTGGTGCTCGGCCAGGTAAGAACCTTGCCAGGCGTGGCCTGGCAGGCCTTCGTGCGCGGTCAGCGAGGACAGTTCATGCTTCGGCCACAGCGTGGTCGACTTCAGGTTGATGTAGTAGATCGAAGGACGCGAGCCGTCCAGCGAAGCAAAATTCATATAGCCCAGCGGCGCACCGGCTTCGATATCCGGCGGCACGCGCTTGATCACCAGCGGCGTCTTCATGTCCAGATGCGAGATCTGCGGCATCAGCTTGCGCACGGCGGCGACGCGCTCGTTACAGAAGGCGATCAGCTGGGCGCGGCCGGCGTCGTCGTCCGCGTAGAAGCGCGATGGATCCTTGGCCAGGGCCTGGATACGCTCGCCCACGGTCCCTTGCGTCATGCCTTGCGCGCGCAGGATGGCGTCCATGCGCGCGTTGAGTTCCTTGTTCTGCTGCTGGCCGATGGCGTGGACTTCCTGCGCGCTGTGCGTGGTGGTGGTGCCCAGCTTCAGCGCCCAGGCGTAGTAAGCCTCGCCGTCCGGCAGGCGGTGTACGCCCGCCACGTCGGTGGCTTTGGCGGTGGCCTTGGCGTAGACGTCGATCTGGCGGTCCAGCGCCGGATAGACGCTGCCTTCCACCAGCTTGGTGGCGCGCGCTTCCCAGTCGCCGGCGATACCCAGCTTGCTGGTGCGTTCCACCAGGGAGCTGACCAGGCGCTGCTTGCCCGCCTCGATGGCGCGGTATTCCTTCAGCTGGCCCAGTGCGGTGGCGGCGATGAAGTCCGGCGGCAGCACGTTCTGGCCGGCCTGTTCGAGGATGCGCTGGTTTTCCTGGTCCAGCAGGCGCGCCATGGCGGCGACGCGGGCCAGATAGGCTTCCGCATCGGCGGCGTTGGCGATCTGGTGCTGCGAGTCGAGGAACTCCGGAATGCGGGTCAGGGCGCCGTCCTGCTGCGTGACGGGGAAAGGCGCGGTGCCGCCGCCCCAGCCGGAAGCCGCGCCGCCGTAAGACCAGCGCATGCCTTCCACACCGGCGTTGGCGGCGTACTGCACGCTGTCGTAGCGGGTTTGCGCGTCCGGGCCGAGCGCGGCGCGGTCCACGGTTTTCAGGCGGACCAGCATGGAGCGCACCTGCTTGGCCCACTGCTGGTCGGCGGCGTCCGACAGTTCTTCGATCTGCGATTTCAGGCCCGCGCGGGCGCCGGTGTCGATACCCAGGCCGGTGGCGCTGGTGGGATTCAGACGCAGCACTTCCTCCGCAAAGTCGGCCAGCAGGGCGGACAGGCGGGCTTCCGCAGGCTTGGCGGGAGCGGCAAAGGCGGGCAGGGAAGTAACGGTGGCGGCGGACAGCGCGGCCTTGAGCAGGTCGCGGCGGGTGAAATGAGCAGTCATGGTGGTCCAGTTTCTAAAGAGACCGTGGACCTTAGCGCGGGAAGCGCGGCGCTGTCAATCGCTTCCCGTGCTGCGATGCAGTAGCCAACAATACGTTACAAATCGAGGCGGGAAATCTTGGTGCCTTCCAGGTTCAGATTAGCCATCAGCCCGGTGTTGGTGAGGACGAAGGCATCGACCGGATTGTTGGCGGTGGTGGTGTCGATATCGCCATTGGCGCCGACCTTGATGATGGCCACCGAAGCATCGGCGCCGGCGGTCCAGCCTTTGCTGTTGCGGAATTTGTTGAGCGCGTCCTGGGTCATGAACAGGATCACCATAGCCTTGGATTGCGCGCCCGCCTGGAAGCCGACCGAGACCGACGCCACGCTGTAGTAGCCCAGATGAGCGCCGCGTTCGCGCAGCGCGCCCTTGCCGTATTCGCCGCCGACCACGAAGCCCGCCGCCAGCACGTTGGGGAAGACCAGGATGCCGTTGGCCTTGCCGACCAGTTCGCGCGAGCCGCGCACTTCCTTGTAGAGGCGCTCCAGAGTGTTGTCGACGCCGGCGTTGATATCGCGGCGCATGGTCGCGTCGTCGGATTTGCCGGTGGTCGTGGTGGTGGTGCAGGCGCCCAGCGAGAGGCCGGCGAAGGCGAGGGCGGGCAGGGTCTTGAGCAGGAAGGAACGCTTTTGCATGGAAATCTCCGTTGGTCAAAGAAGGTCATGGCAATGCGAGTGCCAGCATACCATCTCTGATAGCGGGAGATTGCGGTGCGCGCAAATGTGCGCGCGGTGGCTCAGACGCTGCGGCGGCGCGCGGCGAAGGCCAGCAGGCCCAGGCCGGCCATCAGCATGGCATAGGTGGCCGGTTCCGGCACGGCGGTGGCAATTGGCGTGGTGCCGGTCTGCGGCGAGAACGAGGCTGCGCCGCCGACCCACCAGTTGACCGAGGAGTAGCCCCAGCCCGAGCCGCCGCTGGCCGAGTCAAAGGCCAGGAAGAAACTGTTGGAACCCACGCCCGGCGTCTGGAAAGCGACGCCGCTACCGGTGCCGCTGAAGTTGAATTGCAGCTGGCTTGGGGTGGCGAAGAAGTAGTAGTCTGGCTGCTGCGACTGATGCGCCGAGTTGCCAGGATTGAGGGTGAACTTGCCCAGCGGGTTGAGCGGATCGCTGTTGGAACCGTCGTTCAGCAGCAGGCTCCAGTCGAGGATATCGGCGCTGGCGACCTGGCCCAGCACGCCGTCGGTCTGGATGAAGCCGGTGACGGAGGCATTGCCCGAGGTTTCATTGACCAGATAGGTAATCGGCGAAGCGGCCTGGGCAGCCACGGCGGCACTTAACGCGGCGCCGAGTGCGAGGGTGCGAAAAATGGCAGCCATGATGGTCTCCGAATTTCCAATTGTCAATAATGAATGTCATTATCGCACTTTCGGCATGCCGGAGCGAATTTTTTGCTGCAGAGGATGCTGAGACGCTACAGCTCAGTTGCCCTTGAGTAAGCTCTGAAGCGCAGGCCATTGCGGGCGGCGTATTCGGGCAGGGAGCCGGTCTCCTGGCGGGGCAGGGCAAGCGCCACGTAGCCGTCCGGACGCACCAGGTAGGCGGCGTCGCGCAGCAGCCCGGCGTGGGTGGCGGTTTCGGTCCAGGGAAAGACGTGGCGCAGCAGGCCCAGGCTTTCCGCCTCGGCTTTGAGAGCGCTACTGAGCTCGCCGTAGATGTGCAGCTGCCAGTCCAGGCTTTGCAGCGGCTCGAAGTTGTCGCTGTCGCTGAAGCAGACCCAGGGCAGCCGGTCGCCGCCCAGCACATCGCCCGCCCGCCCGCCGCTGAGACGGCTGTCTTCGTAATTGATCTGGACCTGGGACAGGGTCTTGAACACGGCGCGGCGCGCGGCGGGAAAGCCGGTCAGGTAAGGGAACAGGTGCGGCAGCAGCCAATGCCGCAGCAGCTGGCCCCCCATCCCCTGCGACACCACGGCCTTGAAGGCTCGATCAGTGGTCGCCACCAGCTTGCGGGCGAAGATGATGCGCTCGGCTTCGTAGCTGTCCAGAATGACCGGCGCGGCGCGCTGTTGCAGCACCTGGGCCAGCTTCCAGGACAGATTGACGGCGTCGCCGATGCCGGTATTCATGCCCTGGCCGCCCGCCGGACTGTGCACGTGGGCCGCGTCGCCCAGCAGGAAGCAGCGGCCGGACTGGAATTCAGAGGCCACGCGATGGTGCACGCGGTAGGTGGAAAACCAGTTCACTTCCTCTACGCCGATACCCAGCAGCGGTTCAACCACGGGCCGTACGTCCTCAAAGCCCGGTTCCTGCAATTGTTCGGTGGCGGGCGGCATGATGCCGATCAGGCGCTGCATGCCGCTGGAACGCACCGGCAGCATCAGTGCGAAAGTGTGCGTGCCCAGGTGGGCGATCAGGTCGGTATTGAACGGGCCGCTGGTGCGAACGTCGGCCACGTAGTACAGATGGTCGTAGGTGCCGCCGGGGAAGCCGATCTGCAGCACTTCGCGCACGCGGCTATGGCCGCCATCGCAGCCGCACAGGAAGGGCGTGTCGCTGTAGTCTTCCCGGCCCTGATGCTCGAGCAGCGCGTGGACGCCGTTTTCGTCCTGCGAGAAGGTGCTCAGGCTGGTATTCCATTCGACTTCCACGCCGGATTCCCGCAGGCGCGCGACCAGAAAACGCTCCTGGTCGTCCTGGGGCCAGGCCAGCACGTAGGGATAGGGACTGAGGCCGGCGCCGATGTCCTTGAGCGGCAGGCGCGCCACCTCATTACCTGCTTCGCGCATGTGGATGGTTTCAATGGGAATGCCGTTGCGGACGATCTCCTCCGCGCAGCCCAGCTGGCGATAGAACTCCAGCGTGCGCGCGTGCACGGCCATGGCGCGCGAGGCAGTGCCGGGACCGGACGCGCGGTCGATAATGCGCAAGCCGACACCATGGCGGGCCAGCCGCAGCGCGAGCATCAGGCCGGTGGGACCGGCGCCGATGATGAGGACTTGTGCGGGCTTCATGCAATCAGTATAGGACGCGATTTCGCGGCTTGCCGTTCAGTAGCCACGGGGCAATCCGAGGCGGCAATGGGGCGACACGCTCAGGCGGAGGCTGCTAAGCTGTCGGCAATTTCACTGCTGAGGTGTTCGCCATGTCCACACATCGACCTGATTCCATGCGGCGCGCCTGGCTGCTGGCGCTGGCCTGCACGCCTTTTATGGGAGCGCATGCGGCGCTGGCGCCGATGCCGGGCACCACGGTACTGGCCAAACTGGCCGATCTGGAGCGCGAGTCGGGCGGGCGGTTGGGTGTATCGGCCTGGAACACGGCCACCGGCCGCAAGCTGCAGCAGCGCGCCGAGGAGCGCTTCCCGTTCTGCAGCACGTTCAAGGTGCTGGCGGTGGCGGCGATCCTGTCGCGCAGCGTGCAGGATGAGGCGCTGCTGGGGCGGCGCATCAAGTACGAGCGCGATGTGATGGTGTCTTATTCGCCTGTCACCGAGCAGCATCTGAACGATGGCATGACGGTGGCGGAACTGTGCGCGGCGGCGATCCAGTACAGCGACAATACGGCGGCCAATCTGCTGATGAAGCTGATGGGCGGGCCGCAGGATGTCACCACTTTTGCGCGCCATATCGGCGACCAGAGTTTCCAGCTGGAGCGCTGGGAGACGGAGCTGAATACCGCCATCCCCGGCGATCCGCGCGATACCACCACGCCGCAGGCGATGATGGAATCGCTGCACAAGCTGCTGCTGGGCAGTGTGCTGCCGTCGCGCCAGCGCGATCAGCTGGCGGGCTGGATGCTGGGGAATACCACGGGTGGCGCACGCATCCGCGCCGGTGTTCCGGCTGGCTGGAAAGTGGCGGATAAAACGGGCACCGGCGACAACGGCACCAGCAATGACGTTGCCGTGCTATGGCCGGGCGATAAGGCGCCGATCGTGGTGGTGATCTACCTGACGCAGTCGCCCGCCAACGACGGCCTGCGCAACAGCATCATCGCCCGCGCCGCCGCGCTGGTGGCGGAGGAGTTCCGCTAATCCCAGGCGAGGGTTGCGAACAGGTCTGCCGGGACGGCAAGCTCGGTCAGGTGCGGCGGCTGTGGCGCGCTTGTGGGCGCCGACCACTCGGTCAGCGGCAGGCCCTGGCATTTCAGGCGCGCTTCGTGCGCGGTCCAGGCCTGGGCGAAGGCGCGCGGGCGGTCTTGCGGTTTGCTGGCGCCTAGCATTGCGCAGGCTTCCGGACCGAGGTAGTCGCGCGCTACGGGTTCCCAGTCGGGAATCTCCTGCACCTTCATGACGTCGATGCCGACCGCACCATGCAGATTGAATGCGGCCAGCGACAGGCCGTCTTCATGACTGAAGGAGCAGCCGATCTTGCGGCCCGCCGCGTCGATATGCGGCGCGCTGCCGGGCGTGGCGTGGATGGTGATTTGCTCTGGCAGCACGGATAGCAGCGAGGCCAGCGCCTCACGCACGCCTGCGCGGATCTGCGCGCGCGCGGGATCGCGCTGCTGGCCGCTGCTGGTGCGCACGGCCAGCACATACAGGCCTTCGGCGATGCGCTGCAGGCCTTCCATTTTTTACGCGGCAGCGGGAGCGGCCGGGCAGCCGGCCCAGTTGCCGGCTGCGGGAATATGCTCGCCCTTCATCACCAGCGTCAGCGGACCGAGACGGGCGTTATCGCCCACCATGGCGCTGTACAGCACCGTGCTGCGCGGTCCGATGTACACGCGCTGGCCGATCTGCACATGGTCGATCTTCATCACGCGGTCTTCAAACAAGTGCGTCTGCGGACAGGTGAGGGCATTCAGCTCGCTGTAATCGCCAATGTGCACGCAGTCGAATTCGGTGATGTCGGTGGTGTCCAGATACACGCCGCGACCGATGCGGGAACCCAGCAGGTTAAAGGCCAGCGGCAGCCACGGCGTGCCGCGCAGATAGCGCATGAAGTTGGGCACGGCGATGCCTTCGTACAGATTGGTCACGCCTTCCGACAGCCACACGAACGGGGTCCACATCGGCTCCGACTGTTTGCGGTAGCGGCCGATCAGCAGCCATTTCAGCAGCACGACGAAGATAAAATTGCCGACGCCGTAGGCCAGGCCGGCCAGGGTCAGATCCCAGATCACTTCTCCCCAGCGGCCGGCACCGGCGATCGGCATCACGGCCAGCACCAGGGTGTAACCAACGGCGATCACCAGCGCGTGCGGCGAAACGATGCGGAAGGCTTCGATCAAACCACGGCCCAGGCGGCGCAGCGGCGATGGATGGAAGGTCAGATGCTCCGGGTAGCCGCTGGTCTGCTCGCGCGCGGGCAGGTTGATCGGCGGGGAGCCGAGCCAGGTGTCGCCGTTCTTCATCTGGGCATTGTCCGGCGCGCGCGAATGCACGCCGATCAGCACGTGCTCCGGCAGCACGGTGCCGTCCGGGATGTAGGCGCCGTTGCCGACAAAGCTGCGGTGCGAAACCACAGTCGGCTCCATCACCATCCAGCCGCCGTCGATTTCTTCGTCGCCCAGCATCACGGCGTCGGCGATGAAGGTTTCGTCGCCCAGGGTCAGCATGTCCGGCACCACGCCCAGCGCGGTGGAAATCTCGGCGTCTTTACCCACCTTGGCGCCCAGCAGGCGATACCAGAAGGGGGCGTAGATGGTGGCGTAAATCCCGTGCAGCACATTCAGGCTGGACTCCTGGATCTGGCTCACCAGCCACTTGGCGACGTAGGTATTGCTGTGGATGGGCGAGCGGCCCGGCCGCAGGCGCGGCAGCACGCTCCAGCGGATCGCCGCCGACAGCAGCGCGGTCAGCACAATCAGCACGGTACTGGCGGGGAAGGCCAGCAGGAAGTAGCGCAGCAGCTGGATGCGCAGGTCGTCGCCCTGCACCCAGGGCAGCCAGCCCGCTTCGTCGAACCAGTCGATCAGCACGAAGCTGGGAAAGACGGGCATGAAGAATAGCGTGACGATCAGCAGGATGCCGAACACGAAGAACAGGCCTTCGCCCAGCAGGCGCGCGCGCGTGACGGCCGGGCGCGGCGGCAGGCGATGGGGATCGAAGGCGCCGGTGTCGCGCGCGGGCGAGCCGCTCCACACGCGGCCTGCTGGCACTTGCGCGCCATCGCGCAGGGCGGACTGGCCTTCCAGGTGGCCGGCCTGTTCGACTTGCGTATTGCCCTCTAAAACAGCGTAGGAGCCGACGTAGGATTCGTTCGCCAGTGTGATGGCGCCCAGGCGCAGGCGGCCGCGCTCGACGCGGGCGTTTTCGAAGTTGACGGCGTTGCCGATGCTGACGTTGTCGCCGATGCGCAGCAGGTCCGGCGCGCGCAGGGTCATGGAACCGATCACTACTTCCTTGCCGACCTTGGCGCCCAGTGCGCGCAGCCACCAGGCGTTGAGCGAGGAACCGCTCAGCAGATAGGCCGGTGCGGCTTCGACCAGGCGGTCGGCCAGCCACCAGCGGAAGTAGGTCACGCCCCACAGCGGATAATCGCCCGCCCTGAGTCGTCCGGCGATCAGCCATTTGCCGCCGATCGCGATGAGGAATTCGGCCAGGGTGGCGAGCAGGAACACGCCCGCCGATGCGGCAATCGCGCGCGGCACCGAGTCGCCAGGATCGCCGGTGAAGAAGTGATAGGTAAAGAAAGGTGCCAGCCATTGCGCCATGCGCAGCGCCACCAGGGCGGGCATGGCGGCGGCTTGCGTCATGCCGCAGGTCCAGCGCTTCCACGCGGGCGGCGGGGTCCATTCGGCTTCCGTACCGGCAGGGGCGGGCGCGTTGGCCAACACTTCGGCGATCTTGCCGATGCGGCGCTGCTGATAGATGTCGCGCACGGTGATGTGGGCGAAGCGCGGATCGGCGCGCAAGGCCGACGCCAGGCGCGCGGCAAAGAAGGAGTGGCCGCCCAGGTCGGTGAAGAAGTCGGCCTGGCGCAGAATCGGCTGGCCGGGGAACAGCGCGGCCAGCGCGCCGAAGAGGATTTCTTCGGCCGGGGTTTCGGGCAGGTCGGAGTCTTCGGCGCTGCCTGCGGGGGCGGCGCTGAGCGGCATCGCCTTCAGGGCTTTGCGGTCGATTTTGCCGGAGGTCAGGCGCGGCATGGCGGACAGCATCTCATAACGGCTCGGGACCATGTAGGGCGGCAGCTTGGCCGCCAGCTCGCGCCGCAGCACGGATGGATCGGGCTCGATGCCGCTATCCGCAACGATGTAGGCGACCAGCAGGTCCATGCCATCTTCCTTGCGCAGCAGGACGGCGTTGGTGCCGACGCCTTCCTGTTGCGCCAGCAGGGCTTCGATCTCGCCCAGCTCGACGCGGAAGCCGCGGATCTTGACCTGGTCGTCGGCACGGCCCAGGCAAACCACTTCGCCATCTTCGCCGATGCGCGCCAGGTCGCCGGTGCGGTACAGGCGCTGGTCGTGCTGGCCGCTGGACCAGGGATTGGACAGGAATTTTTCCGCCGTCAGGTCGGGGCGGCCGAGATAGCCGCCAGCCAGGCCGACGCCGGTGATGCACAATTCGCCCACTTCGCCGCGCGGCAGCAGCTTGAGCGCCGCCGGCGATTCGGGATTCGCTTCAATCACCAGTAGGCCGTAATTGGGCAGCGGCGTGCCGATGGTGACCGGCTGGCCGGGCTGCAGGCGCGCCAGGCTGGCGGAGACGGACGCCTCGGAGGGGCCGTAGGTGTTGAACATCTGGCGGTCCGGCCTGGAGAAGCGCTCGACCACCGATTCCGGGCACATCTCGCCGCCCAGGTTTATCAGGCGCAGTGACGGTACGTCAGCGCTGAACAGGGACAGCAGGGTAGGCACGGCGTGCAGCACGGTGACGTGGTTCTCGGCCAGCATGCGCGGCAACGATTCCGGGTCGCCGGTGATTTCCTTGGGCGGCAGCCATAGCGTCGCGCCGACCAGGTAGGCGATCCAGATCTCTTCGAACGACATGTCGAAGGCGACCGAGAAGCCCTGATAGACCTTGTCCGAGGCGCGCACGCCCAGCACGGAATTTTCGCTGCGCAGGAAGTGGCAGATGCTGCGCTGGGAGATGACGATGCCTTTCGGCTTGCCGGTCGATCCGGAAGTGTAGATCACGTAGGCGGGCGAATCGGGCGGCACCGGGCCACGGCGCGCCAGCGTTTCGCCTTCCGCCAGGGGAGCGAGCATCTGCTCGGCGTTCCACACCGGGCGGCCGATCTCAGTGAGGCGGGGCGCCATGGCGGCATTGGTCAGCACACCGGCGGCCCTGGCGTCGTCCAGGCAGACCTGCAAACGTTCGACCGGGGTATCTTCATCGACCGGCAGCCAAGCCGCGCCGGCCTTGGCCACACCTGCCTGCAAAACCAGCAGCTCGATCCCGCGCGCCATCCACAGGCCGACGATCTGGCCCGCACCCACGCCGGCGGCGATCAGGCGGCCCGCCACCAAATCAGCCTGGCGATCCAGTTCACCGTAGCTCAGGGTGCGCGTGCCCGCGACCATGGCAGGATGGCCGGGATTGCGGCTTACCGTGGCTTCCAGCAGATCGGCGAGGACTTCTTCGCGCAGCATCTCTCCCTGCTGGGCGCCGAACAGGATGTCCGGATGGATGTGGGCGTGTTGCGGTGTTACTTGGTCGTTCATTCTGATGTGCTTTCCGTTCTGACCGCCATTGTACGGCACCACAGGACGATTCAATAGCATTTACAATAGGACTAACTTCGTTACGATCAAAGGAGCTGTATGTCGAGTCACTCCCACCACCCGTTCATCGCCCCCATGCGCTTTGATGATCCCGATGCCGCATTCGAACAGGTGCGCATGATCTACGACGCCAATATCGCCTACCTGCGCGACGCCATGCACCGTTTTGTGGCGGGCGAGGACGTCGGCGAGCGAGTACGGGCCTGCTATCCCTTTGTGCGGATTCATACCGATACGGTGGCGCGCGCCGATTCGCGCCTGTCGTTCGGCTTTGTGGCCGGTCCCGGCACCTACGAAACGACCCTGACCCGGCCCGACTTGTTCGAACGTTACTACCGCCAGCAATTCCGCCTGCTGTTCAAGAACCACGCCAATCACCATCCGGTGCAGCTGGAGGTGGGCACCAGTGCGCAGCCGATCCCGATTCACTTTTCCTTCGCCGAGCATGAACACGTCGAGGGCAATCTGACGCCCGAGCGCCGCCTGCTGATGCGCGACGTGTTCGACCTGCCCAATCTGGCGGCGATGGACGACGGCATCGCCAACGGCACCTACGAGGCGGCGCTGGGCGAGGCGCAGCCGCTGTCGCTGTTCACGGCGCCACGGGTGGACTACTCGCTGCAGCGTCTGCGCCATTACAGCGGCACCTCGCCGGAGCATTTCCAGAAGTTCGTCCTGTTCACCAATTACCAGTTTTACATGGACGAATTCATCAAGCTGGGGCATGAGCTGATGAGCACTCCGTCCAGCGGTCCGGAAGATGAATATATCGCCTTCATCGAACCGGGCAACGTGGTGACGCGCCGCGTGGGCCAGGAAGTGCAGGCAGTCGATGCGCTGGGCGCACCGCCGCCACGCCTGCCGCAAATGCCGGCCTACCACCTGGTGCGGGCCGATGGCAGCGGCATCACCATGGTTAATATTGGGGTCGGTCCGGCCAATGCCAAGACCGCCACCGACCATATCGCCGTGCTGCGTCCGCACGCCTGGCTGATGCTGGGCCACTGCGCTGGCCTGCGCAACAGCCAGCAATTGGGCGACTATGTGCTGGCGCACGGCTATGTGCGCGAAGACCACGTGCTGGACGAAGACTTGCCGCTGTGGGTGCCGATTCCGCCGCTGGCCGAGGTGCAGGTGGCGATCGAAGGCGCCGTGGCCGAGGTCACTCAGCTGACCGGCCATGACCTGAAGCGGGTGATGCGCACCGGGACCGTGGCCAGCACCGATAACCGCAACTGGGAGCTGCTGCCGCACCGCACGCCGGAGCGCCGCTTCAGCCAGAGCCGCGCGGTGGCGCTGGATATGGAAAGCGCGACCATCGCCGCCAACGGTTTCCGCTTCCGCGTCCCGTACGGCACCTTGCTGTGCGTGAGCGACAAGCCGATGCACGGCGAGATCAAGCTGCCCGGCATGGCCAATCAGTTCTACCGCGAGCGGGTCGACCAGCATCTGCGCATCGGTATCCGTGCGATGGAGCTGTTGCGGGCGCTGGGCCCGGAACGTCTGCACAGCCGCAAGCTGCGCAGCTTTACCGAGGTGGCGTTCCAGTAAGCTTCTGTTGAATTATTGACAATGCCGGCCCTGTGCCGGCATTTTTATTGGCTGATCCGATACCTTTTTTGATATCGAAAACCCCAAAAAATTGATTGGTTTGTTTTTTCTCCAAACCCTAAGATGACTTGCACATCGCTTCTCAAAACTATAATTATTGGAGACTTATGAAACAGCCAGCACCCTGGACGTCCTCGTCCCAGACTACCCATCGCCTCGTCCTCAAATCCAGCGCCGCCTGCCTGGCCGCCGCCGGCCTGCTAAGCGCATTCCCGGCCATGGCGCAGGATGCCTCGCCCGCCAGTTCCGTCGTCACCGTGACGGGTGTGCGCAAGGCGGCGGAAAGCGCGCAGAAGATCAAGATGGACGCCGACAATGTGATCGACTCCATCGTCGCCGACGACATTGGCAAATTCCCGGATACGAATGTGGCCGAGACCCTGGCGCGCGTCAGCGGCATCCAGGTGCGGCGCGATGCCGGCGAGGCCAACACGGTGCTGATCCGCGGCCTGCCGGGCATCGCCACCTTCATCAACGGCCGCGAGATGTTCACCACCACCGGCCGTTATATCCAGCTGGCCGACATTCCGTCCACCATGCTGCAGCGCGCCGACGTATATAAGTCGCAAAGCGCGGACCTGATCGAGGGCGGCATCGCCGGCGCAATCGACGTGCGCACCAATCGCCCATTCGACTTCAAGGGCTTCCAGGCCAGCGCTCAGCTGGGCGCCAAGAACAAGGACAAGGCCAAGGCCACCGATCCGGAAGGCTCGGCCATGGTGTCCAACCGCTGGAAGACCGATGCCGGCGAAATTGGCGCGCTGTTCGGCGTTTCCTACATCAAGGACCGCTTCCACGAGGAGCGCGGCTTCGAGACCTTCCCGATCGATAAAAGCTTTGCGGCGCCCAGCCTGACCGGCCCGGACCTGGTCGGCATCCAGGACATCTACGGCCAGCGCAAGCGCACGGCCGAGAATTTCGCCTTGCAGTGGAAGCCCAATCAGGATGTCGAACTGTATGCCGAAGGCCTGCATTCCGAGTTCAAGGGCCACGACGAGACCGACTTCTTCGTCGGCCTGCCATGGGCCACCTCGCCGGACCAGATCCATGTGACCAAGATCCCGGGCACCAATCAGACCGACACCATCAACTCGACCAACACCTTTACCATCCTGTCGACCCAGGCGCGCGCCTCCGAGAGCATCGCCTCGCAGTACGCGGTCGGCGGCAAATGGCGCGTCTCGCCCGGCCTGCGCGCCAGCAGCGAGATCGCCAGCACCACCAGCAGCTACAACTGGGTCAACCCGATCCTGGACACCAACCTGAACGTGGACAAGGTCTACGTCAAGACCAATGTGGACGATGGCGCCTTTGCCCAGTACCAGGGCGCCGGCTTGAATGATCCGAGCAAGATCTACCTGTTCCAGTTCTTCGACCGCTACGGCCATGACCATGGCAGCTCGACCGACTGGCGCGCCGACCTGACCTGGACGCCCGATTCGGATGGCCTGTTCAAGGAATTCAGCGGCGGCCTGCGTGCCAACGACCGCAAGGCCGACTCGATCAAGTCGCTGGAGGGCAGCGTGCCCGCCATTCCGGGTGTGACCATGGCCAGCATTCCCGGCCTGTCGTGCACCACCCAGCCGTTCTCGGTCAACTACGGCACGCCGCAATGGAGCACGCCATGCGCCGGCTTCATGGTGGCCAACACCGGCATCGTGCGCCAGGCCGTCACCGGCAGTTCTGCCGCCAAGGCGATCGACCCGGCGTCCTACTTCCAGGACAAGGAAAAGAACTACGCCTTGTACGGCAAGACCAAGATCGGCTTCGACATGGGCGCGATCCCGGTCGACGGCGTGCTGGGTGTGCGCGTGACCAAGACCGACGAGGACCTGGTCGGCAACAGCCTGGTGAACGGCGTCTTTGTACCGGCCAATAAGTCGGCCTCCAACACCAATGTGCTTCCGAGCGCGAACTTCAAGCTGACCTTGCGCCGGGACTTCCTGGCCCGCCTGGCCTACGCCAAGACGCTGACCCGTCCCGACTTCGGCCAGCTGAATCCGGCCACCGCCTACGTCAACTCGAACGGCACCACCACGCTGGCCACCGCCTCGGGCGGCAATCCGGACCTGAAGCCTTTCACCGCGCAGAACTTCGACGGCTCGCTGGAATGGTACTTCGCCAAGACCGGCTATGTGAGCGCGACCCTGTTCCGTCATAACTTCGACGGCTACATCATGAACAAGGCGGTGCAGGAAGTATTCCAGGGCGTGAGCTACCAGACCAGCCGTCCCTTCAACACCGACAAGGGCCATCTGCAGGGCGCCGAACTGGCCTACCAGCAGTTCTACGATAGCCTGCCGGGTTGGCTGAATGGCTTTGGCATGCAGGCCAACGTCACCTTTACCCAGGGCGGCGTGACGTCCTCGGTGGTGCCGGGCCTGGAGGATAAGCCGTTCGCCGGCATGTCCAAGCTGTCCTACAATATCGTGGCCCTGTACGAGCGGGCCGAGTGGTCGGGCCGCCTGGCCTACAATTGGCGCTCGAAGTTCACCCAGGTCTACGGCGATACGCCCGACCCGGCCCACCTGGCCGGCAAGGATCTGATCGCGGCGCCGATGTCGACGCTGGACGGCTCGCTGAGCTACAAGATCACGCCGCAGCTGTCGGTCAACCTGACCGGCACCAATCTGCTGAACTTCAAGTACCAGGATTACTGGGATAATCCGAGCATCTTCCCGCGCGACACCCGCCGCTATGACCGCACGGTGGGCCTGTCCCTGAGCTGGAAGAACTGAGGCTGCTGCACAACCGCCACGTCCCCGCTGAAGTCTGAAGCGGGGATCTGGCATTGAGAGGTAATCGATGTCGAATCAAAAATTGTCGTTGCTGGAGAAGGTGGGCTTTGGCGCCGGCGACATGGCGCTGAACGTGGTGATTTCGTCGATGATGTTGATCATCACGTTCTTCTACACTGATATCTACGGCCTGAAAACCTCAGACCTGGCCTGGCTGTTCGTGGCCGTCAAATTCATCGGCGCCTTGTCCGACCTGGTCATGGGCCAGATCACCGACCGCTTCAACAGCGAGCGCAGGGGGCGCTACCGTCCTTATTTGCTGCTGCTGGCGGTGCCTTACGGCGTCAGCGTGTTCTTCGTGTTCACCACGCCCGACTGGGCCTACAGCGCCAAGCTGATTTGGGCCTATTCGACCTACATCATCATGACGGTGATGACTTCCGGGGTCGGCATTCCCTACATTTCCCTGCCCAGCAGCCTGACCAACGATCCGCAGCAGCGCCTGTCGGCCAATGGCTACCGCCTGTTCTTCGCCAAGATCGGCGCCTTCATGGTGACGGTGGTGGTGCCGGTCCTGTCGGAACGCTGGGGCGGCGGCAGCGCGGCGGCGGGCTACCAGGCTGCGATGGCGGTAATGGCGGCGGTTGGCGTGGCGCTGTTCCTGTTCTGCTACTTCACCACTGAGGAGCGGGTGCGCCACGTGGTGCAGAAGCAGTCGCTGCTGGCGCAGCTGAAGGTGCTGCTGAAGAATGACCAGTGGCTGATCCTGTGCGGCGTCTGCGTCACCGGCACGGTGGGCTACGTGGTGCGGGCCTCCGCCGCGATCTACTATGCCAAGTACTACCTGCACGGCGACGCCGCCGTGGTCTCGGCCTTCCTCTCGATCGGGGTGGTGGCGGCCATCCTGTCGATGATCGCCTCGACCTGGATCACCAAGTTCTATTGCAAGGTCAAGCTGTTCCGCTGGACCCAGATCGGCGTCGGTGTGATCAGCGCCGTGATGTATTTCGCGGTGCAGCCGGGCGATGTGATGACCGCCTTTGTGCTGTACTTCCTGCTGTCGTTTGTGGTGGACCTGCATGCGCCGGTATTCTGGTCGGCCATCGCCGAGACCATCGACTACGGCCAGGTCAAGACCGGCAAGCGCGTATCGGGCTTTGCCTTCGGCGGCATTTCCGTGTGCCAGAAGGCGGGCATGGGCGTGGCCGGGGCGCTGGTCGGCGTGCTGCTGACGTATTTCCAGTACCAGCCCAACCACGAGCAGACCGCTTTTGCGCTGCATGGCATCGTCATGATGCTGACGCTGATTCCGGGCTTCTTCCATACCTTGATGGGTCTGCTGATGTTCCGCTACCGTGTCACCGACGAGTACTACACGCAGGTCAAACAGCAGATGGGCCAAGCCTATGTGGCAGCTTGAATTTTTGGAACAAGAGGAAAACGACGTGGCAGAAGTCCTGCAACCTTTGATCGCGCAGCGCGCCGATCCCTATATCTATCGCCATTCTGATGGCTGGTATTACTTCACCGCCTCGGTGCCGCAGTATGACCGCATCGAACTGCGCCGCGCGCGAACCATCGCCGGACTGGCCGACGCCAGGCCCGTGGATGTCTGGCACAAGCCGGATCGCGGCGCCTGGAGCGAGCTGGTTTGGGCCCCCGAGCTGCACTTCAACGAAGGCGCCTGGTATGTCTACTTCGCCGCCGCGCCGAGCCGCGAAATCAAACACAAGCTGTTCCAGCACCGCATGTACGCGATCCGCAACCCGAGTCCCAACCCGCTGGAAGGCGAGTGGGAGTTCATGGGCCAGGTCGACACCGGCATCGACACCTTCTGCCTGGACGCCACCAGCTTCACACACAAAGGCCAGCTGTACTACCTGTGGGCGCAAAAGGACGTGGCCATCGAGGGCAACTCCAACCTGTACATCGCGCCGATGAAGACGCCGTGGCAGCTGGGCGGCCCGCCGGTCATGCTGAGCAAGCCAGAATTCGACTGGGAGATCCGCGGCTTCTGGGTCAATGAGGGGCCGTCCGTACTGCAGCGGAACGGCAAGGTCTTCATCAGCTACTCGGCCAGCGCCACCGACGAAAACTATGCCATGGGCCTGTTGTGGGCGGACGAAAACGCCGACCTGCTGGACCCGGCCGCGTGGACCAAGAGCCCGCTGCCCGTGCTGCAGACCTGCTTCGAGCACGGCGTGTACGGGCCGGGGCATAACAGCTTTACCGTCGGCGACGACGGCGAGACGGTGATGCTGGTGTATCACGCCCGTACCTATACCGAAATCATCGGCGATCCTCTGTGGAATCCGGACCGCCACACCTATGTCAAACCTTTAAAGTGGGACGCCCAGGGGATGCCCGTATTCGGGAGGCCCTCGCTGGCGTAAGTCTTCATGCCGCAAGCATCCATCACCGCAGCACCCTTCGGCCGTCTCCCCGACGGCCGCCACGCCACCCTGTACACGCTGACCAACGCTCAAGGCATGAGCGCCACGATCAGCGACCTTGGCGGCGTGATCACGGCCATCCACGTGCCCGACCGCCACGGCGCCATGGCCGACGTCTGCCATGGCTTCGACAGCGTGGAGCCCTATCTGGGCGATTCGCATTACTTCGGCGCGCTGATCGGCCGCTATGGCAACCGCATCGCCCATGGGCGCTTTGCGCTGGACGGCGTGGAGCATCAGCTGGATGTCAATAACGGTATCAATCATCTGCACGGCGGCACGCATGGCTTTCATCGCAAGCTGTGGCAGGGCGAGACCTTTACCACGCCAACATCGGCGGGCCTGGTACTGCGCTACCTGAGCGCGGACGGCGAACAAGGCTATCCGGGCAATCTGGCCGTGACCGTGACTTATGAGCTGCGTGACGATAACGAATTGCGTATCGCTTTTCACGCCGTCACCGACCGCGCCACGCCGGTCAACCTGACCAACCACGCCTACTTCAACCTGGCCGGGCAGGGCGATATCCTGCAGCACCGGCTGACCATTCCGGCCGAGGCCTACGCGCCGGTCGACGCGGGCCTGATTCCCACCGGAGAACTGGCGCCGGTGGCGGGAACGCCGTTCGATTTCCGCGCGCCGCAGGCGATCGGCGCCCGCATAGGCCAGCACGATGCGCAGCTGCGCCACGGCGCGGGCTACGACCACAATTTCGTGCTGGGGCCGAACCCCGGCGGGGCGCTGCGGCTGGCCGCGCGGGTGCACGATCCCGTCTCTGGCCGGGTGCTGGAGGTGCTGAGCCAGGAGCCGGGTATTCAGTTCTACAGCGGGAACTTCCTGCACGATCAGGTGTGCGGCAAGGGACGGGTGTACGGCTACCGCAGCGGCTTTTGCCTGGAGCCGCAGCACTATCCCGACTCGCCCAACCGGCCGCAATTCCCGTCGACGATCCTGCGTCCGGGCGCGGAATACAGCACAGTGATGGCCTACCGCTTCACTGTCGCTGATTGATATCGATTCCGGTATCAATATCGAATAATAATTTATTGGAAAGATATCTCGGCACATCTTAGTATGGCTTATCGATGCGGGGCATGAAAACAGGCTGCCGCACTGGGAACATACTTAGGAGATTTGCATGTCCGAGAACGACAAAAAGGTGAAGCTGCGCTCTGCGGAGTGGTTCGGTACGCAGGACAAGAACGGTTTCATGTACCGCAGCTGGATGAAGAACCAGGGCATACCCGATCACGAATTCCAGGGTAAGCCCATCATCGGCATCTGCAACACCTGGTCCGAACTCACGCCCTGCAACGCGCACTTCCGCAAGCTGGCGGAACACGTCAAGCGCGGCATCCTGGAGGCGGGTGGCTTTCCGGTCGAATTCCCGGTGTTCTCCAACGGCGAATCGAATCTGCGTCCGACCGCCATGCTGACCCGTAACCTGGCCAGCATGGACGTCGAGGAATCGATCCGCGGCAATCCCATGGACGGCGTGGTACTGCTGGTCGGCTGCGACAAGACCACCCCGGCACTGCTGATGGGCGCCGCCTCGGTCGACATTCCGACCATCGTCGTCACCGGCGGGCCTATGCTGAACGGTAAGCTGAACGGCAAGAACATCGGCTCCGGCACCGCCGTGTGGCAGCTGCACGAGCAGGTCAAGGCGGGCGAGATCAGCATGCACGAATTCATGTCGGCGGAATCGGGCCATTCGCGCTCGGCCGGCACCTGCAACACCATGGGCACCGCATCCACCATGGCCTGCATGGCGGAAGCGCTGGGCACCTCGCTGCCGCACAACGCCGCCATTCCGGCGGTCGATTCGCGCCGCTACATCCTGGCCCACATGTCCGGCATCCGCATCGTCGAGATGGTGAAGGAGGACCTGCGCCTGTCGAAGATCCTCAAGCGCGAGAATTTTGAAAACGCGATCCGCGTCAACGCCGCCATTGGCGGTTCCACCAACGCCGTGATCCACCTGAAGGCCATCGCCGGCCGCATCGGCGTCGATCTGGAGCTGGAGGATTGGACCCGCATCGGCCGCGGCACGCCGACCATTGTCGACCTGCTGCCGTCGGGCCGCTTCCTGATGGAAGAGTTCTACTACGCGGGCGGCCTGCCCGCCACGATCCGCCGCATGGGCGAGGGCAATCTGGTGCCGCATCCGGACGCACTGACGGTGAACGGCAAGACCCTGTGGGAAAACTGCCAGGACGCGCCGATCTATGACGATGAAGTGATTCGTCCGCTGGACAAGCCGCTGCTGAAGGATGGCGGCATCTGCATCCTGCGCGGCAATCTGGCGCCGCGCGGCGCGGTGCTCAAGCCGTCCGCTGCCACGCCGGAACTGATGCAGCATCGCGGCCGCGCCGTGGTGTTCGAGGACTTCGAGCATTATAAGGCCCGCATCGTCGATCCCGAACTGGAGGTCGATGCCAATTCGGTGCTGGTGATGAAAAACTGCGGCCCGAAAGGTTATCCCGGCATGGCGGAAGTGGGCAATATGGGCCTGCCGCCCAAGCTGCTGGCGGCCGGCGTCAAGGACATGGTGCGCATCTCTGACGCGCGCATGAGCGGAACCGCATACGGCACCGTGGTGCTGCACGTGGCGCCGGAAGCGATGGCCGGCGGCCCGCTGGGCATCGTCAAGGACGGCGACTGGATCACGCTGGATTGCGCCGGCGGCCAGCTGAACCTGGAGATTACGGAAGCGGAAATGGCGCAGCGCCAGGCCGCGCGCGTGGCGGGCAGCGCACCGGGACCCAAGACCGGCTACCAGCAACTCTACATCGAGCACGTGCTGCAGGCCGACGAGGGCTGCGACTTCGACTTCCTGGTCGGGAATCGCGGCTCGGCCGTGCCACGCCATTCGCACTAAAAAAATCAGAGACAGGAACCACACACTATGCTGCTTGTACAATTCAAGAACGAACAAGGCGCACGCAAGGTTGGCGTGCTTGAGCAAAACACCATCCGCGTGATCGAAGGCTACGACACCACCTACGCGCTGGCGCAGGCGGCGATCCGTCAATCGGCCGGACTGGCGGAGCTGGCGGCCAAGGCTGTCGGCGCCGCCACCCAGGCCTTCGATGCGGTGGCCGCTTCCGGCCGCCTGCTGCCGCCACTGGATCACGCCGATCCGGCGCACTGCTATGTCACCGGCACCGGCCTGACCCACCTGGGCAGCGCCGACACCCGCGACGCCATGCATAAGAAAATCGGCGGCGACGTTGAATCGCTGAGCGACTCGATGAAAATGTTCCGCCTCGGCGTGGAGGGCGGCAAGCCGGCCGCCGGCACTGCCGGTGTACAGCCGGAATGGTTCTACAAGGGCGACGGATCGATCGTGGCAGCCAGCGGCCAGGCCCTGAGCATGCCGGACTTCGCGCTGGACGGCGGCGAAGAACCGGAAGTGGCCGGCCTGTATGTGATCGGCGACGATGGCCAGCCATACCGCCTTGGCTACGCCATCGGCAACGAGTTCTCCGACCACGTGACCGAGCGCCAGAACTATCTGTATCTGGCCCACTCCAAACTGCGCGCCTGCGGCCTGGGTCCCGCGCTGCTGGTGGGCGAGGCGCCCGCGCATATCGAAGGCAACTCGCGCATCTACGATGTGGAAGGCAAGGTGCGCTGGCAGAAGGCCTTCTTCAGCGGTGAGCAGAATATGTCGCACACCATTGCCAACCTGGAGCACCACCACTTCAAGTATCCGCTGTTCCGCCGCGCGGGCGACGTGCACATCCACTTCTTCGGCACCGCGACCCTGAGCGTGGCCGACAACATCGTGGTCAAGCCCGGCGAGACTTTCGAGATCGAGGCGCCGCAATTCGGTCCGGCCCTGCGCAACCAATTGACCGTATTTAAAACCGAAGTGGCGAAAGTGAAGGCTCTGTGATGATTACTGGTGATGCACTGATCGGCGGCGTAGCCGTCAAAGGCTCGGGCGGTGCGATCCGCGCCTGGAACCCATCCACGCAACAGGCGATGGAGCCGGAATTCCATGCCGTGGACAGCGCCCAGATCGACCAGGCCTGCCGCCTGGCGGAAGCGGCCTTCGACACCTTCCGCGCGCTGAGCGACGAGCGCCGCGCGGTTTTCCTTGAAACCATCGCCGAGCAGATCATGGCGCTGGGCGATGTGCTGGTGGAGCGCGTGATGGCCGAAAGCGGCCTGCCGCGTGCGCGCGTCGAGGGCGAGCGCGCGCGCACGGCCGGCCAGCTGAAACTGTTTGCCGGTCTGTTACGCGAGGGCTCCTGGCACGATGTCCGCATCGACAAGGCGCTGCCGGATCGTACGCCGCCTCGTCCGGACCTGCGCATGCGCATGATCGGCCTGGGCCCGGTGGCGGTTTTCGCCGCCAGTAACTTCCCGCTGGCTTTTTCCGTGGCAGGCGGCGATACCGCGTCGGCCCTGGCTGCCGGCTGCCCGGTGGTGCTAAAGGCGCACTCCGCCCACCCTGGCACCTCGGAGCTGGTGGGCCGCGCCATCGTCAAGGCGGTCGAGCTGTGCGGCCTGCCTGCCGGCGTGTTCGCGCTGCTGACCGGCAGCGGCAACGGCATCGGCACCGAACTGGTTCGCCATCCGGCCATCAAGGCGGTCGGCTTCACCGGCTCGCGCAGCGGCGGCACGGCCCTGATGGCGGTGGCGGCGGCGCGTCCGCAGCCGATTCCGGTGTATGCCGAAATGAGTTCGATCAACCCGGTGTTCCTGCTGCCGCAGGCGCTGGCCAACCGCGCCGAGGAGATCGCCGCCGGTTTTGCCGCATCGCTGGTGCTGGGTGTGGGCCAGATGTGCACCAATCCCGGCCTGGTGCTGGGTATCGCCGGGCCGGAGCTGGAGCGCTTTGCCAATGCCGCTGCCCAGGCGCTGGCGGACGGCGCCCCCTGCGCGATGCTGTCGCCGGGGATCGCCGGCAGTTTCCAGCGCGGGATTACGCAGCTGGTACAGCACGCCGACGTCAAGACGCTGGCGCTGGCGCCGCAGGAAGAAGGCAAGGGCGCGCCGGCGCTGTTCATCACCAGCGGTGCCGCATTCCTGGCGCAGCATGCGCTGTCGGAAGAGGTGTTCGGCCCGGCCTCGCTGCTGGTGGCCTGCAAGGACATGGCGGAACTGCGCCAGATCGCGGAAGCGCTGGAAGGCCAGCTGACCGCCACGCTGCAGATCGACCATGCGGACCTGGACTCGGCCCATCAGCTGCTGCCGGTACTGGAGCGTAAAGCCGGCCGCATCCTGGTCAACGGCTTCCCGACCGGCGTGGAAGTGTGCAGTGCCATGGTGCACGGCGGCCCGTTCCCGTCGACGTCGGACGGCCGCAGCACCTCGGTGGGCACGGGCGCGATCCTGCGCTTCCTGCGTCCGGTGGCATACCAGAATTTGCCGCAGGCGCTGCTGCCGGATGTGCTGCGCGACGATGGCAGCGCGACCTGGCGCCGCCGGGACGGCGAGTTGACCCGTACCTGAGCCGCCCAAATATAAAAAAACATCGGAGACAGTATGACCCAGTTGGCTAAATTCGCCAGCCTGCGCGGCAAGCGCGTATTCATCACCGGCGGCGGTACCGGCATCGGTGAGGCGATGGTGATTTCTTTTGCGGAGCAGGGCGCGCAGGTGGCCTTTGTCGACATCGCGCGCGACGCCAGCCTGGCGCTGGTGCGCCGCGTGCGCGAGGCGGGCTATCCGGAGCCGCTGTTCCTGCAGTGCGACATCACCGACATTCCGGCACTGCAGGCGGCGATGTCGGAGCTGGCCGCGCAAGCCGGCGATTTCGACATCCTTGTCAACAACGCCGCCAATGACCAGCGCCATCAGACCAGCGAGGTGACGCCGGAGTACTGGGATCAGCGCATCGCGATCAATCAGCGGCCGATGTTCTTCACCTGCCAGGCGGTGCTGGCGGGGATGAAGAAAAAAGGCGCCGGCTCGATCATCAACGTCGGTTCGATTTCGTGGCATGTCAAGAATGCGGGTTATCCCGTGTATGCCACCGCCAAGGCCGCCACGCACGGCCTGACGCGTGGCCTGGCGCGCGAATTCGGCGCGCACGGCATCCGCGTCAACACCGTCACGCCGGGCTGGGTGATGACGCAGCGCCAGATCGAGCTGTGGCTGGACGAGGCGGGCGAGCAGGAGATCAAGCGCAACCAGTGCCTGCCCAGCAAGCTGATGCCGCAGCACGTCGCGTCGATGGTGCTGTTCCTGGCCGCCGAGGATGGCGCCATGTGCACGGCGCAGGAGTTCATCGTCGATGGCGGCTGGGTATAACTTATAAAACTACAATGGAGACAACAATGAATCACATCAAACGTGGCGTACTGGCCCTGTGCCTGCTCGCATCCGGCAGCGCATTTGCGGACGGTCCGGTCAGCATCACCATCGACGCGGCCAAGCCGGGCGCGGTCATTAACAAGGATATCTACGGCCAGTTCGCGGAACATCTGGGCACGGGTATCTACGGCGGCCTGTGGGTTGGACCCACTTCGAAGATTCCCAATACGCGCGGCTGGCGCAATGACGTGGTGGGCGCGCTGAAGGCGATGCATGTGCCGCTGGTACGCTGGCCGGGCGGCTGCTTCGCGGATGAATATCACTGGAGGGATGGCATCGGCCCGCGCGACAAGCGTCCCGTCAAGGTCAATACCAACTGGGGCGGCGTGGAGGAGTCCAACGCCGTCGGCACGCACGAATTCTTTGACCTGGTCGATCAGCTGGGTGCCGACGCCTACGTCAACGGCAACCTGGGTACGGGCAGCGCGCAGGAGATGTCGGAGTGGGTTGAGTACATGACCTCCGACAGCAAGTCGACGCTGGCCAATCTGCGCCGCAAGAACGGCCATGACAAGCCGTTCAAGGTGGCTTACTTCGCGATCGGAAACGAAGCATGGGGCTGCGGCGGCAATATGTCGCCGGACCATTACGCTGACTTGTACCGGAACGTCGAGACCTTCCTCAGGGCGCCGGCGCAGTATCGTCCCCGGATGATCGCTAGCGGCGGCAACGACAACGATACCTCGTGGTCCGAGACGCTGAGCCGCCGCCTGAAGAACCAGACCGATGGCATCAGCTTCCACTACTACACCATCCCGACCGACAAGTGGGAAGTCAAGGGTACCGCCACCGGCTTTGCGGAGGGGCAGTGGATTTCGACCTTGTCCCACACGCTGCGGATGGAAGACCATATCGCGCGCAATTCGGCGGCCATGGACAAGAACGATCCGGACAAAAAGATCGGCCTGCTGGTCGATGAATGGGGCACCTGGTACGACGTGGAGAAGGGCACCAACGCGGGCTTCCTGTTCCAGCAGAATACCCTGCGCGACGCCGTGGTGGCGGCCCTGAACTTCAACATCTTCCACGCCCATGCTGACCGGGTGCGCATGACGAATATCGCGCAAATGGTCAATGTGCTGCAGTCGATGATCATTACCGACCAGGACAAGATGCTGTTGACGCCGACCTATTACGCCTTCCAGATGTACGCCCCGTTCCAAGGCGCGGCTTCGCTGCCGCTGACACTGCAGAACAATCCGCAGTATGCGGCGGACGGCGTCAGTATTCCGGAAATCAGCGCCTCGGCCGCGCGTGGCGCGGATGGCAAGCTGTATCTGGCACTGGTGAACACCAATCCGGGCCGGGCTGCGGAGGTGGCGGTGAACATTCCGGGGCAGACGGTCAAGGCCGCCAAGGGACAGGTGCTGACCGCCGCCGCCATGGATGCGCACAATACCTTCCAGTCGCCGCAGGCCGTCAAACCGGCGCCGCTCAGTGTCGCAGCGGTGGATGGCAAGCTGTCCTTGCAGATTCCTGCCAAGGCGGTCATCGTTGTCGCGGTGGAGTAAGCCGATGGATGAGTTCCAGCTATCGCGCCGCAAGGCGATTGCCGGCGGCGTCGCGCTGCTGCTGAGCGGCTGCGGTGGCGGTGGTGGCGGCAGCAATCCGGTGGGGGCCGCGCCAACGCCGGTGTCTTCGCCAACGCCGACGCCAACGCCAACGCCAACGCCAACGCCAACGCCAACGCCAACGCCAACGCCTTCGCCGACCAGCATCACCTTCGCTGACGCCTCGGTGCACGACCCGGCGTTGATCAAGGTGGGCGGTACCTACTATGTTTTCGGCTCGCACCTGGCCGCAGCCAAGTCGACGGACCTGATGAACTGGACCAAGTTCGCCGACGGCGTCAATGCCGCCAACCCCTTGTTCAACAATGTCGTCACGGCGCTGGCGGACACCTTCACCTGGGCGCAGGTGACCGACCTGTGGGCGCCCGACGTGGTCAAGCTGGGCGACGGCAAATACTATTACTACTACTGCGCCTGCAAGGGCGATTCGCCGGTGTCGGCGCTGGGCGTGGCGGTCTCCGACAATATCGAAGGCCCTTACGTCAACAAGCAGATCATGCTGAAGTCCGGCATGTGGGGCCAGCCGGGCGCGGACGGCGTGACCATCTACGATGCGCTGACCATGCCCAATGTGGTCGATCCGAATACCTTCTTCGACAAGGACGGCAATCTGTGGATGATCTACGGATCCTATTCGGGCGGTATCTTCATCCTGGCGATGGATCCGGCGACTGGCTTGCAGAAACCGGGACAGGGCTACGGCAAGCATCTGATGGGCGGCAACCACGCGCGCATCGAAGGCGCATACGTGATGTACAGCCCGCAGTCGAAGTACTATTACCTGTTCACCTCATTCGGCGGACTGGATTCGACCGGCGGCTACAATATGCGCGTGGCGCGTTCGCTCAACCCGGACGGCCCGTATCTGGACGCCAAGGGCAACGATATGGCCAATGTCAAGGCCAATCCCGCACTGCCGCTGTTTGACGATGCGAGCATCGCACCGTACGGACAGAAGATCATGGGCAATTACCAGTTCGCCCTGGCAGATGGTGAGACCGGCACGCCTGTGGGATATGTATCGCCGGGCCATAACTCGGCATTCTACGAAGCGTCCACCGGCCAGTACTTCCTGGTGTTCCATACGCGCTTCCCCGGCACCGGCGAGCTGCATCAGATCCGCGTCCACGAAATGTTCCTCAACGCCGACGGCTGGCTGGTGGCGGCGCCGTTCCGCTACGCGCCGCTCAGCAAGAACGCAACGCCGCTGACGGCCGAGGTGACGGCGAACGACGCGGTGGGCAGCTACAAGATGATCAACCATGGCAAGGACATTTCGACGGTGATCAAGCCATCGCAGGCGGTCAAGCTGGCTGCGGACGGCACGGTTTCCGGCGCGGTGTCCGGCACCTGGACGCATAATGGCGGCAACAAGATCACGCTGTCACTGGGTTCAGTGGGTACCTTTGCCGGCGTGCTGTCGCGCCAGTGGAATACCAATGCCAGTGCCTTTGTGGTGACTTGGACTGCGCAGTCGGTGGATGGCGTGTCGGTTTGGGGCGCGCGTACCGGGGCTTGAAGAGAGGTGGAGTATGAAGCTTAAGTTGTCAGCGGCAGCCTTGCTGCTCGGCGTTGCGTTCCTGTCCGCCAGTGCGGCCAAGGAAGTCAGCGTGCACGATCCGGTGATGGCCAAGGAGGGTGGCACCTACTATGTGTTCAGCACAGGACCGGGAATCACCTTCTACAGTTCCGCCAACATGAAGGACTGGCGGCTGGAGGGGCGCGTGTTCCATGATCAGCCGGTATGGGCCAGGCGCGCCGCGCCGTCCTTCGACGGCCATGTCTGGGCGCCGGACGTGCACGTCCATAATGGCCAATACTATTTATATTATTCCGTCTCGGGATTCGGCAAGAACACCTCCGGCATCGGCGTCACTGTCAACAAGACTTTGAATCCGCGCTCTCCCGACTACCGCTGGGAAGACCAGGGCATGGTGCTGCAGTCGGTGCCCGGGCGCGACGACTGGAACGCGATCGACCCCAATGTCGTGGAAGATGGCAAGGGCGGGGCCTGGCTGGTGTTCGGATCGTTCTGGAGTGGCCTCAAAATGGCGCGTCTGAACACGGATTGGACTGGTCTGGCGGAGCCGCAGGAGTGGCACGCCATTGCCAGCCGCAGGAGCACCGGGCACGATGACGTCGAGGCGCCGTTTGTCTTCAAAAAGGGCGGCTACTACTACCTGTTTGCGTCGTTCGGGCTGTGTTGCCGCAAGGCGGACAGCACTTACTACGTAGTGGTCGGCCGTTCGAAGGACATCACTGGCCCTTATCTGGACAAGCAAGGCGTCGACATGCTGAAGGGCGGCGGCTCTACCGTGATCGCCGGCGACAAGGACTGGAAGGCGCTTGGCCATAACAGCGCCTATACCTTCGACGGCAAGGACTACATGGTGCTGCATGCCTACGAAACGGCGGATGACTATCTACAGAAGCTCAAGATCATGGAGATGAAGTGGGACGCGCAGGGCTGGCCGGTGGTGGACCCGGCGGACCTGAACAAGTACCGCAGCAATCTGCTGCCCGCGCCATGAGGCGCGCGGCGCTGCTGGCTATGGTGGGCGTACTGGCAGCCGGCCCCGCCTGCGTTGCTGCTGCGGCGGCGCCACCGCCACCGCCACCCCCACCCCTCCAGCTATTCCCGCTGACCGACGTGCGGCTGGGCGCCAGTCTCTTCCTGGATGCCCAGCAGACCGACCTGCGCTATATGATGGAGATGGCGCCGGACCGATTGCTGGCGCCATTCCTGCGCGAGGCCGGTCTGCCGCCAAGGCAACCCAGCTACGGCAACTGGGAGTCGTCCGGGCTGGACGGGCATCTGGGCGGGCATTACCTGTCCGCGCTGGCCTTGATGTATGCCTCCACCGGCGACGAGGAAGTGCTGCGCCGCCTGAACTATTTTGTGGCGGAGCTTAAGCGCTGCCAGGAAAAGAACGGTAATGGCTACATCGGCGGCATCCCGGGCGGCAGCGCGGCCTGGCAAGCCATCGCTAGGGGCGAGCTGCATGCCGATAACTTCTCGGTCAACGGCAAATGGGTGCCCTGGTATAACCTGCACAAGGTCTATGCCGGTCTACGCGACGCCTACCGTTACGGCGGCAACGAGGATGCCCGCGCAATGCTGATCGCCTTGTCCGACTGGGCGCTGGCGCTGACCTCGCACCTGAGCGAGGAGCAGATGCAGGCCATGCTACGCAGCGAGCATGGCGGCATGAACGAAGTGCTGGCCGACGTGGCGCAGATGACCGGTCAGCAAAAATACATGGATCTGGCGATCCGCTTTTCGCATCAGGCGATTCTACAGCCGCTGGAGCAGCGCAAGGACCAGTTGAACGGCCTGCATGCCAATACGCAGATCCCGAAGGTGATCGGCTTCAAGCGCATCGGCGATCTCACCGGGCGGCGCGACTGGCAGCAGGCCGCGCAGTTCTTCTGGCAGACGGTGCACGATCACCGTACGGTGGCCATCGGCGGCAACAGCGTCAAGGAACACTTCAACGACGACCATGACTTTTCCTCCATGGTGGAAGAAGTGGAGGGCCCCGAGACCTGCAATACCTACAATATGCTGAAGCTGACGGAGTTGCTGTTCCTGGGTGACGCCAAGGGCAGCTACGGCGACTACTACGAGCGCGCGCTGTATAACCACATCCTGTCTTCGCAGCACCCCGATAGCGGTGGCTTTGTCTACTTCACGCCGATGCGGCCGAATCATTACCGCGTGTATTCGCAAGTGGACCAGGCGATGTGGTGCTGCGTCGGCTCCGGTATCGAGAGCCATGCCAAGTACGGGGAGTTCATCTACGCCCATCGCGGCGACCATCTGTACGTCAATCTGTTCATCCCTTCCACGCTTAATTGGCGGGAGCGGGGCGTGACGCTGGTGCAGTCCAACCGTTTTCCAGACGAGGACCGCAGCAGCATCACGGTCCATGGCAATCAGGCCTTTACGATGAAGATCCGCTATCCCGAGTGGGTGGCGCGCGGTGCTCTGCGGGTCACCATCAACGGCAGGCCGGTGCCTGCGGCGTCAGGGGCGGACCGCTATGTCAGCCTGCAGCGCCATTGGCGGGACGGCGACAAAGTCGAGATACGCCTGCCGATGCGCACCCACCTGGAGCAGATGCCGGACCGCTCGAATTACTACGCCGTGCTGCATGGCCCGATCGTGCTGGCGGCGAAGGCCGATCCTTTCCCCGGCGAGAAGCTGAACTTTCTGGCGGACGATTCGCGCATGGGACATATCGCGCAAGGGCCGGTGTGCCCGCTGGAGTCGGCGCCCATGCTGGTGAGCGACACCAAGGACTTCATGGACCGCTTCAAGCCGGTGCCGGGCCAGCCGCTGACGTTTACCGCGCCGGATCTGGTGCGCGGTAAAAACGTCGGCACAACGACCTTCATCCCATTCTTCCGGCTGCACGATGCCCGCTACGTGGTGTACTGGCCCTATTCAACACCCGCCAACCTGGAGCGCATGCAGGAACAGGCCGCGCAGGCCGAGGCGGCGCGCCTGGCGCTGGATGCGCAGACCATCGACCAGGTCGCGCCCGGAGAGCAGCAGCCGGAGTCGGATCATGCATTCCAGGGCGAAGGCGCGGATGCGGGCTTGAACAAGGGACGGCATTGGCGGCATGCCACCGGCTGGTTCAGTTATGCGCTGAACGATGCGAAAGGCGAGGCGCGCACGCTGCGTCTGAGCTATTCCAGGCTGGATGCTGGCCGCCATTTCGATATCCTGCTAAACGGCCAGCTGCTGGCCGAGGTCCGGCTGGACGGCGCTGCGGCAGAAGAGATCTATAGCGTCGATTATCCGATTCCCGCCGCGCTGGCTGCGGGCGGCAGGCTGGAGGTCCGCTTCGTTGCGCGCCAAGGTTCGGTGGCGGGCGGGCTGTACGGATTGCGTCTTCTGCGCTGATATCGAAATTGGTATCGATGCTGCTTAAAATGTCATTGGATAGATATTTGTCTTTCTCATAGTATGGCAGCCAGAAAAGATAAAAATCCCTCTGGAGATATTGCCATGACATGCCATCGCAGAACCGTACTGGCCGCCGCCTTGCTGGCCGCTTGTGCCATCCACGCTCCCGTTTTCGCCGCCAAGCCGCTGGTGATCGGCTTTTCCCAGGTCGGCGCGGAGAGCGAGTGGCGCACCGCCAATACGGTATCGATCAAGGATGCCGCCAAAAAGGACGGTATCACCCTCAAGTTCGCGGACGCCCAGCAAAAGCAGGAAAACCAGGTCAAGGCGATCCGTTCCTTCATCGCCCAGCGTGTCGATCTGATCGCGTTTTCGCCAGTGGTGGAATCGGGCTGGGATACCGTGCTGCGTGAAGCCAAAGCCGCCAAGATTCCCGTGATCCTGACCGACCGCGCCGTCAACGTCAGCGACCCTTCGCTGTACGCCAGCTTCATCGGCTCCGACTTCGTGGAAGAGGGCCGCCGCGCCGGGCGCTGGCTGCTGGAGCGGGCCAAGAAGACGCCCGATACCGTAATGAATATCGTTGAGCTGCAAGGCACCGTCGGTTCGGCGCCGGCGCTGGACCGCAAGAAGGGTTTCGACGAAGTCATCGCCGCCAATCCGAAACTGAAAATACTCCGCTCCCAGACCGGCGACTTTACCCGCGCCAAAGGCAAGGAAGTGATGGAGGCTTTCATCAAGGCGGAAGGCAAGAAGATCAATGTGCTGTATGCGCATAACGACGACATGGCGATCGGGGCGATCCAGGCCATCGAGGAAGCGGGCCTGAAACCGGGCAAGGACATCATCGTGATCTCGATCGACGGCGTGCGCGGTGCGTTCGAGGCGATGATGGCCGGGAAGCTGAACGTCAGCGTCGAATGCAGCCCGCTGCTGGGGCCACAGCTGATGCAGACGGCGCGCGACGTGGTGGCCAACAAGCCGGTCGCCAAGCGCATCGTGACAGATGAAAGCGTGTTCCCGGCGGAAGTCGCGGCCAAGGAATTCCCGAACCGTAAATACTGATCATGAGTAGAATGACGCAAGCGGCTCCCGTGCTGGAGCTGCGCGGCATCTGCAAGTCCTTTCCGGGCGTGCGGGCGCTGAACGATGTGGCGCTGAACCTGTATCCGGGCGAGGTGCATACGCTGATGGGCCAGAACGGCGCCGGCAAGTCGATCCTGATCAAGGTGCTGACGGGCGTGTATACGCCGGACCTTGGCCAGATTCTGCTGGACGGGCAGCCGATATGGCCCGCCTCCACGCTGGAGGCGCAGCACCTGGGCATCAGCACCGTCTACCAGGAAGTCAACCTGTGTCCGAACCTGTCGGTGGCGGAGAATATCTTCATCGGCCGTTATCCGCGCAGGTTCGGCATGATCGACTGGCGCACCATGCGGCAGCAGGCCCAGGCCCTGCTGGCGCGGATGCAGATCCAGATCGACGTGAGCCTGCCGCTGGCGCGCTATCCGCTGGCGATCCAGCAGATGGTGGCGATCTCGCGCGCCTTGCTGGTGTCGGCCAAGGTACTGATTCTCGACGAGCCGACTTCCAGCCTGGACGAAAAGGAAGTCGAGCTGCTGTTCAGCGCACTGCGCGGTTTGCGCGAGCAGGGCATGGCGATATTGTTTGTGACGCACTTCCTGGATCAGACCTATGCGATTTCGGATCGCATCACCGTCATGCGCAACGGCGAACGGGAAGGCGAGTATGCCTGCAGCGAGCTGTCCCGCCTGGAGCTGGTGAACAAGATGGTGGGCGCGCCGGCCAGTGAGGCTGCGGGTCCCGAAGGGCAGCTTGCTGCCGCGCCGCCTGCGCAGACCGAGACATTCCTGCGCGCGCGCGGGCTGGGGCGCAAGGGCGCGCTCAAGCCGATGGATATCGAATTGCGCCGTGGCGAGCTGCTTGGCCTGGCCGGCTTGCTGGGCTCCGGCCGTACCGAGGCGGCGCGCCTGCTGTTCGGCGCGGACAAGGCCGATAGCGGCGCCATCGCCATCAATGGCGAGGAACGCAGCTTTGCCACGCCGCGCGACGCGATCGCGGCCGGCATCGGCTTCTGTTCCGAGGACCGCAAGCACGAGGGCGCGATTCTTGATCTGTCGGTGCGGGAGAATCTGATGCTGGCCCTGCAGGCCCGCACCGGCATCTTGCGCGCGATCCCGCTCAAGCGCCAGCAGCAGCTGGCGGAAGAATACGTCAAGGCGCTCGGCATCAAGACCGCCAGCATCGAAACGCCGATCGGCACGCTCTCCGGCGGCAACCAGCAGAAGGTGCTGCTGGCGCGCTGGATGGCGACCGTACCGAACATGCTGATACTGGACGAGCCGACGCGCGGCATCGACGTGCGCGCCAAGCAGGAAATCATGGATTACGTGACGGCCTTGTGCCGCAAAGGGATGGCGATATTGTTTATTTCGTCGGAATTGCCAGAGGTGCTGCGCTGCAGCGACCGGATCGTGGTGATGCGGGACCGCGTGACGGGCGGAGAATATCCGCGCGGTGCGCTGGACGAAACCTCGGTGCTGCATGTGATTGCGGCGGGAGGCGAACATGAATAACACCCTGCGCCACCCGCTGTTTCGTCCCGGCGCCGCGCTGGCCCTGCTACTGTTGGCTGACCTGTTCCTGGTGCCGGGCATGTTCCGGCTGGAGATCAAGGACGGCCACCTGTACGGCAGCCTGATCGACATCGCCAATCGCGCCGCGCCGCTGGTGCTGGCGGCGCTGGGCATGACGCTGGTGATCGCGACACGCGGCATCGACATTTCCGTGGGCGCCGTGGTGGCCATCAGCGGCACGGTGGCCGCGATGCTGGTCGGCGGCACCATGGTGATGCAAAACGGCGTTCCCGAATACGTGGCCAACACGCCGATGGCCTGGGCCTTGTGCGCGGCCATGGGGGCGGCACTGCTGTGCGGCGCCTGGAACGGCTTGCTGGTGGCGGGCCTGGGCCTGCAGCCGATCGTGGCCACACTGATCCTGATGGTGGCGGGGCGCGGACTGGCGCAGCTGCTGACGGATGGCCAGATCGTCACGGTCTATTACAAGCCCTTCTTCTTCCTCGGCAGCGGCTATCTGCTCGGGCTACCGTTCTCGCTGTTCGTGGTGGCCGCGGTCTGCGTCGCCACGGCGCTGCTGGTGCGTAAAACGGCGCTGGGACTGTTCATCCAGGCGGTCGGCATCAACCCGGTGGCGGCCCGGCTGGCGGGCGTGCGCACGGCGCTGCTGATCTTCTTCGTATATGTATTCTGTAGCGCCAGCGCGGGCCTGGCCGGGCTGATGATCAGCGCGAACATCAAGAGCGCGGACGCCAACAACGCCGGCCTGCTGCTGGAGCTGGACGCCATCCTGGCCGTGACGCTGGGCGGCACGTCGCTGGCCGGCGGAAAATTCAGCCTGGCGGGCAGTGTGATCGGCGCGCTGATCATCCAGACGCTGACCTACACCATCTATTCTCTCGGCCTACCGCCGGAAGTGAATATGGTGGTCAAATCGGTGGTGGTGTTCCTGGTCTGCATGTCGCAATCGTCCGAATTCAATACCATGTGGCGTGCGCGCCGCGTCAATGCGGGGAGGGCGGCATGAGCGCGCTGACATTGCGGGCGCGCGGCTGGCTGGCGTCGCCGTATTTCACCTCGCTGGTCACGGTGCTGTTGCTGCTGTTGCTGTTGGGGGCGGGCGGCGCGGCGTATCCGGGCTTTTTATCGCTGCAGGTGATGTTCAATCTGCTGATCGATAATGCCTTCCTACTGGTGATCGCGGTCGGCATGGGCTTTGTGATCCTGTCCGGCGGGATCGACCTGTCGGTCGGTTCGGTGCTGGCGCTGACCACCATGATCTCGGCCTGGCTGCTGCAGCACTGGCACTGGCCGCCGCTGCTGGTGATCGCCGCTGTGCTGGTGCTGGGGGCGGGCTTTGGCGCGGCCATGGGCGCCATGATCCACTACTTCAAGCTGCAGCCGTTCATCGTCACGCTGGCGGGCATGTTCCTGGCGCGCGGCCTGTGCTACCTGATCAGCATCGATTCGATCACGATCGACGATCCGCTGTTTGTGGCGATGTCGCAGATGCAGTTGCCGGTGCTGGATGGTTTTATCTCTCCCGGTGCGCTGATCGCCCTGCTCACGCTGGCGGCCGCCATCTATGTGGCGCACTGCACGCCGTTTGGCCGCGCCATCTACGCCATCGGCGGCAATGAGCAGTCGGCGCAGATGATGGGACTGCGGGTGGCGCGCACCAAGGTTCTGATCTACGCCTTCAGTGGCTTCTGCGCCGCGCTGGCGGGCGTGCTGTTCTCGTTCTATATGCTGTCCGGCTATGGCCTGCATGCGCAGGGCACCGAGCTGGATGCCATCGCGGCGGTGGTGATCGGCGGCACGCTGCTCAGCGGCGGTTACGGCTATGTGGCCGGCTCCTTGTCCGGCGTGCTGGTGCTGGGCGCGATCCAGACCCTGATCGCCTTCGACGGCACGCTCAGCTCCTGGTGGACCAAGATCGTCATCGGCGGCCTGCTGTTTCTGTTCTGTGTGGTGCAGCGGCTGATGGCGCTGGGTGCCGCGTCCAAGTGATACTGAAAGAAGTAAAATTTACGGGATACCGATAACGGTCGTGATATCATTTTTCCATGGAGACTAACCCGAACTGGTTCCTGCGCGCGCGCCTCAAGACGCGCCAGCTGCTGCTGCTGATCGCACTGGACGAACAACGCAATATCCACCGTGCCTCGGAAGAGCTGCACATGACGCAGCCGGCCGCGTCCAAGCAGCTCAAGGACCTGGAAGAGATGCTGGGCGTACAGCTGTTCGAGCGCCAGCCGCGCGGCATGGAGCCGACCATTTACGGCGAGACCATGATCCGCCACGCGCGCATGGCCCTGACCAGCCTCTCGCTGGCGCATGAGGACATCGTGGCGATCAAGGCCGGCCTGGCCGGGCAGGTCGACATTGGCACCATCATGACGCCGGGGATCGCGCTGCTGCCGCAGGCGATCACCAGGACCAAGCAGCAGGCGCCAAGACTGCGTATCGGGGTGGAGATGGAACAGTCCAATGTGCTGCTGGAGCAGCTGCGGCGCGGCCGGCTGGACTTCATGATCGGCCGTATTCCGGAACGGGAGAGTGCGGAAGGGCTGAGCTACGAAGAACTGGGCGACGAGCCGGCATGCGCCGTGGTGCGTCCGGGCCATCCGCTGCTCAAGGCGCGCAATCTGCAGCTGCGCGACATCGCCAGCGAGGCCTGGATTCTGCCGCCGCAGGGCAGTATTTTGCGGGCGCGCTGTGAGCTGATGTTCCGTCGCGCGGGGCTGGACGTGCCGGTCAACGTGGTCGATACCACGGCGATGCTGCTGATTAAACCGCTGCTGCAGCAGACCGACGCCCTGAATGTGATGCCAGTGGCGGTGGCCCGCTACTATGAATCGCAGCATGTGCTCAGCGTGCTGCCGATCGAACTGCCATGCCGGATGGATGCGTTTGGCATCATCACGGTCGAGGGCCACATCCTGTCGCCGGGCGCCGCCCTGTTGCTGAAGGCGGTGCGCGAAGTCGCCCGCGATATTTACTAGGTGGCGGGCCCGCTACTGCGGCAGCATTACTTACCGCTTTTCTGCGCAGGATTGAGTGCTTCAAAGGCGGCGAATGCGTCCAGCAGCAGGCGGGCGCGGAAAGGCTTGAGGATCAGACGGTCGATATTGCGCTGATTGAGCTCGCGCAGCAGCTGGCTGGTGGCGTTTTCGGCCAGGACGGCGACCGGCAGGTTGGCGGGGCTGGCCGATTCGCCCGCGCGGATCTGGTCCAGCAGCGTCAGATCATAAGGACAGTCTGTCGGCCCCTGGCAATTGATGGCGATGACTGCGCCATGGAAGGGCAGGCTGCGCAACAGGCGCTGGGCCGCTTCCGGGCTGGCCGCTTCGTGGATCTGGCCCAGGCCGAGGGTGCGCGCGGTCAGCGAGACGGTGCGGCGCAGCAGGGTTTCCGGCTCCACCAGCAGCATGTTGAGCGAACCGCTGAGCAGCTCAGCCATGGCGGGCCTCCGTGGGTGGAAGCAGCTCTTGCAGCAGCAGGTCGCGCAGGGTGGCGAGGATGGCCATGTCGGTAAAATCTACTTCGCGCGGCTTGCTGTCGATCAAGCACAGCGTGCCGAGCGCGTACCCAGAGGGCATGATCAGCGGCGCGCCGGCGTAAAAGCGGATATGTGGGAAGCCTGTCACCAGCGGGTTGTCGGCAAAGCGCTCATCGGCCAATGTGTCGGGGATGATGAACAGGTCGTCCTGCAAGATGGCGTGGCCGCAGAAGGAGATGCTGCGGTCCGTTTCGCAGACATCCAGCCCTACCTTGGACTTGAACCACTGGCGGTTGGCGTCGACCAGCGATAGCAGGGCGATCGGCACGTCGAATTCATCGCGGGCAAACTGCACGATCTTGTCGTAGCGCGCTTCCGGCGGCGTATCCAGAATCAGCAGCTCGCGCAGCGCGGCCAGGCGTTCCGGGTCGTTGAAAGGTATCGGGGCAGCTAGCATCCTGGTATTGGCCAAGTGGTTCGCGATAAATCTACTCTAGCAAAATTTTCGCCCCAATTGTGAATTCTCTGGCAATATCGCTTCACTCAAATTGTACGGAGCGTGAGGCCTATGCGGAACAGGGGAGTGTTGGCGTGGTGCCGCCGGATCGTGGTGGCGGTGGTGGGACTGGTGGTTCTGCTGGTGCTGGCGACCTGGCTTTATCTGCGCGGCAGCCTGGCGCAGCTGGATGGCGAGCGCAAGGCGCCGGTCCTGGATGGCAAGGTCACGGTGGAGCGCGATGCGCGCGGCGTACCGTTCATCAGCGGCAGCCGGCTCGATGTGGCCTATGCCACCGGCTATGTCCACGCCCAGGAGCGCTTCTTCCAGATGGACCTGCTGCGCCGCGTGGGCGCGGGCGAACTCTCCGAACTGTTTGGCAGCCGTGCGCTGGAAGTCGACAAGGCGCACCGCTTCCACCGCTTCCGCGCCCGCGCCGAGCAGGCGCTGGCCAATGCTTCTCCCGCCGACCGTGCGCTGCTCGACCGCTATGTGGCGGGCGTGAATGCTGGCTTGAATGACCTGCGCGCCAAGCCGTTTGAGTATCTGCTGCTGGGACAGGCGCCGCGTCCGTGGAGCGCGCAAGACAGCCTGCTGGCCGTGTGGGCAATGTTCTTCGACCTGCAAGGCAGCCAGGAACCGCGTGAACTGGCGCGCGGCTGGCTGCTGGAGCACAGCACCCCGGAGCAGCGCACCTTCCTGGCGCCGTCGTTCTCGCAATGGGATGCGCCGCTGGATGCAAGCCAGGTGACGGCGGCGGAAGATCCGATCCCGGAAAAAGCGCCGGACTGGCTGCTGCAGACGCCAAAGGAAATCAAGACGGCCAGCATCCCGGCGGAGATGCAGAACACCCTCGGCAGCAATAACTGGGCTGTGGCAGGCAGCCGCACCGCTGATGGCGCGGCTATTGTGGCGGACGATATGCACCTGGGAATTCAGATCCCGGCGATCTGGTTTCGCGTCGCCATGCGCTTCCCCGACGGCAGCGGAGCCCAGCGCCGCGTGGTGGGCGTGACCCTGCCTGGATCGCCGCTGATTGCGGCTGGCAGCAATGGCCATGTGGCCTGGGGCTTCACCAACAGCTACGGCGACTATCTGGACTTCATCAAGCTGGGGACGGATGCCGCCAAGCCGGGGCAGGTGCAGACGCCTGCGGGCTGGGAGACGCCGGTCGCGCATGAGGAAACCATTCTGGTCAAAGGCGCACCTGCCGAAAAGCTGAAGGTGATGGAAACCTCGTATGGTCCGATCCGCACAGCGCTGGGCCACGATTATGCGGTGCATTGGGTGGCGCATGTGGCCACGCCCAACCTCAACCTGGGCAAGCTGGAAACCGTGAACACGGTGGATGAAGCCCTGGCCGCCGCCGCTGCGGCGTGGATGCCCGCGCAGAATTTCGTCACTGGCGACGACAAGGGCAATATCGCCTGGACCATTGTTGGCCCGCTGCCGCGCCGCGCTCCGGCGGGCGAGGCGAATACCTATCCGCTGGCGGCGGACGATCCTGCCGCCGTGTGGAACGGCTGGATGCCCGCCGGCGATTATCCAAAAGTGGTCAATCCCGCCAGCGGCCAACTGGCCACGGCCAACAGCCGCCAGCTGATGGGCGCGGGCGCGGAGATCCTCGGCGACGGCGGCTTTGACCTGGGTGCGCGTACGCACCAGGTACGCGATGACCTGAAAGCGCTGGGCGCCAAAACGGATGTGCTGAGCGCGTACAAGATCGGCCTGGACGACCGCGCCGTGTTCCTTACCAGTTGGCGCGAGCGCGCCATCCACGCGCTGGACGCCAAGGCCATTGCTGGCAATGCCCAGCGTACGGAGATGCTGCGCCTGTTGAAGGACAACTGGACCGGCCACGCCAGTGTGGATTCGGCAGGCTACCGCATCACACGCGCCTATATGTACGCGCTGTACGATCTACTGTTCGGCAACGCCAATGCGGAACTGGCCAAGGTCGATTCCAAGGCCAGCATGGCCTCGATTACTTCGCGCTGGCCGATGGTGGTGGCGCGCCTGCTGGACCAGCAGCCCGCAGGCTGGCTGCCGCCGCAATACGCCAGCTGGCAGGCCTTGCAGCTGGTCGCCGCCGACCGCGTGATCGCGGATCTGACCAAGGACGGCCAGCCGCTGGCTGCCGCCACCTGGGGACAGCGCAACACCGCCGCCAGCGCGCATCCGATGGCTTCCGCGATTCCCTTCTTTGGCAAATGGCTGAAGGTGGCGCCGGATATGCTGCCGGGCGATTCGCACATGCCGCGCGTTGCGGGGCCGACGTTTGGCCAGTCGGAGCGGCTGGCTGTCACGCCGGGCAAGGAGGAGCAGGGTATCTTCAACCTGCCGGGTGGGCAGAGCGAGCATCCGCTGTCGCCATACTTCCTGGATGAGCGGGCTGACTGGGTGGCGGGAAAACCGACGCCGTTGCTGCCGGGGCCTGTGGAGCATACGCTGAGCTTCAGCCGGTAGCTATAGCGCTTTAAACTGCTGGCGTCGCGGTTAGTACTTCGTTATTTCCTCATTTTCCGGTTAAATGTTGCTAAAATTTGACGGATGCTATCCGACTGTTGCGAGACCTAATATACGTTCCAGGCAAGGCACTCAACACTTACTAAAGGAACGCATCATGAAACTCAGCAACAAAGTGGCATTTATTACCGGTGGCACGTCGGGTATCGGCCTGGAAACCGCAAAGTTATTCCTGGCGGAAGGGGCCAGTGTCGTGCTGGTTGGCTCGAACGCAGAACGCCTGGCAGAAGCCGGCAAGCATCTCGATGGCAAGGCGCTGTTGATCCAGGCAGACATCCGCAAGGTGGCTGATATCGAACGTGCCGTCGCAGAAACCCGTGTGAAGTTCGGCCACATCGACGTCGTCTTTGCCAATGCCGGCGCCAGCACGGTCGCTCCCCTTGCTGCCATCACGGAAGAGTACATCAACGATAACCTGGCGTTGAACTTCACGGGCACGTTCTTCACGATTCAAAAGACGGCTCCGTTGATGAAGCAGGGCGGCAGCGTCATCGTGACGACCTCCTTCCTGAACACCATCGGCTATCCAGGCCTGTCGATCCTGGCCGCCACCAAGGCCGCAACGCGCTCCCTGGTCCGCACGCTGGGCGCTGAATTGGCGCCACTCGGCATCCGTGTCAACGCCGTCAGCCCGGGTGCAATTGCAACGCCTTTCTACGGCAAGATGGGCCTGCCGGACAACGTCCTGTCCCAGGTCGCCGCCGGCATTACCGAGAAGGTTGCGCTGAAGCGTTTCGGCGAGCCTGTGGAGCTGGCCAGGACCGTGTTGTTCCTGGCAAGCGACGATTCGTCGTACACCACTGGAACCGAAATGGTGGTTGATGGCGGTCTGACGCAGTTCTAATGGGCCGCGACGGGCCGCCGCGATCCGCTGCGGTGGCCCGTCCTGCGGTTAAAATTGTTATTCATATTTTTTCTTGGTGAGTCACTTGGACCGACTGGAAGCGATGGCGATGCTGGTGTCCGCAGTTGAGGAAGGCAGTTTATCGGCTGCTGCCAGGAGGTTGAATATTCCGGTCGCCACACTCACGCGGAACGTCAATGACCTGGAAGCGCAGGTGGGGACGCGACTGCTCATCAGGACCACGCGAAAGCTCGCGCTGACCGATGCGGGTGCTGAATACGTCGTTACTGCAAAGCGTATCCTGGAAGACGTGGACGAATTGGAGCGGCGGGCCGCTGGCGAATTTACGACGCCACGGGGTGAACTGGTCATCACTTCGCCGGTGCAGGTGGCGCGTTTGCGCGTCCTTCCGGTCGTCAACCAGTTCCTCGCGCTCTATCCTGAGATTCGCATTCGCCTGCTGCAGTCCGATCGCATTATTGACCTGGTCGATGTACACGCTGATGTGGCAATCCGTGTCGGGCGCCTGCGTGATAGCAACCTGATCGCTACGCGGGTTGGCTCATTACGCGTCGTGACGGTTGCCAGTCCGGCGTTTCTCGATAAATATGGACGGCCCGGGACGCCCGAAGACTTAAGCAATTTGCCTTGCGTGGTGTTCGACAGCCCCAGTCTTTCGCCGTGGCGTTATCGCAGCCGGGATACGGGGCAAATCTACACCGTTGCCGACGTACCGCGACTGCTCGTTTCGTCGCCGGATGCGGCAGTTGATGCTGCAATAGACGGCATTGGCGCGACCTTCATCCTCGAGCACGATGTACACCAAGCGGTAACGGAAGGAAAGCTGGTGTACATCTTGCAGGAGTTCGAGGTTGAACCGCTCCCGGTTCACGTGGTTTACCTGTCCCGCGAAGCGATGCCGGCAAAGGTGCGCCGATTTATTGACTATGCTGTGCCGCAGCTTCGCAAGTTGTTGGCTGAATTCGGGCGCATTCCCTCAGCTTAGCTTCACTCAGATCACATTCCATCTCCTCCCGGGCGCGTAAGATTCAAGGTTGGCGATGCCAAGGCCAAACAGGGGGCGCAGCACGCCAACACGGCGCACGATGGCATAGCCGGCGAAGCTGAGCGTGAAGGTGAGGATCAACAGCACCGCGCCTTCCACCAGCAGCGGCAGCTGGACTGGCTTGAGCCAGTGCGCCATGACCACGATCAGGGTCTGGTGCAGGATGTAGACCGGGAATACGGCTTCGGTCAGGTAGCGGCGCCGTGCGCTGTCAAAGTTCAGGTGGCGGTGGCCGAAGCCGCAGGCCGCCACAATCGGCGCCCACTGCGCCATGCAGTAGATCAGCCGCGCCAGCGGACGCCAGGCCTGGAGATTGTTCTGGACCGCCACCGCCTCCGGCATCGAGTTATAGATCATTACGAAGGCCCAGGCAAACAGCGACCAGCCCAGCGCGGCCCAGCGCTGTTCATCCAGCTTCTCCCAGAACGCGGTCTGCTGCGACAGCAATGCGCCCATCACGAACATGAAGAAGTACACGGCATGGGCGTACCAGTCGCCCCACAGCGCGTGCGTGTTGGGGAAGGCATCGGCCATCGTGATGCGCATCAGCGCGAGCAAGGCCACCGGGAGCGCGATGATCTTCCAGCCTGTCAGCAGACGGCTCAGCGCATCGCCCCAGCGGCGCAGGCGTTCCTGGCCTGCCAGTACCGTTAAAGCGGCCAGCAGCAGGGTGTAAGTCCACAGGTAGGCGACAAACCACAGGTGATTCCAGGTCGGCAGGATCAGGCATTCATTGTCTTTGCAGAAGCCGTGATAGCCGCTGACATACAGCCGCAGGAAATCGCCGTAGCTGCCCTGGTAGGCGAGATTCTCAACTACTTGAAAATACGACTGCGGCGGCACGATCACCAGCATGCCGAATACCAGCGGCACCAGCAGCCGCCAGCTGCGCTGACGCAGGAAGGAGCCGGCGCGGGTGCGCGTCAGCATGAAGGCGGAAGCGACGCCGGAGATCATGAACAGCAGGCTGAGTCGCCATGGCGAGGACAGCATCATCAGCGGCTCGATGGTGTCGCTGGCGTGGGGACTCTTGACGTGCCAGCCCCAGGTCACGTAGTACATGCCGGTGTGGAAAAAGATCAGCAGCATGAAGGCCAGGATGCGGATCCAGTCGAGGAAATACAGGCGCTTGCTGTTCATGCCGATTCTCCGGAGAGCTGGTGGAAGCCGTCGTCGCTCCAGTTTTCAGTGCCCGCACCGTGGCGGGTGAAGAACAGGCCATCGGGATCATATTGGCGTTTGACCTTGGCCAGCCGGGCGTAGTTGGGGCCCCAGAAGGCGGACTGCCATTGCTTGAGGAAGTAATCGCTTTCCGAGACATAGGAACCGGCGTTGGGCGCAACGGTCAGCAGCTCGTCCATGGCCTGGTGGATTTTTTGTCCGTCCTCGCGCGCCTTGGCCGGTTCGTGCTTCAGGCCTGGCATGCCGGGGAATTGCGGCCCGCCGCCGCCGGCGATGATGGCGAGGGCGAAGGCGTTCAGCACGGCCGGGTTGGTGGCCGTTTCGCGGGCTGCTTCGATCTCCGCAGCGGGCGCGCCGGCCAGGCCTTTGTTGAAGTGGAAGCCGACGCTCCAGATGCGGGTGGTGCGGAAGATGGCGTCCACCAGGCTGGCTTGCTGCTCGGGCGCCAGCAGCGCGGCGGGCATCCAAGCGGAGCGATAGCCGTGGATGTACCAGCCGGCTTGTTCAAGATCGCCCTTCCAGAGGATGTGATGGGGTGGTGCATCGGGGCGTGGATCGGCGACGATGAATTCGGCCGCGTATTGTTTGAGGAAGGCGGCGTCCCAGAAATGCTGGGCGGGCAGGGCGACGCAGGCGAAGGGGCGCTCGATGGAGACATCCTCGTGCGCGGCGATCCAGTCCAGCATGGGTTGCCAGGTCTGGCGCGCCTGCTCCTTGCTCATACCCTGGAAGACCATGTTGACGCTGACGTAGTTCCCGGGATGGAAGCCGATCTGCTCACCCCAGGATGGATTGAACAGGACGCGCTGGTAAAAGGCCAGCATCTCGGTCACCAGGGCGCGGTAGGCGGCATCGGTATTGGCTTTGATGGAGAAGAACACACCGCCAAAGCTCTCCGGCAGTTCGCGCGTGCGCAGCGTCAGGCGGGTGACGACGCCGAAGCCGCCACCACCACCGCCTTTCAGCGCCCAGAACAGTTCCGGGTTGGTGCAGGCGTTGGCGATGCGGACTTCGCCGTCGGCGGTAACCACCTCGGCTTCCAGCAGGCCTGCGGCGGCGGTGCCGTATTTTTTGGAGAAGCTGCCAAAGCCGCCGCTCTGGATCAGGCCCGCCACGCCGACGGTGGTGCAGCCGCCGCCCTGCACGTAGCGGTGTGCGCGGGTGGTGACGGCATCGTAGGCATCGATCCACATGGCGCCTGCGCCCAGGCTGACCGCCGGCTGCGCTGCGACGCTGCAGCCCTGCGGGACAAAGCTGTCGTGGACCTGCACGCTGTTCATGTGGCGGGTCCAGATCAGCAGCGAATCCGGCGCAGCGGACGTGCCCTGGTAGCTGTGGCCGCCGCCTTTGATGGCAAGGCGCAGGCGGTTTTCGCGAGCGAAGTTGACGGCGGCGACGACGTCCTGGGTGTTCTGTGCGGCGACCATGTAGGCGCTGGGGCGCGAGGTCCAGGCGTCGATCCAGCCGCTGGTTTGCGTCAGCGCGGGCTGGTCGCCCAGTTCAAAGGTGTTTTTGAGGAAGCCTGCTGCGGCGCCGCGTTTGAAGGGTGAATCCAGCTTGGCCAGGCGGCCGCCGACCTGCTGCCGCAGGCCGGCCCATTTTTCAGCGGAGGGCCAGGCGGCGTCATTGGGGCGGACGCGGGAGGCCAGTTGCCGGACTCCGGCTGCGGCCTGGGCAAACATGCCGGGGAAGAGGGTGAATGCGCTGGCGGCCTTCAGCAGGAATCGTCGTTTCATGGCTTGGTGATTTCATGTAAAAAAGATAATGAAATCATTGTGCCAGACGCCCCCGCGCGCCGCCAGTGCGATGGGGCGAAACGGGGATAGGCGGGGCGAGCCGGGGCTTATGCGCCGTCGGCGCTGGCTTTCTTCAAGGCGGCGATGTCGAGTTTTTTCATGCCCATCAGCGCATTCATCACGCGCGCGCTGCGGGCAGGATCGGGATCTGTCATCAGTTGCGGCAGCACGGTGGGGACGATCTGCCAGGACAGGCCGAATTTGTCTTTGAGCCAGCCGCATTGCTGGGCTTCCGACGGGCCGCCTGCGGAGAGGCGCTCCCAGAAGTGATCCAGTTCTTCCTGGCTTTCGCAGTTGACTTGCATGGAGACGGCTTCGCTGAACTTGAACAGGGGCCCGCCATTGAGGGCGGTGAAGGTCTGGCCGTCCAGCTCAAAGGCGACGGTCATGACGCTGCCTGCTGCGCGGCCGTGGACTTCCTGGCCTGCTTCCGGATAGCGCGCGACAGCGGTCACGCGGGAGTTGCGGAAGATGCTGATGTAATAGTCGACGGCTTCCTCGGCCTGGTTGTCGAACCACAGGCAGGGTGTGATTTTCTGGAGATGGTGCATGGACTGGCTCCTTTGGCGTTGGACGACGTTGGATGGCAGGCAGGGATGGACAGGCTATCAGGACGGCTTGGGCGCTGGCGCACGGCTGGCTTGTTCCAGCGCGGCCAGCACGGCGGCGCGGTACTGGCGGCTGAGCGGAGCACGCAGGCCGCCGCGCAGCAGGACTTCGCCATCGCCTTTGTCGGAAGTGGTGATGCTGGCGATCCAGTCGATGCGCACGGCGGCGCGGCGGTGGCAGCGCACAAACGACGCGCCCAGCTTGTCCAGCAGGCCGGCCAGGGTCTGGCGCAGCAGCGGCTGGGCGGAAGCGGTGTGCAGGATGACGTAGTTGTCGGCGGTCTCGATCCACTGAATCTCGGCGGTGGGGACGATGCGCGTGGTGCCGCGTTCGGTGATCAGCAGGTGGTGGACGGGAAGGCCTGCCAGCGCAGGGTTTGTGAGCGGCGGGGCGGCGGCGTCGCTTGCCGGGCCTGGTGCAGACGCAGCGGGTGCGGGCGCACCTGCGCGGGTGGCCAGGCGTTCGCGCGCGCGGGACAGGGCGCGCTGCAGGCGGGGCTGGTCGTAGGGCTTGAGCAGGTAGTCGATGGCGTCGGCGTCGAAGGCCTGAATCGCGTACTGGTCGAAGGCGGTGACGAAGACCACCAGCGGCGCGGGTGTCGGCAGGGAGGCGGCGACATCGAGGCCGCCGATCTCGGGCATCTGGATGTCGAGCAGCAGCAGGTCGGGGGCGAAGGCCTCGAGTTTTTCCAGCGCTTCGACACCGTCGCGGGCTTCTTCGATGGCGCTGACGTCCGGCTCCTGGGCCAGCAGGCGGCGCAGCTTGTCGCGCGCGGGGCGCTCGTCGTCGACGATCAGAATGCGCATGGCAGGCGGATCTCGGCTTGCACGCCGGCGGGGGCGAGCTGGGTCAGGGTCAGCGCGGCGTCGGCGGCGTGCAATCCGCCCAGGCGCTGGCGCAGGTTGCGCAGGCCGATGCCGGATGTTTCGCGTGGCTCGGACGCCAGCGTGCCGCTGTCATCGGCCAGGCGCAGCACCAGCTGGTCGCCTTCGCGCGCGACGCTGATGGCGATGCGGGTCAGGCCGCGGCGGCGCTCGACCGTGTGCTTGAAGATGTTCTCGAGCAGCGGTTGCATGCTCATCACCGGGACGGGACAGGCCATCAGCGATTCGTCGATCTGCCATTCAATTTGCACGCGGTCGGCAAAGCGCTCGCCCATCAGGGCTGCGTAGCCGCGCAGCAGGCGCAGTTCCAGCTCCAGCGGCACCTGGTGCTGCTCACCGGTGTCAAGCGTGGCGCGCAGCATGTCGGACAGCTGGATCAGCAGGGTATCAGCGCGCTCGACATCGCTGTGCATCACGGAGGAGATGGTGTTGAGCGCGTTGAACAGGAAGTGCGGCTGCATCTGCTGGGTCAGCTGCAGCAGGCGCGCTTGCTGCAGCGAGGCCTGGGCGCGTTCCGCCGCCACGCGCTCGTTCAGCATGGCCTGGTAGGACAGCACGCCGAACAGGATCGCTGTGAACAGGCCGAAGAAGATGGTGATCTTGACGTCTTCGTAGAAGAATGTTTCAGGCCAGGGCTCGTGCTGATAAGTCTGGCCCACCAGCGCGTAGATGGCGTGGCGCATGCCAAAAGCCAGCGGCACGAAAGCGATCCAGAACAGCAGCAGGCCGATGGCCTGGCGCGCGAACCAGCGCAGCGGCGTGCCCAAAAGGTGGTCGTAGCGTTGGGTGTGGCGCCGCGCCGCCAGCAGCAGGAAGGTGGACGTGATGGCGGAGGTGCTCTCCCACAGGATGGGCTTCCACAGATCGCCGCCGCCGTGGCGCGCAAAATCCTGCACTGCAGTGGCGATCATCATCGCCCAGAACAGAAGCCAGGCAAAGGTGAGAGCGGCGACGGTGCGGGACGGTAGCATGGGTGCTTAGCGGTAGCCTGCTTCGAGCAAGTCGATTTCCCGCACCAGCTTGCGCGAGATCTCGTCGGAGACCTTGCCGCTCAAGGCCAGGTCGAACACGGCCTTGCGTTCCGCTTCCAGCGCGGCCAGGCGCAGCGCGCATTCGGCCTGGTCCAGCTTGCGCAGTTCATGGCGGGTGCTGCGTTCTTCGCTGGTGCTACCGAGGCGCTGGCGGTACAAGGCAATGACACGCGCGGCGGCCTGCGGGAAGACATCCGGATCATCGCTATGCGGCATCAGCCGGATCTGGGTCTGCTCAACGGCGGCGATGGCGGCATGGGTGGCTTCCAGCCGGGCCAGGTCTTCCTGGCGGCGGTCTTCCGGCTCATCGGGGAAGTGCATCCCCGCCAGAAGGCGCGGCAGGCCGATGGCGGCGATCAGCAGCGACAGCAAAATCACGGCGCTGGCCAGGAACACCACCAGCTCGCGCGCGGGGAAGGGCGCGCCGCCCGGCAGCGTCAGGGGCAGGGTCAGCACGCCCGCCAGCGTAATGGTGCCGCGCACGCCAGCCAGCGTGGTGGCCATCAGCAGGCGTGGCTGGATCTTGATGCGCGCCTGATGACGTATGGTCTGCTTGAAGATGGTCAGGCGCAGCGAAGCCCAGACCCAGGCGCAGCGCAGCACCAGCAGGCCAAAGGTGATGGCAAACGCGTAGGCCACCAGCCACCAGCGGTTCATGTGGCCACTCTGCTCGATCGAGACGCTGGCGCCACGGAAGATGTCGGGCAGCTGCTCGCCCAGCAGCACGAACATGATGCCGTTCAGCGCGAACTGCACGGTGTCCCACACGGCCGAGCGCTGGATGCGGGTGGCCGCCAGCGCATGGCCGCTCAGCTCCACATAGCTCATGGTGATACCCGCAGCGACGGCGGCCAGAATGCCGGAAGCGTGCAGGCGTTCGGCCACCAGATACGCGCCAAACGGCAGCAGCAGGTTGACCAGGATCGGCGAGCCCGGTGGTTCGCCAAAGTGGCGCAGCAGCCAGCGCTGGCCGCGCGAGACCAGCAGGGTGACGGCGACGCCGGCAGCGACACCGGCGATCACCAGCCAGGCAAAGGCCAGCGTCGCAGTGCCCAGCGAGAAGCTGCCCGTCACTGCGGCCGCCACGGCAAAGCGGAAGCACACCAGGCCACTGGCGTCGTTCAGCAGCGACTCGCCTTCGAGGATGTGCATCAGGCGCTTGGGCACAGGGCTGCCGTGGGTCATGGCGCTGACCGCGACCGGGTCGGTGGGCGAGACGATGGCCGCCAGCGCAAACGCCACCGGCAGCGGCATGGCGGGAATCAGCCAGTGGATCAGGAAGCCCGCGCCGATCACGGTGGCGACCACCAGGCCAAAGGCCAGCTCCAGGATGGTGCCTTTATCGCGCAGCAGGCCGCTCTTGGGAATGCGCCAGCCGTCCAGGAACAGCAGCGGCGGCAGGAAGGCGAGGAAGAACAGTTCGGGATCGAGGTCGACGCCGTGCTCGGACTTGGCCGCGATCAGCGCGCCCAGGCCGATCTGCGCCAGCGGCAGCGGCACCTTGAAGGGCAGCAGCCGCACCAGGAAAGCGCTGGCCACCACGGCCAGCAGCATGATCAAGACGACTTCGATTGAATCCATTCCGCTCCTAAAAATCCGATTGTTAGCAGGGTTGATTATAGGGCAAGCTTGCGCGGCAAAATAAGTTCTGTCATAATGCGGCCTCCACGCGGGAGTAGCTCAGTTGGTAGAGCGCAACCTTGCCAAGGTTGAGGTCGAGAGTTCGAGACTCTTCTCCCGCTCCAGATTC
>Ga0213872_10000041_pt1 | contig 118955 bp, 103 predicted proteins | sample VelepicomBERX_R2_FD_160071 | JGI IMG/M metagenome (GOLD analysis project Ga0213872, IMG submission 160071) | Rhizosphere microbial communities from Vellozia epidendroides in rupestrian grasslands, the National Park of Serra do Cipo, Brazil - RX_R2 | ecosystem: Host-associated > Plants > Roots...
GAGAAGATGCAGGTGTTCTGGCCCTGGTCTTCCTTCAGGATGTCGGCCTGCACGGTGCCGCGCACGTTCTGCAGCACCCAGTCCTTGATCTTGGCCGCTTCGTCGGCGCTCGGCTGGCGCTTGTTCTCTTCGACGAACTTGTCGATCTGCTGGTCGATGGCGGTATTCATGAACATCGCCAGGATGGTCGGCGCCGGGCCGTTGATGGTCATCGACACGGAGGTGCTCGGGCTGCACAGGTTGAAGCCGTCGTACAGCACCTTCATATCGTCCAGCGTGGCGATGGACACGCCCGAGTTACCCACCTTGCCGTAGATGTCGGGACGCAGCGCAGGATCGGCGCCATACAAGGTCACCGAGTCGAACGCGGTCGACAGACGCTTGGCGTCCATGCCGGTCGATACCAGCTTGAAGCGGCGGTTGGTGCGGAAGGCGTCGCCTTCGCCGGCGAACATGCGGGTTGGATCTTCGCCTTCGCGCTTGAAGGCGAACACGCCGGCGGTGAAGGGGAAGGAGCCCGGCACGTTTTCCAGCATCAGGAAGCGCAGGATCTCGCCGTGATCTGCATAGCGCGGCAGGGCTACCTTGCGGATCTTGGTGCCGGACAGGGTGTGCTGCACGAGACGGGTGCGGATTTCCTTGTCGCGGATTTTCACCACGTAGTCGTCGCCGGAGTAGGCGGCCTGCATGTCCGGCCACTGGGCCAGCAGCTTCTTCGCGCCCGCGTCCATTTCGGCGTCGCGCTCTTCGATCAAATCATCGAAATCGGCGGACTTGTGGGCGATGGCCAGCATGCGCTTGGACTCGCTCAGTTGCTGGCGTTCGCGCGCCAGCGTCACCTGCTTGTGGGTGTGGCGGTGGTAGCCGCGCACGGTGTCGGAGATTTCGGCCAGATAGCGGGTGCGCGCCGGCGGCACGATCACGTTCTTACCACTGGAGAAGCGCACGTCGACCAGCGGCAGCTTGCCCGCCACGGTCTTGATGCCGAACTGCTCCAGCTTGGGCAGCAGGCCGTGATACAGCGCGGTCACGCCGTCGTCGTTGAAGCGCGACGCCTGGGTGCCATAGACCGGCATTTCTTCCGGACGCTTGCTCCACAGTTCGCGGTTGCGCTGGTACTGCTTGGCCACGTCGCGCAGCGCGTCCTGCGCGCCCTTGCGGTCGAATTTGTTAATGGCGATGAAGTCGGCGAAATCGAGCATGTCGATTTTTTCCAGCTGCGAGGCGGCGCCGAATTCCGGCGTCATCACGTACATGGAGACGTCGACGTGCGGCACGATGGCGGCGTCGCCCTGGCCGATACCCGAGGTTTCCACGATCACCAGGTCGAAGCCCGCGACTTTGCAGGCGGCGATCACGTCAGGCAGCGCCTGCGAAATCTCGGAACCCGCTTCGCGCGTGGCCAGCGAGCGCATGAACACGCGCGACTGGCCCGCCCATGGGTTGATGGCGTTCATGCGGATACGGTCGCCCAGCAGCGCGCCGCCCGATTTGCGGCGCGAGGGGTCGATCGAGATCACGGCGATGTTCAGCGCGTCGCCCTGGTCGAGGCGGATACGGCGGATCAGTTCATCGGTCAGCGAGGATTTGCCCGCGCCGCCGGTGCCGGTGATGCCCAGCGTCGGCACGGGCAGGTCTTCCGCGGCGGCCAGCAGTTCGGCGCGCAGTTCCGGTGACGCCTTGTCGTTTTCCAGCGCCGTGATCAGCTGCGCCAGCGGGCGGTGGCGGACAGCGATGTCGCCTTCCTTCAGCGGCTTGAGCGAAGTGGGAGAGTACTGCGACAGGTCGATATCGCACTGCTCCACCATCCACTGGATCATGCCCACGAGGCCCATGCGCTGGCCGTCTTCGGGGCTGAAGATGCGGGTGACGCCGTATTCGTGCAGCTCCTTGATTTCGCTCGGGACGATCACGCCGCCGCCACCGCCGAATACCTTGATGTGCGCGCCGCCGCGCTGGCGCAGCAGGTCGATCATGTACTTGAAGTATTCGACGTGGCCGCCCTGGTAGCTGGAGATGGCGATGCCCTGCACATCTTCCGCCAGCGCGGCCGTCACTACTTCATCCACCGAGCGGTTGTGGCCCAGGTGGACCACTTCCACGCCGTTCGATTGCAGGATGCGGCGCATGATGTTGATCGAGGCGTCGTGGCCGTCGAACAGCGAGGCGGCGGTGACGAAGCGGACCTTGTTGGTCAGGGTTTTCTGGCCTGGCTGCGCATCGGCGGCAGCCAGTTTCGGGGCGGAGAGATCGTTCATGGGTGTCCCTTAAGCTTTTTCTGGATTATATGACGTTTACGTTAACGTCAAGTCAAGCGAATTCTGGGACGGGAGCAGGCCATGCCTGGCTCCCGTCCATGTGGATTTAAGCTGCGCGCTGCAGGCCCAATTGCGTCATCAGGCGCGCTTTCTCTTCACGGAAGACGGCGACAGCCTTTTCCTTCACATGGCCGAAGCCGCGCACTTTTTCCGGCAGATTGGCCAGATCGACGGCCACGGCGTGGTTATCGGCCGACAGCTTGTCCATCAGTGCCGATACCATCTCGCGGTATTCCACGATCAGGGCGCGCTCCATCTTGCGCTCTTCCGTGTAGCCGAAGATGTCGAGGGCACCGCCGCGCAGGCCCTTCATCTTGGCCAGCAGCTTGAACGCGCTCCACATCCACGAACCGAATTCCGCCTTCACCAGGTGGCCCTTGGCGTCCTTCTTGGCGAACATCGGCGGCGCCAGGTTGAACTTGAGCGAGAAGTCGCCTTCGAACTGCTGCTTCAGCTGTTCGACGAAGCGGCCGTCCGTGTACAGGCGCGCCACTTCATATTCGTCCTTGTACGACATCAGCTTGAAGTAGGACTTCGCGACGGCGGTGGACAGCTTGTAGCCCAGGCCCAGAGCCGTCTCCCTGGCGCGCACCTGCGACACCAGTTCCTCGTAGGTGGCGGCGTAGGCGGCATTCTGGTAGCCGGTCAGGAAGTCGACGCGCTTCTTGATCACGTTTTCCAGCGACTGCGGCATCTGCACCACGATGGCCTGGGCCGGAACGGCGGTCATTTCCACGCGCTTCAGATCCACGGCGGCGCGGCGGCCCCACAGGAAGCTCTTCTTGTTCGACTCGACGGCCACGCCGTTCAGCTCAATCGCGCGCAGCAGGGATTCGGCGCGCAGCGGCACGCGGCCTTTCTGCCACGCGTAGCCCAGCATGAACAGGTTGGCGGCGATGGAGTCGCCCATCAGCGCGGTGGCCAGCTTGGTGGCGTCGATGAAATCGGCGGCGCCGGCGCCGACCGATTCCTCGATCAGCGACTTCACTTCTTCCGCCGGGTACTGCCAGTCGGCCTGCTGGGCGAAGGTGCCGGGCGGCTGCTCGTGCAGGTTGACGATGGCCAGCGTGCGGCCCGGACGCATCTTCGACACCGCGTCGGCGGCGCCGGCGGTCAGCATGTCGCAGCCGAGGATCACGTCCGCTTCGCCGGTGGCGATGCGCTGCGCGCGCAGGTGGGCCGGCGTGCGGGCGATCTTCACGTGCGAAGTGACCGAGCCGTTTTTCTGTGACATGCCCGTCATGTCCAGCACCGAAGCGCCTTTGCCTTCCAGGTGGGCGGCCATGCCCATCAGCGCGCCGACGGTGATTACGCCCGTGCCGCCGATGCCGTTGATGAGGATGTTGTATGGCTGTTCGCAGTCCGGCAGCTTGGGCGCGGGCAGCTCGCCCCAGCCGTCATCGCCCTTGGTGGCGCCCGTCTTCGACTTCTTCAGCGTGCCGCCTTCCACCGTCACGAAGGACGGGCAGAAGCCTTTGACGCAGGAGTAGTCCTTGTTGCAGGACGACTGGTCGATGGTGCGCTTGCGGCCGAAGTCCGTTTCCTTCGGCAGGATGGAGACGCAGTTGGACTGGATGCCGCAGTCGCCGCAGCCTTCGCACACGGCTTCGTTGATGACCATGCGCTTGTTCGGATCGGGGAATTCGTTCTTCTTGCGGCGGCGGCGCTTTTCGGCGGCGCAGGTCTGGTCGTAGATCAGCACCGTGCAGCCGGGCAGTTCGCGCAGCTCGCGCTGGACGGCGTCGATCTCCTTGCGGTCGTGCAGGGAGACGATGGCCGGCAGAGCCGAGCGGTCGGTGTAGCGGCTCAGGTCTTCCGTCACCAGCGCGATGCGCTTGATGCCTTCGGCGGCCATCTGCTGAGCGATCATCGGCACCGAGGTGGTTCCGTCCACCGGCTGGCCGCCCGTCATGGCGACGGCGTCGTTGTACAGGATCTTGTAGGTGATGTTGACCTTGGCCGCGACGGCGGCGCGGATCGCCAGGTAACCGGAGTGGAAGTAGGTGCCGTCGCCCAGGTTCTGGAACACGTGCGGCACTTGTGAGAACGCGGCCTGGCCGATCCACGGCGCGCCTTCGCCGCCCATGTGGGTGGTCAGCTTGTTGTACTCGGGGTAGATCGAGGTCGCCATCACGTGGCAGCCGATGCCCGCCAGCGCGAAGGAACCGTCAGGCACCTTGGTCGAGGTGTTGTGCGGGCATCCGGAGCAATAGAAAGCAGGGCGGAAGGGCGTGTTGATCGCCTTCTTCAGCACCGCGTCCTTGGCATCGAGGAAGGTCAGGCGGGCCTTGATCTGGTCCTGGATATGGGCGTCGCTGATGTAGTTCGCCACGCGGCTGGCGATCACGCGCGCCACCTGCGAGACGGAGAAGTCGGCCTTCGGCGGCAGCAGCCATTCGCCGCGCGGCGCGACCCATTCGCCCTTATCGTCGAACTTGCCGATCACGCGCGGACGCACGTCGTCGCGCCAGTTGTACAGCTGTTCCTTCAGCTGGTATTCGACGAACTGGCGCTTCTCTTCAACCACCAGGATCTCGTCCAGGCCCTGCGCGAATTCGCGCACGCTGTCCGGTTCCAGCGGCCATGGCATGGCGACCTTGAACAGGCGCAGGCCGACCTTGGCCGCCATCTCTTCGTCGATGCCCAGTTCTTCCAGCGCTTCCAGCACGTCCAGATAGGATTTGCCGGAGGCGATGATGCCCAGCTTGGCGTCCTTGGAGTCGATGGTGGTGTGATTCAGCTTGTTCTCGCGCGCATAGGCCAGGGCGGCGTAGATCTTATAGTCCTGCATCAGCGCTTCCTGGTTGCGCGCCTGCTGGCCCAGCGGAACCGACGACAGACGGGCATTCAGGCCGCCTTCCGGCATGGCGAAATCCTTGGGCAGCTTGACCTGCACGCGGAAGGGGCTCGCATCCACCGAGGCCGAGGACTCCACCGTATCGGCCAGCGCCTTGAAGGCCACGGCGCAGCCGGAGAAGCGCGACATGGCCCAGCCGTGGATGCCCAGGTCCAGGTATTCCTGCACATTGCAGGGATACAGCACGGGGATCATGCAGGCGGAGAAGATGTGGTCCGACTGGTGGGGCAGGGTGGACGAGTAAGCCCCGTGGTCGTCGCCCGCCACCAGCAGCACGCCGCCGTTCTTCGCGGTGCCCGCGTGGTTCATGTGCTTGAAGACGTCGCCGCAGCGGTCCACGCCGGGACCTTTGCCGTACCACATGGCAAACACGCCGTCGTACCTGGACGGGCCGATCAGGTCCACCTGCTGCGAACCCCACACGGCCGTCGCCGCCAGATCCTCGTTCACGCCTGGCACGAACTGGATATGGCTCGCTTCCAGATGCTTCTGCGCCTTCCACAGGTTCTCGTCCAGGCCACCCAGCGGCGAGCCGCGGTAGCCGGAGATGAAGCCGCCTGTGTTCAGGCCCGCGGCCTGGTCGCGCACGCGCTGCATCATGGGCAGGCGCACCAGGGCCTGGATGCCGGACAGGAAGATGTCGCCTTGCGTGGCCGTGTATTTGTCGTCGAGGCTGACGGAAGTCAGGCGGGAAATGTCGTGTGCCGTGGTATCTGGCATGGTTGTCTCCAATGGTATTGGTCTTGTTCGTGCCTGAACTGCGCGGCGCCGGGTAGGCGCTTCTAAGTCAGGCCAGAGGCCGCATGGTTGGCGGCGTTACAGATATTTTAGGCTTTAAAAATCTGCTTTGTGGCGCAGTATGCAGCCTGCTTTACGTATACGGAAATACCGTTTGCGGATAGGGGTATAAGAAAAACTGATGGCTTGGCTCAGGCCGCCGGGGCCAGCAGGCGCGCGCCCAGCCAGGTGCCGCTCTCGCAAAGCTGCACAGCCACCTGTTCCACCAGCCGGGCCACGGCGGCGGCGGCATTGGTCGGCGGGATGTTGCGGGAAGTACACAGCACCACGGTGCGTGAAATCGAGGGGCTGTGAATGGGATGGGAGCGCATTGCGCCCCGCTCGACCTCGGCCAGCACGGGCGCCACGGGCAGGATGGTGGCGCCCATCCCGGCCAGGATGGCGGATTTGAGAATGGCGATGGAATTGATCTCGATCACATTCTCGATGCTGAGGCCGGCCTTGCGCGCCACGCTTTCGATGCGCGGCCGCACGCCATGCTGCAGGCCGGGCAGGATCAAGGTCGTTTCCAGCGCTTGCGCCAAGGTAATGGCTGTTTCGTCCTGAACAAATTGTGAGTCGGCGCGGCAGATGAAGCGCATATCCTCCTCCACCAGCGGCGTGCAGGCAAACGGTGTCAGCTGGCCGTCGTCGAACAGCACGGCCAGGTTGAGGCGGCCCGATTTGAGCTGTTCGGCCAGGTTGCCGGTCAATTCTTCCGTCAATTGCAATGTAATTTCCGGGTACTGGGCGCGGGCCGCTTCCAGCAGGGGCAGGGCCAGGGCGCCGGAAATGCTGTGCGGCAGGCCCAGGGTCACGCTGCCCGAGGGCCGCTCGGCCGACTGGGTGACGGCCGACCTGGCGTCCGCCACCTGCTTGAGGATGGCCTGGGCGTGCTCGTAAAAGACCTTGCCCGCATCCGTGCTCAGCACGCCCTGCGCCGAGCGGTGCAGCAGCTGGGCGCCCAATTCATCCTCCAGCTGGCGCAACTGTTGCGTTAACGCCGGTTGCGCCACATGCAAAGCCAGCGCCGCGCGCGACAGCGAACCGTGATCGACGATTGCGACATAGTAGCGAAGCTGGCGTAATTCCATGAAGTAATTTTATGAATGAACAATCTGTAACCGTGTGGCGCGGCGCTTGGTGTTACCATGGGAGCAAGGACGAATTGGCAAAAAATAATCCCGATGGGAAACAGTTTGCTATACTTATTCTAACGTGTTCCGCCCTTGTCGCCTCTATTTGCGGGTTTCAGTATGCTTAAGAAAGTCGATTCCTCACAGCTGAAAGTTGGTATGTACATCCATGACCTGAGCTGTGACTGGATGACCCATCCCTTCGTTCGTAATCGCTTCAAAATTTCCTGCGAAGACGAAATCCGCAAGATCCTCAATGCCGGCATCCACGATGTCGTGATCGACAACAGCAAGGGTCTGGATGTCCAGGACGCACTGACCCTGGACGAAGCCCAGGCGGAAACGGAGCGCGAGCTGGTCGAGCTGGCCACCAAGCCCGTCATCGTCACTCGCGTCTCGCTGGGCGAGGAGATGAGCCGCGCCGTGCAGATCCGCCATCAGGCGTCGACCCTGGTGCGCACCGTGATGCGCGATGCGCGTCTGGGCAAGGCCATCGAGGTAGACCAGGTGCAGCCTGTTGTCCAGAACATCACGGAATCCATCCTGCGCAATCCCGGCGCCCTGATCGGCCTGCTGCGCATCAAGACCAAGGACGACTACACCTTCCTCCACTCTGTCAGCGTGTGCGCGCTGCTGGTGGCCTTTTGCCGTTCGCGCGGCATTTCGGAGGAAACCACCTACCAGGCCGGCCTGGGAGGCCTGCTGCACGACACGGGCAAGGCCCTGGTGCCGGACGCCGTGCTCAACAAGCCGGGCCCGCTGACGGACGAGGAATTCGCCCTCATCAAGCGCCATCCCAAGGATGGCTACGACATCCTGCTGCAATCGCCGGAAGTCGGTGAAATTCCGCTGGACATCACCCTGCACCACCATGAGCGCCGCGACGGCAGCGGCTATCCGGACAAGCAGGCCAACGACGAAATCAGTGAATTGGCGCAGATGGCGGCAATTGTCGACGTTTACGATGCAATTACGGCGGATCGCTGCTATCACAAGGGCATGTCGGCCGCTGCCGCGCTGCGCAAGATCTACGAGTGGAGCAAATTCCACTTCAACCCGCAATTCGCGCAGGAATTCATGCGCTGCGTGGGCATTTACCCGGTCGGCACCATGGTGATGCTGGAATCGGGCCGCTTGGGCGTGGTGGTGGAGCCACACGAGACCAATCTGCTGGCGCCCAAGGTCAACGTCTTCTTCCATACCAAGAAGAACGTCTATATCAAGCCGGAAACGGTGGATTTGTCGCGCGGCCTGGGCTTTGGCGGCGGCGACAAGATTGTCGGCCATGAATCCGCAGCCAAGTGGAATGTGGACCCGATGCGCTTCCTGACCCTGGCCGAAGCCTGAGGCTTTAGAAGAACTCGGCCGTATCGTTCGATTCGATGGTTTGCAGCATGCCCTCGGCGACCAGTTCGTCGTAGTGGCAGGCCATGTTGCGGCCGTGGCTCTTGGCGTAATACAGAGCCTGGTCGGCGCGGCCCAGGGTGATTACGGGCGCGTCGAAGGCGCTGATGCTGACGAAGCCCACACTGACCGTCACCTTACCCACCTGCGGGAAATCATGCGCTTCCACGTTCATGCGGAAGCGATCGATGATTTTCTTGGCGTTTTCCAAGGTGGTCGAGCGCAGCAGTACGACAAATTCCTCGCCGCCGAAGCGGAACACGCGGTCCTGCATGCGGAAGGACGAGGTGAGCAGGTTGGCGATCAGGATCAGTACCTCATCGCCGTATAAATGGCCGAATTTGTCGTTAACGTGCTTGAAATGGTCGACATCCACCACGGCCAGCCATTGCTTTTCCTCTTCCTTGTGGCTGCGGCGCTCGGGTTCGCCCGGCAGGGTCAGCGAATCCTGTTCCGTGCCGGCGGCCAGCATCTTGGCCAGCTGGTCGTCGAAGGTCTTGCGATTGAGCAGGCCGGTCAGCGAGTCGCGCTCGCTGTAGTCGAGCAGGTTCTGGAAGTTGCGGTAGACGCTGACGATGCCGCCAATTACATGGATGGTGTCGCTGGTATAGGGCGTGGGATGCACGATCTCCAGGCAAGTGTCGGCTTTGTCGCCGATCCAAATGGGAAGCCAGAGCGTGTGTTCGCCGTCTGCGTTCTCCAGGTCGGCGCCCGATTCATGGCGTTTAATGCAGGCTGCCAGCGCCGGATAGTTGGCGATCGGTTCGCCGGGGCTGCTGACGTCGGGATTTTCCACGATGCGCGCCGGTTCGCCCGCCGTGATGATGGCGCGCGGACGGACGAACATCTGTCCCCGCACGGTGGCCAAGGTCAACACGCGCGCTTCCCTGGCGCGAGCAAGCTCCTGCACCGCCGAAATCACCGAGATGTCGAGCATCGTGTGATCCCGGTGGCCGGTCATGTCCACCATATGTTTCAGTAGGGAATCCAAACGCGGGGCCTTTCCAAAGAACAGCTAAGCAGGATAATAGCTTTTTGCATTCTCGGCAATTCAGATGTGCAAAAAAAAAACATTGCACATCACCGGGCTGCGACTTTTTTCCGACAGCCGCCGGTGACTTACTTGCAGTTTGACACAAAGCAGCTGCTTGTGTGTGGGTTCATCATACTAAAATCTATTGCCCTATAAAAATAATTCCATACGGAAAACTTGTTCTAAGTCAATTTACGCAGCGCAACGATCCCTATAGTGAAACCAATGGCGCAGCTTATGCCAGAGGTGTCTTTCATTCATTTAGGGAGCGAAACATGAACACCCTTTCCAAGGCAGTAAAGCAGTTTGTGCAGGATGAGCAGGGCATCACGGCCATTGAATACGGCCTGATCGCGGCGGTGATGGCGGCTGCGGTCGTAGCCGCCATCAAACCGCTGGGGACAGCGCTGGGCACGGTCTTCACGACCATTTCCACCTCGCTGACCACGGCGTAAATGGCCGGGCCTCCGGCGCCGATCCGGCCCGGGGGCCATTTCAGGAGCCCCATCATGATCCAAGCGATTGAAACGATCCTCATTTGCCTGGTGGCCCAGGCCGCCGTCACCGACCTGGCCGTGCGCAAGATTCCCAACGTGCTGGTGCTCAGCGGCTTGCTGCTGGCGCTGGTGCTCTACCTGCTGGCCGGGCCACGCTGGGCGCCCGTGACGCAGTGGATGGCCGGCTCGTTGGCCGGCTTTTTTTTATTCCTGCCCTGGTATCTGGTGAGAGGCATGGCGGCGGGCGACGTCAAGCTGATGGCCATGGTGGGCGCCTTCACCGGGCCGCTGGGCGCGCTGCAGGTGGCCGTCGCGACGTGGATGATCGGCGGCGTGATGGGGTTGCTCATGCTGCTGTGGAGCGGACGCTGGCGCGAAGGCTGGCGCAATCTCTGCACCCTCTGCCGCCCCCTGCTGTGGCGCGCCGTGGGCATGCCCCTGGTGCCGGAGCCTTTGCCGCCCGGCGCCAGCGTGGGCGGCATGCCTTACGGCGTGGCTATCGCGCTGGCAACCGTGGCTTTTGTGGCGTCTACGCATCGCTGACGGCAGGCCGCCGTCGGTTTGCTCAGGATCAAAATTGGTCGGCCCTGCCTCGCTAGAATTTGATTCCTCAGCGTAACAATCAGCCTCACCAGCGCGCACAGGAGACAGGCCATGCTAGACCTTGAACCGCAGTTGTCATCCCCGCAAGCAGCAGAGCCGGAAGCGCCTCTGCCGCCGCAGCCGCGCTGCCTGCGCGACACGGGCCTGGAGCAGCAGCTCGTGGTGGAACTGATCGCCAAGACGCTTTACTTGAACGGCAAAACCCAGCTGCCCGTGCTGACCACCCGCCTGCGCCTGTCGATCAACGTGCTGCGCGAAGTGCTCGACTTCATGGTGGCCGAGCAGGTGGCGGAAGTGAGCTGGCGCGGCGATTCCGACATCGACGTGCAGTACCAGCTCACCGCTGCCGGCAAGCTGCGCGCGGCCGCCTGGCTGGAACGCTGCTCCTACACCGGTCCCGCGCCCGTGCCGCTGGATGCCTGGCGCATGACGGTGGAGCGCCAGTCCGACCAGGCGCCCGCGCCGCAGGCCGACGAGCTGGCGGCGGAACTGGCCGACGATTTCCTGCCGCCCGCCGTGCAGGATCTGCTGGGCGCGGCCCTGTATGCGCGCCGCTCCATCCTGCTGCATGGCCTGCCCGGCAGCGGCAAGACCACGCTGGCGCGCAAGCTGGGCGCCCTGCAGCGCGGCTTGGTGGCGCTGCCCTATGCTGTGGTGGTGGGACAGGACATCATCCAGCTGCACGATCCGGCCGTGCATCTGCCGCCCACGGCGCGTCAGTCGCAGCAGATGCGCCAGGCGCTGGAGCGTCGCAGCAGCGATATCCGCTGGACGCTGTGCCAGCGGCCCGTGGTGGCGCTGGGCGCGGAGCTGTGCGCCGAGATGCTGGAGCTGCAGTTCGACGCCGCCAGCGGCTGTCACCAGGCGCCGCCGCAGATGAAGGCCAATAATGGCGTCTTCATCATCGACGACCTGGGCCAGCAGCGTATGTCGGCGCCCGCGCTGATGAACCGCTTGTCCGCGCCGCTGGGGCAGGGGCGCGATCTGCTGTCGCTGCAGGGCGGCCAGAAATTCGTCACGCCGTTCCGCGCGCAGCTGGTGCTGGCGACGAGCTGCGCGCCGCAGTCGCTGCTCGACGCGTCGACCCTGCGCCGCCTGGGCTACAAGATCGAGGTGGGCCCATTGAACGATGCCGCTTATCGCCTGCTGTTTCGCCAGCAGTGCCGCGCGGCGGGCGTGGTGTTCGACGACGCCGCGCTGCGCTACCTGGTCGAAGAACTGCACGCGGGCAGCGGACAAGCGCTGCTGGCCAGCTATCCGCGCGAGATCCTGAGCCGCATCACCGACTTTGCCGGCTACGCGGGCGAGCCGCCGCGGCTGACGGTGGCGGCGCTGGATCAGGCCTGGCTCAGCATGTTCGCCGCCTGCGAGGGCGTGTCATGAAGAACCGCCGCGCCCTGCTGATGATGGCCGTCGCCGTGCTGATGGGATTGATCGCGGTGATGCTGGCTTCGCGCTGGCTGCTGCGCCAGACGCCTGGAACGGGCCACAAGATCGTGGTCGCGGCGATGGACGTCAACCTGGGCCAGCGCCTGGGGCCGGAGATGCTCAAGCTGGTGGACTGGCCGTCCGACAGCCTGCCGCGCGGCGCGCTGCGCGATCTGAAGAAGGTGTCCGGCCGCGTGCTGAAAACCAGCGTGCTGCGCGACGAGCCGCTGACGGAATCGAAGATGGCGCCGGCGGGCACGCTGGGCGGCCTGTCGGCGCTGATCGCGGAGGGCAAGCGCGCCATTACCGTGCGCGTCAATGATGTGGTGGGCGTGGCTGGTTTCGCCTTGCCTGGCAATTTTGTCGACATCATCGTCAATACGCAGACGGCGGAAGGCACGGCCAACGGCCAGGCTATCTCCAAGATCGTGCTGGAGCGGATACTGGTGCTGGCTGTGGCGCAGGAAGTGTCGCGCGATGAGACCAAGCCGCGCGTGGTCAACGCCGTCACGCTGGAAGTGTCGCCGGAGCAGGCGGAGAAAGTGGATCTGGCGCGCAGCGTGGGCAGCCTGTCGCTGGCGTTGCGCAACCAGGTCGACCCGGAGCCGGGCGTGACGGACGGTGCGACCAAGAACACCTTGCTGGGCGGGCGTGAGCTGTCAGCGGTGACGATAGCGGCGCCGGTGGCGCATGTGCGCGAGCGTCTCGTGCGCGTGGTGGAGCATCAGATGCAGCGCCACTGCATTTCCGTCATCGACGGCTTTAACAGCAAGCAGGAATGCCTGTGAATGCGCGCGCCCTGTTATTGCCGCTACTGCTGTGCGCCGCCGTGAGGCCGGGCGTTGCGCAGGAGACGGTGGCCGCGCCAGCGCCCCTTGCGCCGCCTTCCACGGCACTAACGGGCAGCCGCGTCGCACCGCCTGCGGTACCGGGGGCATCTGCGCCGCCGGTCGCGGACCTGCGTTGCAGCGGTCAGGCGGCGTCGCCCGGCAGCATGCAGCTCCAGCTGGGAAAATCCACCTTGATGCGCCTGCCGGAACCGATACATAGCCGCAGCGTCGGCAATCCGGCTGTGGTGCAGGCCATGCTGGTGGCGCCGGACACGCTCTACCTGGTGGGCGCGGATATCGGCAGCACCAATATGATCGTGCAGGGCCGCAGTGGCATGTGCAATGTAATCGAAGTGACGGTCGGACTTGACTCGTCGGCCTTGCAGGCCGCGCTGCACACTTTCCTGCCGGAGCAGAAAAATGTGCACATCAGCGCAGCCGCCGATGCGCTGGTCCTCAGCGGCAGCGTGGACGATGCCGCCACGGCGGCGCAAGTGGTGGAACTGGCGACGGCGTTCGTGCGGCGTCCGGCGGAGGCGCTCAACCGGCACAAAGGCGGCGAGGCGGCCGCAGCGCCGGGCGGCGCGCCAGTCGCCATCGGCTCGCTGCAGGGCGGCGGTGGCATGGGCGCGAATCCGCGCATCATCAACCTGCTGACGGTGAACTCGCCGCAGCAGGTCATGCTCGAAGTGAAAATCGCGGAAGTCTCCAAGACCCTGATCGACAATCTGGAAGTCGGCGCTTCGCTGCGCCTCGCATCCGGCTGGACGGCGGCACTGACGTCCAACTTCCTCAGCGGTTTGCTGCACGGCCAACTGGACGTGCGCCGTTCCCCCGACGGCAACCACGTCACCATCGACGCGGAAAAGCAGGATGGCCTGGTGCGCATCCTGGCCGAACCGACCGTGATGGCCATCAGCGGCAAGGAGGGCAGCTTTCTCGCCGGCGGCAAAATCCTGATCCCGGTCGCGCAGGACAACAACAAGGTCACGCTGGAAGAAAAAGAGTTCGGCGTCGGCCTGCGCTTCACGCCGACCGTGCTGGCGGGCGGCCGCATCAACCTGCAAGTGGCGCCGGAAGCATCGGAGTTGTCACGCGATGGCGTTGGCATCTCGGTGGCGGGATTCAACGGCCCGGCCGTCCTGCCGCTGATTACCACCCGGCGCGCCTCGACCACAGTGCAACTGCTCGACGGCCAGAGTTTCGCCATCGGTGGCCTGATCAAGAACAACCATGTCGCCAATGTCCACGCCTTGCCCGTGCTGGGCGAGGTGCCCATCCTGGGCGCGCTTTTCCGCAGCACGGAATTCGAAAACGACCGCACCGAATTGCTGTTCGTGGTGACGGCCCATCTGGTCAAGCCGCTGCCTGCCAATTACACGCTGCCCACCGACAGTGTCCTGCCGCCCGGCCGGGCGGAGCTGTTCCTGCAAGGCCGCCTGGAAGGCAAGCAGCCAGAGGCCGGGAAATAAACGGAGAAAACCATGAATCCACTGCACACGCGCCTGTGCGCGCACATGGCAATGCTGTCCTGCGGCGGAATGCTGTGCGCCTGCGCCAGCACGACGCCGCACTGGGACCAGCACTTCGGCGACGCCAGCCGCATCGCGCTGGCGCAGCAGGTGCTGAATCCGGACGCTGCCCGCAACGCCGGTCCGCTGACAGGGCTGGACGGCCGCTCAGCCGCCGCCGCCTACGACCGCTATCAGAAGTCGTTCGGGGGCGCCGAGGCGCGACCGTCCCTGCTCAACACCGACATCGGCGGGAAATAGGGGCAAATATGAAAGCGCTGATGATTAGCAGAGACAGCATGCTGCACGCCGAGATCGCGGCCCAGGGCTCGGCGCGCATGCCGGCGGTGCAACTGGTGGCGTCGCGCAATGGTCTGCGTGACGCGGTCGAGCGGCTGATGCCGGAGCCGCCGGCGCTGGTGATCTTCGACGCCAGCGATGTCGCGCCGGACGAGGCGGAGATGGTGGAACGCCTGAGCAAACACTATCCCTCCGCATCCTATATGCTGCTGACGCGCGATCCGCAGCAGGACCTGCTGATCCGCGCCATGCGCGCCGGCATGCGCGAAGTGCTGCAACTGCCGCTGGTGCACCGCGCCTTCCACGAGGCGATGGACCGCATCGAGGTGGCGGCGGGCCTGAGCCAGATGCGCGACGGCCGCGTACTGGCCTTCATCTCCTGCAAGGGCGGCAGCGGCGCCACTTTCCTGTCCACGAACTTTGGCTACGCGCTGGCGGCGCTGGCGGAAAAGAAGGTGCTGCTGATCGACCTGCACGGCCAGTTCGGTGACGCCACGCTCTACGTGTCGGACCAGAAGCCGGGCATGACGCTGTCCGACATCTGCGCCCAGATCGCGCGCATGGACGGCGCCTTCCTCGATTCCTGTCTGGTGCACGTGGCGTCCAACTTCGGCGTGCTGGCGGCGGCGGACGATCCCTTGCAGTCGGTGGAGATGAAGCCCGAGCACATGGACACCATCCTGCGCGTCGCGCGCCAGCACTACGACTACATCGTGCTTGACGTGGGCCGACAGATCGATGCGATTTCGCTGCGCGCGCTGGACCAGGCCAACATCATCTATCCCGTGCTGCAGTTGGCGCTGCCCGATATCCGCGATGGCCGCCGCCTGTTGGACATCTTCCGCTCGCTCGGCTATCCGCCGGAGCGCACGCGCCTCATCGTCAACCGCTACGAAAAGGGTGGCAAGCTGCGGCTGTCCGATCTGGAGCAGGCGCTGGGCGCGGAAGTGGTGCACACGGTGCCCAACGACTATCTCTCGGCCACGGACTCGGTCAACCAGGGCATTCCCGTGCTGCAGCTGTCGCGCAGCAGCGCCGTGGCGCGCAGCCTGTCGGAGCTGGTGGAGCTGGTGACGGCGCGGCGCGTCTCGGAGAGCAAGGGCCTGTTCGAGCGCCTGTTCGGGCGCGGCGACAGCGAATAGGAGTGCAGCGGAAAGGAGGGCGGTATGAGCTTACGCGAACGGCTGTCCAGCGCCGAGGGGCCGCGTCCCAATGTGGACATTCTGCCCGGCCTGGCCGCGGCGGCCTATCAGGAACTGAAGCGCACCATGCACCAGGCGATCCTCGACCGCATCGACCTGGAACGGCTGAAGCGCCTCACGCCCGAGCAGTTCAAGCACGAGCTGGCGCTGCTGGTCCAGCGCATCATCGAAGACGAGCGCATCGCCCTGAACCAGCATGAGCGGCACAACCTGGTGCTCGATATCCAGCACGAGATGCTGGGCTTCGGCCCGCTGGAGCCGCTGTTGTCCGATCCCGGCGTGTCGGACATCCTGGTCAACACGAGCGCCCAGGTCTACGTCGAGCGCAACGGGCGGCTGGACCTGACCGACGTCACCTTCCACGACAACGCCCACCTGATGAAGATCATCGAGAAGATCGTCTCGCGCGTGGGGCGGCGGGTGGACGAATCCAGTCCTATGGTCGATGCGCGCCTGCCGGACGGTTCGCGCGTCAACGCCATTATCCCGCCGCTGGCGGTGGACGGGCCGATACTGTCGATCCGCCGCTTCGCCGCCAATCCGCTCACGGTGGAGCGGCTGCTAGGCTATAAAAGCCTGACGCCGCCCATGGTGGAAGTGCTGCAAGCGCTGGGCCAGGCCAAGGTCAACATCCTGATCTCGGGCGGCACGGGCAGCGGCAAGACGACTTTGCTGAACGTGCTGTCCGGCTTCATCCCGGCCAGTGAACGCATCATCACCATCGAGGATGCGGCCGAGCTGCAGCTACGCCAGCCCCACGTCGTGCGGCTGGAGACGCGCCCGCCGAATATCGAAGGCAAGGGCGAGGTCAATCAGCGTTCGCTGGTACGCAACGCGCTGCGCATGCGGCCCGACCGCATCATCCTGGGCGAGGTGCGCGGCGGCGAGGCGCTGGATATGCTGCAGGCGATGAACACGGGCCATGAAGGATCGCTGGCCACCATTCACTCCAACTCGCCGCGCGACGCCTTGTCGCGGCTGGAGAACATGGTCGGCATGGCGGGCGTGAACCTGACGCCGCGCGCCACGCGCCAGCAAATCTGCTCGGCGGTGACGGTGGTGATGCAGGTCTCGCGACTGACGGACGGCAGCCGCAAGCTGGTCAGCCTGCAGGAGGTGACGGGCATGGAAGGCGAGATGATCGCCATGCACGAGATCTTCCGCTACGAGCAGACGGGCGTCGACGCGGCCGGTGTGGTGAAGGGTCGCTTTTTCGCCACCGGTGTACGGCCGCGCTTTGCCGACCGCCTGCGCATGTTCGGCGCACCCGTTCCCGACTCCGTGTTCGATCCCGACAAAATCTACGAATAGCGGAGCCGCCATGGACATGGTCTTTTCCGCTTTCGTCGTGCTGTTGTTTGCGGCCGTGATTCTGCTGATCGAAGGCGCCTGGCTCTGGTGGTCCGGCACGCATGGCAGCGCCGCGCGCCGCATCACGCGGCGCTTGCGGACCATGGCGGGCCGTGGCGAGGGCGGCGAGCGCGTGACCATCCTCAAGCAGCGCCGCTACAGCAAATGGCCCGCACTGGAAAAGGCCTTGCGCACCATGCGCCAGACGGCGCTGCTGGACCGCTTGCTGCTGCAGGCCGGCGTGCGCTGGTCGGTGGCGCAACAGCTGGGCAGTTCGCTGGCGTTTGCGGTGGGCGCGATGGCGCTGTTGCCGCTGCTGGACATGCCGCTGCTGGCGTCGCTGCTGGCGCTGGCGGCGGCGCCTCTGCTTCCCTGGCTGCTCCTGCTGCGCTTTCGCGGCGCGCGCCTGCGCAAGATCGAAGAACAGCTGCCGGAAGCGGCGGACTTCCTGGCGCGTGCGCTGCGCGCCGGCCACTCCTTCGTCAACGTGATGCAGATGGTGGGCGAGGAGATGCCGGAGCCGATTGCCGGTGAATTCCGCTTCGCTTACGAGGAAATCAACTACGGCGTGCCTATGAGTGAGGCGCTGCACAATCTGGCCCTACGCGTGCCGCTGACGGACCTGCGCTACCTGGTGATCGCGGTACTGATTCAGCGCGAGTCCGGCGGCAATCTGGCTGAAGTCCTCAGCAATATCAGCCGCATGATCCGTGCCCGCTTCAAGCTGCTGGGACAGGTGCGGGTACTGTCGGCTGAAGGACGCCTGTCGGCCTGGGTGCTGGGGATTTTACCGATTGCCGTGGGGCTGGTGATGATGCTGGTGAATCCCAAATACATCAGCGTCCTGTGGACCGATCCGGTTGGCGTTCGCCTGCTGTGGTATGCGGCCATGGGCGGCGTATTCGGCGTGCTGTGGATGCGCCGCGTGATACGGATTCGCGTTTGAAGGGGACGGCGATGAGCGGCGAGCAGATTGTCTTCCTGCTGATAGTCTTTGCTGTTGCCACCGGCCTGGTGGCGCTGGGCCTGATGTCGTTTTCATCGACGCAGTTGCGGGAGCGCCTGAGCGATTCGGTGGAAGCCGGGCAGGAGGCGGAACCGGCCGCCACCGGCTGGGTGGAGCGGGCGGCCAAGGTGGCACAGCCTTTCGCGCGGCTGTCGCTGCCGGAGGATGGGTGGGAGCGTTCTCCCCTGCGCACGCGCTTCATGAATGCGGGCTGGCGCAGCGGCTCGGCGCCGATAGTCTATTTCGCTTCCAAGACGATGCTGGCGCTGGCCATGCCGCTGCTGATAGCGCTGGGCGGCGCGGCGATGCTGGACAACGTGTCGCGCAACACGGTCTTGTTGTTCCTGCTGATGGGCGCCGGCATTGGCTACTATCTGCCGAACACGATCCTGTCCCGCACCGTCGCGCGACGCCAGCGCGAGATTTTCCAGCACTTCCCAGATGCGCTGGATTTGCTGACGGTCTGCGTGGAGGCGGGCCTGAGCCTGGAGCGTGCCCTGGCCAAGGTGGCGGGCGAGATCCACATCAAAAGCATATCGCTGGCGCAGGAACTGCAATTGGTGCTGATGGAGATGCGCTCCGGCTTCAGCAAGGACCGCGCCTTGCGCAATCTGGCGTTGCGCATCGGCGTGGAGGATGTCGATACGCTGGTGGCGATGCTGATCCAGTCAGACCGCTTTGGCACCAGCATGGGCGACGCCCTGCGTGTCCATTCGGACAATTTGCGTACCAAGCGCAGCCTGATGGCGGAGGAAGCGGCGGCCAAGATCGCGCTCAAGCTGTTGTTCCCGCTGATTTTCTGTATTTTTCCCACGTTGATGCTGGTCCTGCTGGGCCCCGCGGCCTTGCAGATTTTTCGGGTGCTGCTGCCCGCGCTGGCGGGGAATTGATTTGTGTATTGATGCGCAAAGGAGATGGCGATGCGGACTTCGTTCAAATTTCTCGGTTCCGCCTGTGCCGGCGCTTTGCTGATGGCCTGCAGCGGAATGGGCGTCTCAACGCATCCGGTTGCTGCTGATCGAGAACAAGCCGTGACCGCGCTGGAGCGGGCCTGTCTTCTCGATCCCCTGAATGCGCAAAGCTGGGAGCATCTCGCCGCCGCGTTGCAGGCGGACGGGCAGACGGAGCGCGCCGCCTCCATGTTCAGGCAAGCCACGATGCTGCGCGAGCACGACATCCGGCATGACCTCGCGATGGTGGCGCCGGAAGCCCCGGATGCGCCGGATGCGCAAGCTGCGGCGAAACTGGCAAGCGGCGACATCATGGACCGCACGGAAGTCGTGCCTGCCGGCGCTGCGCTTGTGCTGGTGCGGCGGGTGCTGGCGAAGCACACCGCGCAGCAGGAGCAGTACGAGCACCAGGAGAGACAGGCATCGCTGCGACTTGAAATCAGCAATGGCAACGGCGTGAATGGCCAGGCCGCACGCTGGGCGCGCAAGCTGGAGGGAACGGACATCCGGATCGTGCGGCTGTCGAACATCAAGCCCTTCGCAGTTTCCGCCAGCCGTATCGAGTATTCGCCCCATCAGCAAGGCGCCGCGCGCACGCTGGCCAAGCGTATCAACGTGCCGCTGCTGGCGCAGTGCGACAACTGCTCGCCCGCCGACGTGCGCGTCGTGCTGGGCCGCGATCTGCGCGGCACCGGCGCGCCTTAAAGAAAGAGCGAAAAAAAAAGGCCGTCCGAGGGGATTCGGACGGCAAAAACACACCCATGTGTTTTCTGCTGCGGCTAAGCGCAATCGGTGCCGCGGTTACTGCCAGCTCACGCTGCCCAGTCCCCGCGCGCTGGCGGTTCGGTTGGCCGGTTTGCCATACACAGTGGCGGAACCAAGGCCGCTTAAATTCAGATTGGCGGTGTTCGACGCATATACGCTGGCGCTGCCGAGACCACTCATGTCCATGTCCACGCGCTCGGCCTGCAACTGGCGCGCATCGAGGCTGCCCACGCCGCCCAGATTGGCGCGCAGGGTCTTGCTATGTCCGCTGACTTCCATGTGGCCCGCGCCGTGCAGCTTCAGGTCCACGTTCTCGCTGTTGCTGACGTCGAGGTTCATCGCACCCACGCCGCCCAGCTTCACTTTCACATTCTTGTATTGCGAATTCACTTTGACGGCGCCCGCGCCTTCCAGCGCAACGCGCAGTGTGTCACCGCTGAAGCCCGATACTTCCGTCGCGCCGACACCGCTGCTGACCATCTCGTTCAGATTCGGCAGCGTCAGCTCCGCGCGCAATTCGTGTTTGCCGAAATGGACGCCTTTGAAGTTGGTACCGATGTGTAGCGTGTCGCCGCTTTGTTCGACGATCACCCGATTGATGTCTTCCTGGCTGCCGTACAGCGTCAATGCCGCCGGGCCTTGCTTCAGTTTGAGGCTGATGACGCCATCCAGATTCACCTTCACGGCGCGCGCGTCGATGTCGCGGCTCATGCTGACCGTGTCGCCGGCCAGTGCGGCTTGCGTGCCGCCGCACAGTGCCGTCGCCAGCAGGGCTGCTTGAAGAATTCGTTTCATGTCGCGCTCCGTGTGCCGGTGAAATCAGATGGACAGTGCGGCTTTTTCAGCGGCCGTCAGACGCTTGGCGCTGATGGTCACGACGGTCATCTTGCTGCTGTCAGCTTGTGCCACAACGGCGGCTTGTGCGGCATGGTGAGCTGGCACGGCGGCGGTGGCGAAAGTGGTGAAGCCGATCACGACAACGGCTGCAACGAAGATGGCTTCCATGTTTTTGGCGATGTTCATTTTGAGCTCCTTGGTAGTGGTTGATTCACGTTGTTTGCTGCGGTGAGTGAACTATAGATAAAGGCCCCGCATGCATCTATCGGCATGCGATGAACTGCATTTTTGGCGGGCCAGAATGCGGATAAACGGCGGGAAATCGGCTCATCCGTTTTCCGGATAATTGAAATCCGCCCCAGGCGGCTAGCGCCGCGCCCCCGTCCTTCCTACACTCCCCGCATCGTAAATAACTTTATGGGCGGAAATATGCAGCGGACGGACCCGGCGTTTTTTCTCGAGCTGGATGCCAGCGTGGTGCTGGAAGCGTCGATTCTGGAAGAACCGATTCGCGGGGTGCAGGACGTGCGCACGGCGATCCGCGTCATCATCGTGCAATGCGGCGGGCGCCATCGTCCATATCGCCATCGGCTATTTCCCACTGGCCGCCATGCAGGCGCTGGCGGGACGCTATGCCGCCGCTACTTCCATCACTGAATAAGGACTTGAGCAATGAATGCAAGAATCGCGATAGCTATCGTCTATCACAGTGGCTACGGCCATACGGAGCGCCAGGCGCAGGCCGTGGCCAAAGGCGCAGGCGCCGGCACGGGCGACGAGGTGCTGCTGATTAAGGTGGAAGACGTGGAGCGGCACTGGGATGCGCTGCAGCGCTGCGACGCCATCATCTTCGGCGCGCCGACCTACATGGGCAGCGCCTCGGCCCAGTTCAAGGCGTTCATGGACGCCACGTCGAAAGTGATTTTCAACCGCTTCCAGTCGGGTGGCACGGGATGGCAGGACAAGCTGGCGGCCGGCTTCACCAATTCCGCCTCGCGTTCGGGCGACAAGCTGGCGACCCTGCAGCAGCTGTCCATCTTCGCTGCCCAGCACGGCATGCACTGGGTGAACTTGGGCTTGCCGCCGGGACACAACGCCAGCAACACCAGTGAGGACTCACTTAATCGCCACGGTTTCTTCCTTGGCGCCGGCGCCCAGTCCGATGCCGACAAGGGGCCGGACGACGGCCCCAGCGCCGCCGATCTGCTGACGGCGGAGCATCTGGGCCGCCGCGTGGCCGGCGTGGCGCACGAGCTGGCGGCAGGACGCCGGGCACTGTTTGCCGTGCCCCGTTAATTCCGTTCCGGGTGATAGGACAGCAGCGCCTTGTAGCCGTCCGGCGAGATCGAAGTGTCGAAGGGGTAGCTGGTGTAGTTCTGCTGGTCGACCCGGCCCAGCTTGACCAGGATGGTATGCGGCGTGTCCTTGCCGTGGCCTTCCAGCATGTTGACGGCGGCGTTGACGGCCACCCGCGCCTGGCTCACGCCCTTGGTGTCGGCGGCGGCATAGATGTCCTTGCTGCGGATTAGCTGGGCGATCTCACCCGTCAGATCGTAGGCGACGACGCGCACCTTCTCGTTCAAGCCCAGCTTCTTGAGCGGCGCGACGGCGGCCGGGGCGCAGCCCGTGCAGCCGATCAGATAATCCAGCGACTTGCCGTGCTGGACCAGCATCTGGGTCGCCAGCCGGGTCTGGATGGCGCGGTCGCTGTCGCCGTAACGGATGTCGATGATGTTGACCGTGATGCCGGCCTCGTGCGCGGCGATGCGGGTGCCGTCCACCTCGCCCTTGACCCAGCCCGAACCCAGCGGGCCGGGCAGCAGGCCGATGTTGATCGACTTCAGTCCCCGTTCCTGCGCGTCCTGCACGACCCAGCGCGTCGCTTCCTGGCCCATGCCGCGCAGCGAGGTGGTGATCTTGATGGTCAGGTCGTCGCTGCGGCTGTCGTTGGCCAGCTCGAACACGGGAATGCCGGCCGCGCGCGCCTTGGCGATGGAGGCGTTATTGGCCGTCATGCCGATGGGCGAGATGACGATGGCGTCGTACTTGGCCGCGATGGCCTCGTCCATCTTGCGCAGCTGCCCGTCCAGGTCGTCGTAGCCGGTGGCTGGCAGGATATCTGCCGCGATGCCCAGCCGCCGCGCCTCGGTCATCACGCCATAGGCGCAGCCGACCCAGTAGGGGTCCTTCAGGTGCGGGAATAGGAAGGCGATGCGCCAGTGCTTGCTGGCGGCCTGCGCCAGTGCATACTGGCCCGGCACCACGCGTCCGCTGGCCAGTGCGTCATCGGCTGAGCCATTGGCTTGCAAAGGCGGGAAGATGGACAGGACCGGGATCGGCTGGGGTTTCGCGGTGACTGGCTGGGCGCTGGCTGAGAGCGCAGATACGGCGAGGGCGCCCGCAGCGGAAAGTGTTCTCAGGCTTAGGATAGACATCCACAATCTTCCTTGTTTACTTGCAGTAATTCTATCCGTTTCGCCGGGGAAGGTGTTGATAATACTTCCAGTTAATACTTCCGGTCGAACCTATGATTTTCATATACCATCTGATGGCGGAATATAGCAGCCAGGAAGGATGACAAATGATTACCATATGGGGACGCGCCAACTCGGTCAACGTCCAGAAAGTTTTGTGGCTGTGTGAGGAACTCGCTCTGCCCTATGAGCGGATCGACGCCGGTATGCGTTTCGGCCGCAATACGGAGCCCGAGTATCTGGCGCTGAATCCGATGGCCAAGATTCCGACGCTGGTCGATGGCGATTTCGTGCTGTGGGAATCGAACTCGATCCTGCGCTATCTGGTGATGCAGTACGGTGGAGTCAGCTCACTGTATCCTGCCGATCCGAAGGGGCGCGCCAGCATCGACCGCTGGCTCGACTGGTCGTTGTCGGTCCTGCAGCCGGCGGAGCGGCCCGTGTTCTGGGGCGTTGTCCGTACGCCCGAGGCCGAAAGAGACATGGTGAAACTGGCCGCCGACGTGGTCAAGGTCGCCCAGGTGTGGAAGGTGCTCGACGCTCAGCTGGCCGAGCGCTCCTTCATCGAAGGCGAAGCGTTCACCATCGCCGATATCGTGCTGGGCGCTTTCGCTAAGCGCTGGTTCGGTTTGGCGGGGATAGAACGTCAGCCCATGCCCAATCTGGAACGCTGGTACCAGCGGCTCTCCGCGCGCGCGGGCTTCCAGAAGTACGTTGACGTCGAACTGAGCTGAACATGGACGTCCAGCCGATCACACTCTATGCCTGGGACACGCCGAACGGTCGCAAGATCAGCGTTGCGCTTGAGGAGATGGGACTGCCCTATGTTGTGCAGCCGGTGAATATTGGGAACGGCGAGCAGTTCCAGCCGGAGTTTCTTGCCATCAGTCCCAACAACAAGATTCCCGGCATCGTCGATCCGCAAGGCCCGGACGGTCAGCCGATCAGTGTGTTCGAGTCAGGCGCGATCCTGCTTTATCTCGCGGAAAAGAGCGGCAAGTTTCTGCCGCGAGACCTGCGTGGCAGGGTCGCGGTGCTGGAATGGCTGATGTGGCAGATGGGCGGATTCGGACCCATGCCCGGACAGGTGCACCACTTCGCCGCGCTCGCTTCGGAAGAAGACCGGCGCTACGGGCTCAAGCGCTTCCACGATGAAACGCGCCGGCTGTATTCGGTGCTGGATCGCAGACTTGCCGCGTACGAATATGTGGCAGGCCAGCTGTCGGTGGCCGACTTCGCCATCCTCGGCTGGGCTTGGCGGCACCAGCGGCACAAGATCGACCTTGCCGATTATCCCAACGTGAAGCGCTGGTACGACATGATGTTCGAGCGCCCGGCAGTAAGGCGCGGCTTCGAGGTGAGTTTGAAAGCAACGCCTGGGTGACAAAGTCGGGGCCTTGCCCAGCTCCCCGAGCCCAAGTTGGCCGCAACAGCGGCAATTTTATAAGCTGGCGATCAAGTCAAGCCGGAATCGCTGAGGTCGAAGGTTTTATCGAAAGAACCGGGCACAAGCGTGAACGCCACGTTGGCGCGGTTCCAGGCATTGATGGACATGATGACGAACGCGCAGCCGTTCATCTGTGAGGCGCGGATTTCGACCAGGTGACGGATCGATTGTTCGATGCTGCAGGTTTCCAGAACATTGCCCAACTCGACTATCTGATTAGTGCGCGCCGCGCATCAGTGTGTGGCCCGGGACGATACTTCCGCCGCCTTGGCGCGCTTCCTATACTCGACGTCATTGCGGTATTCGCAAGCGGCCACAGCCGGACTGTGGAAATCACATTGTTTTGGAGCCCATCATGACCCAGCGGATCAACTATGCGGAACTGTCCTCGGCGCAGTTCAAGAAGTTTATTGAAGTGAGCAGCGTAATGAATGACAGTTCGATTGAAACGTCGATCCGCCATCTGGTAGAAATTCGCGCCTCGCAAATGAATGGCTGCACCTTCTGCCTGGATATGCATGTCAAGGAAGCCCGCATTGACGGCGAGCGTGAACTCCGCCTGTACCATCTGGCCGCATGGCGCGACTCCACCTTGTTCAGCCCCCGCGAACGCGCGGCGCTGGGCTGGACCGAAGCGCTGACCAAGCTGCCGGAACACGGTGTTCCGCAAGAACTGTACGAGCGCGTGCGTACGCAGCTGTCGGAAAAAGAACTTTCCGATTTGACGTTTGTGATTATGATGATTAATGCGTGGAATCGCATCAACATCGGCTTCACCAGTGTTCCCGGCGCCTTCGACAAGTTTCTGGGCTTGGATAAGGCCAACTTGTCCTGAGTCTATCCCTCCCAAGATGGAAATCGACATGTTCAATCCAATTAAAACCCTTGCCTGCGTCGCGGCTTGCTTGTTCATTAGCCCGATGGCGCTGGCCGAAGCGCCGCACGCCGACGTCAAAGTACTGAGCACGAAGGCATTGCCGGATTTTCCGGGCAAAGAAGCCTTGATGATTTCGGTGTACTACCCTCCTGGTTCCGTCGATCCGGTGCACCGGCATAATGCCCACGCATTTGTCTACGTGCTGGAAGGCGAAATCGTCATGGCGGTGAAGGGCGGCAAGGAAGTGACGCTGAAAGCCGGCGACACCTTCTACGAAGGCCCGAACGATCTTCACACGGTAGGACGCAATGCCAGCAAGACCAAGCCTGCGCGGTTCACGGTTCTGCTGTTGAAGGATGCCGGCAAGGACTTCTTCATTCCGACCGACAAATAAGCGAACCTGCCGCATTACAGTCCGTGGCTGCCATCCTCCGGCAGCCACGCAATGCTATTCCCCGGCGAAACAACAGTTCCCGTCGAATTCCGCCGTTTGCGCCAGCGTTGGCGGCATTGGTGCGCGCACGGCATCGCTGTGCATCCCTTGACGTATCTACTGGGTCCGATTGTCGAAACCTAGAATGGATGCGCGTCTTGATATCCACAAGGCGCCAACCCAGAACCATGTTCAAGGAGTAGGGAAATGAGGAGATTTACCGCCAGGCCTGCAGCCGCAGGCACCCGTCGCAGCAACATATTCCACATCATCGGCATCCGTATCGCCGCAGTGGCCGCCTTGGCTGGCACGGCCGTCGCGGCCAGCGGCACGCCGTATGCCGATGTCGCCAATCCGGCGTTGCCGGCTTCCACCTTTAAATGGGATGCCAGCCGCACGGCCATGGTTGTCATCGATCCGCAGATCGACTTCATGAGCGCGCAGGGCGCGGCGTGGAGCCTCGTCGGCGAGAGCGTCACCGAGCAGAAACTGGTTCCGCATTTGCTGCAGCTGTTTGCGGCGACCAAGCGGGCCGGCATGACCGTCGCCATCTCCCCGCACTACTACTACCCGCACGACCTTGAATGGAGCTTCCAGGCGCCGGCCGAGGAAGTGCAGCACAAGCTGCATATGTTCGAGCGCAAGGGCAACCTGAATCTGGAAGGCTTCCGCGGCTCGGGCGCGGACTGGATGCCCGAGTTCAAACCCTATATCGAAGACGGTAAAACCCTGATTGCGTCCACCCATAAACTGTACGGCCCGCAAAGTAATGATCTGATGCTTCAGCTGCGCAAGAAGGGCATCGACAAGATCATCCTCACCGGCATGGCGTCCAATCTGTGTGTCGAGTCGCATTTGCGCGAGTTCCTGGAGCGGGGCTTTGAAGTGGTCGTCGTGCGTGACGCGGTTGCTGGCCCCAAGGTGCCGGAGGCCGACGGCTACGGCAGTGCGCTGGCTAACTTCCGCTTCATCGCCAACGCGGTCTGGACCACGGACGATGTGCTGAAGAAGCTGAAAGACTGATGCTTTCTTCCCCCTCTCTCCGGACTGATGCGGCTACCCGTGCCGGGGCCGGATAGAGGGGCCTCAGCCGGCCAGGGCGAGCAAGCGCAGTTCGATGTCGAGGCTGACATCGTCCTAGTGCGCGCAGGACGCCTTGCCCTGGGCGAGTTGTCCTAATTCAAGGGACATTTGTCATTTACATCGAATTGCGTCAAACCTACCATCGTGCCCCAAGGCAAGCTGGCGTGCAGTCCTGCCAGAAAACGGAACATCTCGTACATTTGGCGCTCTGAATGACTATTCTCTTACCCGAAACGGCGGCCGGTGGTCGCGCGTTCTACATTCCCGCGCATGAGGAACCGGATGCGTTGACGGCAAGCTTCGCGATCACGTACACCGGAGTGGTGGCCTTTATTGCTGTGGTCCACGAGGGCAGCTTTGCCAAGGCGGCGGCGCGGCTCGGTATCGGGCGCTCGGCGATCAGCCGCAGTGTGCGCAAGCTGGAGGCCCAGCTCAACACCCGCCTGTTTCTGCGGACCACGCGCAGCACCGCGCTCACCGGCGAGGGGCAGATGTTTTATGAGAACTGCAAACCAGGCGTGGAGCGTATCGTCCGCTCGATCGAGGAGATGCACGACCTGCGCGGTGGCTCGCCGCGGGGGCGTTTGCGCCTGAGCGCGACGGTTGGATTCGGACGCAAGGTCGTGGCGCCGCTGCTGAACGGTTTTCGCGAGGCCTACCCGGACATCAGGATTGACTTGCTGCTCGATGATGGCCCGACCAACTTTGTCGGCGACCGCATCGATGTCGCTTTCCGCGACGGCCGCATCGATGACAGCCAGGTGGTGGCCAAGCGGCTGATTCCCATGCAAATGCTGGTCTGCGCCGCGCCCGGCTACGTGCAGCGGCATGGCATGCCGCAAACCATCAGCGAGCTGGCGCGGCACCAGTGCATCAACCTGCTGATGGCTTCCGGGCGGCCCGTTGAATGGCAATTCAAGCTGGGAGGCATGGAACACACGTATTTGCCGCAGGCGGTCAGCAGCTATAGCGATGCCGAGCTGGTACTGCAAGCGGCGCTCGACGGCCACGGCGTGGCCCAGATGGCCGGCTATCAAGTCTGTGAGCATCTGCGCTCGGGGCGTTTGATGGCTGGCCTGCCTGCTTACGCGCCCGACGACCGCGGCCATTATGTGTGTTACCTGAGCCGCCATCATCTGCCGAACAGGATACGGGTTTTCATCGACTACATGACCCAGCATATCCGCGCTTTGGACCTGCATTGTTATGCCTCGTGGACGGCGGCGTCCGCAGCGGCGAATTGTCTCCGATAATCGGACGGGGACATGCCCAGATGGCGGTGGAAAATCACGCGCAGCCGCTCGGCGTCGGCAAAGCCACACTGCCGGGCAATCTGGTCCAGATTGCGTGGCGAGCTTTCCAGCAGGCGTCGGGCCGCTTCCAGGCGGAACAATTCGATGGCCTGGTACGGCGCGCGCCCGGTTTTCTTCTTATAGACCCGGGAAAAATTCCTCGGGCTCATGGAGACACGCGCGGCCAGCATGCTGACGGAGATATCGGACAAGCTCAGGTTGTCCGCCAGCCACAAGTGCAGATCATCGAAGATGGCGGTATCCTTGGACTGCGCCAGCAGCATTTCGCTGTGCTGGGGCTGCGTCCCCGGGCGCCGCAGAAACATCACCAGCTCCTTGGCCACTTGCATGGCGATGTCCCGGCCAGAATCGGCCTCGATCAAGGCCAGGGCCAGGTCAATGCCGGTGGTCACGCCTGCGGAAGTCCAGATGTTGCCGTCCTGCACGAAGATGGCCTGGGCATCGACGCTGAGGGTGGGGAAACGTTGCTGCAATACATCGCACTTGGACCAGTGGGTGGCGACCCGTTTGCCATCGAGCAAACCAGCTTGCGCCAGTAGAAAAGCGCCGGTGCAGATCGACGCCGTGCGCCGCACCGAGCGCGCATGGCTGCGTACCCAATCCACCGTTTCCCCGTTCTGCGCCAGCACTGCATCGATGAACGGGGAACCGGGCACAACGATGGTGTCGATCGCGCTGCCGTCAAAATCGTGAAAGGGAACGGTGTCAAGGCGAACCCCTTCCACTGTTTCAACCAGGCCGCCGTGCAGGCTGACGGTATGCCGGCGGTAGCCGGGCAGGCCGCGCTGTTCCAGATTCTTCGACGCGACCCAGAATGCCGCCTGCGGACCGGTCAGGTCCAATAATTCCATTTGATGAAAGGCAACGAATAATACCAGTGGTGCCTGGTAAAGCCCCAAGGACATGACGCCTCCCGACAGGTGCGGTCTGACAAATTCGTTTTATCATCGAAAAAATTACCCGTCAAGGAAGAGGGCGCTCTGAGCGGATTGGCCTGCACCACGCCTACATTCCCCCAGATAGCAAAAAGCCCAGCCGGTAAGGGCTGGGCTAAATGCTTGATATTACTGGTGCGGCTGCCGGTATCACTCAGTGCTATGGGAAAACTACAAAAAAATCGACAAATACCAACAAAAATACCAACAAAAAATGAGCCTTATAATTTTGTTGTAAGGGTGTCGCAATGACTCTGCTCTTAGCGATGCAACATGGTTACTGGCTTAAAGGGGATGGGGCACGCGCATAAGCCGCCACCATTTGACCGACTGGTTCCGCCCCGTTGCGGACCTTCACTTTTCAGGCCCGGAGCTGTAAGTAATTTGAATGCCATCGTATTCTTGAATCGCTTTGCCGGGCATCCCGCCGTCGATTCTTCCAGGACTATAAACTATCAACAAGTGAGATGAGTCAATCCACTTGATTTTTGGCTTTTCGTCGGTCTGCCGCCCCATCGAGTTCGCATAAAATATTGCGGATCTATCATCGTCGCCATGGTCAGAGACTCTTTCATCCGGCCGATGAATATGAATTTCGTCGTACAGCATTCCTTGACCGAAGCCTAGGCCATTATCTAGCTCTTCCAAGGTTGCCACCAATCGATGGTCCGGCGATGAGAAGTCCTCGACCTGCCCAAGCAAAGGCTCTGCTTTCAAAGCATGCCTGAGCGAATATCCGCCTACGACGATGAGAAGCGCAATAGTACCCACGATTACAAAAAGTAGTCTTGCTACTTTTACCAAAGGAAATTCCTCATTTTTAATTCGAAAAATCGACTGGTGGCTCGTGGCCGTTTTCAGTCGGCCGGTGCTAATCTTTTTTCCAAGAACTGAGAAAGGCCAGAAGCAAACCAAGAGCGTGCATCAGTCTCGTGCTCCCAGCGATATACTGTTCGTTTGCGCGCTGAGTTGCCCCACTCTGTTTGACCCTCCCTCCACTGTCTGGCGAACGCCGCGACCCTGTCGTAAGACCCCTTAAAACCCAAATTGATAAGCTCCTGGTGGAGCTGCTTGAGGCTGCGCCTCTGCTTTCGGGATTTGGCCGCCTCGGTCTTGAGCCAGGCTGAAAGCTGGAAGGCGTATGGATCGATGGCGCTGGCGGATTGGCGCTCCGCATATGCGGGCTCTGTGATTTCCGACCGCAAGTAGCGGCGAACGGTGTTGCGGGAGATGCCGAGCCTCTTCGCGATTTCCCTCAGCGGGACCTGGTCACGAAGATGCCAGCGTCTAATTATTCCTAGTAATGCCACGTCAATCACTCCGATCCCCTACTCGTTCTGATGAGTAGGATTGTGTGCTAAACGTGGGTCAATTTTCGATGCAAATTATGCGGCAAAGTGGGTCAGTTTTCGGTGCAAATCAACAAGCACCTAGAAAATTATGACTAAACAATTATTCAGTAAGACCTTGAGTGCAAACGACGTAGGCGCAACTGGTGGCCATCAAGGGGGTATTCTTATCCCGAAGTCGGAAACAGAGCTGCTCGCTTTCCTGCCACCACTCGATCCTAGTGTTAAGAATCCTGACGCATGGATCATTTGTAAAGATGAAGATGGCGAGTTAAGACGGTTCCGGTTTGTCTATTACAACAACAAACTTCACGATCCTTCGGGGACGCGCAACGAATATCGTATCACGTACATGACTGCTTACTTTCGGGAGATGGGGGCACGCGAGCGCGATACGTTTGAAATCTCGCGTGCGGTGAGTGGTGCTGATTATGACATCCGTATTGTCCGACCCAAGGAAACGTCTTCTGAGCCAAAGAATGATAGCGTACTTCGCATCAAAATTACTTCCGCTTGGCGACGCATTCACTAATGGCGAGTCGTGGCGCGGGTGGTTCCCTGTTGGAGCATCAGCTGATGCCAACCCTACGCTGGGAAGCGTATGTTCGTTGATCGAGGTGGGGTACAAATGGGGTACAAATAATCAATCAAGTAACGACAAGTAAAAAAGGGTTACGTGCCTAAGCTCGTAACCCTTTGTTTTTCCTGCCTATTTCTGGTGCCGACTATCCGAATCGAACGGATCACCTGATGATTACAAATCAACTGCTCTACCAAATGAGCTAAGCCGGCGTTAACTTTTACGCAGCGGATTATACGCTATTTGATACGCGTGAGGGTCGGGCGGCCGCCTTTTTTGGGCGGGTCATCCGGACCATCGTCGGGCGTATCCGTGGCGTCTGCGCGCGGGGCGCTTTCCACTGGCGTCGGGGCGGCGGGAACGGCCGACAGCGCTGGCGCCGGCGCTTCCGGCTCCGCTTCGGACGCGGGGTAAGCGCCCAGCTGCGGCTCGAACGCCATGCCCTGTCCGTTTTCGTTGGCATAGATCGCCATCACGTTATTGACCGGCACGAAGATCTCGCGCGAGACGCCGCCGAAGCGGGCGTGGAAGCGAATGCTGTCATTGTCCATCTTCAGGCCAGAGGTGGCGCCGAAGCTGATGTTGAGGACGATTTCGCCCTTTTTCACGTACTCCATCGGCACCGTGGTCGAGGCGTCGACCTTGACCGCCAGATAGGGCGTGTAGCCGCTGTCCGTACACCATTCGTAGATGGCGCGCAGCATATAGGGCTTGGTTGAGATTTCGGGCATGATAAAACCAGCTGTCAAACACGGCGCGCCGCCCTTGTGGGGCCGGGCGCGCCGATACACTTCAAGTAAGTCGATCTTACGCCAAATTAACGGCGCATGACCTTTTCCGACGGGGTCAGCGCTTCGATGTAAGCCGGACGCGAGAAGATGCGCTCGGCATACTTCATCAGCGGCGCGGCCGTCTTCGACAGCTCGATGCCGTAATGGTCCAGACGCCACAGCAGCGGGGCCACGGCCACGTCCAGCATGGAGAACTCGTCGCCCAGCATGTACTTGTTCTTCAGGAACAGCGGCGCCAGCGTGGTCAGGCGGTCGCGGATTTCGGCGCGGGCCTTGTCGTGGCTCTTGTCGCTCCCCTTGTTGCGCTCGCTTTCCAGCGTGTGCACGTGGACGAACAGTTCCTTCTCGAAGTTGAACAGCATCAGGCGCGCGCGGGCGCGCATCAGCGGGTCGGCCGGCATCAGCTGCGGGTGCGGGAAGCGCTCGTCGATGTACTCGTTGATGATGTTCGACTCATACAGGATCAGCTCGCGCTCGACCAGGATGGGTACCTGGCCGTAAGGATTCATGGTCGAAATATCTTCCGGCTTGTTGAACAGGTCGACATCGCGCACCTCGAAGTCCATGCCTTTTTCAAACAGGACCAGGCGGCAGCGTTGGGAAAATGGGCAGGTGGTGCCCGAATAGAGAACCATCATTTTTATAGTTCCTTTAGAAACAAAGGGGTGAGTCCGCGAACGGACCACCCCGGATCGATACCGCGTCAAAGGCGGGCATCGTAACACAAGCGCCGGACCAGGCCGGCGCCACTCTTATTTGACCTCTTTCCAGAACGAAGCGTTCAGGCGCCAGGCCAGCACGGCGAAGAGGGCCATGAACAGCACCACCGCCACACCCAGCTTCTTGCGGGTCTGGGCAGCGGGCTCGGCCATCCACTCCATGTAGCCGACCAGGTCGGCTACGGCAGTGTCATACTCAATCTTGCTCAGTTTACCTTTCTGCACTTCTTCGAAGCCGGCAAACTGGTGCACCATCTTGCCTTCTTCATGCGGATCAGCAACGTCCTCCATCTTGGCCACTTGCACGCCTTGCAACTCCCACAGCACATGCGGCATGGCCACGTTCGCCACCACCAGGTTGTTCCAGCCGGTGGGGCGGGAATCGTCCTTGTAGAAGCTGCGCAGATACGTGTACAGGTAGTCGCCGCCGCTGTTGCCGGGCGAGGCCTTGGCGCGGGCGATCACCGACAGGTCGGGCGGAACGACGCCGAACCAGGCCTTGGCATCCTTGGCCTGCATGGTGGTGGTCATCATTTCGCCGACCTTATCGGCCGTAAACAGCAGATTGTTCTTGATCTGGTCTTCCGTCAGGCCCAGGTCGCGCAGGCGGTTGTAACGCATGGACGACGCATTATGGCAGTTCAGGCAGTAGTTCACAAACAGCTTGGCGCCATTTTGCAGCGCCGCCATGTTGTTCGAGCGGTCCGGCGCCTTGTCCAGCGCCACGCCGCCTTCGTTTGCCAGAGCCAGGCCTGGCAGCAAAGCCAGGATCGCGAGCAGTTTTTTCATGTAGTGTCCTTTGTGTGCTTGGCTATCGTACGGCGATCAGTGGGCGTGGTAGACCACACGTGCGGGCACAGCTTTGAACTGGCCCATCGTGCTCCACCACGGCATCAGCAGGAAGAAGCTGTAATAGATCAGCGTGCACACTTGGGAAATCATGGTCTTGGTCTCGGTCGGCGGCTGCGTGCCCAGGTAGCCCAGGGTCAGGAAGGCGATGCCGAAGACGATGTAGACATATTTGTGCCAGTCGGGACGGTAGCGGATCGACTTCACCGGCGACTTGTCCAGCCAGGGCAGGAAGGCCAGGATGACGACGGCGCCGCCGAAGAAGACCACGCCCCAGAACTTGGCGTCCAGCACCTGCGGCAGCATGCCGATGATGGCCAGGATGCCGATCACGCCGATCAGCAGCTTGGTGCCCGAGGCCAGGCGCGACTTCAGCCACACGAAGACGATGTAGGCGGCGGTGGCGAACATCAGCACGTACATGAAGTCGGCGGTGGTCGCGCGCAGCACGGAGTAGAAGGGGGTGAAGTACCAGGTCGGCGCGATGTGCGGCGGCGTCTTGAGCGAGTCGCCCGGCAGGAAGTTATTGTATTCCAGGAAATAACCGCCCATTTCCGGCGCGAAGAAGACGACGGCGCTGAAGATGGTCAGGAAGACGGACACGCCGAACAGGTCGTGCACGGTGTAGTAAGGGTGCGAAGGGATGCCGTCCACCGGATGGCCGTCCTCGTCCAGGTTTTCCTTGATCTCGATGCCGTCTGGATTGCTCGAACCTACTTCGTGCAGGGCGATCAGGTGGGCGGCCACCAGGCCCAGCAGCACCAGCGGGATGGCGATCACGTGGAAGGCGAAGAAGCGGTTCAGGGTGGCGTCGGACACCACGTAGTCGCCGCGGATCCACAGCGACAGGTCGGGACCGATGAAGGGAATCGCGCCGAACAGGTTGACGATCACCTGCGCGCCCCAGTAGGACATCTGGCCCCATGGCAGCAGGTAGCCGAAGAAGGCTTCGGCCATCAGGCAGAGGAAGATGGCGAAGCCGAACAGCCAGACCAGCTCGCGCGGCTTGCGGTAGGAACCGTACATCAGCCCGCGCGTCATGTGCAGGTAGACGATGATGAAGAAGGCCGAGGCGCCCGTCGAGTGCATATAGCGCACCAGCCAGCCCGACGGCACTTCGCGCATGATGTATTCCACCGAGGCGAAGGCCAGGCCGGAGTCCGGCTTGTAGTGCATGGTGAGGAAGATGCCGGTGACGATCTGCATCACCAGCACCAGCGCGGCCAGCGAGCCGAAGATGTACCAGATGTTGAAGTTTTTCGGCGCGTAGTACTTGCCCCACTGGTCGTTCCACAGCTTGGTCAGCGGGAAACGGTCATCGATCCAGCCGAGGGCTTTCTGGGCGGCTGGCGCGTCTGCAGGGAATTTGGTTTCCTTGAATGCTCCCATCTTATGCCTCGCCTTTCTCGTCTTTGCCGATCAGGATCTTGCCGTCGCTCAGGTACATATGGCGCGGCACCACAAGGTTGTCGGGCGCCGGCTTGTTCTTGAACACGCGGCCGGCCAGGTCGAAGGTCGAACCGTGGCAAGGGCAGAGGAAGCCGCCGACCCAGTCATCCGGCAGCGAAGGCTGCGGGCCGGGAGCGAATTTGGAGGAGGGGGAGCAGCCGAGGTGGGTGCAGATGCCCACGGCGATCAGGTATTCCGGTTTGCGCGAACGGCCTTCGTTCTGGCAGTACGCGGGGGTGAACTCGGACGGGTTGCGCTTCGATTCCGGGTCGGCGACCTTGCCGTCGGTCTGCTTGAGCGAGGCGATCATTTCTGGCGTGCGGCGCAGAATCCAGACCGGCTTGCCGCGCCATTCCACGGTTTTCAGTTCACCGGGATTGATGGAGGAGATATCGACTTCCACCGGTGCGCCGGCCGCTTTCGCGCGCTCGGAAGGCTGGAAGGTACTGACTAAGGCACCTGCTGTAGACAAACCAACTACACCACCTGCCGCGCAAGTGGCGGCGAGAAGGCCACGTCGGCTCGGATCGACCTGCTTTTCGTTACTCATACAAACCCCAATTAGTCATCAAAGTGCGAAAAAATGCCAAATCTTTACGAAGCGCTAACATAGTTCCTAGCAACCTTAAATTATAAGGTAACGTTGCCACCTTTTAAAGCAAAAACGTTGCACTGTTCGTAATAGCAAGCGTTACCTTATAACCAAATCGGATGCATTTTGAATCTAATTGAGAAAATAGTATGATCCAGTGATGGTTTTGTTCACAATAGGCCACAAAGCGGAGATGATCAGATGGCAATGATGCAAGAATTTAAAGAATTTGCAATGAAAGGCAACGTGGTCGATCTGGCGGTCGGTGTCATCATCGGCGGCGCCTTCGGCAAGATCGTTGATTCCTTGGTGCAGGACATCATCATGCCGCCTATCGGCAAGCTGTTCGGCGGCCTTGACTTCGCCAACTACTATCTGCCGCTGAATGGCCAGGACCCGCATCTGAGCCTGGCCGAGGCCAAGAAGCTGGGCGCGGTCTTCGCGTACGGCAACTTTGCCACCATCCTGCTAAACTTCCTCATACTGGCATTCGTGATCTTCCAGATGGTGCGCGTCATGAACAAGGCGCGCAACCTGACCCAGCGCGAAGAAGCGGCGGCCGCGCCGGAAGCGCCGGCCACCCCGGAAGACATCGTATTGCTGCGCGAGATACGCGATTCCCTGAAAAAGTAAGCCTGCCCGCTTCCGGCGGGCGGTCATTCAACCAACGCCCGAAGTTATGCGACGACTCTGGTTATTGTTTGCGCAAACGGTGACCATCGTTCTGGCACTGTATTTTGTCTATGTGGCCGTGGGCCCTGAGCGGCGCCTGCCCGTGCATGCCCAGCAGATGGGCAATGCCGAGCGTCCCGCCGTGATGCTGGAGGCGGCGCCGGGACGGACGCCTGCGCCCGCGTCCGGCTCCTACCGGGCGGCGGCGGCGCGGGCCATGCCGGCCGTGGTCAACATCCTCACCAGCAAGATCGCCCGCCGCAACAAGCATCCCCTGCTGCGCGACCCCTTCTTCAAGAAATTCTTCGGCGACCGCGACCATGACGGCGAGGCGGACGAGGAGGAGTCCAGCCTGGGCTCGGGCGTGATCGTCAGCGCCGAGGGCTATATCCTGACCAATAACCACGTGGTGGAGGCGGCCGACGAAATCGAGGTGGTGCTGGCCGACGGGCGCAAGGGACCGGCCAAGGTGGTGGGCACGGATCCGGAGACGGACCTGGCCGTCATCAAGATAGGCCTCGACAAGCTGCCCGTGATCGTGCTGGGCCAGTCCGAGCAGGCCCAGGTGGGCGACGTGGTGCTGGCCATCGGCAATCCCTTCGGCGTGGGGCAGACGGTGACCATGGGCATCATCTCCGCTCTGGGGCGCAACAACCTGCACATCAACCACTTCGAGAACTTCATCCAGACCGACGCCGCCATCAACTTCGGCAACTCGGGCGGGGCGCTGGTCGACGCCAGCGGCAATCTGCTGGGCATCAATTCCGCCATCTATTCGCAGACGGGCGGCTCGGTGGGCATCGGCTTCGCCATTCCCGTGTCGACGGCGAAGACGGTAATGGAAGCCATCATCAAATCAGGCCATGTGGTGCGGGGCTGGATCGGTGTCGAGACGCAGGAAATCACGCCCGAGCTGGCCAGCAGCTTCGGCCTCAGCCGGCAGAGCGGGGCCATCATCGCCGGCGTCGTGCGCAATGGTCCGGCCGACAAGGGTGGCATGAAACCGGGCGACATCCTGTTGTCCGTGGATGGCAAGCCTGTGGCCGATACCAACGACATGCTCAACCTCATCGCCCAGCTGAAACCGGGCGGCAGCGCTAAAATGACGGTCCTGCGCAAGAGCCGGGAGACGACGCTGGACATCGTCGTCGGCAAGCGGCCGGCCAGCGCGAACAAATAATCCACCACAGGACAAGCATGCATCTGCGTGATCTGAAGCAATACCTGACCGAACTCGAGGCCAACAACAACCGTCCCTGGTTCATCATGAACAAGCCGCGCTACGACATCCTGCGCGAAGAGTTTCTCCAGGTTGTCACCGACCTGATCGTTGAACTGGGCAAGATCGACCCCGCCGTCAAGTTCTGCAATCCGAAGAAGGCCATGTTTCGCATCAACCGCGACGTGCGTTTCGCCCACGACAAGCGGCCGTACAAGACGCGCTTCTCCGCGGCGATCGCGCCCAACGACATGCGCCGTCCCAGCAAGGCGGGCGGCCCGACCTACTACATGCACATCGAAGGCAACGGTCGTCTGCTGTTCGGCGCGGGCGAATACATGCCGCCGGCGCCGCGGCTGAAGGCGCTGCGCAAGCATTTCGTGGAAGACGCGGCCGGTTTCAGCAAGGCCATCAAGAACAAGAAGCTGCGCGCCACCTATGGCGATATCCAGGACGAGGGCAAGCTGATGCGTCCGCCCAAGGGCTTCGATCCCGAGCACGAGCACATCGAATACATCAAGCTGAAGAGTTTCTTCGTATGGACGGAGATCGACCTGCAGCTGAACAAGCCCGAGTTGCTGGTGCCGCTGATCGTCTCCGGCTGGAAAGACGCCCTGCCCCTGGTGAACTGGATGCGCGCCGCAAAAGTGGAAGACGAGGAATAAAAACTATTCGGGGTCAGGTCTGCCATTCAGACAAATAATGCCCGTTTTGAGAATGCTCAAACTGAAGTGAGGAGCTGGTGCGTTTGATCCAGCTCAACACTTTTAAAATTTGTCTTATTGGCAGACCTGACCCCGGGTTTTAGCTGCGTTGCGTTTGTTCGTCGCGCGGATCGCGGGCCAGCAGGCGGGCCAGCATGGCTTGCGGCTGGTCGCCGTCGAACAGCACGCCGGCCACAGCGTTGGTGATCGGCATGTCGACGCCCAGCCGGGCCGCCAGCTCGCGCACGGCCTTGGAACAGGGCACGCCTTCGGCCACATGGCCCAGCTCCTGCACGATGGTGGACAGCGCCTTGCCCTGGGCCAGTCCCAGGCCCACGCGGCGGTTGCGCGACAGGTCGCCCGTGCAGGTCAGGATAAGGTCGCCCATGCCCGTCAGGCCCATAAAGGTTTCCACCTGTCCGCCCAGGCGGGTGCCCAGGCGGGTGATTTCTGCCAGTCCACGCGTGATCAGCGCGGCGCGGGCGTTCAGCCCCAGGCCCATGCCGTCGGCCGCGCCGGTGGCGATGGCCAGCACGTTCTTCACGGCGCCGCCCACTTCCACGCCCACCATATCGGCGCTGGAATACACGCGCAGATTGCCGCCGTGGACGATGCCCACCACGCATTCGCGCAGGGTCGCCGAGGTAGAGGCGATGGTCAGCGCCGCTGGCAGGCCGCGCGCCACTTCCTGCGCGAAGGACGGGCCGGACAGCGCGCCGCCCGCCACGCTTTCGCCCAGCACTTCGCTGACGATCTGGTGCGGCAGCAAGCCCGTCTCGTATTCAAAGCCCTTGCACAGCCAGACCAGATTGGGAATGTTGCGCGTCTTCAGCTGTTCCAGCAGCGGACGCAGCCCGGCTACGGGACAGGCGGCGATCAGCAGGCTGCCCGCTTCGCTCACATGGGCGATGGCGGCGTCGAAATCGGTGGCCACCCGCAATCCCTCGGGGAAGGGCTGGCCCGGCAGATAGTGGGCGTTTTCGCGCGCCTGCGCCATCTCCTGCTGGACGGCGGCGTTGCGGCCCCACAGCAGCACGTCGTGACGCTGGGCCAGCGCCATGGCCACGGCCGTGCCCCAGGCGCCCGCGCCCAGCACGCTCACCTTGCGCGCGGTGCTTGATTTATTCGTTGTCATTTCAGATGCCCCAGATATCGGCGCTCTTGACGTAGCCGCTCATGCCGTCGCGGTGACGCACCTTGACCCAGCCGCCGGCGGCCGTTTCCAGCACTTCCAGCAGGATACCCTTTTCGGCGATAAACACGGTGCTGCCGGCCTCGTCGGGCGTGGCGCGCACTTTCAGGTTGGGGCTGCGCACGATGACATTGCGCTGCTTGCTGCTCAGGTTTTTCGCCTCGGTCCAGGACAGGTCGCCCGTAACGTCGCGCACCTTGACCCAGTCGCCATATGTCAGCACCACTTCCAGCGGGGTGCCGCGCGGCACGATGAACAGCTTCTCACCCTTGGTCGATGGCGCGTCGTACAGGATGACCGGCGCCGCGCCCACCGTTTTGAAGTCGAACGCCTGGGCGCCGGGCATGCCCAGCGCGGCCGTTGCCAGCATCATGCCAAGACGTACGATCCAACGGGAAAAACTCATTGCTTGCCTTGATAAATGAATGCCCAAAGACCGGGACCGGGCTTTGGGCAGGATCAGCGCGGCGGACCGGCCGCCGCGCGGGATGCGCTATGCAGCGCGGTATTGCTTAGTGTGCAGCAGCGGCGCCGTCGGCGTTCTTGGCCGCTTCGGCCATCGCTTGCAGACGCTGCTGGTAGAACACTTCGAAGTTGATCTCTGCCAGGTGTACTGGTGGGAAGCCGGCGCGGGTGATCACGTCAGCGATGTTGGCGCGCAGGTAAGGGTACACGATGTTCGGGCAGCCGATGCCCAGCAGCGGATCCAGCTGTTCGGCTGGAATATTGCGCGCTTCGAAGATGCCGGCTTGCTTGCCTTCCACCAGGAACGCGACCTTGTCCTTGACCTTGGCGGTCACGGTGATGGTCACGGTCGATTCGAAGATGCCGTCAGCCAGAGGCGCGGCGCCCACGTCCAGGGCCACTTCGATGGTCGGTGCTTCTTGTTCCAGGAAAATGCCTGGGGAGTTTGGTTGCTCCAGCGACATGTCTTTCAGGTAGACGCGTTGGATTTGGAATACTGGTTGCAGATTTTCTTCAGACATGGAAGGCTTTCGTAAGTGAGAAATGGACAGCAGACCTGGCTGCCGCCCAATAAATTGTTTGTTTACAAGGCCTTGCTAAGGCTCAAATCAAACGCGAGGGCAATTGTATCAAAACCAATTTAGATTCAAACTATTTCTGCCCCGGCGTTGTATTTGAGGCCAGTTAGCCATTTAACAAGGGGTCCAGGCGGCCTGCCACGTCCAGCGCGTACAGGTCGTCGAAACCGCCAACATGGGTTTCGCCGATGTAGATTTGCGGCACGGTGCGGCGGCCCGTCTTCTTCATCATCAGCACGCGCTGCTCGGGGTCGAGGTCGATGCGGATTTTCTCGATGTTTTTCACGCCTTTGGCTTCCAGCAGGCGCTCGGCGCGTACGCAGTAGGGGCAGACGGCGGTGCTGTACAGAATTACATGGGCAGTCATAGGGCTTCCTTCCATCTTTACTTGCTCAGCGGCAGACCAGCCGTTTTCCATGCGGCAACGCCGCCTTCCAGGCTGACCACGTCGGTGAAGCCTGCTTTCAGCAATTTTGCCGCAGCGGACGAGGCGCGGGCGCCACTCTGGCACACCACCACCACGCTCTTGGCTTTGAACTTCTCCAGTTCGCCGATGCGATTGTCCAGCTCGCCCAGGGCGATATGCTTGGCGTCGGGCAGGTGGCCGGCGGCAAATTCGGCCGTCTCGCGCACGTCCAGCACCAGGGCTTTGCCGCGGTTGATCAGCAGCGTAACTTCCTGCGCCGTGGCGCGCTTGCCGCGCTGGGTAAGCACGGGCCAGAGCAAAGCACCGCCCGAGACGAGGACGATGGCAATGATGAAAATATTGTCAATGAAGAATTTCACGGGACCCCAATGGTTTAAGTCGATTGGCGCATTATAAAATAGAAGCTGTTCGTGCATTGTTCCACGCACTTTTGCTTTCAATTCACATTCTTTTGAAAATAGTCCTATGTACAAAATCGTATTCATGCGCCACGGCGAATCTACCTGGAATCTTGCGAATCGCTTTACCGGCTGGGTCGACGTCGATCTGACGGAAAAGGGTGTGAACGAAGCCAGGGCGGCGGGCGAGGTACTGAAGGAAGCCGGCTATACCTTCGACCTGGCCTATACCTCGGTGCTGAAGCGCGCCATCCGTACCCTGTGGCTGTCGCTGGACGCGATGGATATGATGTATCTGCCAATCAAGCACGACTGGCGCCTGAACGAGCGCCATTACGGCGCCCTGCAGGGTCTGGACAAGGGTGAAACGGCGGCCAAGTATGGCGACGCGCAAGTGCTGGTCTGGCGCCGCAGCTACGATACCCCGCCGCCGGCGCTGGCCGAGGACGACGACCGCACCTCCTTCAACGATCCGCGCTACGCCGGCCTGCCCAAGGCGTCGATCCCGCTGACCGAGTGCCTGAAGGACACCGTGGCCCGCGTGATGCCCGTGTGGGACGAGGAAATCGCGCCCGCCATTCGCGCTGGCAAGAAGATCCTGATCTCGGCCCACGGCAACAGTCTGCGCGCCCTGATCAAGATGCTCGACGGCATCAGCGATGACGATATCGTGGGCCTGAACATCCCCAACGGCCAGCCCCTGGTGTACGAACTGGACGCCGACCTGAAGCCGATCCGCCACTACTACCTGGGCGACGCCGACGCCATCGCCGCAGCCCAGGCTGCCGTGGCCAACCAAGGTAAGGCCAAGTAAGTTTTGCTGTCTTCTTTCCACCGCAAGACCGGGGCGGCGCTGGCTTTACTGTTGGCGCTGTCGCCCGCATGGGGCAAGGCCGTCACCGAGCGCAGCAAGCAAAAGGCGGCGGCCGAGGCCGCGCGCGCGGACCTGCAGCAAAAGCTCGACAGCCTCAAGCGCGACATCAGCAAGACGGAAAGCGCCAAGGACGACGCGGCCGATACGCTGGCCGAGTCGGAGGAAGCCATTTCCAGCGCCAACCGCACCCTGCGCGACCTGGCGCAAGAGCAGGGCGACACCAACGACAAGCTGAAGCAGCTTTCCGTGGAGCATGACCGGCTGGCGGCGGTGGTGGTGGAGCAGAAGAAGCAGCTGGCCAAGCTGCTGCGCGAGCAGTACGTGGCCGGCAATGAAGACCGCATCAAGCTCTTGCTGTCGGGCGACAATCCCAACCGCATCAACCGCGACCTGCAGATGCTGGCCTATGTGTCGCAGGCCCAGGCGCGGCTGCTGGAGAGCTTGCGCGGCAACCTGAAGGCGGTGGAAACCAACCAGGCCGAGGCGCAGAATGCCAAGGAGGAGCTGGAAGAAATCGCCGGGGAAGAATTGCAGCAGAAGAATGTGCTGGAGCAGGAAAAGACGCGCCGGGCGGCCTTGCTGGCCAGCCTGTCCAAGCGCCTGGCGGCCCAGCGCAAGGAGGCGGGCAATGTCGAGCGCGACGAGCAGCGTATGGCGGGCCTGGTCGACAAGCTGAACAAGCTGATCGCGGAGCAGGCCATCGCCGCCGCAGCGGAAAAGCGCCGCCAGGAGCAGCTGGCCGCCGCCCGCGCCGAAGCGAAAGCCAAGGCCGAGGCGGCCGCACGAGTCCAGGCCCAGGCGCAGGCCCGCGCCGCCGCAGCGGCCGAAGCGGAACGCCAGCGTCTGGCCAAGGCGGGCAAGCCTGTGCCGCCAGCCTTGCCCGCGTCCAAGCCCATCACGCCCGCGCCCGCTCCGGCTGTGGACGATACCAAGCTGGCCTCGCTCAAGCCGGACCTGAAGCCCGATTTGAAGCCTGATTTGAAGCCGGACCTGCGCGACGAAGGCGCCGCCAGGCCGGCCGACGTGGCCCTGGCCCCGGCCGCCCCGGACGGCGCCTTCGCCAATCTGAAAGGCCAGCTGCGCGCGCCCGTGGCGGGCAAGCTGGAGGCCAAATTCGGCGCCAAGCGTGGCGACGGTCCCAGCTGGAAAGGTGTTTTCATCCGTACCGGCGAGGGCGCCGACGTGCACGCCATCGCGGCCGGCCGCGTCGTCTTTGCCGAATGGCTGCGCGGCTTCGGCAACCTGATCATCGTCGACCACGGCGGCCAGTACATGAGCATTTACGGCAATAACCAGTCGCTGCTGAAGCGGGCGGGCGATATCGTCAAGGCGGGCGACACCATCGCCAGCGCCGGAAACAGCGGCGGCAACGAGGAATCGGGGCTATACTTCGAGCTCCGGCACCAGGGCCGGGCGTTCGATCCCGCGGGCTGGGTCAAGTTTTAAGGTATGCGCAACAGACATGGGCAATAAAGTGAAAAGTCTCGGCCTGATCGGCCTCGGCATGGTGGCAGGCGTCGCCGCGACCATGCAATTCTCCGCCGTCGCCCAGCGCATCGGCTCCCCGCTGCCGCTCGAGGAATTGCGCGCGCTGTCCGACGTCTTCGGTCTGATCAAGACCGACTACGTGGAGCAGGTGGACGACAAGAAGCTGCTGACGGAAGCCATTTCCGGCATGGTGGCCTCGCTCGATCCCCATTCCGTCTACCTCGACCAGAAAGCCTTCCGCGAAATGCGCGAGACGGTGGCCGGCCGCTTCGTCGGCATCGGCATCGAGGTGGGCATGGAAGACGGCTATATCAAGGTCGTCTCGCCCATCGAGGATTCGCCCGCCTTCAAGGCCGGCATCAAGGCCGGCGACTACATCACCCGCATCGACGACGTGGGCATCAAGGGCCTGTCGCTGGACGAGGCGGTGAAGAAGATGCGTGGCGAGCCGCACTCCAAGGTGCGCGTCACCATCATGCGCAAGGACCAGGACAAGCCCATCGCCATGACCATCGTGCGCGAAGAAATCCGCGTGCAAAGCGTGAAGGGCAAGATAATCGAACCGGGCTACGCCTGGCTGCGCATCTCGCAGTTCCAGGAGCCGACGGTGGAAGACATGGCCAAAAAGCTGACCGCCCTGGCCGCGCAGGAACCGCATATGAAAGGCCTGGTGCTCGACCTGCGCAACGATCCGGGCGGCGTGGTGCCGGGCGCCATCGGCGTGTCGGCCGCCTTCCTGCCCAAGGACGCGGTGATCGTCTCCACCAATGGCCAGCTGCTGGACTCCAAGCAGACCTTCTACGGCCGCCGCGAGTTCTACGCCCCGCGCGGCAACAACGACCCGCTGGCCAAGCTGCCCGCCGTGTACAAGGACGTGCCGATGGTGGTGCTGGTGAACGCCGGTTCCGCCTCCGCTTCCGAGATCGTGGCCGGCGCGCTGCAGGACTACAAGCGCGCCATCATCATGGGTTCGCAGACCTTCGGCAAAGGCTCGGTGCAGACGCTGCGCCAGCTGACCGCCGACACGGCCGTCAAACTGACCACGGCGCGCTACTACACGCCGCATAACCGCTCCATCCAGGCGCGCGGCATCGTGCCCGATCTGGCGGTCGATGAAACGGCGGAAGGCGATGGCTTGAACGGCCTGCGCGTGCGCGAGGCGGACCTGCAAAAACACCTGGGCAACGACAAGGACGGCGGCGCGGAGGTTGAGCAGACCGCCCAGCGCGACGGCCTGGAAGAGGAGCAGCGCGCGCTGGCACTGGCCAAGAAGCAGAAGCCGGTGGAATTCGGCTCCAAGGACGACTTCCAGCTGTCGCAGGCGCTGAACCACTTCAAGGGCCTGCCGGTGAAGCTGGCGAAGGCTGAAGCGTCGGCGCCCGCCGCCGGCAGCGAAGTGGGCGAAACCAAGTCCGACCTCAAATCAGACCTCAAATCCGACCTGAAACCGTCGGCCGACAAAAAGCCCGTCAAAAAATAAGGCCATGCCCCACCGTCCGATCCGATGAACGACTCGCAACTGCTGCGCTACTCGCGCCACATCCTCCTCGACGACATCGGCATCGAAGGCCAGGAGCGGCTGCTGGCGGCGCGGGCGCTGGTGATCGGCGCGGGCGGACTCGGTTCGCCGGCCGCCATGTTCCTCGCCTCGGCCGGCGTCGGTCACCTGAACATCGTCGACAACGACACGGTGGACCTGACCAATCTGCAGCGTCAGATTGCCCACACCACAGAGCGCGTGGGCCAGCCCAAGGCCGCCTCCGTGCGCCAGACGCTGGAACAGATCAATCCCGAAATAACAATCACGGCCCTGCAGGAGCGGGTGGACGACGCGCGGCTGTTGCAGCTGGTGGGCGAGGCGGACGTGGTGCTCGACTGCACCGACAACTTCGCCACCCGCCACGCCGTCAACCGCGCCTGCGTGGCGCTGAACAAGCCGCTGGTGTCGGGCGCTGTGATCCGCTTCGACGGCCAGATCAGCGTCTTCGATCCACGCGGCGGAGAGCAGCCCTGCTATTCCTGCCTCTTCCCGCAGGACCAGAAGTTTGAAGACGCGGCCTGTTCCACCATGGGTGTGTTTGCACCCCTGGTCGGCGTGATCGGCGCCATGCAGGCGGCGGAAGCGCTCAAGCTGCTGATGGGTGTGGGCGAATCGCTGGCGGGACGCCTGATGATGCTGGACGGCCTGCGCATGGAGTGGACTACGATCCGCGTCGGCCGCAACGACGACTGCCCCGTATGCGGGAAAAAATAACCAGACCAATGGAGACGACCTTGCTGATGAAACGACTGCCCCTCGCTGTAACGTTTGCCGTGAGCGCCCTGTGCGCATCGGCCCAAGCAGCCACCACCAAGTACCTGATCATTTCCGAAAACGGCAAGCAAATCGGAGAGCAGGTGGTCGATCGCGGCGACGACGGCCTGACCAAGGTGCGCTTCATCTACAAGGACAACGGCCGCGGCCCTGAATTGACGGAGCAGTTCCGCATCGGCGCCGACGGCACCATGACCGAATACGAAGTGAAGGGCAATTCGACCTACGGCGCCGTGGTGGACGAGCACTTCGAGCGCAAGGGCGGGCAGGCGGCGTGGCATTCGACTTCGGAAAAGGGCAGTACGGCCGTCAGCGGTCCGGCAGCCTATCTGCCGCTGAATAATTCGTTTGAAGTGGTGTCGGCCATGATCACCGCCCTGGCCGCGCGCCCGGACGGCAAACTGCCGCTGCTGCCCAGCGGGACCCTGTCGCAGCGCTTGCTGGACACGGTGGAAATCAGCGGCAACGGCCAGACCCAGACCGTGCAGTTATTGGCGCAAACGGGCATCGGCCTCTCGCCTGCCTTCTACTGGGCGACGACGGGAACGGGTGGGGACAAAGCTCCGCGTCTGTTTGGCGTCATCATCCCCGGCTTTGCCAATATGCTGCCGGAAGGCTTCCAGTCCAGCGCCGCCGTGCTGGGCGAGCACCAGAAGGCCGCCTCCGCCAAGATGCTGGAAGAAGCGGCGGCCCAGCTGCAGCATCCCCTCAAAGGCCTGACCGTGGTGCGCAATGCGCGCGTGTTCGACAGCGAAAAAGCCAAGGTGGGCGCGCCGTCCGACATCTACGTGCTGCGCGGCCGCATCAGCGCCGTGCTGCCCGCCGGTTCGCCCGTGCGCGGCGCCGAGCAGGAGATCGACGCCGCCGGCCGCATCGTGCTGCCTGGCCTGTTCGACCTGCATGGCCACGTCGACCGCTGGAGCGGCGCGCTGAATATGTCGGCCGGCGTCACCAGCGTGCGCGACATGGGCAACGATAACTCGCAGATGCAGCAGATGCTGGACGAAACGGCGGCCGGCAAGCTGCTGGCGCCGCAGGTGGTGCCGGCCGGCTTCCTCGAAGGCGAAAGCCCGTTCAGCGCCAACCTCGGCTTCGTCATCAAGGACCTGGACCAGGCAAAGCGCGCCGTCGACTGGTATGCGGAACACGGCTATCCGCAGCTGAAGATCTATAACTCCTTCCCCAAGGCCATCCTGAAGGACACCGTGGCCTATGCCCACAGCCGCGGCATGCGCGTCTCCGGCCACATCCCGGCCGGCCTGCGCGCGCAGGATGCGCTGGATGCGGGCTATGACGAGATCCAGCACATCAACCAGGTGATGCTGAACTTCCTCGTCAAGCCGGACACGGAAACGCGCAACCTGAACCGCTTCATCCTGCCCGCCGAAAAAGTGGCGGACCTGGACTTCAACTCCAAGCCGGTCAAGGACTTCGTCGCCTTGCTGGCGAAGAAGCAGACTTCCATCGACGCGACCATGGCCACCTTCGCCTTCCTCAAGCAGAAGGACGGCGACATGAACGAGCCTTACGCCGCCTTCGCGCCGAACATGCCGCCCGATGTGAAGCGCAGCCTGTCCGTCGGGACCATGAAGATCGACGACGACGCCACCCTCAAGCGCTATGAGAAGTCCTACGCCAAGATGGTGCAGTTCGTCGGCATCATGTACCGCGCCGGCGTGCCTCTCGTGGCCGGCACCGATGATATCGCCGGCTTCACCCTGCATTCCGAGCTGGCGATGCTGGTCAAGGCCGGCCTGACGCCGGCGCAGGCGATCCAGGTCGCCACCCGCAACGGCGCGCGCTATACCCGCACCAGCCATGAGCGGGGCAGCATCGAAACGGGCAAGCTGGCCGACCTGGTGCTGGTGGACGGCGATCCGACCAAAAACATCGAGGATATCCGCAAGGTGTCGGCCGTGATCACGCGCGGCTACCTGATCTACCCGCAAGAGATCGACGCCGCGCTGGGCATCGCGCCTTTCACTTCCGACGCGCCGCAGCTGCACGCGCTGGCGCCGGTCTCCAGCAACCACGCCGCCATCGGCAACGAGGGCGCGCTGGAGCGCATCCAGGGCAGCGCCCGCAAACGCGAATGATTAGGCCCGGCCGCTGAAACCATCTTATACTCTGCACTCACTTTTATTTGCCTTGTCATTTTATGAAAAAACTAGCAATTTCCCGCCGCCGCTTCGCACGCGGCTTTACGCTGATCGAAATCATGGTGGTGGTGGTGATCATGGGCGTGCTGGCGGCGCTGGTCGTGCCCAAGCTGCTGAGCCGCACGGGCGAATCGAAAGTGGCGGCGGCCAAGGTCGACATCTCGACCATCATGCAGGCGCTGAAGCTGTACAAGCTGGATAACCAGCGCTATCCGACCACGGAGCAGGGCCTGCAAGCGCTGCTGACCAAGCCGACCACCGGCCCCGCCGCCAACGGCTGGAAGGCTGGCGGCTACCTGGAGAAGATGCCCAAGGACCCATGGGGCAATCCTTACCAGTACCTGTCGCCCGGCATCCACGGCGAAGTGGACGTGCTGTCGCTGGGCGCGGACGGCGCGCCGGGCGGCACGGGCGACGACGCCGATATCGGCTCCTGGGAAATCTGATTCTCCTTGCTTGTCATGGGCGCCCGCCGCGAGCGTGGCTTCACGCTGATCGAACTGCTGGTCGTGATGGTCATCCTTGGCGTCACGCTGGGGATGGTGTCGCTCAACGCGCTGCCCGGCCCGCAGCAGGCCATGCAGCAGGACGCCCAGCGCGTGGCCCTGCTGCTGCAGGTGGCGCGCGACGAGGCCATCGTGCGCAACAGGCAGATCGCCTTTGAAGCGACGGCGGACGGCTACCGCTTCCTGGTCCGCAACGAGCGCCAGTGGGACGTGGTGCAGGACGACGACCTGCTGCGCGAGCGGACATTCAAGCGCCGTCCCGTCAACCTGCTGCTGGAACCGGCGCCCAGCGTGTCAGGTCCCGTGCTGCGCATCGTCTTCGGCCGTGAACCGGTCGACAAACCCTTCGTGCTGAGCATGGCCAGCGACGCCGGCCGCGTCGCCATCCGTGCCGACGGCATCGGCCACTTCACGGTGGACTGAATGCGCAAACAACAAGGCTTTACCCTGCTGGAAGTGCTGGTGGCGCTGATCATCGTGGTGACGGCGCTTGGCGCCTCGCTGCGCGCGGTCGGCAGCCTGACCCAGAACAGCGAAGGCCTGCGCAGCGCCATGATGGCCACCTGGTCGGCCGAGAACCGGCTGGTGCAGATCCGCCTGTCCAAGGCTTTTCCCTCCGTCGGCAAGGAGAGCTTCGACTGCCCGCAGGGCGATTTGAAGCTGGTATGCGAACAGGAAGTCATCGCCAGCCCCAATCCCAGCCTGCGCCGGGTGGAAGTCAGCGTGTATGACCAGGAGCATCCCGAGCGCCGCATCATCAAGCTGGTACAACTGGTGCTGAACCAATGAAGGCGCGCGGCTTTACCCTGGTCGAGCTGCTGGTGGCGATCGCCGTGCTGGCCATCGTCGCCGTGCTGGGCTGGCGCGGGCTGGATGGCATCATTCGTTCGCGCGAATCGCTCAGCAGCCAGATGGAGCAGACGCGGGGCATGCAGCTGGCTTTTGCCCAGATGGAGAGCGATTTTGTGCATCTGGCGCCGCAGGCGGACCTGAACAACCGCCCCAATCTGCTGGCCGATACGGACCGTCTGACCATCGTGCGCGAGGTCTTCGCGGAAAACGACGCTACACGCCTGCAGGTGGTGTCCTACCGCGTGCGCGACGGCGTGCTGACGCGGCGCGAGTCGGCCAGCACGCGCGACCTGGTGCAGCTGGACGCGCTGTGGCAGGCGGCCCTGAACGATACCGATCCCGCGCCAAGCGTCACCCTGCAGGCGGGTGTGAGCGGCATGGCGCTGCGGCTGTGGAAAAACGACGGTTGGCGCTCCACCACCAGCGGCGCGGCCCAGCAGCAAACCCCCGTCACGGTCACGCCGCCGCTGGCGCTCCCGGTGAACAATCCCAATGTGCCGACCGGGCTGGAAGTGGCCTTGCAGCTGCAGGGACAGGAGACGGCCATGATCAAAATCTTCCTGCTGGGCGCCATATGAAGAAGCGCTCATCCTTGCGGCGGCGCCAGCGCGGCGTGGCGATCATCACGGCGCTGCTGCTGACCACTCTGGCCGTGACCATTGTCGCCAGCCTGTTCTGGCAGCAGCAGGTGCAGGTACGCTCGATGGAAAATCAGCGCCTGCAACTGCAAACACGCTGGATCCTGCGCGGGGCGCTGGACTACGCCCGTCTGATCCTGCGCCAGGATGGCCGCGATCGTGGCGCCCGCACCGCGCTGGATGGCGTATGGGCCACACCGCTGGCGGAAACACGGCTGGACGATTTCATCGAACGGGAGCGGGTAGAGAACGAAAGTTACAATGCCACGCTGTCCGGCCGGATCACGGACGCCGAGTCGCGCTACAATCTGGCGAATTTGGCGAGTCAGCGCCAGGTCAGCCCGAACAATGTGCACCTGTTCCAGCGGCTGCTGGAGAATCTGCACCTTGACCCGGCGCTGGCGCAGCGCGCGGCGGAGGAGGTGGCGCGTTCGCAGCTGGTGACGGCGACGGCGGCGCAGGGTAGCACAGGCACTGGTACTGACTCGGGAACCGGCGCAGGAGTGGGCGCAGGCGCAGGAAGCGGCACCGGCACAGGAAGCGGCCCCGGTACGGGCACTGGCACGGGCAGCCCGCCGCTGCAGGGCGCGCAGGTGAGCAGCGACGGCCGCGGCGAGCCGATGGAGCTGGTGCGGGTGGAAGACTTGCTGGCGCTGAGCGGCTTTACGCCGGAGGCGATCGAGAAGCTGCGCGACTTTGTGATCGTGCTGCCGCCCGATGCGCAGCTGAATCTGAATACCGCGCCGGCGGAGGTGCTATCGGCCCTGGTGGACGGGTTGTCGCAGTCGGAAGCGCAATCGCTGGTGAACGACCGGCTGCGCCGGCCCTACTCGGGCAACAGCGACTTTACCCGGCTAATCGGCAATCGCCAGCTGCCGGACGACAGCCAGGATCCGGTGAGGGTCGCAGTGAACAGCAACTACTTCCTGGTATTGAGCCGGGTGAAGCTGGACCGCGCCACGCTGGATACGCAGGCGCTGATCCAGCGTTATCCGCAAAATAATTACAGCACCAAGGTGCTCTGGATACGAGACAATTAGCAAAGCAGCGATGAACGAAAGCGAGATCCTTTGACTACCTTATTTATCCGCTACCCGGCCAAGGCCAGCGTCGACAGCGGCGCGGCCCAGTCCTGCCCGTTCGCGCTGGCGGCCGACGGCGGCAACCTGCTGCAGCAGGGCGCGGCTGCGCTGGGCAATCTGGCCGATATGGTGGCTTCCGCGCGCCGCGTGGTGCTGATCCTGGCCGCCGCCGACGTCACGCTGCTGCGCGTGGCCACGCCGCCCCTGTCCGCCGCCCGCCTGAAGGCGGCGCTGCCGGCGCTGGTGGAAGAGCATCTGCTGGGGGACCCTGCCGAATGCGTGCTGGCCGCCGGTACCGCCGGCGAGGACGGCCAGCGCACCGTGGCCGTGGTGCAGCGCGCCTGGCTGGAAGTGCTGGTCAAGGCGCTGGTGGCGCAGGGCGCGCAAAGCGTGTCCGCCGTGCCGGCCCAGCTTTGCCTGCCGTTCCAACCCGGTTCCGTCTCCGCCGCGCTGGACACGGGCGACGCGGGCCTGGAGCTGATCCTGCGCCGCTCGCAGCACGAAGGCATGGGCCTGACCCTGGCGCCCGAGCCGGAAGCGGCCCTGTACACGCTGCGCGCGCTGGCGGGCGAAGATCCCGTCAGCCTGTATCTGAACGCTGCGCACACGGCGCAATACGGCCCGTTGCTGGCGCGTCTGGCGGAAGCAGGGCAGTTGAGCGGCATCTCGCTGGCGCAGGACCACTGGGCGCACTGGATCGCCGCCTCCCGCTCCGCAGGCCTGGACCTGGCGGCGGGACTGGGCGCGACGGGCGCCTCGGCCCGCCAGTGGCAGCGCTGGCGCTGGCCGCTGCGCTTTGCCGTGCTGGCCGTGCTGGTCAACGTGGCGGCGGTGAATATCGAGTGGCTGCGCCTGAAGCGCGAAGCGGACGGTGTGCGCCAGTCCATGCAGCAGACCTTCAAGTCCGTGTATCCGAACGAGGTGGCCCTGTATCCGGCCGAGCAGATGCGCCGCAACGTGGCGCAGGCCAAGGCGGAAAGCGGCCAGGTGGCGCCTGATGAATTCACGGCCCTGAGCGCGGCTTTTGCCGAATCCCTGCCGCAAAAGGATGTGGTGGCGTCGCTGGAGTACCGCGACCGCGCCCTGCAGGTCAAGGTCAAGCCAAATACGGTGGATGCGGCCGCGCTGTCGCAGATCAAGGCGGCGCTGGCCGCGCGCAAGCTGGACCTGACGGAAGCGACGCCCGGCGCGTGGCAGATCCGCCTGGCCGGCAGCGGAGGAAAATCATGAGTAATAATGTCCGACAAACCCTGGACGCCTACCGTGGCCGTGCGGCCGCCTTCTGGCAGGCGCGCACGGAGCAGGAGCGCAAATTCCTCGCCGTGGGCGGCGCTGTCGTCGGCGCGGCGCTGTTCTATGCGGTGCTGATCTCGCCGGCCATGGACGGCCGCGGCAAGCTGCAAAAAGAGCTGCCGCAGCTGCGCCAGCAGGCCGCCGAGCTGCAGGCGCTGGCGCTGGAAGCCACCGCCCTGAAAGGACAGGCCTCGGCCCTGCCGCCGCCCATGTCGCGCGACAGCCTGAACGCCAGCCTGTCGGCGCGCGGGCTGACGGCGCAATCGGTCGCCATCACGGGCGAATACGCCAAGCTGCAGCTGAACGGCGCTTCTTTCGCCGCGCTGGTGGGCTGGCTCGACGCCCAGCGCCGCGAAGGCCGCATCACCGTGCAGGAAGCCAGCATGACCGCCCAATCGGCGTCGGGCCTGGTCGATGCGACGCTGACCTTGCACCAGGGCGGGGCGAAATGAGAAAGGTCTGTCCATGAAACGCGCCGTGCTATGGTTGCTGATCATCGTTTTCAGCGCGGCGGTCACGCTGCTGGTGTTTTTCCCCGCCACCTGGATGGGCGCCATCGTGGAAAAGCGGACCGGCGGCCGTTTGACCTTGGGCGACGCGCAGGGTACGCTGTGGCGCGGTTCCGCCTTTGTCGGCGGCGCTGCCGGCGGCACGGGCCCGGTGACGCCGCTGCTGCCGGGACGTTTCAGCTGGCGCCTGTCGCCGCTGGCGCTGCTGGGCATGGTCGATCTGCAGTTGGATAATCCGGAAGCGCTGACGCTGCCCGTCGAATTCAAGGGCAGCTGGAAGCAGTGGCAGCTCAGTCCTTCGGCCCTGCTGCTGCCGGCGGACGGACTGGCCGCCCTGGGCGCGCCGCTCAACACGCTGGCGCCCAGCGGCGCCATGCGCCTGTCGTGGACCGACCTGCAGCTGGCGGCGGAGGGCAACACGGTGGCCGTGAACGGCCGCACCACGCTGGAGCTGGCGGATATGTCGTCGCGCATGTCGCCCATTCGTCCGCTGGGCAGCTACACGGTGGCGCTGGACTGGCATGGCCAGGGCGCGCAGCTGAAATTAAGTTCGGTGAAAGGGCCGCTGCTGCTAAGCGGCACCGGCAGCCTCGATCAAGGCCGTTTCCAGTTTTCCGGACAGGCGGAAGCGGCAACAGGATATGAAGATACGCTGGCCAATTTGTTGAATTTGCTGGGCCAGCGCCGTGCAAACAGCGAGAAGAACGTCATCGCTTTAGAGTTCAGATAAGTTCAAGATAAACGATCAATGAAAACCCAATTCATGAGCCAATCCAAACTTCCCGCGCTGCGCCGTCTGAGCGCGGGCGCGATGCTGTGCTGCGCTGCGGCCATGCTGCAGGTCGACGCCACGGCGGCGGCTCACACCCCGCCTGCCGCCGCCAACGACGACGCGGCGCTCAATTTCGTCGGCGCCGACATAGAGTCGGTCATCAAGGCTGTCGGCCACTACACCAATATCACCTTCGTCATCGACCCGCGCGTGAAAGGCACGCTGACCCTGGTGTCGGAAAAGGCCATCAGCAAGTCGCAGGCATTCAGCCTGCTGACCTCCGCCCTGCGCCTGCAGGGCTATGCCGTGGTGAGCGGCGACGGCTACGCCAAGGTGGTGCCGGAGGCGGAAGCCAAGCTGCAGTCGGGACCGACCCAGGTCGGTTCGTCGCCGACGGCGATCAAGGGCGACCAGATCGTGAGCCAGGTGTTCCACCTGAACTTTGAATCGGCGGCCAATGTGGTGACGGTGCTGCGTCCCCTGATCTCGCCGAACAACACCATCAACGCCAACCCCGGCAACAACTCGGTGGTGGTGACCGACTACGCCGACAACCTGGCGCGCCTGGCGAAGATCGTCGCCGCGCTGGATTCGCCCGCCGCCACCGACCTCGATGTGATCCCTGTGCGCTATGCGATCGCCAGCGACCTGGCCAGCATGGTCAACAAACTGCTGGAGCCGGGCGCGGGCACGGCGTCCACGGACGCCAACCGCGTCAGCGTGCTGGCCGACCCGCGTACCAATTCGCTGGTGCTGCGCGCGCCGTCGCCCGCCCGTGCGGGACTGGCCCGTTCGCTGATCGCCAAGCTCGATCAGCCGACGGCGGAACTGGGCAATGTGCACGTGGTCTACCTGAAGAACGCGGAAGCGGTGAAGCTGGCGCAGACGCTGCGCTCCGTCGTGTCGAACGACGCATCGGCCGGCACTCCCAGCGGCGGCACGGGCGCCGGCACCCAGGGCGCCACGTCCGGCGCCAACAACCAGAATGGCCTGAACCAGAACAGCGGCTTCGGCAACCAGAGCACGGGCGCCTCGAGTGGCTCCACCAATCCGCTGCTGCAGGCGGGTTCGGGCCAGAACCAGGCGCAGGGCGGCGGCACGGCGGGCTTCATCCAGGCCGACGCCTCCACCAACACCCTGATCATCACCGCGCCGGAAGCCGTCTACCGCAACCTGCGCGCCGTGATCGACCAGCTGGACGTGCGCCGCGCGCAGGTCTACATCGAATCGCTGATCGTGGAAGTCACTTCCGACAAGGCCTCCGAATTCGGTGTGCAGTGGCTGGGCGCAACGGGCGACAGCAACAGCTCCTACCGCGTTGGCGGCCTGCAGTCCTTCACCACGGGCGGCACCAACAACACGATTACCTCGGTCGCCACCGGCAAGGGCTCTGTCCTGCCGAGCAATGGCCTGTCGATCGGTATCTTCCGCCAGATTAACGGCCAGCTGGGACTGGGCGCGCTGGCGCACTCGCTGGAATCGGACGGCAACGCCAACATCCTGTCCACGCCGAACATGATCACGCTGGATAACGAGCTGGCCACGATCCAGGTGGGCCAGAACGTCCCCATCATCACGGGCCAGTTCACCACCACGTCCGGCACCAACACCAATCCGTTCCAGACCATCGACCGCAAGGAAGTGGGCCTGACCTTGAAAGTGCGTCCGCAGATTTCCGAAGGCGGCACGATCAAGATGGCGATCTACCACGAGACGTCCAGCGTCGATAAATCGACTCTGACGGCGGCGGCGGGCATCACCCTGAACAAGCGCGTGATCGAGAATAACGTGATCGCCGACGACGGCCAGATCATCGTCCTGGGCGGCCTGATTGAAGACAGCACCAGCGACGGCAACGACAAGGTGCGTGGCCTGGGTGACATTCCCTTGCTGGGCAATCTGTTCAAGTACCAGAACCGCACCCGCACCAAGACCAATCTGATGGTGTTCCTGCGTCCCGTCGTGATCCGCAACAAGGACCAGAGCAACAGCCTGACGGCCGACCGCTACGACTACATGCGCGGCACGCAGATGGCCATCAAGCCGGAAAACACGGTGCTGGTGAACGACTTCGGCCAGCCAGTCCTGCCTACGCTGCAGAATGGCCAGCCGGTGGACAGCCCGATGACGGCGCGTCCGCTGCCGCCAGCGCCGGCCCCGGTGCCCGGCCAGGCGCCAGGCGCGGCCCAGACTGACAAGCAACAGTAAGCGGATAAGCGCATGAGCAATTTGCTGCCCTACGCCTTCGCCCGCGACTTCGTGCTGCTGGCCCAGCCCAGCGACACGGCGGAAAACACGGTCGACGTGTGGACCTGCGGCGCCACGGCGCCCGCCGCCATCGCCGAAGTGTCGCGCCGTTTCGGCCGGATCCAGATCAGGAATATGGCTCGCGCCGAACTCGATGCGGCCATCGCGGCGGCCTACGCCGGTGCGGGCGGCAACGCCTCGCTGGTGGCCGACGAATTCGACGCCGACCTCGATCTGACCAAGCTGCTGCAGGACGTTCCGGCGATTGAAGATCTGCTGGAATCGAGCGACGACGCGCCCGTGATCCGCATGATCAACGCGCTGCTGACGCAGGCCCTGCGCGACGGCGCCTCCGATATCCACATCGAGCCCTTCGAGCAGACTTCCGTCGTGCGCTTCCGCGTCGACGGCACGCTGCGCGACATCGTACGTCCGCGCAAAGCCATTCACGGTTCGCTGATCTCGCGTATCAAGATCATGGCCCAGCTGGACATCGCGGAAAAGCGCCTGCCGCAGGATGGCCGCATCACCCTGCGCATCGGTGGCAAGCCGGTGGACGTGCGCGTCTCCACGCTGCCGACCGGCCATGGCGAGCGCGCCGTGCTGCGTCTGCTGGACAAGGAAGCGGGCCGCCTCGATCTGGAACACCTGGGCATGAGCGAAACGCTGCTGCCCAAGTTTAATGCGCTGATCAACCAGCCGCACGGCATCGTGCTGGTCACCGGCCCCACCGGCTCCGGTAAAACGACCACGCTGTACGCCGCGCTGTCGCTGCTGAACGCCTCCACCACCAACATCATGACGGTGGAAGACCCGATCGAATACGACCTCGCCGGCGTGGGCCAGACCCAGGTCAATCCCCGCATCGACATGACCTTCGCCAAGGCCCTGCGCGCGATCCTGCGCCAGGACCCGGACGTGATCATGATCGGCGAAATCCGCGACCTGGAGACGGCGCAGATCGCCGTGCAGGCTTCGCTGACGGGCCACCTGGTGCTGGCGACCCTGCACACCAACGACGCCGCCGCCGCCGTCACGCGACTGCTGGACATGGGCATCGAACCGTTCCTGCTGTCGTCTTCTTTGCTGGGCGTACTGGCGCAGCGCCTCGTGCGCAAGCTGTGCCCGAGCTGCAAAACCTTCGACGGCCAGCACTGGTACGCCGTCGGCTGCGAGCATTGCGGCCACACGGGCTACCAGGGTCGCGTGGGCGTCTACGAGCTGCTGCAGACGACGGAGCAGATCCGCGCCCAGATCCACAACCAGGCGTCGGAAGCCGATATCAAGGTCGCCGCGGTGCATGACGGCATGCAGACCATGCGTGAAGACGGCGAGCGCTGGCTGCAGACCGGCGTGACCACGCAGGCCGAATTGCTGCGCGTGACCAAGGACTAGGTAAATGCCAGCATTCCGTTATGAAGCCGTCGATGCCGGCGGCGCCACCAAGAAGGGCGTGCTGAACGCCGACAGCGCCCGTTCCGCGCGCGCCGAGCTGCGCACGCAGGGACTGGTGCCGCTGAAGGTGGACGCCATCGCCGCGCAGGTCGACGCCTCCGGCATGGCGACGGCCGGCCGCGGCTTCGGCGACAAGCTATCCGCCACCGAACTGGCCCTGTTCACGCGCCAGCTGGCCAGCCTGCTGGAAGCGGGCCTGCCGCTGGAGCAGGCCTTCACCGCCTTGCTGGAACAGGCCGAGCGTCCCTATGTGCGCGACCTGATCGCCTCCGTGCGCTCGGAAGTGATCGGCGGTTCCGCCCTGTCCGACGTGCTGGGACGCCACCCGCGCGACTTCGCCGAAATCTACCGCGCGCTGGTCGCCTCCGGTGAGCAGATCGGCCAGCTCTCGCGCGTGCTGTCGCGCCTCGCCGACTACATCGAGCGCCGCAATGCGCTGATCCAGAAGGTGAAGCTGGCCTTCACCTATCCCGCCATCGTGACGGTGGTGGCGTTCTCCATCGTGATCTTCCTGCTCACCTATGTGGTGCCGCAGATCGTCTCTGTGTTCGCCAATACCAAGCAGAAGCTGCCGGTGCTGACCATCATCATGCTGGCCGTGTCGGACTTTGTGCGCCATTACGGCATCGTCGTGCTGATCGCACTGATCGGCGCCTGGTTCGGCTGGCGGCGTTCACTGCAAAATCCCGTGCTCAAGCGGCGCTGGCATACCTGGCTGTTGACGGCGCCCCTGTACGGCAAATTCGAACGCAGCCTGAACACGGCGCGCTTTGCCAGCACGCTGGCCATCACCACCGGCTCCGGCGTGCCGATTCTGCGCGCGTTGCAGACGAGCCGCGACACGCTGTCCAACGTCGCCATGCAGGAGCTGGTGGACGAGGCCAGCGACAGTGTGCGCGAAGGCGTGAGTCTGGCGCGCGCCCTGTCGGCGCAAAAGCACTTCCCGCCCATGCTGATCCACATGATCCGCGCGGGCGAAATCACGGGCGAGCTGCCCGCCATGCTGGACCGCGCGGCCAGCGCGCAGGAAGCCGATCTGGAACGCCGCACGCTGACCATCGCCAGCCTGCTGGAGCCGGCGCTGATCCTGTCCATGGGCGTGTTCGTGCTGCTGATCGTGCTGGCGGTGCTGATGCCGATTATCGAAATTAATCAGCTGGTTCGCTGATAAAGGAAACCATGAAGCGTTTGCCCTTATTCTTTACCGTCCTCGCCGTCGTGGCTTTGTCCGCGTCGCTGGCTTACTGGGGACTGCAGTTCTTCAAGCCGCCGCAGCGCGCTATCGCCGCCGTGCCGGTGCAGGCGGCGCCGGAAGCGAATATCGAAGCGGCCAAGGGTCTGTTCGGCGGACAGGAGGTCGCCGCCGCCGCTGTCACCAACTACCAGCTGAAAGGCGTGGTGGCGGCGGCCGGCAAGGACAGCGCGGCCATCATCGCCATCGACGGCAAGCCCGCCATGGCCTATGGCCTGGGGCGCGAAGTGGCGCCCGGCGTGACGATCAGGGAAATCCATCCGAAGTATGTGATGCTGGCGGAAGGCGGCGCCGTCAAGCGCGTGGACCTGCCCAGCGACGCGGGCGTGCACAGCGAAGCGCCATCGCAGTCGCTGCTGTCTACGCCGCTGCCGCAGATTCAGCAGCCCGCGCCCATACCGGCGCAAGCGCTGCCTTTACCGGGGTCGCTGCCGCAGCCGCAGCAGGCGGCGCCCGTCATGCAGCCAGGCCCGCAGGCGCCCGTCGGGCGTGCGCCTGCATCGCCGGTGGTTTCCGAGCCGGGACGTTAGATAGGGAGTACGGACGCAGGCTGAATCGCCAGCTGAATCGCCCGCGCCCGCCGAAGGATTACTGCTCGTCGGGATCGGCCTTGGGATCGATCCGGGCGAGGAAGCGCTTGGCCGCCTGCCGGTCCGTCGACTGGGGCTTGGCGTGCGGCCCGGCGCCGCCAGCGCGCAGCTTGGCCGCCAGGGCCACCGGGTTGCGCGGCGCCTTTTGCGATGGCTCGACGCGCATCGTCATCTTCTGCCGCGTTGCCAGGGCCTTGTTTGCCATTGCCGCTTCTCCTTACAAGACGTAGCGCGACAGGTCTTCGTTGACCGCCAGCGCATCCAGCCGGTCGTTGACGTAGGCCGCGTCGATGACGATGGTCTTGCCGCTATCTTCGCTGGCCGTGAACGACAGCTCTTCCAGCAGCTTTTCCATCACCGTGTACAGGCGGCGCGCGCCGATGTTTTCGGTGCGCTCGTTGACGGAGAAAGCGATTTCCGCCAGCCGGTTGATGCCTTCCGGCGCGAATTCCACCTTCACGTTTTCCGTCGCCAGCAGGGCCTCGTACTGCTTGGTGAGGCAGGCGTCGGTGCTGGTCAGGATGCGCTCGAAGTCGGCGATGGACAGCGACTCCAGCTCCACCCGAATGGGGAAGCGGCCCTGCAGTTCGGGAATCAGGTCCGACGGCTTGGCCAGGTGGAAGGCGCCCGAGGCGATGAACAGGATATGGTCGGTCTTGATCATGCCGTACTTGGTGTTGACAGTGGTGCCTTCCACCAGCGGCAGCAGATCGCGCTGCACGCCCGCGCGCGAGACGTCGGCCCCGCCCACTTCCGAGCGCGAGGCGATCTTGTCGATCTCATCGAGGAAGACGATGCCGTTCTGCTCCACGTTCTGGATGGCCTTCTGCTTCATCTCGTCTTCGTTGATCAGCTTGGCCGCCTCTTCCTCAATGAGGAACTTCATCGCTTCCTTGATCTTGACCTTGCGCGCCTTCTTGCGTCCGCCGCCGATGCCGGAGAACATGGTCTTGATCTGTTCCGTCATTTCCTCCATGCCGGGCGGGGCCATGATTTCCATCTGCGGGCTGGCTTCCGCCAGCTCGATCTCGATTTCCTTGTCGTCGAGCTCGCCCTGGCGCAGGCGCTTGCGGAAGGTCTGGCGCGTCGTGTCGCCATCCTTGTTCTCGCCGCTGGTGTTGAAGCCGAAGTCGCGCGGCGGCGGCACCAGGATGTCGATCACGCGGTCCTCGGCGGCATCCTCGGCGCGCGCGCGCACCTTGGCCAGCTCGGCCGAGCGGGTCTGCTTGACTCCGATGTCGATCAGGTCGCGGATAATGGTGTCCACGTCGCGGCCCACATAGCCCACTTCGGTGAACTTGGTGGCCTCGATCTTGATGAAGGGCGCGTCGGCCAGCTTGGCCAGGCGGCGCGCGATTTCCGTCTTGCCGACCCCGGTGGGACCGATCATCAGGATGTTCTTGGGCGTGATCTCGTGGCGCAGCGGCTCTTCCACCTGCTGGCGGCGCCAGCGGTTGCGCAGCGCGATGGCGACCGCCTTCTTGGCCTTGCCCTGGCCGACGACATGTTTGTCGAGTTCGCCGACAATTTCCTGCGGGGTCATGTTCATGCTGCTGGCTCCAGAGTCTCGATGATGTGCGACAGGTTGGTGTAGATGCACAATTCGCCGGCGATGGTCAGTGACTTTTTGACGACATCGGCGGGCGACAGTTCCGTGTTTTCGATCAGCGCCTTGGCCGCCGACTGGGCGTAGACGCCGCCCGAGCCGATGGCGCCGACGCCGTCTTCCGGCTCCAGCACGTCGCCGTTGCCGGTGATGATCAGGGTCGACTCGGCGTCCGCCACCAGCAGCATGGCTTCCAGGCGGCGCAGCACGCGGTCGGTGCGCCAGTCCTTGGCCAGCTCGACCGAGGCGCGCAGCAGATTGCCCTGGTGTTTTTCCAGCTTGCCCTCGAAACGGTCGAGCAGGGTGAAGGCGTCGGCCGTGCCGCCGGCGAAGCCGCACAGGACCTTGCCCTGGTACAGCTTGCGCACCTTGCGCGCCGTGCCCTTCATCACCACATTGCCCAGCGTGACCTGGCCATCCCCGCCCAGCGCGACCTGCTTGCCGCGGCGCACGGACAGGATGGTGGTGCCGTGAAATTGTTCCATAGTTACCTCTAAGTAAGTTGCCAGAAACGGCTACAAGTCACAGAAATGGGGACTGAAGGCGGCAATTGCAAGTCGGCAGCCAGGGCCGCTTGCTCAATACTTGTGCGGGTAGATCCGTGCCTGATCGGCATAGCCCAGCAGCCGCAGCAGGGCGGACACCAGGTGGTTAACGTCGCGGAATTCGATTTTCTTACCCTCGGCCGCCAGCGCTTCCAGCCGCGCCTTGAACTGGTTGGCGGCGCCGAATTCCACCCGCAGCAGGCGGGAACAGTCGAACACCAGGGTCTGGTATTGATCAGCATACGCGGAAATGGAAGCGAGTAAAGGCTCCATTCCCGATTCTATGACTGGCGGCAACATAAAGCGGTCGGGTGCGGCGCTCATATGCTGGCGCGCGGCGGCGGCGATGTTCTGCGGCGGCACGAAGGGCGGCGGCGAGACTTCGAAGGTGATGCAGTAATCCATGCTCGTTTCCTCGAAATCTTTTTCGCGGTTGAGCAGTTGCAGCAGTTCCAGCAAGAGTAGCCAGGGCGCCTCGCCCTCGTCGCGGCGGCCCACGTCGAGAATGCCGCGGATCAGCTCCGCCAGCTCGGCGGCGGCCACCACGATCAGCTCGCGTTGCCCGGCCTGCAGCTGCCGGAGGGCGGCCAGCAGCAGGGCGCAGCCGGCCGGCTCGACGCAATTGGTGCGGCTGAAGTCCAGGCGCAGCACGGGATTGCTGCCGGCTGCGGCCAGCAGGCGCTCCAGCTGGGGCGCGATCTGCTCGCCCAGGCTGCCGGGGAAGGCTTCCGTCGGCGTGACGCCGGCCCAGGCCTGGCTGGTGGACTCGGCGGTGGCGGCCGGCGTCACGGCGGTCCATGGCGGCGGCGAAGTCTCGAAGGTGCTGGCGTAGTCGATGGACAGGCTGTCGAACTGTTCCTGCTGGCCCGTCACCTGGTAGAGGTCGAACAGCATCCACCACACGGTGCGGTCCTGGCCCTGGCTGCCGGGCAGGTTCTCGACCAGCATCTGCTGCGCGACGGCTGTCTGGCCGTTGGCGTAGAGGATGGCGATTTCCTCCACCACAGGCGCGGTCTGGGCCGCGATGGCCAGCTCGGGCAAGTCCTCGTCGCCCAGCAGCTGGGTGGTGTTCTGGTCCAGCATGGGCAGGGTGCCGCCGTCGGCCGCCGACGCCGGTGGACGGGGCCGCGCGGGACGGCTGCCCCAGGCCGGTTCCGAATCGGCGAAAATATCGAGCTCCATGGCGGCCTCGATGGCGTCGATCTTCATGGCGGTGGCGCGGGCGATGTCGCGCTGCAGCTGGGCGTTCTGGCGTTCGGCCTCGGTATTGGCGGGCGTGCGGGCGAGGGTATCCGGATCCGCCGCCTGCGGATCGCGCGTTGCCTCGCCTTTTTTAAAAATGGAAAACAGTCCCACGCTCGCCTCGTCGTCGCCCGGCGGGGGAGATTGCCGCCGGACTCATAGTGTAGCGGAACAGAAAGCTTTTCACCGTACTGTACACACAGCGAAACAAAAAATCCGGCGATAAAAAAAGCCCGTGTGCGCTGCGACGCTCAAGATCGTCGCAGGGCCACACGGGCTTTCGGTGGTGGGACTAGCGGATCAGTCGCCGTACAGCTTCTGCTTCAGTTCGCGGCGCTGCTGGGCTTCCAGCGACAGGGTGGCGGTGGGACGGGCGATCAGGCGGGGGATGCCGATCGGCTCGCCCGTTTCCTCGCACCAGCCGTAGTCGCCTTCGTCGATGGCGACGATGGATTGCTGCACTTTCTTCAGCAGCTTGCGTTCGCGGTCGCGCGTACGCAGTTCCAGCGCGTGCTCTTCTTCAATGGTGGCACGGTCGGCCGGATCGGGCACCAGGACGGTTTCGCGCAGGTGTTCCGTGGTTTCGCCTGCGTTCTTGAGCAGTTCCTTCTCAAGCGCCTGGAGTTTGGCTTTGAAAAACGCCATCTGCGCCGGGTTCATGTAATCCTTGTCGTCCATCTTGAGGATTTCTTCCTCGGTCAGGAGACGATCAGGTGCCGGGGCGGGGGTCGATTTATTAGTTTTAGTCATAACTTCGCTTACCTTCGATACGACAGAGTTTTCAAATTGATCAGCGTGTTGGCACTATTCGGCTTGCGGATTGCCGGATAGTACTGCATTGCCCCGCAAAACCCGGATAGTTTATACCAAACATTGTTCCAGACCGCTAATAAAGATATCTTTCGGTAGATTTTTGCCAATAAATACCATTTTGCTGCCACGAACTTCGTTTTCCAGCCATTTTGCGCCCAGGTCGCTGCCCATCAACTGGTGCACGCCCTGGAACACCACCTTGCGTTCGGCGCCCTGCATGAACAATACGCCTTTATAGCGCAGCATGCGCGGACCGTAGACCTGGACCAGGCCGCCAAGGAATTCATCCAGCTTGTTGCCGTCGAAGGCGCGGTTGCTTTTGAACACGAAAGCGGCGATCTCGTCGGTGTGGTGGCTGTGGTGGTGGTCGTGATGATCGTGGTCGTGTCCATGATGGTGGTGGCCGCAGTGCTCGTCGTGCACATGGCCTTCCTCGTGCACATGGTCCGCTTCCGTGGCCAGGAATTCCGGGTCCAGCTCCAGCTTCTCGTTCAGGTTGAAGCCCTTCAGGTCCATCACCTCGGCGATGGACGCGCGGCCGAAATCGGAGGTGCTGATGGGCGCGCGCGGGTTGATGCGCTTCAGGCGGCGGACCAGCTCGTCCAGCTCGGCGGGCGTGACGAGGTCGGTCTTGGACAGCAGCAGCTTGTCGGCGAAGCCGACCTGGCGCTGGGCTTCCTCATGCTGGTCCAGCTGCTGCATGGCGTGGCGGGCGTCCACCACCGTGACCACGGCGTCAAGCATATAGTGAGTGCCTACTTCTTCGTCGATGAAGAAAGTCTGCGCCACGGGGCCGGGATTGGCCAGGCCCGTCGTCTCGATGACGACGCGGTCGAAGTTCAGCTCGCCCGCTTCGCGCTTCTTCGCCAGACTGGACAGGGCCACGATCAGGTCGCCGCGCACGGTGCAGCAGATGCAGCCGTTGTTCATCTCAACGATCTGCTCGCGGCTGTCCTGCACCAGGATTTCGTTGTCGATGTTTTCCTGTCCAAACTCGTTCTCGATCACGGCGATGCGCATGCCATGCTCTTCCCGCAGGATGCGGTTGAGCAGCGTGGTCTTGCCGGCGCCAAGAAAGCCGGTGAGGATGGTGGTGGGGATCAGGGCCATGTGGGCAGTCTCAGGTGGGTCGGTGATGAGGCAGACGATTATGCCGGAATTTCCCCGGTGCTTGCAAATACGCACTTTGATGCGGATCAGTACCTGTTGTGAGCGCCGTTCACTTCAGTTTAGCGCGTGGATGGGCCTGATCATAGACCTGGGCCAGGCGCTGGAAATCGAGCGCCGTGTAGACCTGGGTGGAGGTGATGCTGGAGTGGCCCAGCATTTCCTGCACGGCGCGCAGATCGCCCGAGGATTGCAGCACATGGGTGGCGAAGGAATGGCGCAGCATGTGCGGGTGGACGTGGGTGGCCGTGCCGCTGGCTACGCCATGGGCCTGCAGCCGCAGCTGCACCACGCGGGGCGAAATGCGGGTGCCGCGCGCGCTGACAAACAGGGCGTTGCTGCCATCGGACGGCGCGGGACGGACGGCGATCCAGGCCCGCAGCGCCTCCATCGCCGCCGCGCCCACGGGCACCGTGCGCCGCTTGTTGCCCTTGCCGGTGACGGTGACTTCGCGGTTGTCCTGCTCCAGCCAGCCCAGCGAGGCGGGGCCGTGCGGCCCGGCGGAACGGTAGTGCAGGTCCAATCCGCACAGCTCAGACACGCGCAGCCCGCTCGAATACAGCAGCTCGAACATGGCGCGGTTGCACAGGGCGGCGGACTCGGGCGCGTCGCCCGCATGGGGCACGGCGGGCGCTCCCACCAGCTGCACGGCGTCGTCCACGGACAGGGCGCGCGGCAGGGTCTTGGCCCGCTTGGGCGCGCGCACGCCCTCGACGGGATTGGCGCTCAGCGCCGTGTGCTGGCCCAGCCAGTCAAAGAAGCCGCGCCAGCTGGACAGCTTGCGGGCGATGGAGCGGGGATCGAGTCCCTGGGCGTGAAACCTGGCTGCCAGGCGGCGGATATCGAAGTGGGTCAGGGCTGGCCAGTCCTTGCCCTCGGTCAGCGCCGCCAGCTCGCGCAGGTCGCGCCCGTAGGCTGCCACCGTGTGCGGCGAAAGCTGGCGCTGGGTGGCCAGGTGGTGCAGATAGCCATCCGTCCAGCCCGCCTTGCCCTCCGTGGCGGGAGCGGCGTCGGCAGGGGCCGGGACGGCGGTCATGGCAGGTCTCAGGCCAGCAGCCAGGAGAGGGCGGTGCTGGCCGTCTCGCCCATGTGCACCAGGAAGTCGGTGCCCATCATCGAGGTGAAGCGGGCCGGATCGGGCGAACCCATGATCAGCAGGCCGAAGGCGTGCTTGTCGCCCTTGCGGCGCAGGGGCAGGATCACGGTGGACTGGATGCTGGCCGCATCGTCCAGCCAGCGCACGGCTTCGAAGTCGCGGTTGCTGCCGCAGTAGGGCGCCAGCAGGCTGTTGGCGAAGATGCGCGCATCGTCCGACACGCCCTGCACGAACCACTCGCTGGCATAGTCGGGCGCCGCGTCCCACATGCGCATGGTCACCTGTGGCACGTCAAAGCTCGACTGCAGGCCGCTGACGATGGCGTGCGGCATGGAGCCCACGTCTTCCGCTTCCAGCAGCACCTGGGTCCAGCGGTGGAATTTGTTGGCGATGGCTTCGTTCTCGGAGGCCAGGCGCATCAGGTCCGACAGGCGCAGCTCCAGCGCCTTGTACTTGTCGCGCATCACTTCCATCTGGCGTTCCTGTAAGGAAACAGCGCGCCCGGTCAGCGGGCTCGACAGTTTGATGTCGCCCAGCAGGCCGGCGTGTTCCTCGAAGAAATTGGGATGTTCGGTCAGATACTGCGCGACGATATGGGAATCCAGTGGTGCGGTCATTGAAGTTTTCTGGTGGTAAGAGCAACTGTCATTTTAACCGACAGCTGCCGCAATGAAAGCGGAAAAAAAGCGGCCGTGGTTGCCCACGGCCGAAGTGCGTGACCGGCAGCGCCCGCGGGCGCCTCATTCAGAAGTTGTGGTGGATGCCCATGGCGTAGTAGTTGAGCGTGGTGGCCATGCGCTTGTTGGTGCCCTCCAGGTAGAGATAGGTGCGCGGCGACAGGTTGTACTCGTAGCCCAGCGAGGTCTGCTTGGTCTTGACCAGGGCTGGATTGTCGAAGTCGTTGTCCGGCCGCTTCTGGCCATAGCCGGCCAGGATCTTGCCCACGCCGATGGAGTAGTTGACGCCGATCAGCCAGGCCTTGGTCTTGGGATTGGTCAGCACGGTTTCCGTCTGGTCCTGCTGCTGGTAGGAAGCCATCAGCTTCAGCTCGTTGAGCGGCTTGAAGGAGGCCGCCACCGACCAGAACTTGGTGTCCACCTCATTCCTTTCGTAGGCCAGCATCATGGCGGCGGGGCCGTTGTCGGCCGTGACGCTGACCGAATACGGCACGACGGAGCCCATGGCGCCGGCCGGGAACTGGGGTGCGGCCGCCGTGCCGCGGCCGATGAGGGCGACGGTGCTGCCATCGTTTTCCTTGGTGCCGACGGTGGTGTTGATCTGGAAGATATTGCCCAGCACGGGCGAGTTATAGAAGGCGGAGTTGGCGAAGCGGTTGCCCGAGTTGCCCGTCGGACCCAGGGGATCGCTGCCGGAGCCGAAGGTGCTCACATAGCCGGCCACCTGCAGGTCGGTCTGGAAGCCGGCCGGGGTCGGCATGCCGGACCAGGGTTCGAAGGCGGTGATGGATTCCTGGAAGGCGGTCAGGCCGCGGCCCAGGCGCAGCGTGCCGAAGGAACCCTGCAGGCCGACCCGGCTCTGGCCCTGGAACAGGGGGCGGGTCACGCTCTCGATGGTGCCCGTGTCGGGTTCAAAGCGGATCTCCAGCTGGAACAGCGCCTTCAGGCCGCTGCCCAGGTCTTCCACGCCCTTGAAGCCGAGTTTGTTGTTGTCGCGTTTGCCTTCCTGGACGGTGGTACCCGTGCGCTTGATGATGCCGTCATCCAAAGTGCCATAGATGACCACAGACGATTGTGCGTATGCTGAAAAAACCGCGCCTGTGAGTGCCAGAGCCACTAAAGATTTTTTCATTTGCGTTATTCCTTTATAAGTGAATAGTACAAACTAGTACAAACATCTAAAGGCCTTCAGCTACGCTCTGCCGATTATGAGCGCGACTATTGGGCAGCTGCCAAACAATTGCCCCTTTTTGTTGTATTTTTAAAACGCTTAACTGGCTGATCATTCCGCCTAGCGTACAAAGCGAAGAGGGGGGCGCGCTTGTGGCAGATCAAGGGGAGGGAGCGTTGTGTACGGCGCGCGACACATGAAGGGGATTCATGGCGGACGGCGCCGGGAAGGGGAGGAAAGCCGCCAGCGGGGGAAAACGGTTGGCGGCCGGGTACTGCGGTCTAAATCTCGATTTCGCCTTCAAACACGGTGACGGCGGGACCGGTGAGCCAGACGGGCTGGCCTTCGCCATCCCAGGCGATGGCCAGTTCGCCGCCGCGCGCATCGACGCGCACGGGCGAGCCGAGCAGGCCGCGGCGGATACCGGCCACCACGGCCGCGCAGGCGCCCGTGCCGCAGGCCAGGGTTTCGCCCACGCCCCGTTCGAACACGCGCAGCTTCACGTGCTGGCGGTTGATGACCTGCATGAAGCCGGCGTTGACGCGCTTGGGGAAGCGGGCATGGCGCTCGATCAGAGGGCCGGTCAGTTCCACCGGCGCCGTTTCCACGTCGTCCACCACTTGCACGGCGTGCGGATTGCCCATGGAGACGGCCGAGATCAGCACCGCCTCGCGCGTGCCGCCCAGTTCCAGCACCAGCGGCCACAGGGTGTCGCGGCCTTGCGCCTGGCCTTCGAGGCCATCGGCGTCGAAGGGCACCAGGGCCGGTTCCAGCACGGGCGGGCCCATGTCGACAGTGATATTGCCATCGTCTTCCAGCCGCGGCGCGATCACGCCGGCCTTGGTTTCCACCGTGATGCGGCGCAGCGAGGTCAGTCCCTTCTCCGCCACAAACTTGACGAAGGCGCGGGAGCCGTTGCCGCACTGCTCCACTTCGCCGCCGTCGCTGTTGAAGATGCGGTAGCGGAAATCGCAGCCGGGCTGGCTGGGCCTTTCCACCAGCAGCATCTGGTCCGCGCCCACGCCGAAGCGGCGGTCGCCCAGCTTGCGCCACTGCTCCGGCGTAAAGTCGATGTGCTGGTTGATGGCGTCGATGACCACGAAGTCGTTGCCCGCGCCGTGCATTTTGGTGAATTTGAGTTTCATTTTTTTATGTGGATCTCGCTTAGTCGCGCTGGTACAGCGAAGGCTCGCCTTCGGGGCGGGTCTTGAAGCGCTTATGCGTCCAGAAATATTCCGCCGGGGCCACGCGCACTTGCTCCTCGATGAATTCGTTCATGCGGCGGGTGGCGGCCACCATATCGTCTCCAGGGTAATTGTCCCACACCGGATAGAACTTGACACGCCAGCCCTGGTAATTCGGCAGGAAAGTGGCGATCACCGGCATCACCTGCGCGCCGGTGGCGGCGGCGATGCGGGCGGTGGCCGTCAGGGTGGCGGCGGGAATGCCGAAGAAGGGCACGAATTCCGCATCCTTTTCGCCGAAGTCCATGTCCGGCAGCATGAAGTAGGGCAGCTTGTCCTTCAGCGCGCGGAAGATGGGCTTGATGCCGTCCTGGCGCGTGAACAGCTTGACGGGGCGGAAGCGGGCGCGGCCGTCGCGCAGCACCTTGTCGAACACGGCGTTCTTTTGCGCCACATACATGGACGAGGCGCTGGCCACCATGGCGATCGAGGCGCCCGCCACGTCGAGGCAGACGAAGTGCGGACACAGCAGGATGGTGGGCTTGGCCGTCATCTCCGCCACCGGCACGGCGGGAGCGGGGTCGATCCGGATCAGGCGGTTCAGGCGCTTTTCCGACGCCCACCACAGGATGGCGCGCTCGAACACGCTGCGCGAATAAGCCTGGAAGTGCTGGCGCGCCAGCTGGACGCGCCGCGCTTCCGTCAGCTCCGGCATGCACAGGCGCAGATTGGTCAGGGCGATCTTGCGCCGCGGTCCCATCACGATGAACAGCAGGCTGCCCACGGCGTCGCCGAAGCGGCCCAGCACGGGCAGGGGCAGCCAATGCAGCAGCCACATGAATCCCAACAGCAGCCTCATGCCTGTTCCCCCGCTGCTTCGGGCGCGGCGACGCCGTGCGGCACCTTGTAGCGGTTGTAGCTCCAGTAGTACTGCGAGGGGCTGCGCGCGATCAGCTGTTCCATGGCCAGGTTGATGGCGCGCGCCTGGCTGGCGGCCTCGCCGGCCAGCGACGCTTCGAACGGCACGAAGTGGATGCGGTAGCCGCGGCCCCAGGGCAGGCGCTCGGCATAGGTGACGATGACGATGGCGTCGCCCATCTGCGCCAGCTTGGCGGGCAGGGTCATGGTGTAGGCGCTGCGGCCGAAGAAATCGGCCCACACGCCTTCGCCTTCCTGCGGCACCTGGTCGGGCAGCAGGCCGATGGGATCGCCCTTCTTGAGGAACTTGGCCAGCATGCGCACGCCCGACATATTGGCCGGCGCCAGCAGCAGGTTCTTGCGCGCGCGGGCGCCCTCGATCAGCGGCTTCAGCGCGGCCTGCTTGGGCGGGCGGTACATCACCATCAGCTCGTGGCGCAGGGCGATTTCCTGCGCCACGATTTCAAAGCAGCCCAGGTGGGGCGTGAGGAAGACGATGCCGCGGCCCGAATCGAGGGCGGGCTGCACCACCTTGTCCCAGTCGCCGTGGCGGGCCTTGCGCGACACGCGCTCGGGCGCCGCGCACCAGATGAAGGGCAGCTCCAGCATGGCCTTGCCGGCCTCGCCGACGGCGGCCGCCAGATGCCGGGTATAGCCGGCGCGCGCCATGTTGTCGCGCATGCGGCGGCGGTAGGAAGGCGACAGCCCGTACACCAGCCAGCCCAGGGCGGCGCCCAGGGCATGCAAAACCGGCAATGGAAAGATTGACAGAAAGCGGAATAAAAGAACCAGCATGTACTTGATTTGTTAGAAAAAAGGGAATTTTGGCGGGTATTGCTCAACCAAAATTTTTTAAAGAAGCGTAAAATACCACGTATGGAGTATCCGCTGAGTTAATCAGACAACTTGCGAAGCGGAATATAAATGTCGCTAAAGCGTCGCAAGCCGTTATTGGTTGGCGACAAACTTATTTAACCAGTATCAGGAGCTTGCGATGTCTAATGACTACCTCTTCACTTCCGAATCCGTGTCGGAAGGCCACCCGGACAAAGTCGCCGACCAGATTTCCGACGCCATTCTGGATGCCATTCTGGCGCAGGACCCGAGAGCACGGGTAGCCGCCGAAACCCTCTGCAACACCGGTCTGGTGGTGCTGGCCGGCGAGATCACCACCCACGCCAACGTGGATTATATTCAGGTCGCGCGCGAAACCATCAAGCGCATCGGCTACGACAACACGGACTACGGCATCGACTACCGCGGCTGCGCCGTGATGGTCTGCTACGACAAGCAGTCGCCCGACATCGCCCAGGGCGTGGATGAAGGCGCCGGTATCGACCTCGACCAGGGCGCCGGCGACCAGGGCCTGATGTTCGGCTACGCCTGCGATGAAACGGCCGAGCTGATGCCTGCTGCCATCCATTACGCCCACCGCCTGGTGGAGCGCCAGTCCCAGCTGCGCAAGGATGGCCGCCTGCCATGGCTGCGTCCGGACGCCAAGTCGCAGGTCACCCTGCGCTATGTGAACGGCCGTCCGGTGGCGGTGGACACCGTCGTGCTGTCGACCCAGCACTCGCCGGAAATCTCGCACAAGCACATCGAAGAAGCGGTGATCGAAGACATCATCAAGCCGGTGCTGCCGCGCGAATGGCTGAATGACACGCGCTTCCTGGTCAACCCGACCGGCCGCTTCGTCATCGGTGGTCCGCAGGGCGACTGCGGCCTGACCGGCCGCAAGATCATCGTCGACACCTACGGCGGCGCGGCGCCGCACGGCGGCGGCGCCTTCTCCGGCAAGGATCCGTCGAAGGTTGACCGCTCGGCCGCTTACGCCGCCCGTTACGTGGCCAAGAACGTGGTCGCCGCCGGCCTGGCGCGCCAGTGCCAGGTGCAGGTCAGCTACGCCATCGGCGTGGCCAAGCCGATCAACATCACCGTCTACACGGAAGGCACGGGCGTGATCGCGGACGAGAAGATCGCCAAGCTGGTGATGGACCACTTCGACCTGCGTCCGAAAGGCATCGTGCAGATGCTGGACCTGCTGCGTCCGATCTACCAGAAGTCGGCCGCCTACGGCCACTTCGGCCGCGAAGAGCCGGAGTTCAGCTGGGAGCGCACCGACAAGGCCGCCATCCTGCGCGAAGCCGCCGGCCTGAAGTAATCCCCCAAGCAGCCTCGGCTGTAGCACAAAACCAAAACGCCCCGGCATCATGCGATCCGGGGCGTTTTGCTTATTTGGGCCGGGGCGGCGGCGGTGGAGGCGGCTTCAACGGTAGCAATTTGCGCCAATAGTCATCGTGACTCATGAAGATTCTCCTGATGTACAGTTACAGCCTTTTTCAGAGCATGCCGGGATTGTGCTTGTGCTCTCACGCGCTCTGTGAGCAGAAGGTCGTATTGAAACTTTCGGATTTCGTGACGGTATCGCTCACGAAATGCCAGTAGCTCCTCTTCAAACTCGCCAATCGAAAACTCGGTATTGATTTTCATGCGCACAATCATGCTGCCGATATCAATTGCCAGCGTAGCCATATCGGCTGCCGCTGCTGCGTAGTGTTGGACACGCTCAACCACTGAAAGTTGCTTGGAGAGGATGGCCAAAAGCGCGCTGATGGACGTGAACAGAGGCCATAAAAAAGTATAGTCCGTATTCTTCCAGAATACGAAACCGGCCAGAGCTGATCCGGCCGATGCGATGGCGACCGAGATCTTGGTAATGCTATCTGACCAGCTCCAGCGCGCCAGTAAGCTGCGATAGATTTCTTCAAGATAGCCTGTGTTGTACAGCAAATCATGGGTTTCGTTCCAGATTGCATCGCGGGGGTCGGTTGCCATGGCGGGATCCCGGGTAAAAAAATACTATAGCTCGCGCTAAAGGCGCTTCGTTTGAGGCGGCGCAAGGCGGAATAATTTGCGTCGGGCCAGCACAACGGTGCTAAAATGCGCGTTCCGAGGAGCGTTGCGACGAACTTTGATTCGCCAGGCTCGGAAGTCCCAACCGCGCTCACGTTTCTTTTTTCAACCACTTGAAAGGAGGGCGTGATGAACGCCGTACTCAAGTCCGCACAAGATTACCTGGTCGCCGATATCTCCCTGGCTGACTGGGGCAACAAAGAAATCAAGATCGCCGAAACCGAGATGCCTGGCCTGATGGCCATTCGCGAAGAATTCGCCGCATCCCAGCCGCTGAAGGGCGCGCGCATCACCGGCTCGCTGCACATGACCATCCAGACCGCCGTGCTGATCCAGACGCTGGAAGCGCTGGGCGCGAAAGTGCGCTGGGCCTCGTGCAACATCTACTCGACCCAGGACCACGCCGCCGCCGCCATCGCCGGCAACGGCACCCCCGTCTTCGCCGTGAAAGGCGAAACCCTGGACGAATACTGGGACTACACCCACCGCATCTTCGAATGGCCGGCCGACGCTTCGGGCGCGCCTGTCTACTCGAACATGATCCTGGACGACGGCGGCGACGCCACCCTGCTGCTGCACCTGGGCGCCCGCGCCGAGAAGGACATTTCCGTCCTGGCCAACCCCGGCTCGGAAGAAGAAATCTGCCTGTTCAACGCCATCAAGGCCCACCTGGCGATCGACCCGGCCTGGTACTCCAAGCGTCTGCCGCACATCCTGGGCGTGACCGAGGAAACCACCACCGGCGTGCACCGCCTGTACCAGATGCACAAGGAAGGCAAGCTGGCCTTCCCCGCCATCAACGTCAACGACTCCGTCACCAAGTCCAAGTTCGACAACCTGTACGGCTGCCGCGAATCGCTGGTGGACGGCATCAAGCGCGCCACCGACGTGATGATCGCCGGTAAGATCGCCGTCATCGCCGGCTACGGCGACGTGGGCAAGGGCTCGGCGCAAGCCATGCGCGCCCTGTCGGCGCAAGTGTGGGTGACCGAGATCGATCCGATCTGCGCCCTGCAGGCCGCGATGGAAGGCTACCGCGTGGTGACCATGGACTACGCCGCCGAACACGGCGACATCTTTGTCACCTGCACCGGTAACTATCACATCCTGACCGAAGAGCACATGCTCAAGATGAAGGACCAGGCCATCGTCTGCAACATCGGCCACTTCGACAACGAGATCGACGTTGCTTCGCTGAAGAAGTACAAGTGGGAAAACATCAAGCCACAAGTGGACCACGTGATCTTCCCGAGCGGCAAGCGCATCATCCTGCTGGCGGAAGGCCGTCTGGTCAACCTGGGCTGCGGCACGGGCCACCCGTCGTACGTGATGTCGTCCTCCTTCGCCAACCAGACCATCGCCCAGATCGAACTGTACGCCAACACCAAGAACTACCCGGTGGGCGTCTACGTGCTGCCCAAGCACCTGGATGAGAAGGTCGCGCGCCTGCAGCTGAAGAAGCTGAACGCGCAACTGACTGTGCTGACCGAAGAGCAGGCCGCCTACATCGGCGTGACCGTGGCCGGTCCGTACAAGCCAGAACACTACCGCTACTAATCGGTTGAAGGGCCGGCCGCAAGCCGGCCCTTTTTTCCCCTGCTGCGAGTCCTCATGCGTTTGGTTCTTACCTGGTTAATCAATGCGGCCGCCCTTCTGGCGGTTACTTACCTGATGGATTCCGTCGATGTCATAAGCATCGGCGCTGCTCTGATTGCGGCTTTAATCCTCGGCCTGGTCAACACCCTGCTGCGCCCCGTGCTGTTGCTGCTGACGCTGCCCGTGACCCTGGTGTCGCTGGGGCTGTTCATCTTCGTCGTCAACGGCTTCATGTTCTGGCTGGTCGCCCAACTGGTCAACGGCTTCCATGTCGACAGTTTTTGGGCCGCCATGAAAGGCGCCTTGCTGTACAGCGTGATTTCCTGGGCTTTGTCCACCTTATTGCTGAAGAACTCCGATGGACCAACCTAATTTCAGTATCGAATTCTTCCCGCCCAAGACGGAAGAAGGCGCAGAGAAGCTGCGCGTGACGCGCGCCAAGCTGTCCGAGCTGCATCCCAAATATTTTTCCGTCACCTTTGGCGCGGGCGGCAGCACCCAGCGCGGCACGCTCGACACTGTGCTGGAGATCAAGGCCGCCGGCGAAGAGGCTGCGCCGCACCTGTCCTGCGTGGGCGGCACGCGCGAGTCGATCCGCCAGATCCTCGCCGACTACAAATCGCACGGCATCAAGCGCGTAGTGGCGCTGCGCGGCGACCTGCCCAGCGGCTACGGCGCGGCGGGCGAGTTCCGCTACGCGAACGAGCTGGTGGAATTTATCCGCGCCGAGACGGGCGACTGGTTCCACATCGAAGTGGCGGCCTATCCCGAAACGCACCCGCAAGCCCGCTCGCCGCAGGACGACCTGCTGGCCTTCGAGCGCAAGGTGAAGGCGGGCGCGAATGCCGCCATCACCCAGTACTTCTACAACGCGGACGCCTACTTCCAGTTCGTCGAGCAGACGCAGAAGCTGGGCATCGAAGTGCCCATCGTGGCCGGCATCATGCCGATCACGAACTACACGCAGCTGATGCGCTTCTCCGATATGTGCGGCGCGGAGATCCCGCGCTGGGTGCGTTTGAAACTGGCCAGCTTCGGCGACGATTCCGCGTCGATCAAGGCCTTCGGCCTCGATGTGGTGTCGGCCCTGTGCGAACGCCTGCTGGCGGGCGGCGCGCCCGGCCTGCATTTCTACAGCATGAACCAGGCCGTCGCCACGACGGCCCTGTGGCAGCGCCTCGTCTAACTAGCCTGCCGCGTTGCGCTCGGTGACGATGACATCGAGCGCGACATCATGGCCGTCGCTGTCGAAGTCGGCCTGCAGGCAAGCGTAGGCCACGCCCAGCGTCTTCGGACGCGGCCCGCGCGCCAGCGTGCGGTCGTAGAAGCCGCCGCCATATCCAAGCCGGTAGCCCTGCGCATTGAATCCCAGGCAGGGCACCAGCAGCGCCGGCGGATACGCCGTCAGCCGCAGCTCCGACGGCACCGCGACGCCCATCTGATCCTTCACCATCGTTTCGCCGATTTCCCATTCCGCGAACTCCAGCGCCGCGTGCTTCTCCACCACCACCGGCAGGCGCAGACGCACGCCGATCCGCGCCAGTTCCGCGTAGGCCGCATGCAGATTCGGCTCGTCGCGCAGCGGCCAGTAGACCCCCAGTTCGTCCAGTTCATGCGTGCGCCACCAGGCCAGCAGCTGCTCGCCGATCGCCAGGTCCCAGGCCGCGCGCGTCTCCGCGTCGAGCGCCCGCCGCGCCACCAGCAAGCGCTTGCGCAGCTCGGGCTTTTGCTCCCTCGCCGGGGCTGGTGGTTCCATTGGGGCGCGTGGTATTCTAGGGTCGCTGGTCATATATTCGTTTCAAGACTTTTGTGAGAGTTGCACATTGATTTCCGTTTCTAAATGGATCGTCGGCGCCCTGGTAATGACCGCAAGCGCGCTGTCGTCGCTGGCTTATGCCGACGACGTGGGGTCCGACAACCGTAAAGACGACGATGCCTTCCTCCTGCTGCGCGAGGCCGTGCGCCAGGACGATCCGGCCAAGGCCAGCTTCTACGCCGACCGCCTGCCCGACTACTCCATTCCGTCCTACGTCGACTATTATCGGCTGAAACCGCATTTGAAGGACGCCAGCCAGGCTGAAATCCGCGACTTCCTGCGCCGCTACGAAGGCAGCGCCATCGCCGACCGCCTGCGCAACGACTGGCTGCTGGACCTGGGCCGCAAGCGCGACTGGGCCACCTTCGACGAGCAGCTGCCGCTGTTCGTGCTGAACGACGACACGCAAGTCAAATGCTATGCGCTGCAATCGCGGGCGCTTAAAGGCCAGAAGGTGATCGAGGAAGCGCGCGCGCTGCTCACGGCGCCCAACGTCTACGGCGAACCGTGCGCGGGCCTGGTCGCCACGCTGTACCAGAACGGCCAGTTCGACCAGAGCGAATTGATGTATCAGCTGCGCCTGTCCGGCGAATACGACGCCACGGGGCAGGGCCGCCGCATCGTCGCCCTGCTGAACGGGCCGGAAAAGAAAATCATGCAGGCCATCGACCTGCCCACCATCGCCGTGGCCAAGGGCATGGGCGCCAGCCACCTGGAGCACGAAATCTACATCGTCGCGCTGGGCCGCCTGGCCAAGACCAGCATGAAGCTGGCGCTGGTCGGCATACACAAGGCCGAGCCGCACATGACGGCGCAGGAGAAGGCCGAAGCCTGGGCCGCCATCGCCCTGCAATCATCGTACACGCTGGCGCCGGAGACTTCCGACTACTGGCGCAAATCGGCGGGCGCGGTGCTGTCCATCGACCAGGCGCAGTGGAAGGCGCGCATCGCCCTGCGCGACGGTGACTGGAAGACGGTGAAGAACACTATCCGCGCGATGCCGCAGCAGCTGCGCAATGAGCCGGCCTGGATCTACTGGATGGGGCGCGCCATGATGGCGGAGTCGCCGTCCGCCAATGGCGCCGGCCAGCCGACGGGTGAAGCGGCGCAGCTGTTCCGCAGCATTTCGGACCAGTCCAATTTCTACGGCCAGCTGGCGCTGGAAGAGATGGGCCGTCTGATCACGATTCCGCAGCCGGGCGCGCCGATCAGCCAGGCCGAGGTCGCGCCGATGGCGGCCAATCCCAACTTCCAGCGCGCGCTCAAGTTCTTCAGCATGCGCCTGCGCTTTGAAGGCACGCGCGAATGGAACTGGGCCTTGCGCGGCCTGAGCGAACGCGAACACCTGGCCGCCGCCGAATTCGCGCGCCAGAACAATATTCTCGACCGCATGGTCAGCACCTCGGAGCGCACGCGCATCCAGGTCGACTACTCGCAACGCTTCCCGTCGCCGCACGACGACATCATGCACCCGACCACGCAGACGCTGGGTCTCGATAAAGCATGGGTGTATGGCCTGATCCGGCAGGAATCGCGCTTCATCATGGACGCGCAGTCGGGCGCGGGCGCGCATGGCCTGATGCAGGTGATGCCGTCCACGGCGCGCTGGGTCGCCAAGAAGATCGGCCTGACCGATTTCGTGCAGGGCGCGCTGGCCGATGTGCACACCAATATCCTGCTCGGCACGAATTATCTGAACATGGTGCTGGGGAATATGGACGGCTCGCAGGTACTGGCCACCGCCGCCTACAATGCGGGGCCGGGACGCCTGCGCACCTGGCGCGCCGCGTTGACCAAGCCGATGGAAGGCGCCGTCTTCATCGAGTCGATTCCGTTTTTTGAAACGCGCGTCTACGTCAAGAACGTGATGTCCAATGCGACCTACTACGCCGCTTTGTTTGAAGGCCGTCCACAGTCGCTGAAGGCGCGCATCGGCACCATCACACCGCGCGGCTACACGGCGCAGGAAGAACAGGAAACCAGCTTCAGCACGCGCTAGGCTCATTGGCGCACCACTTACAATGGACGCATTATGCAGACCACACAACTCGATCCCACCCTGGAACAAGCGCTGGCCGGTGCGCGACAGCCTGGCCTGACGCTCGTCATCGGCAACAAGAACTACTCGTCGTGGTCGATGCGTCCGTGGGTGGCGATGACCGCCTTCGGCATTCCCTTTCAGGAGGTGCGCGTGCTGCTTGACCAGCCGGATACGGCAAGCCGCATCTGCTCCTATTCCGCCTGCGGCCGCGTGCCGGTGCTGCTGGCGGGCGAGATGACGATCTGGGACAGCCTCGCCATCTGCGAATATCTGGCCGAGCAGTTCCCCGAGCTGCATCTGTGGCCGCGGGACGTGGCAGCGCGCGCCATGGCCCGCTCCATCTGCGCCGAGATGCATTCCTGCTTCAGCGATCTGCGTAGTTCGATGCCGATGAATATCCGCGCCAGCTATCCCGGCAAGGGACGCACCAACGGCACGCAGGCGGACATCGGCCGCATCAGCGAAATCTGGGAGGAATGCCTGGCGCGCTTCGGCCACCACCAGTTCCTGTTCGGCGAGTTCTCGATCGCGGACGCTTACTATGCGCCGGTGGTGACGCGCTTCCACACCTACGGCGTCTCGCTGGCGCCCGCGCTGGACGCTTACTGCAGACGCGTGCTGGCCCATCCCGCCGTCGCCCGCTGGGTCGAGGAAGCGATGGCCGAAACCGAGGCGGCACCCAAGCACGACGCCGAGATGCCGGAGTAAAGATGCAGATTTATGTCGTTGGCGGCGCGGTGCGCGATGAGTTACTGGGCCTGCCCGTCAAGGACCGCGACCATGTCGTGGTGGGCGCCACGCCGGAGCAGATGGTCAAGCAGGGCTTCCGTCCCGTGGGCAAAGACTTTCCCGTGTTCCTGCATCCGAAGACGCAGGAAGAATATGCCCTGGCCCGTACCGAGCGCAAGACGGCGCCCGGCTACAAAGGCTTTGTCTTCCATACATCGCCCGATGTGACGCTGGAAGATGACCTGGTGCGGCGCGACCTCACCATCAACGCCATGGCGCGCGCCGGTGATGGCGCGCTGACCGATCCCTATAACGGCCAGCGCGATCTGGAGCAGCGCATCTTCCGCCATGTGTCGGAAGCGTTTGCCGAAGATCCCGTGCGCATCCTGCGCGTGGCCCGCTTTGCCGCGCGCTTCGCCGAGTTCCGCGTCGCCGATGAAACCAATGCCCTGATGCGGCAGATGGTGGAGCAGGGCGAGGTCGATGCGCTGGTGCCGGAGCGCGTATGGCAGGAGCTGTCGCGTGGACTGATGGAGGCACGGCCATCGCGCATGCTGGAAGTGCTGCGCGACTGCGGCGCGCTGGCGCGCATCATTCCCGAGCTGGACGCCTTGTGGGGCGTGCCGCAGCCGGAAAAATACCATCCCGAGATCGACACCGGCATCCACATGCTGCAGGTGATCGACTGCGCCGCTGATGCCGGCCTCGATCTGCCGACGCGCTTCGCCTGTCTGATGCACGATCTGGGCAAGGGCGTCACGCCGCCAGAGAACTGGCCCGCGCATCACGGCCACGAAGGCCTGGGCGTGAAACTGGTGGAGGAAGTCTGCAAGCGCCTGAAAGTGCCGACCGAATGCCGCGATCTGGCCCTGATGACGGCGCGCGAGCATGGCAATGTGGGGCGCGGGCTGATTCTACGTCCGAGCACGATCGTGACTTTGTTCGAGCGCTGCGACGCCTTCCGCAAGCCCGCCCGCTTCATCGAAATGCTGAAGGCCACCGAATGCGATTCGCGCGGCCGCATCGGCCCGACGGCCAGCTTCCGCGACGCGCCGTTCCCGCAGAAGGAACATCTGCAGGCGGCGCTGGCGGCCGCGCGCGGTGTCAACGCGGGCGAAATCGCCCAGCGCGCGTCCGAGCCGCAGCGCATTCCCGAACTGGTGCGCCGCGCCCGCATCAGCGCCGTCAAGCTGGCGCTGAAGCTGGATGAGGACGACGCCAGCGAGCAATCCTGAAGCAAGCTACAATGACGTGGATGGTGCGGTGCACCATAATCAAATTGGCAAGACTAACGTCATGAGTGGGATGGACCTGTTTCAAAATCCGCTGCGGCGCCTGGGCAAGGGCAAAGACGGCAAGCGCCGTCCGACGGTGCTCGTCAAAGAGCTGCGCGAGCGGGATCGCGGACGCATGCTGAAGCACTTCCTCTGCCTGGAGAACCGCGACCGTCTGCTACGCTTCGGCACCATCCTGCCGGATGAGCAGGTGGAAGGCTACGTCAAGCGCATCGACTTCTCGCGCGACATGGTATTTGGCGTGTACAACCGCATGTTCAAGCTGGTGGCGGTGGGGCATCTCGCCTTCGGCCCGAAGACGGCGGCGACGGAGAAGGAGCGGGTGGCGGAGTTTGGCGTCTCGGTGAACAAGTCCGCGCGCGGGCTGGGCATGGGTTCCAAGCTGTTCGAGCGCGCCGCCATCCACTGCCGCAACAATGACGTGGATACGCTGTACATGCACTGCCTGTCCTCGAACGCGACGATGATCCACATCGCCAAGAAGGCCGGCATGGAAATCCACCGCGACTACGGCGAAGCGGACGCCTATCTGAAGCTCCCCCCCGCCAATCCCGCCAGCGTATTACAGGAAGCACTGGACGAGCAATTCGCCACACTCGACTACACGCTGAAAGCCAACAAGCGCATCGCCAGCAAGCTGCTGAGCCGCCTTCCCGGCCGCAAATAAAAACCCGGGGTCAGGTCTGCCTTTCGGCCAAAACATGCTGGTAGAGCAAATTTTGGCTGAAAGGCAGACCTGACCCCGGGTTGGCTTATTGGCGATTCAGGTAGATCGGGTTGCCGAGCAGGAGCAGGTGGCCGCGGGCGTCGCGGACTTCGGCGCGGATCCAGTGGGGCTGGCCGTCGCTGTCCCAGTTGAAGTCGTGCAGGGCGTCGGTGCTGCCGATGTCGCGCTGGGGCAGGAGGTCGGCCGCGCTGCCATCCATGACCAGGCCGATGGTGGCGCCGTCGGCGTGGGTCACATGCACCGTGAAGTGGATGCGTGCACCGGCTGCGGCCGCCAAGGCATCACCCATCATCGCTTTCTGGCCGCCGCTGCTGGCAGTGAATTCCAGCAGACGGTCCGCCGTCCCCGACACATCGACGAAGACATGGCCGGCGCGAATGCCGTCCAGAATCGCCACCTGCGACAGCTCCGGCGCATACACCACCGTCGTCGGCGTACCAACGCTGTTGCTGCCTGCGCCGGCGCGATGGTTGTCGCTGCCGCCAATCGCCGTCGGATGCAGGCCGCGCTGCAGCTGCGCCTGCCAGAACGGGATGCCCGACGTCAGCGTATCCGCGTCCGTCCCGTTCACCGCTTCCACCGCCTGCACCTTGCGCAGATCGGCGTGGTTGCTCCAGCCGCAGCCCATGCAGATCTCGCCCGTCGGCGCGCCCGGATGGTTGACCGACACCAGCCCATGCAACTGCGCCGCCGCCTCCAGCAGGCCATCCCAGCCCGCCGGACCGGCCGCGATGCGGAAGTCCAGCGGCGCCACCGTGCCGAACATATTGGCGTGGCCGGTGAAGGTGGTGATCTCGCGTCCCGGCATCAGCAGTAGCTTGCTGAAGTAGGGCTGCATCTCGCGCAGCGCGCTCGCATGCGACACCGTGTTGTGCTCCGATACGGCGATGAAATCGAGCTTGCGCGCGGCCGCCGCCTGCACCGTCATATACAGCGGGCAGGGCACGGAGACCGCGCTCTGGTTCGCGCAGCTGCCGTCGCTGTGCGCCGAGTGCATATGCAGGTCGCCGCGATACCAGCCCGCGCCGGTCCGCAGCGGCAGACGCAGCACTTCCGGCTCATCGGCCGCCGCCAGCCCGCGCGAGAAATACACTTGCGCGGTATAGCTGGCCTCGGCCGACATGCGCAGATTCGGCACGCCCAGCAGCAAGGTCCACTGTCCGGGCGCGACCGGCCCCGGCAGATACGACGGCGTCGCATCCACGCTGCTGACGGTGAACAGCTTCTTGCTGCCGCCGCTCCAGCCGCGCACGCCGCCGTCCGGTCCCAGCAGGCCCAGGTCGATCACGCTGTGTTCTTCCTTGCCCGTGTAGTCGAAGGCGATGGTGATGCGTTCCACGCCGGCAGGCACCGTGAACGGTACGCTGCGGTAAGTCTGATGGTCGGCGCCGGTCAGCACGCCGCGCAGCACCAGGTCTGGTGCCGCTGCGGCGGCGCTGCCGGCGCATCCCAGCAGGAAGGCGAAATAAGCCAGGATGCGCATGTCTGCCTCAGAAGTCGTACTTCATCGCAGCGCGCACGGCGCGGCCCAGGATAGGACGCGCGAGGAAGGTGTTGGCGCCCGCGTCGGCCGACTGCAACTCGCCCGCACGCGGATTGCCTTCGGTCAGACCCTGCGAGTTGTTGACGTTGTCGACGTAGACAAAGCCCGACAGCACCGGCGAGAACTGGTAGCGCGCCGAGAAGTTCAGCACCGTGTACGAAGGCAGGCGCACGGTGTTGGCCGAGTCGACGAAGCGCTCGCCCTCATACTCGTACGACAGTTGCAGGCGCAGCTTGTCGCCCAGCAGATTCAGGCCCGGCACCAGGCGGTAGCTCATGCGCGGCACGCGGATCAGCTGGTTGCCGCTGTAGTCGCGGTTCACGGGCAGGTTGTTGACCTTGTCCGTGTACTGCAGGTCGCGGTATTGCGGGTCCTGCCAGGTCAGGTTGAAGCCCAGGTCGCCCCATGGCGCGGGACGCAGCTTGCCTTCGAATTCCACGCCGTAGGTGCGGGTGGAGGCGTAGCCGGTCTGGGTGGTGGAGACGCTGTTGTCCAGGCTGAAGATGGTGTTGGTGTAGGCGACGTTGTTGTACTTGGAGTAGAACACGGTCGGATACAGTTCCAGCATGCGGCTGTTGTACTTGTAGCCCACTTCGCCCAGGTCCATGGTCTGGATGATCGGCGTGGCCGTCGGCGAGGTGATGTAGGAGCTCAGGTTGGGCAGGCGGAAGGCCTTGGTCCAGCGGCCGAACACGCCCGCGTTGCGGTCCAGCTGGTAGTTGGCGCCGAGGGTCCAGCCTTCCTTGCTGAAGGTGTGGTCGTAGTAGTCGAACACGCCGCTGCCGGTGCGGATATGCGAGGTGGCGAAGGTGCCGTCGTTGACGTAGACGGGACGCTCGGTGCGGCCGGCCGTGTTGACCTGTTCCCAGCGCAGGCCGCCGTCCAGGCGCAGGTCGTGGTTGATCTGCCATTCGTCGGCCAGGTACAGGGCGTGGGTGGTGGAAGTGCCGCTGGCGTTTTCCCACTCGTAGCCGTAGTTGTAGATGCCGTGGTCGGTGACCGAACCGAGGACCTTGCCGCTGGCGTCGGTGCCCACCAGGTCCAGCAGGGGAGCCTGGCTCTGTGCGCCCAGCAGCACGCTGGACGAGTAGCGGCTGAAGTCCTGGTTGAAGCGGGCGTAGTAGTAGCCGACGGTGACGTCGTGCGTCTGTTCGCCGAAGTTCAGGCGACGGGTCAGGCGCGTGTCGTTGACGGTTTCTTCCAGCGGCAGGGTCACGCCGCGCAGGCCGCCGACGATCAGCAGGCCGTTGTCCGGAGTGAAGGCCTTGCCCGGCTGGTTGGCGTACTGCAGCTGCAGATTGGTGGCGCCCGGCACATAGGACAGCAGGGACTGCGACTGCTTGAGGAAGGAGTCGATGCTCAGCACCTGGTTGGCGAACACGCCGTTACGCTGGGTTTCCGTCTTCGAGTAGCGCAGCGATTCATTCAGCTTCCAGTCGGCGCCGATGTCCTTTTCCACGCCCAGCGTGAACTGGTTGCGGCGCACATGGGTGCCGTCGCTATTGTCGAAGTTGTAGAGGCTGCCGTCGCCCATTTTCATCTGGATGTGCTCGGTTTCCGGACCGGCCACGGTGCCATAGTTGCCGTCAAAGCCGGGCACGGCGGCGATATGGCCATCGGCGTAGCTGCGCATGGGCACGGACAGGAACAGGGCCACCTTGTCGTCCAGGTGCTTGGCGTCGAAGGTGATGCGGCCGTGGTCGATCTCCTTGGTCAGCTTCAGGCGCATCTGGCCGCCCTGGTCGGCCTTGTAGCCGGGATCGCGAATGCCGTTGTCTTCGCGGTAGAAGCCGCCGATGCCGATGCCATAGCCGTCGTTGAGCGGGGTGGCGTACCAGAAGTCGGTGCGGCGCAGGCCGTAGTCGCCCACGGTGACTTTCACCAGGCCGTTCGGCTTGTCGCCGATTTCGCGCGAGAGGAAGTTGATGGCGCCGGCCGGGGCGTTGGTGTAGAACACGGACGACGGGCCGCCGCGCACCACTTCGATACGGTCGATGGTTTCATCGAGGCGGAAAGCCTGGTCGGCGTTCAGGTAGCCGAGCGAAGGATCGTGCTGGACGGGCACGCCGTCTTCCAGCAGGGTAACCGAGCCGAAGCCGTCGACGGGAATGCCGCGCGCGCGGATATTGCCGGAAGCTTCGCCGCCCGAGGACTCGACCCAGAAGCCGGGCACCGATTTCAGCGCCTCGGTGACGGAGGTGGGCGCCTGCATGCGCAGCGTGTCCTCGTCCATGGTGGTGATCGAGTAGCTGGCCTTGACCTTGGTGTGCTTGCCGGCGGCGCCGGTCACGACGACCACGTCGGTCGGGCTGGCCGCGACGTCGGCTGCGGGCGCTTCCTCCGCGTGCAGGGGCATGGCCGCCAGCGTGAAGACGGCGGCGGCGCCACCGCCGTGGAAGGCTGCGCGGACGGCGCGGGCAATATTCTTGGTTACCATTTCTCTTTCCTTGATGTCAGTAAATTTGGTACCAAATAGATACCAATTGCGCTGCTTTGGTAGCGCAACCACGGAGACTAACAAGGAAATGTGAACGGAAAATGACACGTCACGCACCGATTTGGTGCGCAAGCGTGTCATCTGGTATTAAAGTGATATTAGACTTATTTTGACGCTAATTACACTTTTGGTAGCTTATCGCGCAGAGGCCGCAGCCCTGCTCGCACTTCGCGCGCGAACAGCTCCGGCTGCTCCCACGCGGCGAAATGGCCGCCGACTTCGGGCCTGTTGTAATAAATCACGTTTTTGTAGGCGCTTTCCACCCAGCTGCGCGGCGCCTGGTAGTTTTCGCCGGGGAAGGCGCTGATGGCGGCCGGCACGGCGATATCGTTGGCGGCGTAGAAATTGCCGTGCGATTCCCAGTAGAAACGGGCGGTGGAAACGCCCGTGTTGGTCAGCCAGTAGTGGGTGATGCAGTCGAGCAGGTCGTCGCGGCTCAGGTCGCCGGCGGGATGGCCGTCGACGGTCTTGCCGCTCAGGGCCGAGGTGATGGAGGAGGCCGGCTGGGCCCAGCCGTCGCCGTGGTCCAGCATCCACGCCGCCAGGGCGATGGGCGAATCCGTCAGGCCGTACAGGGTCTGCGGACGGGTGGCCATGAAGGCGGCGTAGGCGCGGCGCTTCTTGACCACCAGGCTGTAGGTGTCGAAGGCTTTTTGCTCGTCCACGCCGAGGCCGGCAGGCGCCGGATCGCCCGCCAGCATCAGCTTCAGCAGCGTGGTCGGAATGGCGGCGGGGAAGTTGACGTGGATGCCCAGCAGCTCGGGCGGCGCCTGCTTCGCCATCGTGTTCGAGACGACGCCGCCCAGGTCGCCGCCCTGGGCGGCAAACTTGTCATAGCCCAGGCGCTTCATCAGCGTCACCCAGGCGCGCGCCGTGCGTTCCGGACCCCAGCCGGTGGTGGTCGGCCTGGCCGAGAAGCCGTAGCCCGGCAACGAGGGGATCACCAGGTGGAAGGCGTCGGCCGCGTCGCCGCCGTGGGCGGTGGGATTGGTCAGCGGGTCGATGATCTTCAGCTGCTCGATCACGGAGCCGGGCCAGCCGTGGGTGACGATCAGCGGCATGGCGTTTTCATGCCTGGAACGGATGTGCAGGAAGTGGATGTCCAGGCCGTCGACTTCCGTCAGGAACTGGGGATAGCTGTTGAGCTTGGCCTCCACGCGGCGCCAGTTGTAGTTGCCCGCCCAGTGCTGGGCCAGCGTCTGCATGGTGGCCAGGGGCACGCCCTGGGAATCGTCGGTCACCGTTTCCTTGTCCGGCCAGCGGGTGGCTTTGATGCGCCTTCTCATCTCCACCAGATCGGCGTTCGGCACATTGACGCGGAAGGGGCGGATAGGCACGTTGTCCGTGCCCAGTTTTGCGCCGGAAGTGGTGGTGGCGACGGTCTGCGCCAGGGCCTCGCGGTCGATGGCGACGGCGGCGGTGGCGGCGGTGCTCAGGGCAAGAAAGCGGCGGCGCGAATTGGATGGGGTTTGTGGCATGGCATGGCTCCAGAGAAGTGGAAATTCATTTTATGAGGACTATCATCGTGAAATGAACCATACCAAAGCCCTAATCCAAAGGCGTGTCAGAACGTGTCTGCTGACGTCCTGTACAAGAACAGAAATGATTCTGTCTTTTGAGCGACTGTTATCGGACAAATTTTATGGCTGTAAAAGACAGGTAGATTTTTGTCCTTTAAAAATATCTAGTAAAATCAGTCGCTTAAGGAGGCTGAGGATCGCGGGAGCTGTTTAGCAATGACAAACTCGGTTACTTTTGTCCTTTAGATTCATTGGACGACAGACGGTAACGTCGCCAGCGGCGTTCTCCGGTATAGATGACATCGCCAGCTTTTGCCAGTTCGTCCAATGCTCGTTTTACAGTTTTGGCCGAAATTTCCGCACCAATCCGGCGGTTCACTTCGGTGCTGGAAGAATCTGGATAACGTGTTAGATCTTCCCGGATCAGCGCTTGCAAGCGATGTGGCGCGATCCGGCTGAGCGTCGTCTTCTGATCCAATTGAACGCCTCGCAGCCAGTTGGGGGCGACGAAATAACGCACGCCAGAGGTCTTTCCGTTGGAAAGAATCAGTTCGTATTGCGGTAATTTCCCTAGCCATCTGGACAACTCGTCACTATTTTCCACCTCTAATACCGATGCCAACTCGCGCGCGGTCAGGCCTTCCGATTGCGCCAGGGCTCCCAAAGTGATGCGTTCGCGTTGCGTGAGATGGAAGTGTTCGTCCGCTTCAGTCAGCAGGCGTATTACCTCTGGCTTGACAATGCGGCGCTGGATCGTGATCTTGACTGAATCCGGCCCCTCTTCAGGCACGGGAGCAGGACGGCCTTGCGACAGCAGCAAATCAAAAATCAAGTCGAAGCCGCTGCCTTCACGTTCCATGAGTTCGAGATCATGAAATATACGCGCCAAGCCATCATTGCGTCGCCGGCTGGCGTGCAATATGTTTCGCGGGGTAACGCCGAAGGGCAAGCGTCCGGGATTGACAACTTCCAGTCGGTCAGGATGCAGATTCAGGAATATGTCGCCTTGTTGAGTGTATGGGCGATGAACCAGAGCGTTCACCAGTAATTCACGCACGACTTTTTCATCATAGGCAGGAACATTTCGTCGATATAGCCCTTCCGATATTTCATAGCTTTCGCGGAAGTCAGGAATTTCGCGCCAGATGGCATCAATCAGCTCGACAGGGGAAAGTGCCCAATCGTCCCAGACCCACTTATTGATTTTTTGGCCTTGTTCATCGTACTTAATGGCCTGCACTATGGGCGCAGTGCCGAGCGCCCGGCGGTCGGCGGCAGCGCCTATGAGAAGAATTCCCAGGTGGGTTAGCTGAGCGTGCGACGTCAAGCCATAATGTTCGAGAAGTTCGTCAGCAGATTTTTCCTTAACGGAGGCCTTGACCCGGCTGGAGCCATGGATGCCTTGAACGAAGTAGGCAAGCTTATCCGCATCTGCCGAATCGCGATGTATGGGGCTTTCCATCGTTTCCCACGGACGCATGGGCCGCTCATTGATCAAGCGCAGTATTTCGTCGCCAAGCACCGGTCTGCAGGTATCACCGACGCGCATGAAGTATCGCCCGTCGCTGGTGGATGCGGCGCCAGAAGACCGATCAATAAGCAATTCGATGAACTTGCCGCCATTGCTGGCTTGCCGCACAGTGGTTGCTGTTTGGACATTGATCGTCAGTTCACCTATGCGCTTGCGCAGTCGCTCTGCCAAATCATCCGGGATGGCTTGCTCTGGCGGAGGGAAGGCTTCGTTATCTTCTATGCCGATCAGAAGTTTTCCGCCGGCATTGTTTGCGAAGCCGACGCAGTCCTGCGCTAATGCTTGCCAATCAGCTGTTTTACCCGCAATAACGCGTAAAGACTTGCAGTCGACGTACTCATTTTCGCGGGTCATGACGTCGTCCTTCGGGTGTGGGTTGTTATACCAGCGGCAGGGCGGTGGTGTCCTTGATGCGCTGCAGGGCGAAGGAGGATTTCACGTCCAGCACGGCCGGGTGGCGCAGCAGAGTGGCCATCATGAAGCGGGAGAAGTGGTCCATGTCCTCCACGTGCACGCGCAGCAGATAGTCCATCTCGCCCGTCATGGCGTAGCAGGCCACCACTTCCGGCCACTGTCCCACCGACTCGGCAAAGTCGGCGCGCGGCGAGGCGGGCGCGTTGGCGGCGCCCAGGGCACGGGCGTTGCTGTGGGCCGCCGCTTCGCTGTGCTTTTCCAGCCGCACGTTGACATAGGCCAGCAGGCCCAGGCCGATCTTGTCCGGGTCCAGCAGGGCCACGTACTGGCGGATCACGCCCGCTTCTTCCAGCCGCTTGATGCGCCGCAGACAGGGCGAAGGCGACAGGTTGACCAGCTCCGCCACGTCCTGATTCGACAGGCGTCCGTCGGATTGCAAAATTGACAGAATCTTGCGGTCCGTTTTATCCAACGCAATCTTGGTCATAAATACCCCGTTAGTTCAATGTTCAGGCAATATTATTGCGCATATCCTGCGCGCCGGGGAATTGTTTGCAATTAAATGCTGCTCCATGAGGACTATACTGTGCGCAATTATCATAAGGAGACCGGCATGAAATTTACGCCCTGGGACAACCCGATGGGAACCGATGGTTTTGAGTTCGTCGAATACGCAGCACCGGACCCGAAGGCTCTGGGTGCGCTGTTCGAAAGCATGGGTTTCACCGCCATCGCCCGCCACCGCCACAAGAAAGTGACCCTGTATCGCCAGGGTGATATCAACTTCATCATCAACGCCGAGCAGGATTCCTTCGCCCAGCGCTTCGCCCGCTCGCACGGCCCGTCCGTGTGCGCCATCGCTATCCGCGTCAACGACGCCGCAGCCGCCTACAAGCGCGCGCTGGAACTGGGCGCCTGGGGCTTCGACAACAAGACCGGCCCGATGGAGCTGAACATCCCCGCCATCAAGGGCGTGGGCGATTCGCTGCTTTACTTCGTCGACCGCTGGCACGGCAAGAACGGCGGCCAGCCCGGCTCGATCGGCAATATCAGCATCTACGACGTGGACTTCGTCGCCATCGACGGCGCCGTGGCCAACCCGGTCGGCAACGGCCTGACCTATATCGACCACCTGACCCACAACGTGCACCGCGGCCGCATGAAGGAATGGGCCGACTTCTACGAGCGCCTGTTCAACTTCCGCGAAGTGCGCTATTTCGACATCGAGGGCAAGCTGACCGGCCTGAAGTCCAAGGCAATGACCTCGCCATGCGGTAAAATCCGCATCCCGATCAACGAATCGTCGGACGACAAGTCGCAGATCGCGGAATACCTCGACCAGTACCATGGCGAAGGCATCCAGCACATCGCGCTGGGCACCGACGACATCTACACCTCGGTGGAAAGCATGAAGAACACGGGCATCGTGTTCCAGGACACCATCGAGACCTACTATGAACTGGTCAACCGCCGCCTGCCGAACCACGGCGAGCGCCTGGAAGACCTGCGCCGCCTGCGCATCCTGATCGACGGCCATAGCAACGAGACGGAACGCGAGCTGCTGCTGCAGATCTTCACCCAGAACGTGATTGGTCCGATCTTCTTCGAGATCATCCAGCGCAAGGGCGACCAGGGCTTCGGCGAAGGTAATTTCCGCGCCCTATTCGAGTCGATCGAACTGGATCAGATCAAGCGCGGCGTCCTGCAAGACCCAAGCAAGGCCGCGTAAAGTAACACCGCCGCCAGCGCCTCTTACAGAATGGCGCATCGGCCAGCGCGCGACAGAGCTTACAAGGCACTGTCGCGCTAAGCACTTATAGAAATTGGAGACACACTGATGAACGCACCTCACAAGGGTTCGGAACTGGCGCAAGGCGCACCCTCGGACGAAATTTCGCTGGACGACAAGTGGACGCTGGAACGCGGCCGCGCTTTCATGACGGGCACCCAAGCCCTGATCCGCCTGCCCATGATGCAGCGCGAGCGCGACCTGAAAGCGGGCCTGAACACGGCCGGCTACATCACCGGCTATCGCGGTTCGCCCGTCACCAGCGTCGACATGACGGCTGTCAAAGCTAAAAAATACCTGGACGAGCACCACGTCAAATTCCATCCGGGGATGAACGAGGACCTGGCCGCGACCGCCGTCTGGGGCACGCAGCAGACCAACCTGTTCCAGGACGCCAAGTACGACGGCGTGTTCTCCATGTGGTATGGCAAAGGCCCCGGCGTGGACCGCTGCGGCGACGTGTTCAAGCACGCCAACAACGCCGGTTCGGCCAAGCACGGCGGCGTGCTGGTGCTGGCGGGCGACGACCATGCCGCCAAATCCTCCTCCACCGCGCACCAGTCGGACCACATCCTGAACGCCTGCGGCATTCCAGTGCTGTACCCATCGTCGGTGCAGGAATACATCGACTACGGCCTGCATGCCTGGGCCATGAGCCGCTACACGGGCCTGTGGGTGTCGATGAAGTGCGTCACCGACATCATTGAATCGGGCGCCGTGGTGGACTTCGATCCGGACCGCGTGCAGACCGTCATCCCCACCGACTTCACCCTGCCTGAAGGCGGCCTGAATATCCGCTGGCCGGACACCGTGCTGGACATGGAAGTCCGCATGAACAGCTTCAAGTGGTACGCCGCGCTGGCCTATTGCCGCGCGAATAAGCTGAACAAGATCATCTGGGATTCGCCCAAGCCTAAGATCGGCATCATCACCGCCGGCAAATCCTATTTGGATACGCGCCAGGCGCTGGCCGACCTGGGCATCGACGAGCAGGCGGCCGCCGACATCGGCATCCGTCTGTACAAGATCGGCATGACCTGGCCTTTGGAAGCGGACGGTGTGCACGATTTCGCCAAGGGCCTGGACGAGATTCTGGTGGTGGAAGAGAAGCGCCAGATCCTCGAATACGCGCTGAAGGAGGAGCTGTACAACCTGCCGGACGGCGAGCGTCCGCGCGTGGTGGGCAAGTTCGACGACACCGGCGAGTGGAGCAACAAGGGCAACACGGGCCACGGCGACTGGCTGCTGCCGGCGACCTATGAGCTGAATCCGGCCCAGATCGCGCGCGCCATCGCTTCGCGTATTGAACACTACTGCGCCGGCCACCCTGTGGCCGCGCGCGTGAAGGAGCGTATCGCCTTCCTCGAAGCCAAGGAACTGGCGCTGAAGACGCTGCCGACCAAGGCCAATCCGGAAACCGACCGCATTCCTTACTTCTGCTCCGGCTGCCCGCACAACTCCTCGACCAAGGTGCCGGAAGGTTCGCGCGCGCTGGCAGGTATCGGCTGCCACTACATGGTGCTGTGGATGGACCGCGAAACGTCCACCTTCACCCACATGGGCGCGGAAGGCGTGACCTGGGTCGGCCAGGCGCCGTTCACCAACGAGAAGCACGTCTTCACCAACCTCGGTGACGGCACCTACTTCCACTCCGGTATCCTGGCGATCCGCGCGGCTGTCGCGGCCAAGGTCAATATCACCTACAAGATCCTGTTCAACGACGCCGTCGCCATGACGGGCGGCCAGACCTTCGACGGTCCGCTCGATCCGGGCATGATCTCGCGCCAGATCGCCGCCGAAGGCGTGGGCCCGATCATCGTCGTCACCGATGAACCGGAGAAGTACCCATCGGATTACAACTGGGCGCCGGGCGTCACCGTGCGCCATCGCTCCGAGCTGATGGACGTGCAGCGCGAGCTGCGCGACAAGCCGGGCGTGTCGGCCATGATTTACGACCAGACCTGCGCCTCCGAAAAGCGCCGCCGCCGCAAAAAAGGCGAATACCCTGACCCGGCCAAGCGCGCCGTGATCAACGAAGCCGTGTGCGAAGGCTGCGGCGACTGCTCCGTGCAGTCGAACTGCCTGTCGGTGGAGCCGCTGGAAACGGATCTGGGCCGCAAGCGCCAGATCAACCAGTCCTCCTGCAACAAGGACTTCTCCTGCACCACCGGTTTCTGCCCGAGCTTTGTGACGGTGGAAGGCGGCGCGCTGAAGAAGCCGAAGAAAGCCGCCGCCGGCGACGCTGCCATGCCCGTTCTGCCGACGCCTGTGCTGCCATCGACGGCGCAGCCATACGGCATTCTGATCACCGGTATCGGCGGCACCGGCGTGGTGACTGTGGGCCAGATCCTGGCCATGGCTTCCCACGTTGAGGGCAAGGGCGCCATCGTGCTGGACATGTCCGGCCTGGCGCAGAAGGGCGGCCCCGTGATGTCGCACGTGCGTCTGGCCGACAAGCAGTCGGACCTGCACTCGACCCGCGTGGGCACCGGCAGCGCCGACCTGGTGATCGGCTGCGACCTGATCGTGACCGCCAGCCGCGACGCACTGTCGCGCATGGGCGAAGGCCGTACGCACGCGATGATCAACTCCTCCGGCGCCACCACGGCCGCCTTCGTGAAGAACCCTAACTGGCAGTTCCCGGATGCCGGCTCGCGCGGCGAGATCGTGCGCGCTTGCGGCCAGGACAATGTGGACTTCATCGACGCCGGCCAGATCGCTACCGCGCTGATGGGCGACTCCATCGCCACCAATATGTTCATGCTGGGCTATGCCTACCAAAAAGGCCAGGTTCCGCTGAGCGAAGCGTCGATCATGAAGGCGATCGAACTGAATGGCGTATCGGTGGGCTTCAACAAGACCGCCTTCAACTGGGGCCGTACGGCGGCGCATGACCTGTCGGTCGTGACCAAGCTGACCACCCCGGCCAAGGTGATCGAGTTCAAGCGCATCCAGACCCTGGACGACATCATCGCCAAGCGCGTGGAACTGCTGACCGCCTACCAGAACAGCGCGTACGCGGAGCAGTACAAATCCTTTGTCGACCAGGTGCGCGCCGAAGAAGCGAAGCTGGGCAAGACCACCCGCCTGACGGAAGCCGTGGCCCGCTACTTCTACAAGCTGATGGCCTACAAGGACGAGTACGAAGTGGCCCGCCTGTACACGGACGGCGCCTTCCAGCAGAAGATCGCCGGCATGTTCGAAGGCGATGTGAAGCTGAAGTTCCACCTGGCGCCGCCGCTGCTGGCCAAGCATGACTCCAAGGGCAACCTGATCAAGCAGGAATTCGGCCCGTGGATGATGAAGGCGTTTGGCGTGCTGGCCAAGTTCAAAGGCCTGCGCGGCACGGCGCTGGACATCTTCGGCTACACGGCCGAGCGCAAGATGGAGCGCGCCCTGATCGGCGAGTACCGCAACACCATCGCCGCGCTGCTGCCCAAGCTGACTGAGGAAACCCTGTCGCAAGCCGTGGCCATCGCCAGCATCCCGGAAGACATCCGTGGCTATGGCCATGTGAAGGAGCGTCACCTGAAGTCGGCCAAGGAGAAGGAAGCCCGTCTGGTGGCAGCCTTCGGCAAGCCGGTGCAGTCCGCCGCACCGCACGCCGCCTGAGTTTTAAAGGCTTAGAACAAACCGGGGCTTGCCCCGGTTTTTTTATTTCAAATCAAAAGCCGTTGTTTTCCAATCATCTATATTACTGATTGTTTGACGGAAATATCTGCTCGCAGGATACTGAAAATACAATGAGGCAGGACTTGGGTTGACTTCAGATATGGGGAAAACATGGCCAAGCGCATAAGCAGGCGGAAAGCTTCCACTGAGGAGTTGCCGCTACATCTGCCAGAGCAGCAATCATCCTCGTCTCAGATTCCAACTGAACCTCTTTCTCCTATTCCGCATCCCGAACTTGTGTTTGGTCTGGTGGGGCCAATTGGTGTCGATCTCGAACCCGTGATTACCATATTGTCTCGCGAACTTCGAGCGGTTAAATACAACGTAAAGACTATCCAGCTTAGCCGTCAAATTGAGCAGTTCTTCGGGCGAGATCACTGCCACGAGACCGAAGACAATCGCATTTTCAACTTGATGAATGAAGGCACGAACTTACGTCAAAAAAGCAAGCGCGGTGACGCTGTTGCTCTGCTTGGGATTGCAGAAATATGGCGTCTCAGAAAAGAAGAGTTGCGTGATCAATTTTCACACAATGCTTTCATCCTTCGTTCCCTTAAACATCCCAAGGAAGTCGAGACTTTGCGTAATGTGTATGGCAAAGGTTTCTTTCTCATTTCTGTTTACTCTCCGCGCGAAGCACGGGTCACTGCACTGACTGACAGAATTAGCCGGTCTAATTTCGGCAAAGGAAACAAAGCCAGGGCAACGGCTGAAGGTATGGTGGAGCGAGACGAGGAAGAGGAAAGTACTTCCTTGGGACAGGATGTCAGAGACGCATTCCCGCTAGCGGATCTCTTTGTCGATAGCCGCAACAAGCCCGCGTTGAATAGCCAGATCAGCCGTTTCTTTGAGCTGATCTTTGGGAATGTATTCCATACGCCATCGCGCGACGAGCAAGGTATGCACTATGCGCGGTCGGCGGCGCTAAGGTCGGCGGATCTGAATCGCCAGGTCGGCGCATCCATTCTCAGAACAGAAGGCGATCTCATTGCGGTAGGATGTAATGACGTTCCGAAAGCAGGTGGAGATCTTTATTGGCCAGGTGATAAAGGTGATGCACGTGACTTCCAGAAAGGCGTCGATGCAATGGCTGACGAGAGGCTGCAGGTGCTGGGCGAGCTGCTCGCCAGGTTCGAGGACCACGAACTGCTTTCGCGGGACAGTAATGCGCAGCCTTTGAGCGGATTAGTCCGAGCTTTGATTTCTGGCGATAGGCGGCACATATTGAGAGGGACGCGTGTTATGGGATTGCTGGAATTCGGGCGCAGCGTTCATGCAGAAATGGCGGCGCTGATGTCTGCGGCCAGGCTGGGCATATCTGTAAAGGATGCGACATTGTTCTGCACGACTTTTCCTTGTCACATGTGCGCTCGACATATTGTCGCCAGCGGTATCAAGCGCGTTGTGTATATTGAGCCGTATCCGAAGAGCAAAGCTAGGCCACTGCATCGTGATTCCATCAGCGTCGATCCATTAGCCCCCTCTGTTGATCTTGTAAACTTTGAGCCGTTTGAAGGTATCGCGCCAAGGCAATACCAAGACCTTTTTGATGCTGGAGACTTACGGAAAGACGGCGAAGGCAAGGCGATTGACTGGCGAATCCGAGGGGGAGGGCCGCGATTCATGCGATTTCAAAACACGTATGCCGACATTGAAACTGCTATAGTGACAAATGAAATTCCCCGTCTCTTTGAGGCTATGGGTATGGCGGTGCCGGAAGCATAGAAAATAGGTCAGTTGGAGGTCATCATGAAAAAGCCAAGCACTCTTGCACAGCAAATTCAACAAGCACAGCGTGAGTTCAACAGTTGGCCACCTGAAAGAAAGGCTCGTGTGCAGCTGGAGGGGAATAGCTCCTTGTTGTCGAGATTTCCCGAGCAACGGCATCAGCCATTGCAATTGCAAAAGGAAGTTAGCCGGAAAAAGTAATCTTCTTATTTTTGCATAAGCTAGTAAGAAATCGTTCGTTCATTTTTGTTGCGGGAATTGATAAGGTGGCGACCTTTCTTTTTCTGCACGATTTCAATGAAAACAAAAATGAATTTGCAGCCGCTGGCGGCAGGCGCGATCGCCTTGCTGTACAGCGCCGCCGGGGGAGTGCTGGCACAGGATGCGGCCGCGCCGCAGGCCGTCGTCGTTACCGGTTCGCGCATTCCGCGCGCCAGCCTGGAAGGGCCTTCCGCCGTCACCATCATCACGGGCGAGGACATCACTAAGCAGGGTTTCAAGAACGTCTTCGATGCGCTGAGCAACCAGACGCAGAACAGCGGCTTCACCCAGGGCGCCGATTACGGCAATACCTTCACCCCTTCGGCCAATGCCATCAGCCTGCGCGGCCTGGGTCCCAACCACACCCTGGTGCTGCTGAACGGCCGCCGCCTGGCCGACTTCCCCACCGCGTACGACGGCTCGGTCAACTTCACCAACCTGGCGAACATCCCATCGAGCGTGGTGGACCGCATCGAGATCCTCAGCGGCGGCGCTTCCGCCGTCTACGGTTCGGACGCGATCGCGGGCGTGGTCAACATCATCCTGAAAAAGCAGTACGACGGCTACGACATCAACCTCAAGGCCGGCGGCACCTCGCGCGGCGGCGGCAGCGACCAGCGCCTGCAGTTCACGGGCGGCCATAGCTGGGACAAGCTGAACACCCTGTTCAGCGTGGAGCTGCTGGAGCGCGATCCCCTGTGGGCCGCGGACCGCGACTTCATGAGCAGCAAAACGGGCGTGGCGCCAACCTCCATCCTGGGCCGCAAGAACCTCGACACGGGCAAATACGTGGACCTGGGCGACGCCTGCTCCAGTCTGGGCGACGTCTTCGGCGGCAGCGCCGTCAAGTACAACGCCAAGGCAGGCAGCTACTGCGCCAGCCCGAAAGCCGGTCCCACCTACTGGACCACGCAGACCAAGAACAGCAGCCAGAACCTGTTCGGCAGCGCCAACTACGAGCTGTCGCCGGACACCACGCTGTTTGCGGAAGCCCTGTATGGCCGCAACCGCACCAAGAACAACACGCGCGGCCCGTCGTGGACCTCGGGCTCCGCCACCGACGGCTACTTCTACAACCAGAACAGCGGCGCCTACGAGACGTGGAACAAGTTCATCTCGCCCGAAGAAATCGGTGGCGTGGACCGCTACGACCGTACCTGGAACGACCAGGCCAGCTCCCTGTCCTTTGGCGCGCGTGGACAGATTCCCGGCACCAGCAGCTGGCAGTATGAGGCCAGCTACACCGCCTCGCTGTACAAGAGTGAAAGCCACCAGCCGCGCGCGCTGGCCAATATCGACAGCTTCTTCCTCGGCCCCAAGCTGGGCACGGACGCCAACGGCATCGCCATCTACGCGCCCGATCCATCGCGCCTGACCAAGCGCCTGACGCCGGCGGAATTCGACAGCATCACCAGCGACGCCGTCAGCGAAGGCAAGTCGTGGACCAATACCGTCAGCTTCACCGCCAACGGCGAAGCGTTCAATCTGCCGGCCGGTCCCGTCAAGCTGGCGACGGTGGCGGAAGTGGGCAAGCAGGGCTTCTCCAACACGCCCGATCCGCGCATCGACGAAGGCTATTTCAACACCCAGGTGCCGGCCGACGTCACCGCCGGCACGCGCAAGCGCTATGCCGTGGGCCTGGAAGCCAGCATCCCCATCGTGAAGACGCTGGACGCCACCGTGGCCAGCCGCTACGACCGCTACAGCTTCGCCGGCCGCGACGACAGCAAGCCGACCTATAACGCCGGCCTGGAATGGCGTCCCGCCAGGCAGTTGCTGCTGCGCGCGAACTACGCCACCAGCTTCCGCGCGCCGGACATGAACTACATCTACCAGGCGCGCAGCAACGGCTACTACGCCTCCACCACCGACTACTACCGCTGCGCCAAGGCGGGCCAGCCGGTGTCGGGCTGCGAGTTCGCCAACTACTCGCCGGGCGCGGACTACGTGCAGACGGGCAGCCGCGATCTGCGTTCGGAGAAGGGCCGTTCCACGGGCCTGGGCGCCGTGTGGTCGCCCAGCGCGGACTTCGACGTGTCGGTCGACTACTGGAACATCAAGATCGACGACCTGGTCACCAACCTCGACGCCGACAAGCTGCTGCGCGACGAAGCCAGCTGCCGCCTGGCGGGCGACCTGACTTCGCCCACCTGCGCCGACGCCATCTCGCGCATCGTGCGCTATCCGGACAATGCGCTGAACCGTCCGGGCGAGATCAAGGAAATCCTGGTCAACCCGATCAACGCCGCCTCGCAGAAAGTGGACGGCATCGACATCAGTTCCAAGTACGTGCTGCGCACGAAGGACTACGGCCAGTTCACCACCCGCGTGAACTATTCGAAGACGCTGTCCAAGCACTCGCGCCAGTTCGCAGGCGATCCGCTGAAGGACGACCTGGAAGACCTGACCAACTATGATTGGCGCGACAAGCTGAACGCCAGCCTGACCTGGTCCAAGGGCGACTGGACGGACACCCTGTTCCTGCAGCGCTATGGCCGCGTGCCAAATGCGGACGGCGACGCCTTCCTGACGCCGACCACCCTGGTCAACGCCAGCGTGGTGTATCGCCTGAACCCGCAGACCACGCTGTCGGTGGCCGTCAACAACCTGTTCAACCAGGTCAAGGCGGACAACAGCGCGGGCTGGCCGTTCTACGCGGTGGGTAACTACAGCCCCGTGGGACGCCAGGGCTGGATCGAGCTGAATTACCACTTCGGCGCCGGTAATCATTTGTAAAAAAATTATGCACGGACGGAGAGGGTGGCATAGAATCGCGAGCGGATAATATTGTCCGGCCTCCTATGCCGCCTTCCTTCGTTCGATGACTATCAAGAATCTGACTTTGCTGGCTGCGGCCGCGACGCTTTGCCTGGCCGGTTGCGGCGGCAATAGCAGTTCTCCGGCCGTTGCGCCGGTCCAGCCGGATCAGCCCGCGCCTCCTGCGCAGGTCTACGCGGGCGCCTCTCCAGGCACTTCCGACCAGTTGTGGAACCACTGCGAAATCTCGCATTCCGGCCCGGTGCAGAACCAGCCGGGCACGCAGGCGGACGAAAAGGGCTTTATCCGCGCCTTCACCCAGGCGACCTATCTGTGGAACACGGAGGTGCCGGATGTCGATCCCACCACCTATCCGACGGTGATCGACTACTTCAACGCGCTGAAGACGCCGCAGCTGACGGCGGCCGGCCATCCCAAGGACCGCTTCCACTTCACCTATCCCTCCGACGTTTTTGATGCGCTGTCGGACGGCGTGGAGCTGGGCTATGGCGTGACCTGGCTGGCCGGGAACGACAACAAGGTACCCCGCGTCTGGCATGTGGCTTTGGTGGAGCCGGGCTCCCCGGCGGCGCTGGCGGGCATGCAGCGTGGCGACTACCTGACCATGGTGGATGGCCTGGACTTCATCAACCGGAGCGACACGGCCTCTGTCGCGCAGATCAATGCGGCGCTGGCGCCGGCCAAAGAGGGTGAGCAGCACCGCTTTACGGTCTGGCGCAACAAGCGTGAGCTGCAGTTTGTCCTCACTGCGGGCCAGAGCACGGCCGCGCCGGTGCAAAATACGCGCGTCATCGACACCGCCAACGGCAAACTGGGCTACCTGACCTTCAACAGCCATATCGCGCCGGCGGAAAAGCAGCTGTACGATGCCTTCAATACGTTCAAGGCGGCCGCAGTTAACGACCTGGTGATCGACATGCGTTACAACGGCGGTGGCCTGGTGAGCATCGCCAGCGAGCTGGCCTACATGGTCGCGGGCCCGGACGCCAGCAATGGCAAGGTTTTCGTGCAATTCGCCACCAACGGCCATTTGCAGCCGGGGCGTCCTACACTGTTCCAGGCCAAGAGTCTCGCCCTGCCCGCCCCGCAGTCGCTGGCGTTCGGCACGCCTTTGCCGTCCCTGAACCTGAAGCACGCGACCGTGCTGACGGGGCCGGGCACCTGCTCGGCCAGCGAGGCAGTCATCAACGGCCTGCGTGGCATCGGCGTTGAAGTGGATACGGTTGGCGGCCAGACCTGCGGCAAGCCTTACGCCTTCGTCCCGCTGGCCAATTGCGGCACCACCTATTTCCTGGTGCAATACCAGAGCACCAACCAGCAGGGCTGGGGCGATTACGCGGACGGCTTTGCCCCGACCTGTGCAGCGGACGACGATATGTCGCACGTCGTGGGCGATCCGGCGGAAGGACTGCTGGCGCAGGCGATCGCGCTGCATAACGGCCAGGCCTGCGCGGCGCCGCGCGTTCTGCGCCAGGCAGCGCGCCAGGCGGCGCCCGCTACTGCTACAGCGCCCGATCCGGCCGTGATTCCAACCCGTCCGCAGGTCAAGGAGATCACGATTCTGCCGCCGCAGAAGCCGATATAATCCGTTTCAATCTTCCAGACCAATCCAATCACGGAGACCCTGATGATTCGTTCCGCACTTCTGCTTGCCCTTGCCGCCGCCGCGCCGCTGGCGTCCGTCCACGCCGCATCGGCGCCTTCCAATGCACTGAGTACGGTCGCCGAGCGCTCCGGCTTCCTGCGTACGGGCCGCTATGACGAAGTGATCGCCCTCTGCGCGCAATTCCAGAAGACTTATCCCAAGGCCGTGCGCTGCTTCGAATTCGGCCGCACGCCGGAAGGCCGTCCGATGATGGCGATGGCTGTTTCGCGCACGGGCGCGCTGACGCCGGAGCAGGCGAAGAAGCGCGGCCTGCCCGTGATGCTGGTGCAGGGCGGTATCCACGCCGGTGAAATCGACGGCAAGGATGCCGGCTTCCTGGCGCTGCGCGAGGCGCTGGAAAACAAGGCGGCGCCGGGCGCGCTGGACAAGCAGGTGATCGTCTTCGTCCCCGTCTTCAACGTCGACGGCCACGAGCGCTTCGGCAAGTGGAACCGCCCCAACCAGCGCGGACCTGAGGAAATGGGCTGGCGCACGACGGCGCAGAACATCAACCTCAATCGCGACTACGTGAAGGCCGACGCGCCGGAAATGCAGTCCATGCTGGCGCTGGTGAACGCCTGGGACCCGCTGGCCTATATCGACCTGCACGTGACCGACGGCGCCAAGTTCCAGGTCGATGTGTCGATCCAGGTCGAGCCGGTACACGGCGGCGACGCGGAGATGGTGCGCGCCGGCCACGCCATGCAGGACAACGTGATGGCCGACCTGCGCAAGCAGGGCTCCGATCCCAAGCCCTACTACATCGCCTTCGACAAGAACGACGATCCGTCTTCGGGCTTCGTCGACAGCATGGCGCCGCCGCGCTTCTCTACCGGCTATTTCCCGCTGCGTAACCGCCTGGCGATGCTGGTCGAAACGCATTCATGGAAGGACTATCCGACCCGCGTCAGGATTACCCACAACACCCTCGTTTCGCTGATGGAGCAGGTGGCGGCGCACGGCAAGGAGTGGCAGAAGACGGCGCAGGAAGCCGATGCGCGCGCGGCGGCGATTGGCGGCGGCGACTTCCCCGTCAGCTATCGCACCACCTTCAACAGCAAGCAGATCCAGTTTGCGGGCTATGAATATGTGCGCGAGCATTCGGAGGTTTCGGGCGGGCTGATGACGCACTACGATGAGAACAAGCCGCAGATGTGGACCGTCCCGCTGCGTGATGAAGTGGTGCCTGATCTGACAGTGGCGGCGCCTGCGGGCGGCTATCTGGTGCCTGCGGCGCAGGCGGCATGGGTGGGCGCGAAGCTCAAGGTGCATGGCATCAGCTTCAAGGTGGTGGGCGCTGACCAGGCGTTTGCCGATGTCGAAACCTTCCGCGCCGCCAGCACCAAGTTCGGCGCCGGTTCGTTCGAGGGCCACCAGTCGCTGGAGGTAACGGGCGAGTGGAAGCACGAGCGCCGCAGCTTGGCCAAGGGCTCGCTGTTCGTGCCGATCGCGCAGCCCAAGTCTCGTCTGGTGATGACGATGTTCGAGCCGCGCGGTGCGGATTCGTTGCTGGCCTGGGGCTTCTTCAATAACGCCTTCGAGCGCAAGGAGTATATGGAAGAATATGTGGCGGAGGACGTGGCGCGCGATCAGCTGGACGCCGATCCGGAGCTGCGCGCGGAGTACCGTCACAAGCTGGATACCGATCCCGCCTTCGCCAACAGCCAGCAGGCGCGCCTGGAATTCTTCGCGCGCCGCCATTCTTCGTGGGATGAGCGCTTCAACCTGTATCCGGTGATGCGCACGGCGCAGAAGTTTTAAAGCGGGATACCGGCGGCGCCACTGGCGCCGCTTTTGTTTTGCGCCTCGTTCATCTTCTGCTTCATGATGCTGGCGATCTTGTCCTCGACGGCTTTCTTCTGATCGGGCGGCATGGAATTCAGCTGATCCTCGGTGAGGCCCATCTGCTTGAGGATGGATTCGCGCATGCGCTGCTCGGGCGTCATCTTCATATACTTGTCCAGCTCCTGTTCAGGCGAAGAGGACTGGACGGCATCCAGCACGGACTGGAAGTTGCCGCCGCTCTTGCCATCCTTCTTCTTCGACAGCAGATCGTTGCTGTCGAACGGTACCTGCTTCACTTCTACCTTCATCTCGACTCCCTTATCAAGTGGCGCCATTATTGGCGTACCACTGTTAAGCCGAGGGAGCGGGTAACTTATTCCTGCTGCAGCGGGATGATGCCCGGCACCGTCGCCGGCGTGGAGCAGGGTTCCTCGTCGAAGGCGATGTCGCCCAGCGGGTTGGCGACGCCGTCGGCCTTGATGTCGGCGAAGCCGAACAGCTCGCGGTCCATCAGGTGCGAGGGCACCACCGTCGTCAGCGAGGAGAAGATGTTCTCCACGCGGCCGGGATGCTTCTTCTCCCACTCGCGCAGCATGGCCTTGATCTGCTTGCGCTGCAGGTTTTCCTGCGAGCCGCACAGGTCGCACGGAATAATCGGGAAGCCTTTGACTTCCGCATAGCGCTCCGTGTCCGCTTCCTTCACATAGGCCAGCGGACGGATCACCATGTGCTTGCCGTCGTCCGACACCAGCTTGGCCGGCATGCCTTTCAGCTTCCCGCCGAAAAACATATTGAGGAAGAAGGTCTCCAGGATGTCGTCGCGGTGGTGGCCTAGGGCGATCTTGGTCGCGCCCAGCTCATCGGCCACGCGGTACAGGATGCCGCGGCGCAGGCGCGAGCACAGCGAGCAGGTGGTCTTCCCTTCGGGGATCAGGCGCTTGACGATGCTGTAGGTGTCCTGGTTCTCGATGTGGAAGGCGACGCCCAGCTCCGTCAGGTAGGCGGGCAGCACGTCGGCGGGGAAGTTGGGCTGCTTCTGATCCAGGTTGACGGCAATGATGTCGAAGTTGATCGGCGCGCGCTCGCGCAGCGTCATCAGGATGTCGAGCAGGGCGTAGGAGTCCTTGCCGCCGGAGAGGCAGACCATCACCTTGTCGCCTTCTTCGATCATGTTGAAGTCGCCGATGGCCTGGCCCACCAGGCGGCACAGGCGCTTGTGCAGCTTGTTGTTCTCCAGCGCGATCTTCTCGGCGGCCTTAGTGGAGACGTTTTCCATCACTGCGCTCATGCTGCCTCCTTGATGCGGAATACTTCCACGCCCACGCCTTCGCAATCCGGATAGACGTCCGGCTTCATGGTGGAGACGCAGGCGGCGCGCACGCGCGGGTGGGCCAGCATGGCCTTCACCACGTCGTCGCACAGCGTTTCCTGCAGGTGGATATGGCCTTCGGCCATGCGCTTGGCGATGGTGTCGCGGATAAAGTCGTAATCCACCACCTCGTCCAGATGGTCGTGCGACGGGGTGGAGACGTCCAGCGGAATGAACAGGTCGACGTTGATCAGCACGCGCTGTTCGCCCTTCTTCTCGAATTCGTAGACGCCGATATTGATCTGCACTTCGTAGTTGCGCAGGAAGAGCCGGCGGCAATCGCTCAGGCTGGGGTGTAACAGTGCGGACTGCATGAGGAACCTTCTTTAAAAAACGATATAAATTATTTAGTCAAAAACATCACGTCGCGCGCCAGCGGCATCAGGTGCTGGCCGCCGTCGACCAGTAGCGTTGTGCCGGTAACGGCACGGGCCCCAGCCGCATAGACCACGGCGGCGGTCACGTCTTCCGGTGTGCTGGAGCGGCCCAGCGGCGTCTGCTGGTGGGCGGCGGTGAATCCCGTTTCGCTCTGGTCGCCGGACAGCAGGGTGATGCCGGGCGCCACGCCAACCACCCGCACCGTGGGCGCGAGCTGCTGCGCCAGCATGGTGGTGGCCGTGTGCAGGGCCGCCTTGGACAGGGTGTACGATAAAAAATCCGGATTGAGATTGTACAGTTTCTGGTCCAGCAGGTTGATGACGACGGCCTGTTCGCCCACCGGCGTGGCCGCGTGCAGGGCCTGCGCCAGCAGCAGGGGCGCGGCGACGTTGGCGCGCATGTGCGCATCCAGCGTAGCCGGGCTGAAATCGGTGGCGCTGTCGTAGTCAAAGAGGGAGGCATTGTTCACCACGCAGTTCACCCGTCCCAGCGCGGCCGCCGCGCGCGGCAGCAGCTCGCGCACGCCCGCTTCGTCGGCCAGGTCGCATTGCAGGGCGGCGGCGCGGCGGCCCAGGGCCACGATGGCGTCGGCCACTTCCTGCGCTTCCGCCGCCGAGTGGCGGTAGTGCACGGCCACGTCCCATCCCGCCCGCGCCATGCCGAGGGCGATGGCGCGGCCGATGCGGCGGCCCGCGCCGGTCACAAGCGCCACGCCGCAAGCTGGAGATTGTTGAGAAATCGTCATGTCGGATTGAACGTTAAAAAAGCCTGAATGGCGCGAACTGGCGGCCCTGCACGCCAATTCGCTACAATGCGGGAATGTCTCTACCCGTACCCGATAGCGACGCGCTGGCCGCGTCCCACGCCCTGCAGCACCAGATCGCCGCCGAAATCGCACGGCACCACGGCGCCATTTCCTTTGCCCGCTTCATGGAGCTGGCCCTGTACGCGCCCGGCCTGGGCTACTACAGCGGCGGCGCCGCCAAGCTGGGAAAGGATGGCGATTTTACAACCGCGCCGGAGCTCACGCCCTTGTTCGGCGCCGCCGTGGCGCAGGCCGCAGCCGCTATTATGGCGCAAAGCGCGCCGCGCATCCTCGAATTCGGCGCCGGCACCGGCAAGCTGGCCTTCGACGTCCTGACCGAGCTGGCGGCGGCCGGCATTAAGGTCGAACGCTATTCCATCGTCGAACTGTCCGGCGAGCTGCGCGCGCGCCAGCAGGAAAAGCTGCGCGCCTTCCCCCAGGTGGAGTGGCTGGACGAGCTGCCCGACGCCTTCAGCGGCGCGGTGCTGGGCAACGAGGTATTGGACGCCATGCCCGTGCAGCTGATCAGCAAGCATCCCGACGGCTGGCACGAACTGCACGTGACGGTGGCCGACGGCCGCTTCGAATACAAGGAAGTGCCGGCCGGGGCGGAACTGCTGGCCCAGATCGAGCGCCAGATTGCGGACCACGCCAGCCTGCCCGTGGGCTATGTCAGCGAAGTGCACGGCGCGGCCTGCGGCTTCATGGCGACGCTGGCGCAGATGCTGGCGCGCGGCCAGGGCGGCGCGGCCATCCTGTTCGACTACGGCTTCCCCGCCCACGAGTACTACTTCGACCAGCGCGTGACGGGCACCCTGATGTGCCACTACCGCCACCACGCCCACGCCGACCCGTTCTACTATCCCGGCCTGCAGGACATCACTGCCCACGTCGACTTCACCGCCATGGCGCTGGCGGCGCAGGACGCGGGCGCCGACGTGCTGGGCTACGCCACCCAGGCCGGCTTCCTCATCGGCGCCGGCGTGGGCGAGCTGCTGCTGCGCACCGACCCGAGCGACACCACCAACTACCTGCCCGCCGCCAACGCCGTGCAAAAACTGCTGTCTCCGGCCGAGATGGGCGAGCTGTTCAAGGTGTTGGTGATCGGTAAGAATGTCGAGCTGCCGGACGCCATCGTGGCCCACGACCGCAGCCACCGGCTGTAAGCGTGGGGTAAAAGTCATCATGGACAGAAAAGCAACGATATTCCATTTCTCTTCCCCGCGTTGCGCGATCTGAGATACGCTATGATGAACAATTCAGCGCGAAAACCCCGTCGCGGCGCGCTCGTCGAAAAATAATTGGAACGATGGGAAAGATACACACACACTATGACAACTTGAAGGTGTCGCGTATGGCGCCGCAGGAGGTCATACGTGCCGCCTACAAGGCGCTCAGCCAGAAGTATCACCCGGACAAAAATCCGGGCGATGAGAAAGCTGCGCGCATCATGGCGATCGTCAACAGCGCCTACAACACCCTGTCCGACCCCCTGCGCCGCAAGGAACACGACGAGTGGATCGCGTCGGAAGAGTGGGAAATCGCCTGGCTGGAAAGCACGCGCCACGAGGATGGTCCGGGCCGCGACAAGCCGCGCCATGACGGACCCGCCCACGCCTGGGCGGGCGAGCATGAGGAGACGCCCCGTCCGCCACGCGGAAGGCGCCGTTCCTGGCGCATGTGGGGCGCGGTGCTGGCCGCGCTGGGCGTGGGCTGGGGTGTGGGCGTGGCCATGGTGGCTGAGCCCAGCCTGCTGTCGTCCATGCTGGTCTCGGCCTGGGGGGGCAAGGTGGGGCTGGGCGGCGACGCCAATGCCCAGCCATCGCAGTCGTCTCAGTCGCCTCAGTTGCATTCGGTGCGCGGCGAATCGCGCAATGAAATGGCGCCGGAAAACTGGGCCGCGGGCCGGCCCTATCTGTCGGAATCGACGCCGGCCAAGCCCGCGCCCATCAAGGTGATGTCGGTGTCGCAGGTGGTGCTGCCCAACGCGGCCGCCGATTGCGAGAATGAGGCCCAGACCCTCGCCGCGCCCAACGGCGAACCGTGGCCGACCCAGTCGGGCTATGTGGAAGGCTTCCCCGTGGCGGCCAAGGGCGAGGACCTGCAGCTGACCCTGGACAACGGCAGCAACGCTTCCGCCGTCTTCATCAAGGTCTACGACATGGACCGCCACGCCAATGTGCGCTACGCCTTCGTCCAGGCGCACGACAAGCTGGTGCTGGACAAGCTGCTCACGGGCCGCTACGAGATCCGCTACCAGAACGTGGACCTGGCCGCGAACCAGAGCGGCTGCGGCCAGACGCGCAAGACGGCCGCCGCCAGCGCGCCCGCCAGCACCATCAGCAACTGATCAGAACTCTTCCCAGTCCGAACCCATGTCCGGCTTGGCCTGCAGGCGGGACTTGCCTGCCGCGGCCAGCTTGGGTGCGGGCGCCGCTGCCGCTGCTGCAGGTTTGGGCGCCGCGCTGACCCGTGGCGCCGCCGGAGCAGGGCGCGCAGCCACGGCCACCGGGGCGGGACGCGGCTTGGGCGGTGGCGCCATCATCGTTTGTCCGCTGTCGCCGCGCAGCTTGAAGATGCTGACCGACTGCGCCAGCGTGCCCGCCTCGTCCTGCATGGCCTGGGCCGCCGCCGCCGCCTGTTCCACCAGGGCCGCGTTCTGCTGCGTCATCTCATCCATCTGGGTGATGGCCTCGTTGACCTGTTCGATGCCCAGGCTCTGTTCCTGGCTCGCTTCCGTGATCTCGGCCATGATGTCGGCCACCTGCTGCACCGAGGTGACGATCAGGCTCATGGTCTGACCCGCCTCGTCCACCACGGCCGCGCCGCCGTCGACCTTTTCCACCGAGTCGTCGATCAGCACCTTGATTTCCTTGGCCGCCGTGGCCGAGCGCTGCGCCAGGCTGCGCACTTCCTGCGCCACCACGGCGAAGCCGCGTCCCTGTTCGCCCGCGCGCGCCGCTTCCACCGCCGCGTTCAGGGCCAGGATATTGGTCTGGAACGCGATGCCGTCGATGACGCCGATGATGTCCACGATCTTGCTCGAGCTTTCCTTGATCGAGCCCATGGTGTCCACCACCTGCGCCACCAGTTCGCCGCCGCGCGTGGCGACGGAGGAGGCGGAAATCACCAGCTGGTTGGCCTGGCGCGCATTGTCCGCGTTCTGCTTCACGGTGGAGGTCAGCTGTTCCATCGAGGACGCCGTCTCTTCCAGCGAACTGGCCTGCGACTCGGTACGGCCCGACAGGTCCATATTGCCGGAGGCGATTTCGGTCGAGGCCTGGCTGATGGTGCCGGTGCTGCGCCGCACGTCGCACACGGTGCGCGCCAGGCTTTCGTTCATGTGCTTGAGCGCTTCCAGCAGCTCGCCCGCCTCGTCGCCCGAATGGGGTTCGATCTCGGTGGTGAGGTCGCCCGTGGCCACCGACTTGGCGATGTCCACCGCCTCTTCCAGCGGCCCCGTGATGGAGTTGGTGATCCACACGGCCAGGCCGATGGAGGCCAGCAGGGCCACCACGCCCAGGCCGATCATCATGGTGCGCGAGAATTCGATGTGGTGGGCCGTATCGGCCGCGCCGCTGTCGATGTCGTTCTTCTGCTGCTCCAGCATGGCCGAGGTGTGCTGCAGCAGCACATCCAGCGCGGGGAAGGCCTGGTTGGTCATCACCGCCACGGCCTGCTCGCGCTCATCCGACTCGATCAGCTCCGCCACCTGGAGGAAGGCCTTGGTATAGGTGGCGCGGGCTTCGCGGATCTTGACCAGCAGGGCCTTTTCTTCCGGCTTGTCGCCCAGCTTGTCGAGCGTGACGAGGGCGGCGTCGACCGCCTTCTTGTCCAGGTCTATCTTCTCGTAGCTCTTGGCGCGCTGGGCGCGGTCGGTAAGGATGAACAGGGCCAGGGTGCGGCCCGCATCCTCGCGCGCGGACGAGTCGATGATGGCCGCCGCCTTGGCGCTGGGCCAGTCCTGCTGGGCGATGCCCTGCGAGCTGCGGCTGATGGAGCTGAAGCGGTTCAGGCTGGCGACGATCATGATCAGCATCAGCAGCACCAGCACGCCGAAGCCGGCCCCCAGACGGGTCTTGATTTTTACATCGGTCAGTTTCATGAAGTCTTCCTGTTACGAGGCGGTGGCGACGTCCATCAGGCCCATTTCGGGGCTGGACATCAGCTTGTCGATGTTCACCAGGATCAGCATGCGCTCATCGATGGTGCCCAGGCCGATCATGTAGTCGGAGCTGAAGGCGGTGCCCATTTCCGGCGCCGGCTTGACCTGCTCCGGCGTCAAGGTCGTCACGTCCGACACGGAATCGACCACCATGCCGACCACGCGGCCGCTGATGTTGAGGATGATGACCACGGTGAACTGGTCGTAGGTGGCCGAGCCCAGGTTGAACTTGATGCGCATGTCCACGACAGGAATGATGATGCCGCGCAGGTTGATCACGCCCTTGATGAATTCCGGCGCATTGGCGATGCGGGTCACGGCCTCGTAGCCGCGGATCTCCTGCACCTTGAGGATGTCGATGCCGTATTCTTCGGAACCGAGAGTAAAGGCCAGGAATTCCCGGCCGGCGATGTCCTTGTTATCGGACGCGGAAGTGGAGCCGGATGCGGTCTCTTGCATGGTAGGTCCTTGAGTGGAAGTCAGGTTGGTCGGATTACTCCCGAAAGTCCTTACATCATGTCGTAAAAGAGTATCAGAGTCGATGCCGGAATACGAGCTTGCGCCCGCTTTTTTATAAATCGGCGGGAGTAACTAGCAATCGGTACCCAAGGGGGTTGTCAGTGGGGGTGAATCTGATTATCCTAGCCTGAAACAAGTCTGCAAACCGCGCCCAGGCGCACCTCAGGAGATGGTATGACGGATTCCAACGCTGCAGACGACAACTGGCTGATCGACGAAGAGGACGACCCGGCGGCGCCGGCGGGCCTCGGCGCCCCCGATCAGCGGCTGTGGCGTGTGCTGATCGTCGACGACGACGTCGACGTGCATGCCGTCACCCGCCTCGCCCTGCGCAATGTGAGCTTCAAGGGCCGCGAGCTGGAACTGTTCTCCGCCTACAGCGGACGCGAAGCCTACGACATCCTGCGCGACACGCCGGACATCGCCCTGGTGCTGCTGGACGTGGTGATGGAAACCGACGACGCGGGCCTGATCCTGGCCCGCCGCATCCGTGAAGAGCTGCACAACTCCATCGTGCGCGTGGTGCTGCGCACGGGCCAGCCGGGCCAGGCGCCCGAGCAGCGGGTGATCATCGAATACGACATCAACGACTACAAGGCCAAGACCGAGCTGACCACGCAGAAGCTGTTCACCACCGTGATCTCGGCCCTGCGCGCCTACGAGTCGCTGAACATGCTGGAACGCAGCCGCATCGGCCTGGGCAAGATACTGGCCGGCGCCACCAATCTGTACCAGATCCATTCGCTGCGCGAATTCGCCTCCGGGGTGCTGAACCAGGTGTCGGCCATCCTCGACGTGGGCGCGGACGGCGTGCTGTGCCTGATGCAGGGCGATACCGGCGTCACCACCGTGGTGGCGGCCACCGGCGGCTATTCCTCGCTCAACGACAGCGAGCAGATGCCGCTCAACCATCCCCTGTGGCCGACCATCTCCAAGGCCTTCGCCGAGAAGAAGAGCCAGTTCGAGCACCCGGCCAATGTGCTGTTCATCCATACCCAGGAAAACCGCGAGGTGGCGATCTCCGTCACCCCGCCCTGGCCGCTGGCGCAGATCCAGCGCGACCTGCTGGAAGTGTTCTGCCAGCGCATCGCCGCCGCCTTCGACAACCTGTACATGTTCGGCCAGCTGCGCAAGGCGCAGGAGGCGACCGTGGTCGCCCTGGCCGACCTGGCCGAATTCCGCGACAGCGGCACGGGCGGCCATGTGCGGCGCGTGCAGATGCTGTCGTCGGCGCTGGCCCAGCGCCTGTACGACCGCGGCGTGTATCACGACGAGCTGTCGCCGCAGCTGCTGGACATGATCGGCCTGGCCAGCATCCTGCACGACGTGGGCAAGGTCGCCACGCCCGACCATATCCTGCTCAAGCCGGGCATCCACACGCCGGAGGAGCGGGTGCAGATGCAGACCCACGCCGCCGTCGGCCGCACCATCCTGGAGAAGGCGGCCGGCATGGTCGATGGCGTCAGCTACCTGACCTATGGCGCGGAAATCGCGGGCGGCCACCACGAGCATTTCGACGGCAACGGCTATCCCAACCAGCTGAAGGGGCGGGCGATTCCCATCTCGGCCCGCATCGTGGCGGTGGTCGACGTGTTCGACTCGCTGCTGCATGAACGTCCCTACAAGGAGCCCTGGCCGCACACCGAGGTCATGGCATACATTAAGGAGCGCGCCGGCAAGCAGTTCGATCCCGAGATCGTGGCGGCGCTGCTGGACCTGATCGAGCGCAATCCCGATATCGGGAAGACGCCGGATTAAACGCCGGAGAGCGGGCCGCCGCGCCGGCCGCGGGGAAAGCCGATGAACGACCTTCAGGGTCTGAGCGCGCTGCTGATCGAACCCCACAAGGGCATGCGCGCAAGCCTGCACAATATGCTCAATCTGTGCGGGCTGACCAGGATAGACGATGCCGCCAGCTCCAGCCAGGCGATCCGCCAGCTGGGCTTGAAGGCCTACGACCTGGTGCTGTGCGAATACGACCTGGAAGGCGGCCAGGATGGCCAGCAGATGCTGGAAGACCTGCGTCGCCACCGCCTCATGCATCCCGCCTCGCTATTCTTCATGGTGACGGGCGAGGGCCATTTCACCAAGGTGGTCAGCGCGGCCGAGCTGCAGCCCAACGACTACATCCTCAAGCCTTTCGCCGCCGACCGCATCCTCGAGCGGCTGGCGCGCGCGCTGGACAAGCGCGAAGCCATGATGCCCGTCTACCAGTTGATGGAGATGGGCGACCAGCGGGGCGCCATCGCCGCCTGCCTCGAGGGCGCCGCCAGGCAGCCCCGCTATGCCACCGACTTCGACCGCCTGCGCGCCGAGCTGCACCTGTTCCTGGGCGAGCCGGCGCTGGCGGAGCCTATCTACCGCGAGCTGTACGACAGCCGCGCCATTCCCTGGGCGCGCCTGGGCCAGGCCAAGACCCTGTATCTGCAAGGACGCTACGCCGAGGCGCAGGCCATGCTGGAGGCGCTGGTGGGCCAGAACCGCCAGTTCCTCGACGCCTACGACTGGCTGGCGCAGACGCATGAGGCGCAAACGCGGCTGCCGGAAGCGCAGGCCGTATTGAACGAGGCGATCGGACTCTCGCCCCACGTCGTGCGGCGCCTGCGCAAGCTGGGCGAGGTGGCGCTGGCGGCGGGCGACGCGGACGCCGCCGAACAGGCCTTCCGCCTGGTGGTGCAGAAGTCGCGCTTTTCCGAATTCCGCGACCCGGAGGACAACACGCGCCTGGTGCAGGTGCTGGTGCACAAGGGCGATCCGGTGGCGGCGGCGGGCGTTATCCGCGACATGGACAAGAGCATGGCCGGACGCAAGAACGCCGACCTGTGCAGCGCCATTTCCTCCGCCATGCTGCACGAGTACACGGGCAACGCGGCGCGGCTGGACGTGGCGCTGGAGGGCGCGCTGGCCGGTATCCGCCATGCGTCCGGCCTGTCGGACGACCTGAAGATCGAGCTGGCCCGCAACTGCCTCGTCAACGGCAAGGAGGAGCAGGGCACGGAAGTGATGCGCGGCGTGATGCGCAATGCCGGCGGCCACGCGGCCGGCGCGCTGGTGATGGAGCGGGCCGTGGCGGTGCTGGAAAAGTCCGGCCACGGCGCCCTGGCCATACGGCTGGCGCAGGAAAGCCGGCAGGACGTGGTGGACCTGGTGTCGGCCGGCGCGGCCCGCGCGCGCCAGGGCGACTTCCGCGGCGCCGTGGAACTGATGCTGGAGGCGGTGGAGCAGCTGCCGGACAACGCCCAGGTCGTGTTCAACGCCGCCGTGGCCGTGCTCAAGTGCCTGGAAAACACGGGCTGGGACGACCGTCTGGGCCAGTACGCCCTGAAACTGATCGAGCGCGTGCGCCGGCTCGACCCCACCAATGCCAAACTGAACGCCTTATCGGCTTTGCATCAACAAATTTTGAAGAAATACAACATTCGTAGCCAGCGCTGGAACGACAATTTCAAACTGCCGGCCCTGTAAGCCTTTCCGGGGCTACAATTGGTTCTATCGCAGAAATACACGGATTGTCACCCCATGGAGCCGGACTCCCACACCGAAGCGCGTCCCGTACGCGGATTGTTGCTAAAGAAGTTATGCAGCGACGAGGGCTTGTTTGCCCTCGGCGCCTCCGTCGCGCGCGTGGTGCAGCTGGCCGACTCGGAAGACCAGGGCACGCAGAGCCTGGCCTATTACGTGCTGTCGGACGTGGCGCTGACGCAGAAGATCCTGCGCCTGGCCAATACGCCCACCTACCGCACGGCGGGCGGGGCGGCCGTCACCACCATTTCGCGCGCCATCTCGCTGCTGGGCTTCGACAATGTGAAGACGACGGCGCTGGCCATGCTGCTGGTCGACACCCTGTCCAACAGCAAGCATGCGCAGAGCGTGCGGGTGGAGCTGGAGGCGGCCCTGTGCGCCAGCCTGGTGGGGCGCGAGATGGCGCGCATGAGCGCCTATCAGGGCGCGGAAGAGGCGGCCATCGGCGCCCTGTTCAAGAACATCGGCCCGCTGGTGATCGCCTCGCAGGAGCATGAGCGCTTCCGCGAGATCGCCGCGCTGATGGCGGGCGGCAAGCACACGCAGGCGCAGGCCTCGCAGATGATCCTCGGCAGCACCTACGACACCTTGTCGGCGGCCATTCTCAACGAGTGGAAGATTCCCGATGTGATCGTCCGCTCCATCAATCCGCTGGCCGCGGGCAAGCAGAAGCCCCCCATCAACCGGCAGGAGTGGATGCGGCAGGTGGTGTCCTTCAGCATGGATGCTTCGCGCATGATGGCGCGCAAGGTAAATCCGGCCGAAAGCCCGGAAGGGGCGGCGCTGGAGCAGCGCTACGGCACGGCGCTGAATGTCGACATGGACCGCATCCAGACCCTGTTCGCCACCGTGCGCCGCGACATGGCGGCCCTGCTGGACAGCATGCACATGGGGCCGCAGACGGAGGTGGAAGACGAGCCGGCCGAAGGTCTGCCCAATGTGCTGCTGCTGGCGACGATGGACGCGGGCACGCACGACCAGGAAGGCGCCTGGCCCAGCGGCAAACCCTTCAATGCGCGCGAAGCCCTGCTGGCGGGCGTGCAAGAGGTGACGCAGATGCGCGCCAGTCCGAACAGCAAGGTCAACGACGTGGTGCAGGCCGTGCTGGAGACCTTGTACCGGGCCATGGGCTTCCGCTTCGCCACCGTCTGCCTGAAGGACGTGCGCACCAGCCAGTACCGGGCGCGCATCTCCTTCGGCGAGAATTATGCGGCGCGGCAGGCGGGCTTTGTGTTTCCGCTGGTGGGCGACGGCAACCTGTTCCATCTGGCGATGGAAAACGACGCCGACCTGATGATCGCCGACGCCACCACGCCCAAGATCCGCGAGCTGCTGCCCGCCTGGCACCGCACCCTGCTGCCCGACGCGCGCAGCTTCATCGTGCTGCCGCTGGTGGTGCAGGGCGTGCAGCTGGGGCTGTTCTACGCCGACCGCGCCATGCCGGCACCGGAAGGCGTGCCGCCCGACGAAGCGTCGCTGATCCGCGCCCTGAAGGGGCAGGTGCTGATCGCGCTGACGCCCAACGCCTGAGTTGTCATCCCCGCGCAGGCGGGGATCCCATTTATCCCGACGCTAAAATGGGATTCCCGCCTGCGCGGGAATGACCAGGGCTTCAAATTCCTTCACCGGCAGGGGACGGGCGAACAGATAGCCCTGGGCTTCCTCGCACAGCTTGGAGCGCAGGAAGTCGCGCTGGGCCTGGGTTTCCACGCCTTCCGCCACCACGCTCAGGCCCAGGGAATGGGCCAGGGCGATGGTGGCAGCCACGATCACGGCGTCGTTCGGATCGGTCTCGATATCTTTCACGAAGCCGCGGTCGATCTTGATGCGGTCGATCTCGAACAGCTTCAGATAGCTGAGCGAGGAATAGCCGGTGCCGAAGTCGTCGATCGCCACCTTGATGCCGCGCGCCCGCAGTTCGCGCAGCAGCTTGCGGCTGCGTTCCGGGTCCTGCATGGCGGCCGATTCCGTGATCTCCAGCTCCAGCAGGGCGGGATTGATGCCCTGGCTGGACAGCAGATGGTCCAGCTGCGGCAGCAGTCCCGCGCCGTGGCACTGGCGGGCCGACAGGTTCACCGCCAGCCGCAGCTCGCCCATGCCTTGTGTGCGCCACGACGCCAGCAGGCCCGTCGCCTGCTGCAGCACCCAGTCGCCCAGCGGCAGGATCAGGCCCGACTCTTCCGCGATGGGGATGAAGCGGTCCGGCCCCACCATGCCCAGCTCGGGATGGTGCCAGCGCAGCAGCACTTCGGCGCCGATGATGGCCTGGTCGGCCAGGCGGATCTGCGGTTGCAGGTAGAGCTCGAATTCCTTTTGCTCCAGCGCCTGCCACAGGCGGTTTTCCAGCAGCAGGCGCTCGTGGGTGGCGGCGTTCATGGCCGGCGAGAAGAACTGGAAATTGCCCCGGCCCTGGCTCTTGGCCGCGTACATGGCCGTGTCGGCGTGGCGCAGCAGGGTGCCGGCGTCGTCGCCGTCGCTGGGGAACATGGCCACGCCCACGCTGGCGCCGCTGTGCACGGTCTTGTCGCCCAGATGGTAGGGCGCGCTGAGGGCGTCGACGATGCGCACGGCGATATTGCTGGCCTCGTCCGGCGTCACATTGCCGGAGGTGACGACGATGAACTCGTCGCCGCCCAGGCGGGCGATGGTGTCCACTTCGCGCAGCAGTTCCTGCAGGCGTTTGGCCACCGCCACCAGCAGCAGGTCGCCCGTGGCGTGGCCGTGGGAATCGTTGATCTTCTTGAAGTGGTCTAGGTCGAGGAAGAGCAGGGCCGCCGTGCCCTGGTTGCGCCGGGTCTGGGCCAGCAGCAGGTCCAGGCGCAGGTTGAGCGAGAGGCGGTTGTCCAGTCCCGTCAAGGTGTCGTGGTGGGCCAGGCGGTGGATGTGGGCGGTGGCTTCGCGCACCTGGGCCTGGATACGGGCCCGCTCGCCGCTGATCAGCAGCATCAGGGCGCCCAGCAGACTGGTCAGCAGCAGGCCGCAGGACAGCACGGTCCAGCTCTGCCAGCCGTGCTGCTGCTGCAGGTAGTCGGGCGTGGGCGCCAGGGTCAGGGCGTAGCGGCGGCCGCCGAAGCGCAGCTGCTGCTGGAAGTCGCCGCTGTGCGCGCGGCGTCCCAGGGTGTCGCGCACCATGGCCTGGGGCAGGGGCGCGTCGAGGTCCTGCAGACGCACCTGGAAGTGGGGGAAGTCGACCCGCTTGAGGATATGGTCGAGATAGGTGTCCAGCTGGATGGCGATCAGCAGGGTGCCCATGGGCGCGCTGTGGTCGGGGGTGGGGAAGACGGGCTGCAGCAACAGCAGGCCGTGGCCCCGGTGGCGCACGAGGGGCAGGGGCGGGCTGGTGGTGGGCTGGCCGGAACGCAGGGCGCGCTGCAAGGTGGCGTTACGCTCGGGATCGCTCATGAAGTCCAGGCCCAGGTAGGGCCGGCGCAGCTCGGGCTCGATATAGGTGGCGACGCAGTAGCGGGCGCGGTCGTCGGCCCGCTGCAGTACGCCGTTGGCGTCCAGCTGGCGGATTTCGAAGCCGGGCTCGATGTTTTCGCGGCCCCAGGCTTCGAAGGCGGCCCGGTGCTCGCGCAGCACGGGCTGCATCCAGGCCATGGACAGCAGCTCGTCGCGCTGGTCGAGGTAGCCGTGGGCCATGTTGCTGAAGTCGCTGGCGCTGAGCATGCGGCGCGGATCGTTCAGCGCGCGCGCCATGGCGGCGATGAAGCGCTCGTGCTCGCTGAACTGGGCCTGCAGGGCGTCGCCCGTCTGCTGCGCCTTGAGGCGGAAGGTTTGCAGCTGCTGGCTGCTCTCCCACTCGTCGGCCTGCAGGTAGATGACGATGAAGGCGGCGGCCGACAGCAGCAGGGGCAGGCCGACCAGGGTGCGGCGGCGCCACCACAGGGCGCGCGGCTGGCCGATGGCGATCCAGGTCAGGGGCGCTGCCAGCAGGATGCCGATGGTGTCGCCTATCCACCAGGCCAGCCATTCGAGGGGCAGTTCGTCCCAGGGTACGACGTGCACCAGGGCCATGCCGCCCAGCGAGACGCTGCAGCTGACAAAGGTGATGCCGGCCGCCAGCAGGAGGAAGCGCACCACGTCGCGCCCGGCGCCGATGGCCGGGTCCACCAGGCGGCGGAAGAGAGTGCTGCCCAGCCAGCTCTGCAGCGTGGCGCCCACGGTGGCGGCCAGGGCGCCCAGCAGCTTGGCCTGGGTGACGCCTTCCGGGCTCAGCCAGGGATAGACGAGGTTGATGGCCAGCGAACCGAGGGCCACGGCCGGCAGCAGGCCCGGCCCGAAAACGGCGCAGGCGGCCAGGGCGATGCCGGCCGGCAGGAACAGGGGCGAGGCATAGCCGGGCGGCAGGGCCAGCATCAGGCCCAGTCGGCCGAGGGCGAAGTAGACCACCCACAGCACCAGGTTGGCCAGCAATAATGCGGCCACCGGCCTGCTTTCGCTACGATTGTCCAAGCCTGCGCTCCTGTGCTCGATCCGTTGAAGAGTGCGGCGATTGTATAAGATTTTTGCAACCTAAAAACAACACTTGCAGATTTGCAGTTGGACCTTTACAATCTCGCCCCGAAGCAAACGTTGATTCGCAGGCTTACGAAAGTAGGCGAAACGGGTTGACAGTTTCAAGAAGTTGCTTCATACTCTGCGGTTCCTCGCGGAGGGGTGGCCGAGTGGTTAAAGGCGACGGACTGTAAATCCGTTCTCTCAGAGTACACTGGTTCGAATCCAGTCCCCTCCACCAACGCGCAGGAAAAACTGAGTGGTAAGAAAGTAAATCGGAACCTCGCGGGTGTAGCTCAATGGTAGAGCTGAAGCCTTCCAAGCTTATGACGAGGGTTCGATTCCCTTCACCCGCTCCAGTATCAAATAAGCCCTTGTAGCTCAGTGGTAGAGCACTCCCTTGGTAAGGGAGAGGCCACGTGTTCAATCCACGTCAAGGGCACCAGAATTCGCAGTATCGCAATACCGTAGCATCAATATTGACAGTCGGGCGCGAGCCCACGCAATCACATCAAATCGTTAGGAGTCTAAAATGGCAAAAGAGAAATTCGAGCGGACCAAGCCGCACGTGAACGTCGGCACCATTGGCCACGTTGACCACGGTAAGACCACCCTGACCGCTGCGATCGCAACCGTTCTGTCGAAGAAGTTCGGTGGCGAAGCTAAAGCTTACGACCAGATCGACGCTGCTCCAGAAGAAAAAGCACGCGGCATTACCATTAACACCGCGCACGTCGAGTACGAAACCGCGACCCGTCACTACGCTCACGTTGACTGCCCAGGCCACGCCGACTACATCAAGAACATGATTACCGGTGCCGCGCAGATGGACGGCGCGATCCTGGTTTGCTCCGCCGCTGACGGCCCAATGCCACAGACCCGCGAGCACATCCTGCTGGCCCGTCAGGTTGGCGTTCCTTACATCATCGTGTTCCTGAACAAGTGCGACCTGGTGGACGACGCTGAGCTGCTGGAACTGGTGGAAATGGAAGTGCGCGAGCTGCTGTCCAAGTACGAATTCCCAGGCGACGACCTGCCAATCATCAAGGGTTCGGCACGTATGGCCCTGGAAGGCGCCGCTGGCGAAATGGGCGAAGAGTGCATCATGCGCCTGGCCGACGCCCTGGACACCTACATCCCAACCCCAGAGCGCGCTGTTGACGGCACCTTCCTGATGCCAGTTGAAGACGTGTTCTCGATCTCGGGCCGCGGTACCGTGGTGACCGGCCGTGTTGAGCGTGGCGTGATCAAGGTCGGCGAAGAAATCGAAATCGTTGGTATCGTTGACACCGTCAAGACCACCTGCACCGGCGTGGAAATGTTCCGCAAGCTGCTGGACCAGGGTCAAGCCGGCGACAACGTTGGTCTGCTGCTGCGCGGCACCAAGCGTGAAGACGTTCAGCGTGGTCAGGTTCTGGCCAAGCCAGGTTCGATCAAGCCGCACAACCACTTCACCGGCGAGATCTACGTTCTGTCGAAAGATGAAGGCGGCCGTCACACCCCGTTCTTCAACAACTACCGTCCACAGTTCTACTTCCGTACCACGGACGTGACCGGTTCGATCGAGCTGCCAGCCGACAAAGAAATGGTTATGCCAGGCGACAACGTGTCGATCACCGT
>Ga0213872_10000042_pt1 | contig 118474 bp, 107 predicted proteins | sample VelepicomBERX_R2_FD_160071 | JGI IMG/M metagenome (GOLD analysis project Ga0213872, IMG submission 160071) | Rhizosphere microbial communities from Vellozia epidendroides in rupestrian grasslands, the National Park of Serra do Cipo, Brazil - RX_R2 | ecosystem: Host-associated > Plants > Roots...
GCTCGTGAGATTGTCCACTCCAGGCTTGCCAGGACAGTTCGGCCGGCTTGAATCTAAAGGACTGTTTGCCATAGCAGTCATTCACGGCAGGCAGCAGAACGTCGCGGATCGGCCTGGTGCAGTGGCTCAATGAACTTCAGCTTCGTGCACGTTGCTGTCGCTCGTTGGGATTGGGCCGACGGCAGCAACGGGTCGAAACCGGAAGCTCGCGCTGGCGACGCCGCCTTCGCCCAAATGACTGCGAGGCGGCCGACACCGTGAGCCTCGCAGTCGACGTCGACCGACCGAGAACGCAGACTTGACGATCGATTTCCCAATGTCGATGAAGTTAGTGGGGCTCCCGCCGACCGACGTTCTAATCAGCGCGGAGCTCGAACCATAGTTTGAGCTAAACCATGCGATGCCGTCAGGCTGTAAGGCAGTCAGGGAAGGGCATGTCAATGCAGCATCTTGTCAGCATCGCCTTCTGCGATCGCGCCGTGGGGGCAACTTTGGGGGCAAGTAGCTGGAAATCTTGGACGTTTGCTCGGAGAGTTCAATTCCCCCCGGCGAGCCGCAAGTCGATTGACAGGGCGATTCAGGCCAACACGTGACGTTCTTGTCGGGAATGCGCGGTGGGAAGGTTGGTGGGAAAGTTTGTTGGGCTCTTCTGTAGTGCGCGCCAAATAAGGGTCTTCAAAGTACTCCGACTCCGCCAGCCCTATGAGATCCCCTGTAAGTCATTGATTTACAGGGGATTTTTCATGTGCGCCCAGCATGAGCTGAGCCCCCGAACGTCCAACGTCGGGCAACTTCCGGAAGCGGCACCAGCCCACGCCTTAGAACTCCCCCCACGACCCGCCGAATTGCTCCAGGCCATTGCGCATTGACCAGAGAGAAAGTGCTGGACGATCCAACGGGATCGTCTGCTGGAGGACAAGATTGCCAAGGGGGTCACCGCAGCAAGGGAATACGACCGGTCCGTGCTGCGCGAGTTCGCATGCACGCATGCCCAAACGAACGCAGTGGGCTGAAATTTCAGCCGACATTCATCTGCGCTCTCGCCGATAAAGGGCCAGCGCAAATGTGCGCTGACTACCCATCGGCAAGGCTTCATCGCGAAATTCTTCCGGTTGTATTGGCAACCGGACCTGTGGCGCGTTGCGCCGACTACTCCTCAGTCCAGTACTCCAATTCGGCCTTGGTCTGGTTGAACCCGGTCTTAATGTTGCCGCTAGTATCGCTATGGAGCGTGCCGCGGATGGTCTTGAACTTGCCCGTCCCGCCGGTGATCTGGGCCGTCGCGATGCTTCTTGAAGTCACCGGACCGTCCAAGTTCGGCATGCTCTGCGATATCAGGTTAGCCTTCGTATAGAACTTGTCGCCGTTCTCCATCACAAAGACGCTGTACACATAGCCTGGCCCGCTAAGCTCTGTGTAATCGGAAATGCCGCGGGTCCAGGACTCCCTGAGCCGCACGCCTTGGATGAGAGGACCATCAACACCGTAGGTTCGATGAATCTCATAGACCCGCACCTGATGGCCGGGGACGTCCCCTACATCGATGGCGTGCTGCTGAGTGTATTTAGTGTTTGACGCTGGTGTCGTGATGGTCACGGTCTGCCGCTGCTGCGCCCAGACCCCTGATGGGAGCAGCATGAGTGCGGCGAAGATTGCGGCAGGGATCGTGGCCAATTCGGGTGCTCTTCCTGACACTGAATCTTTCACGGTTATCTCCTTGCGAAGTTGCGACAAACCTTGAACGCAGCGAAAGGGCGTTGCAGCCATCTCACAGGCGCACCACATTACTGGCGCGAAAGAGTCAATACATCCACAACATTGTGGATATTCGCGAGTCTGATGGCCCGATGGTGAAAATTTTCGTTGACATTCGACGGCGTCCGGTGCGTCAGCGCGATTGACCTACTGCTGCAAGACAAGTCCATCAGGAGAAGCCGATGAAGATTGCGTGCGCGCTGTTTCTCATGTCCATTGCCTCGATATCACACGCTGCTGATGGATCTTGTTCGGCTGCCACGCTCAAGGGCCAATACGTATTCACGGGCCGAGGGTCCATTGAGGCTGCCGAGCCTGGAATTCAGCGCGTGCATTACGGTGTATTTCGGTTTGACGGCAGGGGCGGTTTCGTCGGCAAGCAATCCTCCAGCCGTGGCGGGAAGATTGGCCGCGAAACACTGTCTGGAACCTACACTTTGGATGCAGACTGCAGTGGTTCGTTGAAGATCAATCCTATTCTGAAGCCCACGAATCAGGGGACTCTCTGGGATATGTACGCTACCGATGACGGCAAGCGGGGCCACGTCATTCGAATGGATGAAGGGAACATGGCTGTGCGCAGTTTTGAGAAATAGCGTCGGGTGAGTTTTGGCAATGACAAGAGCGCGGTGGCGATTCCCGTTTGGGGGCATGTCTCGCCGTGATCCACCGAACACGGCATGCGCATGGTCCGTCTCGTTGCCGTGGGCTACGCCATCAAAAAGACTGAAAGCGCGTGATCTCGGCGCGCCTTCATAGGGCGATCGCACAATGTCAATCCGTCAGTGATCAGAGCGAAGCTGATTCCGCCACAGCTCAAGATTGTCCTGAAGCGCTCGTTCGCCTGCGCCTGATCTATTCAGCGAAGCCAAAACGCTGTCAAACTGTGAAACGAACTTTGCGCAAGGACTCGAACTCACGAATGCCACATAGTTCTGTGTGCTAAGAAGGAACGGACGTAAGGCCACGAACTCTGCTCCGTCGGCTCGCTGATCGAGGATGGCCTGGCCTGTGTAGTAACCGGTCAAAAAATAGTCTATGCGCCCAATCTTGAGCTTCTCGAAGTTGTGTCGAGCATCGAGACCAATTTCAAGATGAAGGCGTTCGGCAATGGCCCTTCCTTGGGCACCTCCCAGCTCATTTCCGGCAGACACGCCTCCTCGATGAGCTGCAAGGTCGTCTACACCCGCAAACGGAAAGGCTCGGCTTTTGGCCACGAACACGGCGATTCGGTTGTCGAAGGCGGGTGTCGGAACGTAGCTCAAGTACACACGTCTCTCAGGGGTGTCCTTGAGCGTGACGACCATATCAACCTGGCCCGCTTGCGCCTTAGAGAGCACGCGCATCCAAGGTCCGACGTAACGAATCTCGTACCGCAGGCCAAGCCGGCGCAAGACCTCTTCCGTCAAGTCGATGCTGGCACCACGGAGCCTATGTCCGTCATACCAATGAAACGGCGGGTACGAGGGGTCGGCCGTGACGATCACGCGATCGCATGTGGGATTCCCAGCTGTGGATCCGAGCGCGATGGGCGAAGATGCGACCAATGCAACTGCGAGAAGAGCATCGACAGCTCGAACTGCGCGTGCGTTGGTTCTCGTGCTCATGCCAATTCCCCGGGCGGTCGGATTTGGGGGCGCTTTCCAAGTATCCCACCAGCCCGACGGGCACAAGATTCTCACGAGGTCGTTGGAAGTCACATCAGGGAATTGTCCTGGCCGACATCGTCTCGGCTTTCTCCGCGGCCTTCGAGGTGAAACGCGCCAGGTCGATGATGACGCGGTTATGGAAGGCCACGCAGATCACGTCGCTTTCGCCAAGGCGCTCCGCCTTGGACCCGCAGCTTTCGGACTTCGACCTGCGCCAGCTCCGTCCTGGCGATGACCGTCATGCAGACTGGTGTTGCCGAGACGTGGTTCATCTCGACGCGCGTACAGGACTCGCAACTGCAACGTATCGAACATCAGTCGCGCGCTGAGCGATGGTTTGCACATAGGGTTCTTGCGCGATGCTCCGGGTACGGTGCCGTATCGCAATCAGGCCGGGTTTGCGCGTGCGGAAGCGATCCACGGCGTGTTCCGTGTGGTGCTGCAATCGAGTCTTGCGGCTGTGAGGTCGACCCAAGAATGGGTGCAAATCATCAAGACTGGCGCAGTTCCGGTGCGCGACTCCATTGCTGACCGCTCCAGCGGGCCCGCAACGTCCCGTCCTGAGCTGACCCCTTGCCGTTCAGGCGTAGGTATTCACGTTCCGACCCAGCGAGCCCTCGACCGCCAGCGCCGGCTGCTGGGGCAGCGCGCTGAGCAAGGCCTGGGCCCCGGTCGCCTGGACGTCGATCGCCTTGCGCAGCATCAGCATGCTGACGGCATCGGCCGTGTCAGCCTGCGCATAGCTCGAGGCGATGCTGACGCTTTGGGAGTTGGCGATGTCCATGAGCCAAGTATCGGCAGGTTCGGCCCGAACTTGAGCACAAAAATGTAAAGAGCAGGGCGGCACGGCGCCTATCCATCTATGACCCCTTGAATCCGCCCACCCGCGACGTGGGAGATGACGGGCTCGGATCGCCAAGGCATGGGTCGCACCCGTGTGAGGCGGATTTCGTCCTGCACCGAATCGTGCGACCCTCCTGCAAGCCCGTCGTCGCTTGTGCAGATTTCGAAATCGGCCGCTTCACCGTGAGACCCTGAAGGCAGGAGGTAAATTTGCGGAAAATTCGAAGAGATTGGGAGAGTGAACGGTGAATCTGAGGCAATTGAGCCACCTTGTCGCCTTGGCGGACGAGGGGCGATTTATCGCTGCCGCAGAGCGCGTGCATCTGAGCCAGACAGCGCTGAGCCGAAGTATCCAGGCCTTGGAGAAACACTTCGGCTTTGACCTTTTCGAGCGGGGGCGCACGGGCGTCGTACCAACGCCCGCAGGCAAAGTGCTGATCGAGCGTGCACGCCGACTGCTGTTTGAATGTCAGTGCCTGGAGCGCGATGCCGCGCTCATGCGTGACGGGGAGTTCGGAGACCTGGCGTTCGGCGTCGGCCCGTTCGCGGCCGGGGTGCTCCTGCCCCGGTTCATTTCCGAGCTGAGGCAGCACGCACCCAAAGTGCATCCGAGGGTCCAGGTCGGCGGCGCCCGTGGCTTGCTGAACAAACTCGAAGCCCAGATCATCGATTTCTTCGTCGCGGATCCGAGGATGTTTTCGATGAGCGAGAAGCTCGAGAGCGTGCCCGTCGGCAGGATGTACGGATCTCTCTACTGCCGGCCCGGGCACCCCTTGCTGGCGGGCCCATCTCCCTCCTTGCCGGAACTTTCGCGCTATGGCTTTGCGTCGGGATTGATGTCGGCCGAAGTCAGGGCCTTTGTCGCCAGGGCGCTCGGATTCGAGCAAGCGAGCGAGCTTCCCTTGCGCGTCGAATGCGACGATCTCGCGGCCGTGGTCAAGCTGGCTGTGGAAGGAGACTTGATCGCCCTCGTGCCGAATGCCTATGCCCAGGCGAGTGCACCCGTCCTCCGGCCATTGGTCGGGATCTTTGGCAGAGGCGGCTTGTTTGCGGATCTGCACGCAATCTGGCTGCGCGGGCGCACGCTCGCGCCCTCATCAAATCTGGCCATCCGTTTGCTGGAGTCGGTCGCGCGCCGAATCTCCGAGCAATCCGTGCAGGCAAGCTGAGCATTCCGGGCCTTGTCGACTTCGCGCCGGAGTGCTTGCCGACGCGAGTGTGCAAATTCCACGGCCCACGCAGATTTTGGAATTCGATTCGCGCGCTATGCGCCCTTGAGTGCGGCGGCCCTTCGTCGGCGATCGACCGATCGAACGCGCTGCGGATGAACGCAAGACGCCTTGCAACCCGCATTCCGAGCGGGAAAGCTCAAATTCAAGCATTCGAGCCCAACACGCAGCGGCCAAGCCATTCAGCGCTTGCTATGCACGGGACGCAGCCTTGAATGGCATTTTTTGCAATGGACAAATGGTCTTGCTGAATCCATTCTGTCCCGTTGCAGTCTCAGTCAAGGTGGCGCGCGAACGGGGCTCGGACGCGCACACGTGCAGAACGAATCGATATTGGGGAGATCGAATGAGAAACAACCAGCCAGTCAGCCACCGGGAGTTCGACTTTCCGGAAGACGCGACATTGATGTCCACCACGGACACGCAAAGCTACGTCAGATATGCAAACGCCGCCTTTGTCGAGGTGAGCGGCTTCACTCGGGAGGAAATTCAAGGTCAGCCCCACAACTTCGTTCGGCATCCCGACATGCCGACGGAAGCCTTCGCCGACATGTGGGCGACGCTCAAGGGCGGCGAGCCCTGGACCGCGCTGGTCAAGAACCGGCGCAAGAATGGCGATCATTACTGGGTGCGTGCGAACGCCGTGCCGGTCATCCGTGACGGCCGGCAAACGGGCTATATGTCGGTGCGTACCAAGCCGTCGCGCGAGGAAATCGTCCATGCCGAGGAGCTCTACAAGGAGTTTCGTGAGGGGCGTGCGAGCAACAAGAGGTTCCACAAGGGGCTCATTCTGAGAACTGGCCTCATGGGTTGGACCTCGCTGTTCCAGACCATGTCGGTGCGCTGGCGCATCCGCTGGGTTCTCGCATCGGCTCTGCCCGTCACCGCTGTGGCCGGGTGGCTGCTCGGGCTGGGCCTTGGCAGTTTTGGCGCCTTGATGGCGGGAGCGGTCGGCTTCTTGTTTCTGGCCTCGTGGGCGCTGGAAGCGCAAATCGCGACGCCGTTGGAAAGAGTCCGTGAGCTGGCGTTGGGCGTGGCAACAGGCTCGAGCCAGAGCGCCGAGCACATGAATCGCGTGGACGAGATTGGCATGACCTTGCGCACCATCAGCCAGCTGGGCCTGATGTTCCGCTGGCTTATCGATGACGTCAGCCAGCAGGTCATGACCGTCAAGTCGGCCGTGACCGAGATCGCGGAAGGCAACGCCGATCTGAGCTCGCGCACGGAGCAGGCGGCATCGAGCGTGCAGGAGACCGCGTCTTCGATGGAGCAGATGACCGCCACCGTGCAGAACAACGCGGCGACTGCTTCCCAGGCCAACAAGCTCTCCGGCGAAGCCAGTGGTGCTGCCGAGGCGGGAGGCAAGGCGATGTCTCAGGTGATCTCCACGATGAGCGAGATTTCCGCAAGCTCGAAGAAGATCTCCGACATCATCGGCGTCATTGACTCGATTGCCTTCCAGACCAATATCCTCGCGTTGAACGCGGCTGTGGAGGCGGCCCGGGCCGGCGAGCAGGGCCGGGGCTTTGCCGTTGTGGCGGCAGAGGTTCGCAGCCTGGCTCAACGCAGTGCCGAGGCGGCTCGCGAGATCAAGGCGCTCATCGGAGCCAGCGTGGAGCGTGTCGATGCGGGCGCACAGCTCGTCGACGATGCAGGCAAGACCATGGAAGAGATCGTGACCCAGGTTCGCCGGGTCTCCGACTTGATTGGAGAAATCAGCACGGCGACGTCCGAGCAGGGGGATGGCATCGTCCAGGTCAACAAGTCTGTGGAACATCTGGACGCCATCACTCAGCAGAACGCAGCGCTGGTGGAGCAAAGCGCGGCAGCATCGCAAAGCCTGCAACGCCAGACGGAGCAGCTTGTCGACGCAGTAAGCGTCTTCCGTTGACCCATTGAAAACAGGGCGCGTGCAGCCGCGGAAGTGGACCCTTGTCTCGTCGTGGTGCAAGTGACGATGGCCTTAGTGTTTGCCGTATGCTCGGCCGTCCTCATGCGATACCTCGTCCACGTCATGAAAACGTCGGGTGCAAAAAGGTTTCTTGTCGCGGCCGGTCCTGTTCGGGCTTTTTGTTTGGGTGGCCTGTGCCCTGACTTCGACAGCGCAGGGCGAGGTGTGAGGCACTTCTTAGACTTGATTGGCAATTGATGATGCGAGATTCATTGACGCATCCGGCCGCGAGCACGACCAGCAGAACCACCGAACGGCGTGTCAACGCCAGGAAGACTGACTGGCTGCTCGCCTTGACCGACACGCTCTTGCAGGACTCGGCCCAGAACGGGTCATCCCGCCAGGACACTCTGGCGGCGATCGCCGGTCTGGTTCATGCCGCGACGCACGACGAGCTGACCGGCTTGCCGACCCGCGGCGTGCTGTTCAGCAGCCTTGAGCGCGAACTGGCGCGAGGGGTCACGAGCCAGGAGGACGTGGCCGTCCTCTTCGTCGACCTCGACAACTTCAAGTTGGTCAACGATTCGCTAGGTCACCAAAGCGGCGACGAGCTGCTGCGCGAGATGACACGGCGCATCACGCACTGCGTGGGGGAAGGCGATCTCGTGAGCCGGTTTGGTGGGGATGAGATGGTGATCCTGCACCCGCATGCCCGCGGCGGTTCTGAGGGTGTGTTGGGTGCCAAGGTGCTTGCGGCCATGGCCGAGCCGGTGCGAATTGCGGGTCGCGAGGTGGTGACCTCCGTGAGCATCGGCGTGGCCGTTTGTGCGCCTGGCGCGCAGTCCGCCGAGCAATTGCTGCGCGATGCCGATACCGCGCTCTACGCGGCGAAGGGCCGCGGCCGAAATCGTATGGAGCGATTCAACGAGGAATTGCATGCGCGCGTCGACCGACGCGTGCGCACCGAGTCCGACCTGCGGGTTGCGCTGCGCGAGCAGCAGATCCACGTGGTCTACCAGCCGCAGGTGAATCTTGTGACCGGTCGCGTGGTGGGCATGGAAGCTCTGGCGCGGTGGCAGCATCCGGAGCGTGGAGTGATTTCGCCCGCGGAATTCATCCCTGTTGCGGAGGAGAGCCGGCTCATCCACGAATTGGGCCGGCAGGTGCTGCGGGAAGCGTGCCGGCAGCTTGCCCAATGGAACGCCGCCGTGGGTGAGCGGGCGCTCTCGATGACGGTCAACGTGTCCCCCCGACAGCTCGAAGCGCCCGGCTTCGTGGCCGAGCTCGAGCAGACGATCGCGCAGACGGGCATCGGCGCTTCTTCGCTGTGCCTGGAGCTGACCGAGAGCGCCTTGATGAGTCCTGACACGGACCTGGTGCAGGTGCTCGAGCAGGTTCGTCGGCTCGGTGTCTACGTCGCGATCGACGATTTCGGGACCGAGCATTCTTCGCTTGCGAGACTGCGGGATCTGCCGGTGGAGGTGTTGAAGATCGACCGCTCCTTCATCGACGGTCTGCCCGTGGAGCCTGGGGATACGGCCATCGTGTCCTCCATCCTCAGCCTCGCTTTCGCGATGGGCAAGCACGTGATCGCCGAGGGAGTCGAGCGAGTCGAGCAAGCCACCGCCTTGCGCAGCATGGGGTGCCGGGTGGCTCAGGGCTACTTGTTCTCCAAGCCCGTGGACGCTGCGCTCGTGCCACCGATATTGGAGGGTTTCTTGTGGCGGCCGCCGCTGAACTGGAGGCTGCGCTCCGCTGCTGCCTCGCCCGATGCTCGAAACAGATTTGCGCATCGAGCATTCATTGATGAATTTCTCTCCCACATCGGCGCGCCGATGGCGCGAGGCATGTGAGCCAGGCCATGATTAACATCGTCATCGGAGTGAGCAATCTGCTGATCGGAGCGGCCTACGTCAGCCTCGGGCTGCTGAGTGCATGGGAGGCCGTCAGCCAGTACAGGTACCGGGGACTCTCGCGCTTCGGCCTAGGCTTTTCGCTGATGGCGGCGAGCTGCGGCCCGCACCATCTTGTGCATGGGTGGTGCGTGTTGCACGGCGGCGCGGTTTCAGCGCCGATGTTGGCGGTTGCATTGATGGGCCTGCCGGCCGGCGTGGTGTTCTGCTGGCTCCGTGTCGAAGCGATGATGGGTGGGCGGGGCGACCGAACCATCGCGGTGACTTCGCACGTCGTGGCGGGCTTGCTGATCGGGACGTCGATTGCGGTCGGCTCGCTGGCCGCCTGGGCCATCGCCGCCCCGGCCCCGTTCTACCCGGATCAGGCGATTTGCACGGTCTTCGGCATCAGGTACGCAATCACGGGTCCTCAGGCCGCCGTCGACTATTCCAGGGTGATCTCCCTGGCCAATCTTTGGGTGACCGCCGCCTATGCGATGGTGGGCTGGTATTTGATCGAGACGCAGATTCGCCGCTATATCGGCAATCGCTCGTGGTCCCTGTCGGGCTTGTCGCTGTCCGCCGTCTTCCCTTCCTGTGCCGCCATGCATCTGATCCTCGCGTTGTCGAGTGGCGGCGGCGGGGCGACCTTGCCCTTCGACTTGCTGGGCGTCCCGGCCTCGATCTACTTCCTGTGGGTCGTGAGGCGCCTGCACCGGGAATCCGTGGTGGACTGGAATCACCGCCCGATGGCGGGCGTTCTCGCCATGCCCCATCGTTCCTCGCCATGGAGCGAATGAAGGGCTGAGTTCCGAGGCATTGCTGTTTTGGGATGGCACACTCGTGGCCATGATGATCATGCGCCTCGTTCCTTGCCTTTTCGTCGCGCTTCTCGCCGCCTGCGCGAGCCCGCCGCCGGCGCGCGCGCCGCTGCAGCTGACCATCCTTCACACAAACGACCACCACGGCCGCTTCTGGACCGATGCCGACGGAGAGTACGGCTTGGCGGCGCGCAAGACGCTCGTAGACCGCATTCGCGCCGAGGTGACGGCCCAGGGCGGGCAGGTGCTGCTGCTCGACGGTGGCGACATCAATACCGGCACAGCCGAGAGTGACCTGCAGGACGCCGAGCCCGACTTCAAGGGCATGAACCTACTCGGCTACGACGCCAGCGCCGTGGGCAATCACGAGTTCGACAAGCCCTGGTCCGTGCTCACCAAGCAGCGCGCCTGGGCGCAGTTTCCGCTGCTCTCGGCCAATATCTACAAAGACGGCAAGCGGGCGTTTGAGCCTTACCGCATCTTCGACAAGGGCGGCTACAAGATCGCCGTGATCGGACTCACGACCGAGGACACGGTCAAGATGGAGCTGCCGGACAATGTGCGCGGCTTCGAGTTCCGTCGCCCTGCTGCCGAGCTTGCCCAACTGTTGCCGCAGGTGCGCGCCAAGGCCGATATGGTCATCGCCACTACGCACATGGGCCACTATTCTGGAGGGCGCCACGGCGTGAGCGCGCCGGGCGACGTGGAGATGGCGCGAGAGGTGCCGGGGCTGGATCTCATCGTGGGCGGGCACAGCCATGACCCCGTCTGCATGCTCGGCGAGAACCAGCGCAACGACGCCTATGCCCCGGGCCAGCCCTGCGTGCCGGACCGCCAAAACGGAACCTGGATCGTGCAGGCCCACGAGTGGGGCAAGTATGTGGGGCGGGCCGATTTCGTCATCGATGCCGGCAAGGTGCAACTCGTTCGTTACCGGCTCATTCCGGTCAATCTGATGCGCACGGCGGCGGACGGCGGCAAGACGCCCTACACAGAGCTCATCGCGCAGGACCCGGCCGTGCGCGCCTTCCTCGCGCCGTTCCAGTCCGCCGGCGACCAATTGCTCAACGTCTCGGTAGGCAGCTCCGATGGAGTCTTCGACGGCTCGCGCGAAGGCGTGCGCCGCCGCCCCACGAATCTGGGCATTCTGGTCGCACGCTCGATGATCGAGCGCACCGGCGCGGACCTGGCTCTGGTCAACGGCGGTGGACTGCGCGATTCGCTGCCGCAAGGAAACCTCAGCTACCGGGACGTGCGCAAGGTCCTGCCCTTCGGCGGCACGCTGGCTGTGGTTGAACTCACCGGCCGCGACCTGCTCGAGTACCTGCGCGTGGCGGTGAGCATGACGCCTGGGGCCGGGGGCTTCCCGCACACTTCGGGTCTGACCGCGCGCCTGCAAGGCAGCGAGTTGCGCGACGTGCGCATCAAGGGCGAGCCCCTGCAGCCCGATCGCAAATACAAGCTCGTCATCAATCACTTCACCGCCGTGGGCGGCGATGGCTATCCTCGCCTGGATACACATCCCGGCCTGGTGGACACGGGCTTCGTCGATGACGAGGTGCTGAGCGGCTACGTTCAGCGGCATTCACCGCTAAGGACGGCGGACTTCGATCCTGAAGCGGATTCGATCAGGCGCTGAATCAGGTGCTGGGTCAGGCGCTGAGCTCGCGGATCAGGCCCATGGCCGCATGCGGCGCCCGCTCCTTGGCGCCACTGATGAAGAACATGAACACATCGCGTTCGCTGCCGCTCTGGGCGGCCTCGATGCGCGGCAGATCTGTTGGTTCGGATCCCGCGGCCCAAGCCTTGCCGCATGCGGCTAGCTGCGCAAGGACCTGGGGTTCGCAACCCTCGGCGAGATCCGATCGCGTGCGCATCATGCGCGTGTACACGAATTCGCCGGTCAAGTCGGCGATTGGCGGGTAGTCGTCAGAATCGGTGAACACGGTCGCGGCCCGGTAGCGCCGCGCCAGGGCCAGGTATTCGGGGTTGCGGAAGCTCTCGTGCCGGACGTCGAGTGCATGCTGCAAGGGCAGGCCCGCGACGGAGGCGGGCAAAAGGGCGAGGAACGCTTCGAAATCCACCGGGTCGAAGCGCTTGGTCGGTGCGAACTGCCAGACGATGGGGCCGAGCTTGTCGCCGAGCTCGGCGATGCCGCCTTCCACGAACATGCGCACGGATTCACCGGCTTCGGCCAGCACGCGCCGGTTCGTGGCGAAGCGCGAGGCTTTTACAGAGAACATGAAGCCCTCGGGCGTGTCTTTTGCCCACTTGGCGAAGGTGCTGGGTTTTTGTGAGCTGTAGTAGGTGCTGTTGATCTCGATGGCGCTGAGCTTGCGGCTCGCGAACTCCAGCTCGCGAGAGGCTGGCCAGCCCTGTGGATAGAAGTTGCTCTTCCAGGGCTCAAAATTCCAGCCGCCGATGCCTACACGAATACGATTCGCCATCTCCCGCTCCTTGGTTTCTGCCGACATGTACAGCCCCAAGCATTTTCAGATGAACGACGCGGCCCTGGCCGCCAAGCTGATCGCGGAAAACCCGCTGGCCACCCTGATCGGCCCTGACGAGCGGGGTCACCCCTTCGTCAGCCACCTGCCCATGTGCCTGGTGGATGAGGACGACGGATGGTCGCTGGAAGGCCACATGGCGCGGGCCAATCCCCATTGGGGCTGGCTCTGCGCGCAGGGCGAGTTGCTCGCAGTCTTCACGGGCCCGGATGCCTACATCTCGCCGCGCCACTACGACACACGTTTGTCTGTGCCGACCTGGAACTACGTGGCCGTGCATGTCCGCGGCCGCTTCGAGCTCGTGGACGAGATCGAGGCCAAGGAGCAGGTGCTCAAGCGCCTGATCGCCCAGCACGATCCCGAATACAACGCGCAGTGGACCGAGCTCCCCGAGGACTACAAGCTCAATCTTCTGAAGGCCATCGTGGGATTTCGCATCCGCGTGGACCGCTGGGAAGCCAAGGCCAAGCTGAGCCAGAACCGCGCTGCGACCGAGCGTGAACGCATCCGCAGCGCCTCCACGCCCGAGATGCGTGGCTGGCTCGATCTGATGGCGTGAAAGAAAGGGCGCCTTGCCTCGTCACATGCCCACGTAGTTCGGCCCGCCGCCGCCTTCGGGCGTGACCCAGACGATGTTCTGCGTCGGGTCCTTGATGTCGCATGTCTTGCAGTGCACGCAGTTCTGCGCGTTGATCTGCAGGCGGTCGGTGTTGTCGTCGTTCTTCACGAACTCGTAGACCCCGGCAGGGCAGTAGCGGCTCTCCGGACCCGCGTACCTGGCTAGGTTCACGGCCACGGGCACGGACGCATCTTTCAGCGTCAGGTGCGCGGGCTGGTTCTCGGCGTGGTTGGTGTTGGAGATGAAGACCGAGGACAGGCGGTCGAAAGTCAGCTTGCCGTCGGGCTTGGGATAGGCGATGGGCTGGCACTCGGCGGCGGGACGCAAGGCCTCGTTGTCGCGCTTGCTGTTGTGCAGGGTCCAGGGCGTCTTGATGCCGAGCTTGGGGAACAACCATTGCTCGATGCCCGTCATCAAGTTGCCGATCAGCTTGCCCTTCTTGAACCAGAGCTTGAAGTTGCGCGTCGCCTGCAGTTCCTCGTTCAGCCAGCTCTTCTCGAAGGCTTCGGGATAGGCGCTCAGTTCGTCTTGCGCACGGCCGGCGGCGAGGGCCGGCACCAGCGCCTCGGCGCAGAGCATGCCCGACTTGATCGCGGCATGGCTGCCCTTGATGCGCGCGGCGTTCAGGTAGCCGGCATCGCAGCCCACCAGGCAGCCGCCCGGGAACACCGTCCTGGGCAGGGCCTGCGGCGTGCCGTTGTTGATGGCACGGGCGCCGTAGCCCAGGCGCTTTCCGCCTTCGATATGAGCCTTGATGGCCGGGTGGCTCTTCCAGCGCTGCATCTCCTCGAAGGGGCTCATGTAGGGGTTCTGGTAGTCCAGGCCGATCACGAAGCCCAGGGTCACCTGATTACCCTCCAAGTGGTACAGGAAGCCGCCGCCGAAGGTGTCGTCCACCATGGGCCAGCCGGCCGTGTGCACGACCAGACCGGGCTTGGCCTTGTCCGCCGGCACTTCCCAGAGTTCTTTGATGCCAATGGCGTAGGTCTGCGCATCCTTGCCGGCATCGAGCTGGTACTTGGCGATCAGCTGCTTGCCCAGGTGGCCGCGCGCGCCCTCGGCGAAGATGGTGTACTTGCCCAGCAGCTCCATGCCGAGCTGGAATTCGTCGGTCGGCTCGCCGTCCTTGCCGATGCCAAGATTGCCCGTGGCCACACCGCGGACCTCACCCTTGTCGCCGTAGACGATTTCGGCAGCGGTGAAGCCGGGGAAGATCTCCACGCCCAAGGCTTCGGCCTGCGTGGCCATCCACTTGACGACGTTAGACAGCGAGATGACGTAGCAGCCCTCGTTATGGAGATTGTTCGGCACGAGCCAGTCAGGCGTGCGCGTACTGCCGGTCTCGGAGAGGAAGAGGATGTCATCGCCGCTCACGGCCTGGTTCAACGGTGCGCCGAGTTCCTTCCAGTTTGGGAACAGCTCGTTGATGGCGCGCGGGTCCATGACGGCGCCCGAAAGAATGTGGGCACCGGGCTCCGAACCCTTTTCGATGACGACGACCGAGACCTCCGGGTTGAGCTGCTTGACGCGGATGGCCGTGGCCAGGCCGGCCGGCCCGGCACCGACGACGACCACGTCGTATTCCATCGCTTCGCGCGGCCCGAATTGCGCCAGCAGTTCTTGTGAGGTCATGAGCAGTCCCGCAGAGGTTTGAAGATTGCGGCGCATTCTACTGAGGCCGACTGGAAATCGAACGATCGTTCGATTTCAAACGCATGCGTTCTTGCGAAGGCGCATTCACCTCCCGGACCGCGTGCTATCGTCCTTCGTCACGAGATGGACGGAGTCGGCGAATGAGCTATCAGATTGACCTGGAAGGCCGCGTGGCCCTGGTGACCGGAGCGTCTAGCGGCCTGGGCGAGCAGTTCGCAAAATCCCTGGCACGCGCGGGTGCGTGCGTGGTGCTCTCGGGTCGGCGCATCGAACGCCTCAAGACCCTGCGCAACGAGATCGAGGCCCACGGCGGCAGCGCCCACGTGGTGACCATGGATGTGACCGATCTCGACAGCATCCGTGCGGGCGTGGCTCATGCCGAGACCGAGGCCGGCACGCTCGACATCCTCATCAACAACTCCGGCGTGAGCACCACGCAAAAGCTCACCGAGGTCAGCCAAGACGACTACGACTTCGTCTTCGACACCAATGTGCGCGGCGCCTTTTTCGTGGCGCAAGAGGTGGGCAAGCGCATGCTGGCGCGGGCGCGCGGCGCGGCGCCGGGCACCTTCACCGGCGGTCGCATCGTGAACATCGCTTCCATGGCGGGCCTGCGTCCGCTGAGCCAGATCGGCGTGTACGCGATGAGCAAGGCCGCGGTGGTGCACATGACGCGCGTGATGGCGCTGGAGTGGGGCCGGCACGGCATCAACGTGAACGCCATCTGCCCCGGCTATATCGACACCGAGATCAACCATCACCACTGGTCAACAGAGGCTGGCCGCAAACTCGTGGACATGCTGCCACGCAAGCGCGTGGGCAAGCCGCAGGACCTGGACACCGCCTTGCTGATGCTCTGCGCCAACGAGAGCCACTTCATCAATGGCGCGGTGCTGCAGGCGGACGATGGTTTCGGTGTCTGAACGCTGGTTCCACTTCCTACTGCTGTTCGCCTGCCTGACCAGCCTCGCCAGGGCCGAGACGGGTACGGCCATCGTCATTGGCGGCGCGCTGCGCAACGACAACAACGCGGTCTGGCAGCGCGTGGTGGATGCAGCGGGCGGGCCCGGTGCGCGCATTGCGGTGTTCGGGACGGCCTCCGGCAATCCTGAGGCCAGTGCGCGGCACATCGTCGAGGAACTGAATCGCCGCGGCGCGCGGGCCGAGGCCATGGCGGTGTCGCCCCGCTGGCCAGGCGTCGACGTCAAGGACGCGGTCAGGGACCCGGCGCTGGTGGCCAAGGTGCGCGCCTCCACCGGCGTGTTCTTCGGCGGCGGTGCTCAGGCCCGGATTGTTGACAGTCTGCGGCCCAACGGGCAGGACTCGCCCATGCTGGAGGCCATCCGCGACGTGTTTGCGCGCGGCGGCGTGGTGGCGGGCTCGAGCGCAGGGGCCGCGATCATGAGCCGCATCATGTTCCGTGACGCCCCCGATCCCTTGCTGGTCATGAAGGGCGGCCGTCTGCGCGAAGGGCACGAGGTGGCTGCAGGCCTGGGCTTTGCGGGGCCTGACCTCTTCGTGGATCAGCATTTCGTGAACCGAGGCCGCCTCGGGCGCACGCTGCCGCTGATGCAGTCGGTGGGCTACAGGCTGGGCCTCGGCGTCGAGGAGAACAGCGCGGCCGTGGTGCACGGCGACGAGGTCGAGGTCCTTGGCGCCAAGGGGGTGCTCTTCGTTGACCTCGGCCAGGCCACGAGTGAGGAGAAGCTGCAGGGCTTCAACATCGCCAACGTGTCCCTGAGCTGGCTCGAAAACGGGGACCGCATCAAGCTCTCGACGGGCGAGATCACGCCCTCCAGGCTCAAGCTCGCCGAGGCACCGCTGGATGCGGGCAGGCCGGAGTTTCGGCCCGGCAGTCGGCGCGATGCCTTCTATCCGGACATGCTCGCCGACGGCGTGCTAGTCAATGCCATGGAACTGCTGGTGGACAGCGCGCGCAGCGAGTTCCGCGGCCTGGCCTTCGCGGACAGGCCCTATGTCTTCGACAACAAACCCGATCTCGGCTTCGAGTTCAGGCTCTACAAGGGGCCGGGCAGTATTGGCTGGTGCACGGGCGCCCTGGGCGGCGACGACTGCAGCGTGCTCAAGCTGCGGCTGGATGTGCGGCCCGTGCTCGTGAACAGGCCTTGGTATTCGGCGCTGCAGCCGGGGAGGGTGGTGATGGACAAGAGAATCACGGGTGAATTCGAGATCAAGCTCACACCTCAGGAGGGGCCGGCCGACCAGCCGGGCCGCATGCTGATCGACAAGCAGTTCCATGGTGCCCTGGAAGCGCACAGCCTGGGCCAGATGCTGGCCTGGCGCACGGCAATGCCGGAATCGGCCGGCTACGTGGCGATGGAACGGGTGACGGGCAAGCTCGACGGGCGCGAGGGCAGCTTCGTGCTTCAGCACAGCGCCACCATGGACCGCGGTGCGCGCAGTCTCGTGATCACGGTCGTGCCTGATTCAGGCACCGACGGCCTCGTCGGGCTCAACGGCCGCATGGCCATCCGAATCGAAGGTGGCAAGCATTTCTATGACTTCGACTACGCCTTGCCCGAGCCAAAATGAGTAAGGGCTATTTTCAGCGTATTGCCGAGGCGCGCGAGAAGCTCGGTATCACCGACGAGATGCTATCGGGTCGGCTGCTGGAGATCCATCCGGAGGCGGACGAAGTGGAGACCGTGCAGCGCGACGAAGACGGCCGCGAGCACCGCCTGACGCCCGCAACCGCCAAGGCCTGGCGCGCCATGCAGGCCGCCGCGGCAGACCAGGGCGTCGTGCTGCATCTGGTTTCGGGCTTTCGAACGCTGGACTACCAGGTCGAGCTGATCGAGCGACAGCTGAGGCAGGGCAGGGTGATCGGCGAGGTACTCAAGGGCAGCGCCTGTCCCGGCTACAGCGAGCACCACTCGGGCCGCGCCGTGGATATCGATACGCCCGACAATCCGGGCCTGGGAGAGGACTTCGAGCGCACGGCGGCCTTCGACTGGCTCACGCGCGACGCCCATCGATTCGGATTCCGGATGTCCTTTCCCCGCGGCAACGCCGCCGGCTATATGTACGAACCCTGGCATTGGCTCTACGCGGGACAAGTCCGCTGAATGTGACAGCATGTAGCAATCGTGCACCGGACAGCTTGCCAATGCGTTCAAATCTGGCATCCAAGGAGCTTCCGACCATGAAACGCATACTTCTCGCCCCCGCTCTTGCCCTGACCCTCGGCCTCGCCGCGTTCGGCAGCGCGCAAGCCGCCAATATCGGTGTCTCCATCAGCATTGGCCAGCCCGGTTTCTATGGCCAGATCGACCTGGGCAATGCACCGCCCCCGCAACTGGTGTACTCCCAGCCCGTGATGGTGGAGCCCATGGCCGTCGTGGGCCCGCCCCTGTATCTCGTGGTGCCTCCCGGCCACCAGAGAAACTGGTCCCGCTACTGCCGCGAATACGGCGCGTGCGGTCGCCAGGTCTACTTCGTGACTCAAGATTGGTACGACCGGGTCTACGTGCCGCACTACCGCGAGCACTACTACGGCGGCGGCTGGCACGACGGCCGGCGATTCGACCACGATCATGACGAGTACCGGGATCGCGATCACGGGGAAGGCCGCGGCAATGGCCGACGCGATCGGGACGAAGGAGTATCCGAGCGCCATGATCGGGATCATGGGCATGGCCATGACAGGGACCGAGAGCGTGACCGTGAAGACGATCACGATCACGACCGCCACTGAGCCCCGGGCGCGGTAATCCCCCACGTCAGCCCCTGCCGGCACCGCCGGTTCAGGGGCTGACGTGCATGAAGACGGCTTCTTCACGCGCCGCCGCAGCGCTCCTCCCCTACAATGGAACCCTCTTTTCCCTACACGCGCTGGGGCCTTCCATCTGAAGGGCGGGCTGGCGCAGAGCAAGGATCGCATGAATCTCCTCTCCTCCCTCTTCGACGGGTTTCTCACCTGGGCCAACCAGGGCCTGCTGGACTTCAGCGTCTGGCAGATCGTGGCCTACACCCTGATCACCACGCACATCACGATTGCAGCGGTGACGATCTTCCTGCACCGTGCCCAGGCGCACCGCGCCCTGGATCTCGGCCCGATCCCGTCGCACTTCTTCCGCTTCTGGCTGTGGATCGGCACGGGCATGGTCACCAAGGAATGGGTAGCCATCCACCGCAAGCACCACGCCAAGTGCGAGACCGAGGAGGATCCCCACAGCCCGCAGACTCGCGGCCTGTCCAAGGTCATGAAGGAGGGGGCCGAGCTTTATCGCGCAGAGTCCCGCAACCAGGAAACGCTGGCCAAGTACAGCCACGGCGTGCCGGACGACTGGGTTGAGCGCAATGTCTACAGCCGCTACTCCTGGCAGGGCGTGGGCTTGATGCTCATCCTGAACCTGGCCCTGTTTGGCGCCCTGGGCGCCACGGTCTGGGCCGTGCAGATGGTCTGGATCCCCTTCTTCGCCGCTGGCGTGGTCAATGGCGTGGGCCATTTCTGGGGCTATCGCAATTTCGAGGCGCCGGATGCTTCCACCAACATTTCGCCCTGGGGCATCATCATCGGTGGTGAGGAACTGCACAACAACCATCACACCTACCCGACCTCGGCCAAGTTCTCGGTCAAGAAGGGTGAGTTCGACATCGGTTGGGTCTACATCCGTGCCCTTGAGGCGATCGGCTGGGCCAAGGTGCGCAAGACCGCTCCCAAGCTGCAGACCGGTGACATTCGCGACGCCGATAAGCAGACCCTGGATGCCGTCATCAGCAACCGTTACGAGGTCATGGCCTCCTACGGCCGCAGGCTGCAGGCCGCCTGCGCGGCCGAGCTGAGCCGGCTCAAGGCTGAAGGCGCCCAGCAAACAGCGCGCTTCAAGCAGTTCAAGCTGGCCCAGCGCTGGCTGCACCGTGATCACGACAGGATTCCGGCCGAGGTTCATGGCGAGCTCGCCCATGCCCGCGCCGCGTCCCCCGTGCTGGACATGCTCGTGGTGATGCGCGAGGAGCTGCGCCAGCTCTGGACGCGCACCAATGTGTCGGCCGAACAGCTGGTGGCCGATCTGCAGGCCTGGTGCCTTCGCGCCGAAGCCAGCGGCATCGCCGAGCTGCGCAATTTCTCGCTGGCCCTGCGTACCGCCCGCGCCTGAGGCTTTGCTTGATGCTGATGAGAAAGGCGCCCCAGGGCGCCTTTCTTGTTGGGATATGCTTGCCCGCAAACCTTTGCCCCGCATCCAGTCACAGTGAGCACCATCAAAGACGTGGCCGCCCGGGCCGGAGTCTCCTTCACGACCGTCTCGCATGTGCTCAACGACACGCGACCGGTCAGCCCCGAGGCACGCGCCCGCGTGCTCGCCGCCGTCGATGACCTCTCCTACCTGCCCAGTGCCGTCGCCCGCTCGCTGCGCAAGAGCGAGACCAAGACGGTGGGCGTGCTCGTGCCCAATGTGCAGAACCCCTTTTTCGCCGAGCTCGTCTGTGGCGTGGAGGAAGCCTGCCGCCAGGCCGGCTACTCGGTGCTGATCTGCAACTCGGACAACAACCCGCTGCACCAGCAGCAGTACATGCGCACGCTGCTGGAAAAGCGCGTGGACGGCCTCCTGCTCTCGTCGACCGGCGACGATGAGTCGCTCGTGCAGAGCGGCCGCTTCGCCAAGCTGCCTTGCGTGACGGTGGACCGCCTCGTTCCGGGCCTGCGCGCCGACCGCGTGGCCGTGCACAACGAGCAGGGTGCGCGCTGCGCCGTCCAGCACCTGATCGAGATTGGCCACCAGCACATCGCCTGCATCAGCGGCCCGCAGGCCATCACCGTGGCGCGCGAACGCGTGGCGGGCTGGCGCGCGGCAATGAAGGCTGCGGGACTCGCGGCCGACGACAGCCTCGTTTTCGAGAGCGACTTTTCCAGCGCCGGTGGCCATCTGGCTGCGCGTCGCCTGTTGGCTGAGCGCCCCGAGGTCACGGCCGCCTTTGCCTCCAACGACATGATGGCCTTCGGCGTGCTGCGTGCCGCCGCCGAGGCCGGGCGACCCGTGCCCCAGCGCTTCTCGGTTGTGGGCTTCGATGACATCGAGATGAGCCGTTATGTGCTGCCCGCGCTCACCAGCATCGGCGTGCCGCTGCAACAACTGGGCCGCGAGGCCGGCCGCGCGCTCATCGAACGCATCGACAATCCGCACATGGCGCTCAAGGACGTGCTGCTCAGCCCCCAACTGGTGCTGCGCGAAAGCACGGCCGCTCCGCCAAGGAAGAAGACATGATCGAACCGTCGAAGGCCCCGGCCCGAGTTGCCGTGGTGGGCAGCATCAATATGGACATGTTGTCCTACTCGAAGCGCCTGCCGGCGCCCGGCGAAACGTTGATGGGCGACAGCTTCGTCACGGCACCGGGGGGCAAGGGCGCTAACCAGGCCGTGGCCGCGGCGCGCCTTGGAGCCCGCGTGAGCTTTGTCTCGCGCATCGGCACCCGCGACATGGGCGAGACCCTGCTCGCGGCGTTGGCCAATGAGGGCGTGTTCTTCGGCGGGCTGCGCGATCCGCAGGCGCTCCCGGGCATTGCCGTCATCATGGTTGCCAGCGAGGGCGGCGAGAACGCCATCGTCGTGATCCCCGGCAGCAACGGTGATCTCACGCCTGCTGACGTGGACGCTTCCGCTGGCGAACTGGCGGACGCAAACGTTGTCGTCGCCCAACTGGAGATTCCGCAGCCCGCAATTCGACGCGCTTTCGAGATTGCGCGCGCTGCCGGCCGCACCACGGTGCTCAATGCTGCGCCGGCCTTGTCGCTGGATCCAGATCTGCTGCCTCTGTCCGATTGGCTCGTGCTGAACGAGACCGAGGCCGAACAGGCCTCGGGCATCGCCGATGTAGAAGCCGCTGCCAAGGCCTTGCGCTCACGCGGCGCCAAGGCCGTGCTCGTGACCCTGGGGGCCGAGGGGGCGATGCTTTGCGACGCGAACGGGGTTCAGCGCTTTGCAGCGCAGAAGGTGCAAGCGGTGGATACCGTCGGCGCCGGTGATACCTTTGTCGGCGGTTTGGCGACCGGGCTCGCGGAAGGCCGCAGTGCAGCCGATGCCGTGCGCCTGGGCCAGGCGGCCGCGGCCATCGCGGTCAGCCGAGTTGGCGTGCAGACGGCCATGCCCAAGCGCGCCGAGCTGGGCACCGAGTTCGCCTGAGGAGCGGTGATGACGGATGTGATCTTTGACACAGACCCGGGTATCGACGATGCCATGGCGCTGTACCTGCTGGCACGCTCGCCGGCCATCAGGCTGCGCGCCGTGACCGCCACCTTCGGCAACGCTTCGGTGGCCACCACCACGCGCAACGCGCGCGGCCTGGCCGGGCTCTTCGGTTTGAAGGACTTGATCGTGGCGGCTGGCGCGGCGCGTGCGCTGAACGCGACCGAGGACCCAGGCTACCCCGATTTCGTCCATGGTGATGACGGCCTCGGCGGCATGGCCGACCAGGCCGTGCCGCTGGTGCCCCTGGATCCTCGCCCAGCGCATCAGCTGATTTGCGACCTGGTCAACGCCGAGCCCGGCACGATCACCCTGATCGCCGTCGGCCCTATGACGAACCTGGCCCTGGCCCTGCGCCACGACCCGTCCATCGCATCCAAGGTCAAGCAGGTCATCATCATGGGCGGCGCCTTTGGCACGAACGGCCATGGCGGCAACGTGACGCCCGTGGCCGAGGCCAACATCATTGCCGACCCGCTGGCGGCCGATGAGGTCCTCACTGCCGACTGGCCCGTGGTCATCGTCGGCCTGGACGTGACGCATGAAGTGGTCATGAGCGAGAAGCACCTCGCCCGTCTGCAAGGTCGCGGCGGCAAGGTGGGCGACTTCTTCTGGCAGATCAGCCGTCACTACCAGGGCTTCTATCAGCGCGCGGCCGGCATCGAGGGCATCTACTGCCACGACGCCAGTGCCATCGCCTACGCCATCGATCCCGGCGCCTTCAAGACCCGCTCGGGCCCGGTGCGCGTGTGCAAGACGGCATGGCCAAAGGCCAGACGATCCAGGATCATCGCTACCTCGGCCACAACGCCGCCAATGCATGGAGCGGCAAGCCGGCACAACAGGTCTGCATCGCTGTCGATGCCGACAGCGTGCTGCGCCTCTTCGACGCCTGCTTCGACTAAGGACTCTCAACATGACCACCATCCTCAAGCCCCGCTGGCTCGTCAGCATGGTGCCCGGCACGGGCACGCTGACCGAACACGCGCTCGTGATCGAAGGCGAACGCATCGCCGCCATCCTGCCCTGGGTCGAAGCCGAGGCGAAGTACCCGGCCGCCGAGCGCGTGCACTTGAACGACCACGTGCTGATTCCCGGCCTGATCAACGGCCACACGCACTCGGCCATGTCCCTGCTGCGCGGGGTGGCCGACGACCTCGGCCTGATGGACTGGCTCAACAACCACATCTGGCCGCTGGAAAAGCAGTGGGTCAGCGAGGACTGGACCTACACGGGCTCGATGCTCTCGGCCGCCGAGGCGCTGCGAGGCGGGGTCACCTACCTCAATGACATGTACTTCTTCCCGACCGCCATGGCGCGGGCGGCGCTGGACGCGGGCATCCGCGCCGGCGTGTCCATCAACGTGATCGACTTCCCGACCGGCTACGCCGCCAACGCGCAGGACTACATCGCCAAGGGCCTGGCCGCCTACGAGCAGTTCAAGGGCGAGAAACTGCTGGACTGGACCAGCGCACCCCACGCGCCGTACACGGTCTCGGACGAGACCTTTGTTGCGCTGCGCAAGCTCGCCGAACAGCATGACCTGCAGATCCACTGCCATATCCACGAAACGCTGGACGAGATCGACGGCAGCCTCAAGCAGTACGGTGTGCGCCCGCTGGAGCGCCTTGACAAGCTGGGTCTGCTCGACGAGCGGATGATCGCCGTGCACATGGTCCATTTGACCGAGCCCGAGATCGCTCTGATGGCCAAGAAGGGCGTGCACCTTGTCCACAATCCCAACAGCAACCTCAAGCTCGCCTCGGGCATCCAGCCCCTGCGCGCGCTCGAAGCCGCCGGTGTGAACACCCTGCTGGGCACGGACGGTGCGGCGTCCAACAACCGCCAGGACATGTTTGGCGAGATCCGTTCGGCGGCCCTGCTGGCCAAGGGCGCCAGCGGCGATCCGGTGACGGTCAGCGCCCGTACGGCCCTGGAGATGGCCACGATCCGCGCCGCCAAGGCCATGGGCCGTGGCGACGATCTCGGCTCGCTCGAGGTGGGCAAGCTTGCCGACGTGACGGCCGTGTCGCTCAGCGCCCTCGAATGCCAGCCGGTCTATGACCCGGCCGCGCAGCTCGTCTACGTGGCGGGCCGCGAGCATGTGTCGGATGTGTGGATCGGCGGCCGCCGCGTGCTCAAGAGCCGCGAGGTGACGACCTTCGATACCCGCGCGCTGCTGGAGCGCACGCAAGCCATCGTCACGGCGATGAAGGCCTCGCGATCCTGATCGCGGCCGCGACCAGTGCGGCGCGCAGGCTGACCGCGAATTCCAGCGCATCCGGCTGGTCGCCGTGCAGGCAGACCGTGCCGGCTTCGATGGAGACATCGCGCCCATTCAGCGAGCGCACGCGGCCCTCGCGCAGCATGATCAGCACCTGCGCGATGGCGGCATCGGCTTGCGCAATCATCGCGCCGGGCCGACTGCGCGGCGTCAGCGAGCCGTCGTCCTGGTAGCTGCGATCCGCGAACACTTCGCAGACCACGGCCAAGCCTGCAGCGCGGCCGGCCTCGACCATCTTGCTGCCCGACAGGGCATAGAGCTTCAGCGCCGGGTCGACATCGCGCACAGCCTGCGCAATGGCCTGCGCCAGGGCCGCATCGCGGGCGGCCATGTTGTAGAGCGCACCATGCGGCTTCACGTGGTGCAGCTTCGCGCCCGCGGCCCGGCAGATCGCCTGCAGCGCGCCGATCTGGTAGACCGTCTGCGCGTGAACCTCGGCCGGCGTCGTCACCAGCTCGCGCCGACCGAAGCCTTGGCGATCGTCCAGGCTCGGGTGCGCGCCGATCGCCACGCCGCGAGCGGCGGCTGCGCGGACGGTGGCAGTCATCACGACGGGTCCTCCGGCGTGGAATCCACAGGCGATGTTGGCGGAGCTGATTTGATCGAGCAGGGCGAGGTCGTTGTCACAGCCTTCGCCGAGATCGCAATTGAGGTCGATGGTGTTCATGCCTTCTCCGTCAGCAGGGCCAGGAGCCGCTCGCGTTCGCGCAGCAGGGCCTGGGACTGCTCCAGGGTGATCATCGTGAATCGCAATGTCGCACCGGGCAAGGCCTGGGCCAGCCGGCACCGCTCCACGGTGGCCAGCTCCGCAATGCGCGGGTAGCCGCCGGTCGTGGGCCGATCCGCCATCAACACGATGGGCTGGCCGTCCGGCGGCACCTGCACGCTGCCGAAGGCAACGGCGCAGGAGAGCAGGTCCTGCGCGGCCTGGCGCTCTAGCAGCGGGCCCTGCAGGCAGTAGCCCATGCGGTCCGAACGCGGGCTCATGGTCCATTCGGCTTCGACCCAGGCGGCCTGCGCGGCCGGCGTGAAGTGCAACCAGTCGGGACCGGGCAGCGTGCGCAGCGGGCTGTGGTCTGCAGCGAGAAGGGCGTCCAGGGCCGCGGCAGCTGCGGAGCTCAAATCCATTCGGGGCGAGCGCTTCAGGTACAAGGGGTTGTGCACAGCCAGCCCATCGCCTTGGCGCAGCGCGCGGCCTTGCTGACCGCCGAAGGCCCCGCGCAGATTGGTGCTGCAGCTGCCCATGATCTCGTCGAGCGCGAAGCCGCCTCGCAGCGCCAGATAGGCCCGGGCGCCGCTGCGCCGTTTGCCGAAACGCAGCTCGCTTCCGGCAGGCACGCGGGTCGCCGTGGCGCGCTCCAGCGGCTGGCCATCGAGCGTGGGCGAAAGGTCGGCGCCACACCAGGCGAGCGTGCAGGCCACGTTGAAGCGCAGTACCGGGCCCTGCAGCGTGATTTCGAGCGTGGCGGTTCCGGGCGGGTTTCCGACGGCCCAGTTCGCTAACCGGTGCGAGAGCTCGTCCATCACGCCAGAGACGGGCACGCCCAGATGCTGGAAGCCCTCGCGGCCCAGGTCTTGGAAGTTGCTGAGCAAGCCCGGTTTCAGGACTTCAATCGCGGCCATGCTGCGCGAACTCCTGCGGCGAAATCGGCACGAAGCGGACCCGGTCGCCCGGGGCAAGCAGGGCCGGCGATTCGGCGTGCGTGGGCCGAAACAGGGTCAGCGGCGTGCGGCCGATCAAGTGCCAGCCGCCCGGTATTTCGACGGGGTAGATCACGCCTTGCCCATTGGCCACGGCGACCGAGCCGGCCGGCACGCGCTCGCGCGGCGTCTCGCGGCGCGCGACCTTGAAGGCGGGCTCGTCCCACAGACCCAGGTAGGGCAGGCCCGGTGCGAAGCCGAGCATGAAGACCTGCACCGTCTGCGCCGCATGCCGCTCGATCAGCGTCCGCGCTGGCACGCCGCTGCGCCGGGCCAGCGCGTCCAGGTCGGGGCCATGCTCACCGCCGTAGCAGACCGGAATCTCGACGAGACGGCCGAGAGTGGCCGTGTCGGGCTCCGAGTCCGACAGCTGCTCCCACAACTGGGCCCGCATTTGCGCATCCGACCGCTCCGCCGCCCGGTAGTGGACGCTCACCGTGGTAAAGCCGTTCACGACGTCGGTGACGAAGGGCCAGCCCTGCTCGCGCAGGCGTGCCGCAAAGGCGCAGGCGCGGCGATTGGCTGCCGCGTGCAGCGATGCGCTGAAGGTGACCGTCAGCGCCTGGTCTCCGCAGGGCTGGAGGTGGGGAAAACCGGGTTCTTGGTCGCCTTGCACGGAGCCGCATTGTGAACCGGCGGCCTGCGGGCCGGACCTCTCTCGGTAGAATCCCGCGTTTCACCGTTCGCCTGAGCTCACCAGCACCGGACTACATGGCCTCCTCCTCCAAGCATCTGAGTCATTTCGAGGGCGGCAACGCCCTGTCGGCCTTCCGCGCCCAGGCCCTCTTGCCCCAGCTGCAAGCCGTCAACGAGCGCATTTGCGCCGTTCATGCGCGCCATGTGCACTGGGTGTGGGCCGAACAGGAGCTGCCCTCGACGGAGCAGGACAAGCTGAGGGCGCTGCTGGACTACGGTGACGCCTACGAGGGCGGCTCGGACGGTGAACTGGTCGTCGTCGCCCCGCGCATGGGCACGGTGAGCCCCTGGGCCTCTAAGGCCACGGACATTGCCCACAATTGCGGTCTGGCGATCAAGCGCGTGGAGCGCGTCACTGAGTACCGCATCAAGCTCAAGAGTGGTCTGCTGGGCGGCGCGAAGACGTTGGCGCGGGCCGAGTTGCAGGCCTGCGCGGCCCTGCTGCATGACCGCATGACCGAGAGCGTGCTCGAGCAGCGTGCCGATGCGGCCCACCTTTTTGACGAGAAGCAGGCCCAGCCGCTGGAGCATGTGGATGTGCTGGGCCAGGGCAGGACAGCGCTGGAGGCGGCCAACAAGACCTTCGGCCTGGCGCTGTCGGACGACGAGATCGACTACCTGGTGAATGCGTTCATGGGCCTCAAGCGCAACCCGAGCGACGTCGAGCTGATGATGTTCGCCCAGGCCAACAGCGAGCATTGCCGCCACAAGATCTTCAACGCGAAGTTCAGCATCGACGGCCAGGAACAGGACCTGAGCCTGTTCGGCATGATCCGCAATACCGAGAAGCTGAACTCCCAGCACACCGTGATCGCCTACTCGGACAACGCCGCCGTGATGGACGGTCACGTGATCGAGCGCTGGATGCAGGCCGGTGATGCTCGCGCCCCCAAGTACGAGGCGCGCAGCGAGCTGGCCCATGTGCTGATGAAGGTGGAGACGCACAACCACCCGACCGCCATTTCTCCCTACCCGGGTGCCTCAACGGGCGCCGGTGGCGAGATCCGCGATGAGGGCGCCACCGGCCGCGGCGCCAAACCCAAGGCCGGCCTCACGGGCTTCTCGGTCTCCAACCTGCACCTACCGGGCTTGTCCGAGCCCTGGGAGCAGAGCCCGATCGGCAAGCCCGAGCACATTGCCAGCCCGCTCTCGATCATGATCGAAGGTCCGCTCGGCGGCGCGGCCTTCAACAACGAGTTCGGCCGGCCCAATCTGGGCGGTTATTTCCGCGTCTACGAGCAGGAGGTCGACGGCATCACGCGCGGCTATCACAAGCCCATCATGATTGCCGGCGGCATCGGCGCGATCCGTTCGGACCTGACCAAGAAGATCGAGTTCCCGGCCGGCTCGCTGCTCGTGCAGCTCGGCGGCCCAGGCATGCGCATCGGCATGGGCGGCAGCGCCGCTTCTTCGATGGCGGCGGGCACGAACACGGCCGACTTGGATTTCGATTCGGTCCAGCGCGGTAACCCCGAGATCGAGCGCCGCGTGCAGGAGGTCATCAACCACTGCTGGGGCCTTGGCGCCAAGAACCCCATTCTGGCCATCCACGACGTGGGTGCCGGCGGCATCTCGAACGCATTCCCCGAACTGGTGAACGATGCGGGCCGCGGTGCCCGATTCGACCTGCGCAGCGTGCCGCTGGAAGAGTCCGGCCTGGCGCCCAAGGAGATCTGGTGCAACGAGAGCCAGGAGCGCTATGTGCTGGCCATCGCGCCCGACTCGCTGCCGCTGTTCCAGAGCATGTGCGAGCGTGAGCGCTGCCCCTTCGCAGTCGTCGGCGTGACGACCGAGGCGCGCGAGTTGGTCCTGCAAGACGGCGAGGGCGGCGAACGCGCCATCGACATGCCCATGGACGTGCTGCTGGGCAAGCCGCCCAAGATGCACCGCGTGGTGGAGCGCGTGGCGCGCGATGCCGGCACGCTGGATCTCAGCGCCGCCACGCTCGATAAGCTTGCCTTCGACGTGCTGCGCCACCCGACCGTGGCCTCCAAGCGCTTCTTGATCTCCATCGGCGATCGCACCGTGGGGGGCCTCAACCACCGCGACCAGATGGTCGGCCCCTGGCAGGTACCTGTGGCCGATTGCGCTGTGACCCTGGCCGACTTCAAGGGCTTTGCCGGCGAAGCCATGAGCATGGGAGAGCGTACGCCGCTGGCCTCGGTCAATGCGCCCGCCTCGGGCCGCATGGCGGTCGGCGAATCCATTACGAACCTGCTGGCCGCACCGATCGAGCTGCAGCGCGTCAAGCTCAGTGCCAACTGGATGGCGGCCTGCGGTGAACCTGGCGAGGATGCGGCACTCTACGACACGGTCAAGGCTGTGGGCATGGAGCTGTGCCCGGAGCTGGGTGTGTCCATCCCAGTGGGCAAGGATTCGTTGTCCATGCGCACGAAGTGGAACGACGGCGCCGACAAGCAGGTCACCGCGCCTGTTTCGCTGATCATCAGTGCCTTCGCCTCCATCGCTGACGTGCGCGGCACGCTCACGCCGCAGTTGCAGGCCGGTGACACGAGCCTCATCCTCGTAGACCTGGGCCAGGGCAAGAACCGCATGGGCGGTTCGATTCTGGCGCAGACGCTGAACCAGTTCGGCGGCGAGACGCCCGACCTGGATGAGGCCGCTCAGCTGAAATCGCTGGTCAGCGCGGTCAACGAACTCCGCGCCGACGGCAAGCTGCTCGCTTATCACGACCGCGGCGATGGTGGTCTGTGGGCCACGGCCTGCGAGATGGCCTTTGCCGGCCACATGGGCCTGAGCCTCAACGTGGACATGCTGGTCCAGGAGGTGGAAGAGGGCGACGTCAAGAACTGGACCCAGCAGGTCGATACGCGCCGCAAGGAGCTGACGCTCAGGGCCCTGTTTAGCGAGGAACTCGGCGTGGTGCTGCAGGTTGCCGGCGCCGACCGCGACGCGGCCCTACAGGTGCTGCGCAAGCACGGCCTGTCCAGGCATGCCCACGTGATTGGCAAGCCGAACGCGAGCGGCGAAGTCGAGGTCTGGCGTGATGCGAAGAAGGTGTTCTCCGCGCCGCTGGAGCGCTTGCACGAGGCCTGGGACGAGGTCTCCCATCGAATCGCGCGGCTGCGCGACAACCCGGCGTGCGCCGACAGCGAGCACGCCCAGGCGGGCCTTGCCGCCGACCCCGGGCGGCATGTGCATCTGAGCTTTGATCCGGCGCAGGATGTCGCCGCGCCCTTCATCGCCACGGGCGCCCGCCCCAGGCTCGCCATCCTGCGCGAGCAAGGCGTGAACTCGCACGTGGAGATGAGCTACGCCATGGCCCTGGCCGGCTTCGATACCTACGACGTGCACATGAGCGATCTGCAATCGGGTGCAGCCACGCTGAAGGACTTCAAGGGCTTCGTGGCCTGCGGCGGCTTCTCCTACGGCGACACCCTGGGGGCCGGCGAGGGCTGGGCGCGCTCGGTCATGTTCAACCCGCGTCTGGCGCAAGACTTCAAGGACTTCTTCGCGCGTTCGGACAGCTTCGCCCTCGGTGTGTGCAACGGCTGCCAGATGATGGCCGCGCTCTCGCCCATCATCCCCGGCGCGCAGCACTGGCCCAAGTTCACGCGCAACAAGAGCGAACAGTTCGAGGCCCGCCTGGCCATGGTGGAGGTGCTCGAATCGCCGAGTCTGTTCTTCCAGGGCATGGGCGGCTCGCGCCTGCCGATCGCCGTGGCGCATGGCGAGGGCTATGCCGACTTCTCGCAGCGCGGCGACGAGGCGCGTGTCCACCGATCCATGCGTTATGTGGACAACGCGGGGCAGCCGACCGAGACGTATCCGCTGAACCCCAACGGCAGCCCCGATGGCCTGACCTCCGTCACCACGGCCGATGGTCGCTTCACCGTGCTGATGCCGCACCCGGAGCGCGTGTTCCGCAATATCCAGATGAGCTGGACTAGCGGCGATCCAAGCGCTTTGAGCCCGTGGATGCGCATGTTCCGCAACGCGCGCAAGGCCCTCGGGTAAAGAAAGACTGCGGCGCTTGCGCGGTCATCTCCCATGCAGTACACCCACTCTATGGAGTTGTACGCGAGGAGGTTCATCATGAAGTGGTTCAAGCCCGTGGTCATGGGTCTGCTGCTGTCCGGCGCGGCATCGCAGGCCATGGCGGCCGTCGAGGTCGTGTTCGTCAAGCCGGAGAACTTCGCCGACATCGGCAACCGTTTCGGCAGCCTGCGCGATGCCGAAGACAATATGAAGGACATCAAGGATGCCCTGATCGAGCGCGGCGAGGCCGTGCTATCCGCAGGCCAAGACATGAAGTTCACGGTGACTGACGTGAAGCTGGCTGGCGAGATGCGGCCGTTTGGCCGGCGCATGGAGTGGGTTCGCGTGATCAAGCCGCTCTATCGACCCGCCATGCAGTTCAGCTATGTGATCACCGAGGGTGGCAAGACGGTGCGCGAGGGCAAGGCGGACATCAACGACATGAGTTTCATGGACCGCTTCAACCGCTACTTCACCAGCGATCCCTTGCGCTACGAGAAGCCCATGCTCGACGACTGGTTTGCCAAGGAGTTCGGGCGGCCGCTCAAGGTGGCTCGGCACTGATCGCGTTGCCGATCGACCATGAAAAAAGCGCCCCGTGGGGCGCTTTCTCATTGGCTGCAAAGCCGGCTGAATTACTTCAGCTTCGTTTCCTTGTACAGGACGTGCTTGCGAGCCTTGGGGTCGAACTTCATGAATTCGAGCTTTTCGGGCGTCGTCTTCTTGTTCTTGTTAGTCGTGTAGAAGTGGCCGGTGCCCGCGCTGGACTCCAGCTTGATCTTTTCGCGTCCGCCTTTGGATGCCATGGTGATCTCCTAGATTCAGTGAATGTGGGGGTCGCTTTACAGCTCGCCCTTGGCGCGCAGGTCAGCGACGACCTGTTCGATGCCGACCTTGTCGATCAGACGCAGGGCGGCGTTGGAGATGCGCAGGCGAATCCAGCGGTTTTCGCTTTCCAGGAAAAACCGACGGTATTGCAGGTTCGGCAGGAACCGACGCTTGGTTTTGTTGTTGGCGTGGGAAACATTGTTGCCCACCATGGGCTTCTTGCCCGTAACTTGACAGACGCGTGCCATGACGCTCTCCTTGTCGATCTATTCACTGACCAGCTGCACGAACTTCACACTGAACTTCACGCAGCCACATGACCGCTCGTTGCCTGCTAAAGCCACCCCTGAATTCTTGAGAAATCCAAAGGCGACGGCGGTCCATCCGGCAGGCAAGCCCGTGAGTATATCGGGTTTTTACTGTTCTAGGAAGCGTTGTGCGTCCAGGGCTGCCATGCAGCCCGTGCCGGCACTGGTGATGGCCTGGCGGTAAACGTGGTCCTGGACGTCGCCGGCGGCGAACACGCCCGGCACGCTGGTCATGGTGGCGAAGCCCTCCAGACCGCTCTTGGTGACGATGTAGCCGTCCTTCATCTCCAGTTGGCCCTTGAAGATGTCGGTGTTGGGCTGGTGGCCGATGGCGATGAAGCAGCCCTGCAGCTTGAGCTCGGTCGTCCTGCCGTCGGTGGTGCTCTTGATGCGCACGCCGGTCACGCCGCTCTGGTCGCCCAGCACTTCGTCCAGGGTCTGGAACAGGTGCAACTCGACCTTGCCTTCGGCCTGCTTGGCGTGCAGCTTGTCCACCAGGATGGGTTCGGCGCGGAACTTGTCGCGGCGGTGGATCACGTGGACCTTGGAGGCGATGTTGGAGAGGTACAGCGCTTCTTCGACCGCCGTGTTGCCGCCGCCGACCACGCAGACGTCCTGACCGCGGTAGAAGAAGCCGTCGCAGGTGGCACAACCCGAGACGCCGCGCCCCATGAAACTCTCCTCCGAAGGCAGGCCCAGGTACTTGGCGGAGGCGCCGGTGGCGATGATCAGCGCATCGCAGGTGTAGGTGCCACTGTCGCCCTTGAGGGTGAACGGGCGCTTGGCGAGGTCGACCTCATTGATGTGGTCGAACACCAGGCTTGTCTCGAAGCGCTCGGCATGCTGCTGGAAGCGTTGCATCAATTCGGGCCCCTGCACGCCCATCACGTCGGCGGGCCAGTTGTCGACCTCGGTCGTCGTCATCAACTGGCCACCCTGGGCCATGCCCGTGATCAGCACGGGCTTGAGGTTGGCGCGGGCGGCGTAGATGGCGGCGGTGTAGCCGGCCGGGCCGGAGCCCAGGATCAGCAGGGAATGGTGTTGGGTGGCTTGGCTCATGGAATGCAAGATGGGGTTGGTCGGTCTCAAGGCAAGACCTGAAGCACCGGGCAGCGCCGTGGCGCAGCCTCTGCTTCCTAGGGTCTACACAGGTGTGTAAAACCGTGAATCAGTTGGCACAATCGCGCCATTCTAGGCAAGCCGCCCGCGCCGGGCCGCTTGTGGAACCCAAATCCCCTCGAAAGGAGACCGTTCATGGCGATGTTGTCCAATCTCGACCTGATCCGCCGCGTGCCCCTGTTCTCGCTGCTCACGACCGATCAGGCGCAGTCGATCGCGGACAGCGTGGTCAAGCGGCGCTTCAAGCGTGGCGAGCTGATTGTGGAGCAGGGCACCAAGTCCAACGCGCTCTTCATCCTGCTGAACGGCCGGGCCCGCGTGCTGACGGCCGACAGCCGGGGTCGCGAAGTCATCCTGGCCGTGCTGCAGACGGGTGACTACGTCGGCGAGATGAGCCTGATCGACAACGAGCCCCACAGCGCCACCGTCCGCGCCGAGGTGCAGACCGACATGTTGGTGCTGGGCCGCCCTGAATTTGCCCGCTGCCTGCCCGAGAGCTCCAGCCTCTCCTATGGCATCCTGCGCGGCCTCGTTGCCCGGCTGCGCAACGCTGACCGCCAGATCGAATCGCTGGCCCTGCTAGACGTCTACGGCCGCGTGGCACGCACCCTGCTCGACATGGCCGAGGAGGAGAAGGGCGTCAAGATCATTCGCGGCAAGGTCTCGCGCCAGGACATGGCCAAGGTCGTCGGCGCCTCGCGCGAGATGGTCAGCCGCGTGATGAAGGATCTCGAAGAGCGCGGCGTCATCGAGACGCTCGAAAACGGCTCCGTGGTCATCAAGGAAAAGCTCCACGACTGATCGCGGAGCTTTGAGGGCTTGAGGCGCGGGGCCTCAGCCCAGCCTTGCCGCTTGCTCGCGCAGCCGCTCCACCGTGGCACGGAAATCGGCCACGCGCTGGCGTTCTTGGGCCACCACGGCCTCAGGCGCGCGCGCCACGAAGCTTTCGTTGCCCAGCTTGGCCTCGGCCTTGGTGATCTCGCCTTCCAGGCGCGCGATCTCCTTACCCAGGCGGGCACGCTCGGCCTCGACGTCGATCTCGACCTTGAGCGCCAGGCGCGCGGCGCCATGCACGAGCACGGGCGACTGCTTGCTCGCTTCGGCGAAGGCCGCATCGTCCGCGATGATTTGCACGTCGCTGAGCTTGGCCAAGGTCTTGAGCACGGCTGCGGCCTCGGCAATGAAGCCTGTGTCGCCACCGACCAGCAGCGGCACCCGCTCGCCCGGGCTCAGGTTCATCTCGCTGCGCAGGCTGCGGCACGTGCCGACCACCTCTTTGAGCTGAGCCATCCAGGCGATCGAGGCTTCGTCGATACGCTCGGGCGCGGCCACCGGATAGGCAGCGGTCACGAGATAGTCCGTGTCCTTGCGGCCGGCGATGGGCGCAACGGTCTGCCAGAGCTCTTCGGTGATGAAAGGCGCGATCGGGTGCAGCAGGCGCAGCGTCGTTTCCAGCACGCGGATCAGGGTGCGGCGTGTGGCGCGCTGTTCGGCTTCGCCGCCGGTCTGAATCTGCACCTTGGCGATCTCGAGATACCAGTCGCAGTACTCGTCCCAGACGAAGCTGTAGATCGAATTCGCCACGTTGTCCAGGCGATAGTCGGCAAAACCCTGGGCCACGGTCTGTTCGACCTTCTGCAGCTCGCTGACGATCCAGCGGTCGGCCTGGCTGAACTTCATGTAGCCGGGCGGACAGTGACCCTTCTCGTGCGCGAGGCCGCAGTCCTGCCCCTCGGTGTTCATCAGCACGAAGCGGGTCGCGTTCCAGAGCTTGTTGCAGAAGTTGCGGTAGCCCTCGCAGCGCTTGGTGTCGAAGTTGATGTTGCGGCCCAGGGTGGCGTAGGAGGCCATCGTGAAGCGCAGCGCGTCGGCACCATAAGCTGGCATGCCCTCGGGGAATTCTTTCTTCACGCGGGCCGCCACCTTGGGCGCGGTCTCGGGCTTGCGCAGGCCCATGGTGGACTTCTTCACCAGCGTGTCCAGATCCACGCCCTGGATCAGGTCCACCGGGTCCAGCACATTGCCTTCGCTCTTGCTCATCTTCTGGCCCTGCGCGTCGCGCACCAGGCCGTGGATGTAGACGTGGCGGAAGGGCACGCGGCCGGTGAAGTGCTTGCTCATCATGATCATCCGGGCGACCCAGAAGAAGATGATGTCGTAGCCCGTCACGAGCACGGAGGAGGGCAGGAAGAGATCTTGCTCCAGGGTCTCGGCCGGCCAGCCCAGGGTGGAGAAGGGCACGAGGGCGGAGGAGTACCAGGTGTCGAGCACGTCCGGGTCGCGGGTGAGCGTCTTGCCGGGTGAAACCTTGTCCGCTTGGGCCCGTGCCTCGGCCTCGTTGCGCGCCACGTAGACCTTGCCGTCCTCGTCATACCAGGCGGGGATCTGGTGGCCCCACCAGAGCTGGCGCGAGATGCACCAGTCCTGGATGTTGCCCATCCAGTGGTTGTAGGTGTTGACCCACTGCTCGGGGTAGAAGGTCACGTCACCGCTGGACACGGCCTCGATGGCCTGGTCGGCGATGCTCTTGCCGTAGCGGCCGGGCTTGCTCATGGCCACGAACCACTGGTCCGTCAGCATGGGCTCGATGACCTGGCCGGTGCGGGCGCAACGCGGCACCATGAGCTTGTGCTTCTTGGTCTCGACCAGCAGGCCCTGGGCCTCCAACTCGGCCACAATCTTCTTGCGCGCCACGAAGCGGTCGAGGCCGCGATAGGCTTCGGGGGCCTCGTCGTTGACGGTGGCGTCCAGCGTGAAGATGGTCAGCATCGGCAGACCGTGCCGCAGGCCGACTTGGTAGTCGTTCGTGTCGTGAGCCGGTGTGACCTTGACCACGCCGGTGCCGAATTCCTTGTCCACATAGGCATCGGCGATCACCGGCACCAAGCGGCCGGTGATGGGCAGGCGCACCTGCTTGCCGATCAGGTGGACGTAGCGCTCGTCCTCGGGGTGGACCATCACGGCGGTGTCACCCAGCATGGTCTCGGGGCGGGTGGTGGCCACGACCAGCGATTCGTCCGAGCCTTCGACCGGGTAGCGGATGAGCCACAGATGGCCTTCCTCCTCTTCGCTCTCGACTTCCAGGTCCGACACGGCGGACTTCAGCACCGGATCCCAGCTCACCAGGCGTTTGCCGCGGTAGATCAGGCCTTCCTCGAACAGGCGCACGAAGGTCTCGGTCACCACGGTCGAGAGCTTCTCGTCCATGGTGAAGTACTCGTGGTCCCAGGAGACCGAGTCGCCCATGCGGCGCATCTGGCCGGTGATGGTGTTGCCGCTGTGCTCCTTCCATTCCCAGACGCGGGCGACAAAGTTCTTGCGGCCCAGCTCGTGGCGGTTCTGGCCCTGCTCCTGCAGCTGGCGCTCCACGACGATCTGGGTGGCGATGCCGGCATGGTCCGTGCCCGGCACCCACAGGGTGTTGTGGCCGCGCATGCGGTGATAGCGCGTCAGCGAGTCCATGATGGTCTGGTTGAACGCGTGGCCCATGTGCAGGGTGCCGGTCACGTTCGGCGGCGGCAGCTGGATGCTGAAGGACTCGCGGGCCGGATCCAGCAGGGGCTTGTAGAGGCCCTTCTCCTCCCACAGCGGGCCCCAATGGGCTTCGAGGGCGGCGGGTTCGAAGGACTTGGCAAGTTCGGTCATGGGACGGCTGACGGCGCCGGGGCGCGCCGGAATGATTGATCGGGAATGCCCGGATTGTAGAAGGCGATACAAACCGAAACTCTCAAGCGAGGCGGGCTGCGGTACGCTGGCGCACAAGGTTATGGACCGCCTGATTCAATTCTTCCGCTCACGGGCGCCCGCGCCAGACGATCGTCTGGCGCGCCTGTTCGTCGCCCTGGCTCTGTGTGCAGTGGTCCTGATGTGCATGGGCTTTGTGCTGCCCTATGGCGCTTGGTGGGCTCCGGTCCTCATGCTGTTGCTGATCTATGCAGCCTACCGCGTCCTGGCGGCCATGATGGCTCCTCTGCCCGCTCTGCTGGTTGGCGAGGGCGAGGTGCTGCACAGCGACGATCCGGCCTGGCGCGACCTCGCCCAGCGCCTGAACCAGCTCCAGACACGGGCCCGGATCGCCGGCCAGAGCCGCCGCGCCTTGCTCACCGCGATCCGCCGCGCCTTGCGTGGACCTCTTTCGAGGGCACGCCTTCATGCCGAATTGGTCGAAGCTGGGCCCTCGCGCGACGCGCTGCTGGGCGAGCTGTCGCAGATGCGCGAGCTGATCTCCGCCCTCGTAGAGGCCGAGCGATTGAGCGCCGGGCGCAAGGCCCTGCGTCGCAAGCCCTGTGACCTGGGGCGGCTGCTGATGGGTTTCTCGCGCTCCGGTATGCAGATCGTCATGGACGAGGACCTGCCACAGCTCAAGCTCGACGCCGGCCGCATGCAGCTTCTCATGCGCAACCTGATCAACAACGCGCTCTGGCACAACCACAAGAACCGCGGCGAAGTGCGCGTGCAGTTGCGCAAGGAAGGCGAGGGCCTCAGGCTCACGGTCCGCGACTTCGGCCCCGGCGTTCCCGACGCCATGCTGAGCCATCTCGGCGAGCCCTTCTTCCGCATTGACCGGCCCGAGAGCGACTTGGCCCCGATGGTCGGCGGCCTGGGGCTGGGCCTGCATCTGTGCCGCCTGATCGCGGCCGCGCACGGCGGGCAACTGGTGTTCCGCAATCGCGAAGTCGGCTTTGAGGCTCAGTTGACCCTCTCATGATCCTCTGCTGATGCCTGCGGCGTACGATGCGTCGACAACTCAGGAGACGCCATGCCCAGCCTTCGCCCCGAGCTCGATCCCGACGGCCTGCTCGAATACTCGGTCGTCTACACCGACCGCAGCCTCAACCACATGTCCAGGCGCTTCCAGCAGGCGATGTGCGACATCTCGGGCACGCTCAAAGAGGTCTACGGCGCTCGCTCCGCCATCGTCGTGCCCGGCAGCGGCAGCTTCGGCATGGAGGCGGTGGCGCGCCAGTTCGTGCAAGGGCACAAGGTCACCATCGTGCGCAACGGCTGGTTCAGCTACCGCTGGAGCCAGATCCTCGAGGCGGGCCGGATGAGTGCCGAGATCGAGGTCCACAAGGCGCGCCGCACCTTCGACTCAGCGCAGAGCCCCTTCGCGCCGGCGCCCGTCGACGAGGTCGTGACCGGCATCCGGCGCCAGCGCCCCGGCGTGGTCTTCGCCCCGCATGTGGAGACGGCCTCGGGCATGCTGCTGCCCGACGCCTACTTGCGTGCCCTGGCTGACGAAGTGCACGCAGTCGGCGGCCTCTTCGTGCTTGATTGCATTGCCTCAGGTGCAGCCTGGGTGGATATGCGCGCTCTTGGGGTGGACGTGCTGATCAGCGCGCCGCAAAAGGGCTGGAGCGCCAGCCCCTGCGCGGGGCTGGTGATGCTCGGCGAGGCCGCGCGCGAGCGCATCGACGCCACCACGAGCGACAGCTTCAGCTGCGATCTGAAGAAGTGGCTCAGCATCATGGAAACCTACGAGAGTGGGGCACACGCCTATCACGCCACCCTGCCGACCGATTCGCTCGTGGTCCTGCGCGATGCGATGAACGAGATGCGTGCCTTTGGATTTGGGAACGGCCGCAAGGCCCAGTTCGAGCTGGGCGACGCCGTCCGCGCGCTGCTGGCCGAACGCGGCATTCTGAGCGTCGCCGCGCCTGGTTTCGAGGCGCCGGGCGTGGTCGTGAGCCACACGGCGCGCGAGGACTGGCACAAGGGCGCGGCCTTCGCCGCCCAGGGCCTGCAGATCGCGGCGGGCGTGCCCCTGGCCTGCGACGAGGGGCCGCACTACAAGAGCTTCCGCCTGGGCCTCTTCGGTCTGGACAAGCTCAAGGACGTGAGCGCGGCGGTCGGCCGGCTGCGAAAGGCCCTGGAGGCGATGGAGTCATGAGCATCGAAAGGGTCATCCGCGTCGCCCAGGCCGGCGGCCCCGAGCTGATGCGTTTCGAGGACGTGGAGGTCGGCGCGCCCGGCCCCGGCGAGGTCCGCATCCGCCACCATGCCTGTGGTGTCAACTACATCGACATCTACCAGCGCAGCGGCATTTATGCGCTGCCCATGCCCTTGAGTCTGGGCATGGAGGCCTCGGGCGTGATCGAGGCGGTGGGCGAGGGAGTCACGCATCTGGCGGCGGGCGACCGGGCCTGCTACGCCAGCCAGCCGCCGGGCGCCTACAGCACGGCCCGCGTGCTGGCGGCGCGCTCGGTGTTCAAACTGCCGGACAGCATTGCGCTGGACACCGCCGCGGCGCTGATCTTCAAGGGCCTGACGGCCCAGTACCTGCTGCGCAAGACGCTGCCGGTCGGCGGCATCAAGCCTGGCGAGCCCGTGCTCTTTCACGCCGCGGCCGGTGGCGTGGGCCTGATTGCCTGCCAATGGGCCAAGGCCCTGGGCTGGCAGCTGATCGCCACGGCCGGCTCGGACGAGAAATGCGCACTGGCGCTGGAGAACGGCGCGGCGCATGCGATCAATTACCGGCGCGAGAATTTCGTGGCCAAGGTCCGCGAGATCACCGAGGGCCGCGGAGTGAAGGTTGTCTACGACTCGGTCGGTGCCGACACCTTCGAGGGCTCCATCGACTCACTCTCGCCCTTTGGCTTGATGGTCTGCTACGGCAACGCCTCGGGCGTGGTGCCACCCGTGAACGTGGGCATGCTGGCAGCCAAGGGCTCGCTCTACCTCACGCGGCCCACGCTCTTCACCCACATCGCCACGCGCGAGTCCAGCCAGGCGATGGCCGACGATCTCTTTGCTTTCGTGCACAGCGGTGCGATCCGGGTCGCCATCGGCCGGCGCTATGCGCTGGCCGATGCGGCGCAGGCGCACCGCGAGCTGGAGTCGCGGGCGACGACGGGGTCGAGCGTGCTGTTCGTCTAGGCGCTAGGCGCTAGGCGCTGCTTAGACCGGCTCCGCGTCCAGCTCGCCAGGGCGGCTCTGTTCGGCTGTGTCCACCGTCTTCAGCGCCACCTCGAAGCTGAAGCAGGACCCCTCGCCGGGCTGGCTCTGCACCGTGACGTCGCCGCCCATGAGGTCGACGAGCCGCTGCACGATGGTCAGTCCCAGGCCGGTGCCGCCATAGCGGCGCGTGATGGATCCGTCGGCCTGGGTGAAGGGCTCGAAGATCTTCTCGATTTGGGCGGTGGTCAGGCCGATGCCGGTGTCGCTGACCGCAAAGCGCAGGCGCAGGTCGGGCGCGTCAACGCGGCTGATCTCGACCCGGACCTCTCCGCTCTCGGTGAACTTGACAGCATTGCCGATCAGGTTGATGAGCACCTGGCGCAGGCGCAGCGCATCGCCCACGGCCTGCTCGGGGACGCCGGGCAGGAGCTGGGCATGCAGGGCGATCCGCTTGTCGTGGGCTTGGACGAGCAGTGGGTGCAGCGAGTCGCGCAGCAACTCCTGTAGCTCGAAGGGCTGCTCCTCGACGACGACGCGACCGGCCTCAACCTTGGCCACATCCAGCAAGTCGTTGATGATGACCATCAAGGCCTTGGCCGAGTTGTGGGCCATCTCGATGTAGCGGCGCTGCCGCTCGCCCAGATCGGTCTGCAGTACGAGCTCGGTCAGGCCCAGCACACCGTTCATCGGCGTGCGGATCTCGTGGCTCATATTGGCCAGGAAACTGCTCTTGGCGCGGCTGGCCGATTCGGCAGCCGCGCGCGCGGCTTCGAGTGCGGCTTGGCTGGCCTTGAGGTCAGCGATGTCGCGGGCGTTGAGCTGCATGACCTGGTCGCCCGTCACCGGGTCGCGCATGGGGCGCATGTCCACCGAATGCCAGCGCGGGCCTGCGGTGGTCAGCAACTCCATCTCGGCACGAAAGCTGGCGCCGGCCTGAACCTGGACGAAGGCGCCCGCGGCCTGGGTCTCATCGGCGAACAGACATTCGAACTCGCGCTGGCCGATCTTGGGCTCGGGCTTGCCGAAGGTCAGCGCCGCAGCCGGGTTGCGCATGAGGGTGCTGCCGTCTCGCAGCGAGAAGACAGCCACGCGCATGGAGGTGTGCTGTAGCGCCTCCACGCCGCGCAGCATGGACTTGTCGGTGCCGGCATCGAGCTGATCGGCCGCGATGAGCATGACCTGGCGGCCCTGTGGCGTGCGAATACCGCGCGAGACCAGCATCGCAGGGGTCGGCTTTCCGCGCGGGTAGAGCGTCCATTGCTGGCGCACGATCTTGCCCAGCGCGTGTTCGGCCGCGAGCGCGGCCAGGCGTTCTCCCACGGCCTCCTGGCCGGCGAAGTCCGTGAAGTCGCGGGACAGGAACTCCTCGGCCTTCTCCACGCGCCAGAAGCTCAGCGCAGCGGCATTGGCCCAGAGGTTGCGATGGTGTTCGGCATCGAACACCCACATGGGGACGTCGAGCCAGTCATAGTGGCTCAGGCAGGAGAAATCGAGCATTGGGGGGACTGCAGTGCTTGCGGCGGATTGTGAGGACTTCACAAAGGCTGCCGCGTGCGGAAATCACATGGCGCGTGAATCAGGCATTAGGGATTGTCCGCGATACCGACTTGCCGAGCGTCCTCGCGAAGAGTACAAGGGAGTTACATACCAGCCTCTTGAGGAGCAGGCCATGCGCAAACGCATCTACTGGCTTTTGCCCGACGGCGAAGCCGCCCGCAGGACGATGAACGAGTTGCTGCTCGCCCGCATCGGCGAAATGCACATCCACTTCGCCGCGGCTGACGGGGCCGACATGAACGGCCTGCACGCCGCCAACGTGTTGCAGACCTCCGACATCATCGGCTCCGCGCAGATCGGTGCCCTGGTCGGAGCGGGTCTGGGTGCGGCGGGTGGCGCGCTTGCGGCCTATGTGCTGATGGAGATCGGCGCCACGCCTCAGCTGCTGGTCACGCTGATGGCCGGTGCCGGCGCGGTGCTCGGCACCTGGATGTCCAGCATGATCGGCAGCTCGATCCCAAGCCGGCGCCTGCGCCGCTTTGAGGAGTCGATGGCCGCAGGCCAATACCTGCTGATGGTGGACGTGCCCAACAGCAGGGTGACCGAGATTGAGGAGCTGTTGGCCAAGACGCATCCGGAAGCGCACTTCGAAGGCGTCGAGCCGAACGTCCCGGCCTTCCCCTAGCTCCTTCGCACCCGTCGCAACTCATCGCCGATCAGCAAGATCGCGCCCAGCGTGATTGCGCAGTCGGCGAGGTTGAAGGCCGGGAAATAGTAGCGGTTCTGCCAGTGCAAGAGCAGGTAGTCCACGACGTAGCCGTGCCACAGCCGGTCGATCACGTTGCCCACCGCTCCGGCAAGGATGAGCGACAGCGCGAGGGCGAACCAGGTCTGGTGCCCGTAGCGGCGCAGCATCAACATGATGAAGGCGGCGGCTACGAAGGCGAGCACGACGAAGAACCAGCGCTGCCAGCCGCCGGCACCGGCGAGGAAGCTGAAGGCAGCGCCGGTGTTGTGCGCGCGCACGAGCGAGAAGAAGCTCGTCACGTAATGGCTGTCTCCGTACTGGAAGACGGAGACGATGAGCGCCTTGGTCAGCTGGTCCAGCACGACCACGAGCAGGGCCAACGCGAGCCAGAGTTTCAGATTGGTGTTGGACGGTTTGGCGGCCATGGTTCGCTCAGGCGATGCGGCGGACTTCGCCGCTGCCGTACAGATTGCTTTCGCAGCGGCCGCACAGGGCCGGGTGAGCGGCGCTCTGGCCGACCTCGGGGCGGTAATGCCAGCAACGCTCGCACTTGGCATGCGCCGAGGGGCTGACCGTCACGCTGAATTCCTCAGCCAACTGCGCGCTCGCGGCCGACGTGATCAGCACGAACTTCAGGTCCTCGCCCAGCGATTGCAGCAGGGTCAGGTCGTCGGCCGTCACGCCAAGCACCACTTCAGCCTGCAGCGAGGAGCCGACGGCTCCGGTCGTGCGCACGTCCTCGATGGCCTTGTTCACGGCGTCGCGCAGCTCGTGGATGCGATTCCACTTGGCGATCAGGGAGGCGTCGGGGGCGTCGAGCTTGGAGTAGGTCTCCACGAAGATGGAGTCCGTCTTGCCGGCGAACACGCCCCAGGCCTCCTCGGCCGTGAAGCTGAGGAAGGGCGCCATCCAGCGCAGCATCGCGTTCGTGATGTGCCAGAGCGCGGTCTGTGCCGAGCGGCGGGCCAGGCTCTTTGGCGCGCTCGTGTAGAGGCGGTCCTTGAGCACATCAAGGTAGAAGGCGCCAAGGTCTTCCGAGCAGTACACCTGCAGCTTGGCCACCACCGGGTGGAACTCATACGCGCGGTAGTGGGCCAGGATGTCGGCCTGTAGCTCGGCCATGCGCGCCAGCGCGTAGCGGTCGACCTCGAGCAGCTGTTCGAGGGGCACGGCGTCGGCGGCCACGTCGAAGTCGCTCGTGTTCGCGAGCAAGAAGCGCAGGGTGTTGCGGATGCGGCGGTAGCCGTCCACCACACGGGCGAGGATCTTGTCGTCGCCGGCGATGTCGCCCGAGTAGTCTGAGGCGGCCACCCACAGCCGGATGATCTCGGCGCCCAGCTTCTTACAGGTGTCCTGCGGGTCCACGCCGTTGCCCTTGGACTTGCTCATCTTGTGGCCCTTGCTGTCCACGGTGAAGCCGTGGGTGAGCAGGCCCTTGTAGGGCGCGCGGCCGTTGACGGCGCAGGAGATCAGCAGCGAGGAATGGAACCAGCCGCGGTGCTGGTCATGGCCTTCGAGGTACAGGTCGGCCTCGGGGCCGGATTCGTGGGCCGCGCCCGCATGGCTGCCCTTGAGCACGTGCTGGAAGGTCGAGCCGGAGTCAAACCAGACGTCGAGGATGTCCTGGCCTTTGCTGTAGCTCTCGGCTTCGGCGCCCAGCCACTCGGCCGGATCGAGTTTGGCCCAGGCCTCGATGCCGCCCTTTTCCACCAGCTGCGCAGCGCGCTCGATGAACTCCAGCGTGTTCGGGTGCGCCAGCCCGCTGTCCTTGTGCAAGAAGATGGGCAGGGGCACGCCCCAGCTGCGCTGGCGCGAGATGCACCAGTCGGGGCGGCCGGCGATCATGTCGTGCAGCCGCGCCTTGCCGTTCTCGGGGTAGAAGCTGGTCTGCTCGATCGCTTCGAGCGCGGTCTGGCGCAGGGTCTTCTCGGCCTTGTCCACCGTGAACACGCCGTCACCTTCATCCATGCGCACGAACCACTGCGCCGCGGCGCGGTAGATCACCGGGCTCTTGTGGCGCCAGCAATGCGGGTAGCTGTGCATCAGTTTGGATTGCGCCATCAGGCGGCCGGCGCTTTTCAGCGCCTCGGCAATGACGGCGTTGGCCTTCCAGATGTGCTGGCCGGCGAACATCGGCAGCTCGGGGCCGTAGACGCCATTGCCCTGCACGGGGTTCAAAATGTCCTTGAAGGCCATCCCGTGCGAAACGCAGCTCTGGAAGTCGTCCAGGCCATAGGCCGGTGCCGAGTGCACGACGCCGGTGCCGTCCTCGGCTGTGGCGTAGTCGGCCAGGTAGATCGGGCTGGTGCGGTCGAAGCCCGCATCGACATGGGCCAAGGGGTGCTTGAAGCGGATCATGTCCAGCTTCTTGCCTTCGGCAACGGCGAGCACTTTGCCTTCGAGCTGCCAGCGCGCCAGGCACTTCTCCACAAGAGCCTCGGCCACGAGGAAGAGGCCGCGCTCAGTGTCCACCAAGGCGTAGGGCAGCTCGGGGTTGAGGTTGAGCGCCTGGTTGGCCGGGATGGTCCAGGGCGTGGTCGTCCAGATGACGGTGAAGGCGTCCTTGGTGAGAGCGGGAAGGCCAAAGGCCGCGGCCAGACGCTCAGGTTCAGCGCACAGGAAGGCCACATCCACGGCCGGACTCTGCTTGTCCACGTACTCGATCTCGAATTCGGCCAGCGAGGAGCCGCAATCGAAGCACCAGTACACGGGCTTGAGGCCGCGGTAAACGAAGCCGCGTTCGAACATGCGCTTGAGCACGCGGATCTCACCGGCCTCGTTCTGGAAGTCCATCGTCCGGTACGGGTGGTCCCAGTCGCCGAGTACGCCCAGGCGCTTGAAGTCCTCGCGCTGCTGGTCGATCTGCTCGCCGGCATAGGCGCGGCTCTTGGCCTGCACCTCGTCGCGCGGCAGACCGCGGCCGTAGGCCTTCTCGATCTGGTTCTCGATCGGCAGGCCGTGGCAGTCCCAGCCGGGGATGTAGGCGGCATCGAAGCCCTCGAGCTGGCGCGCCTTGACGATCATGTCCTTGAGGATCTTGTTGACCGCGTGGCCCATGTGGATCTGGCCGTTGGCGTAGGGCGGGCCGTCGTGCAGCACGAACTTCGGGCGGCCGCAGGAGGCTTCGCGCAGGCGCTGGTAGCGGCCCTCATCTTCCCAGGCCTTGACCCAGCCCGGCTCGCGCTTGGGCAGGTCGCCGCGCATGGGGAAGGGCGTGTCGGGCAGGTTCAGCGTGCCGCGGTAGTCGGGCGAATCAGGCTTTTGGGCGTCGGTCATGGCGGGGCTGCGGCTTGTTCAGCCGCGAGGCAAAAGTGGGGCGAGGGCGAATTGACGAGGACGAGGGGCGACGGCCCCGTCAAATTCGGTCGCGGGTGGTCTGGCGGCGGGTGGCGAACCAGGCGCGTGCATCGGCGACATCCTGGCGGATGGCGGCGGTCAGAGCGGGAAGGCCATCGAACTTGGCCTCGTCGCGCAGTTTGTGCAGGAGTTCCACGCGGGCGATTTTAGCGTAGCCCCCTTCGGCCCCCAGAGAGGCCGGCCAATCGAGGCAATGGACCTCTAGCAGCACCCGGCCGGCGTCCTCGACCGTGGGGCGGTTGCCCAACGAGGCGACGCCCTCGATGGGCTGCCCCGTCAGGCCGTGGACCATCACGGCGAAGATGCCGTGCGCGGCCGGCTTGTCGTGTCCGAACTCGAGGTTCAGCGTCGGGAAGCTCAGGGTCCGGCCGAGTTTTTGCCCGTGGACGACGTGGCCCGAAATGGCGTAAGGCCGACCCAGCAGGCGGGTTGCGGTGTCCATGTCGCCAGCGGCAAGCGCCTGCCGCACGGCGGAGCTCGAGACGCGCAGGCCATGGACTTCGTAGCTCATCATCCGCGCGACGTCGAAGCCGCGCTGCTCGCCGGCGGCGTCCAGCGTTGCGTAGTCGCCCTGGCGCTTGGCACCGAAGCGGAAGTCGTCGCCCACGAGCACGTAGCGCGCGCCCAGGCCCTGCACGAGGACCTGCTGGATGAAGTCCTGCGCCGGCAGCGAGGCCAGGGCCTCGTCGAAACGCAGGATCACCAACTGATCGATGCCGCAGCGCTCGAGCTCGCCGAGCTTGTCGCGCAGCGTGGCGATCCGTGGGGGCGCCAGTTCGGGCTTGCCGAGCTTGTGGGCGAAGAAGTCGCGCGGATGCGGCTCGAAGCTCAGTACGCAGGTCGGCAGGCCGCGGTGACGCGCCTCCGACTGCAAGAGCGCCAGCATGGCCTGGTGGCCGCGGTGCACGCCGTCAAAGTTGCCAATGGTCAGCGCGCATTCGCGCGCGATGCCCGGGTGGTGGAAACCGCGGAAGACTTGCATGTCAGGGGGATTGGACACCGGGCAAGGAGCGCACGCCGCGGTCGAAACTGAGCACTGCTTCACATCCGCAGGCGAAGGCCTTCGCGACGATCAGGCAGTCCGTGAAGCCGGCCTTGGAGGCGGCGAAAAGGTCCTGGGCATGTCGCAGCACCTCGCGCGACTCGAAGCCCAGGGTTGCGTTGTCGGCCAGGGCCTTGAGCGCCCCGGCGATGGCTCCGCGCGTCAATCCATAGGCCCGGTCCAGCGTCCAGACCAGTTCGGCCAGCACGATGTCCGAGACGAACAGGGCGCCGTCCTCGCCCGCGTGGGCATCGAGCAGATCGCGGGCCTTGACCGCCTGGGCTTCGTCGTCCCGGGTGAGAAGGCGGACGAGGACGTTGGTGTCCAGGGCGAGCATGTCAGCGCTTCGCCCGGGCCTTCACCGCGGCGGCGACCCCTTCGTCCATTTCGGCCACAGTCCGAGCCTGGCGACCGGGCTCGTGCAGCAGGCCGAACAGGCTTGCCGAGCCGCGCGCCAGCACCCGCACCCGCAGAGTGCCGTCCGGCTGGGGCTCAAAATCGAGCTTGGTGCCGGGCTCAATACCGAACTGGTCCCGGATCGGCTTGGGGACGGTCAGCTGACCCTTGTCGGTGACGGTGGCGAGCATGGGCGGATTCTCGGACGGCTGTGCCAGTTTTTCGGATTTTATTCAAAAGTAAGGATCTCGATAATTTCCTTACCGAAATTTGATTCAGACCAGCGAGGGGCTGGCCACCCAAGTCCACTGACCGGGCTGGAGATCCGCCGGCAGCGTGAGCTGGCCGAACTGCGGCCGATGCAGGCCCTCGCAGCGGTTGCCCATGGCGGCGACCATGCGCTTGACCTGGTGGTACTTGCCCTCCATCAGCGTGAGGCGCAGGCCGTGCGTTTCGAAAGCCTCAGCCGCGTGCGCGACCACGGTTTCGGGCGGGCGCTGAAACTTCGCAGTCTCGGGCTCACGCAGTTCCACGCCCTTGAGCAGCTGCGCCACCTGTTCTGGCGTGACGGGGTGCTTGCAGCGCGCCTCGTAGACCTTGGGCACATGGTGCTTGGGGCTGGTCAGCTTGTGGATCAGGGCGCCGTCGTCGGTCAGCAGCAGCAGGCCGGTCGTGTCCTCATCAAGCCGGCCAATGGGCTGCACATTGCGCTCGCGCAGGGGCGGCGGCAGCAGGCTCATCACGCTCGGGTGGTGCTTGGGTTTTTGCGAGCACTCGTAGCCAGCCGGCTTGTTCAGCAGGATCAGCGCCTTGTCGTAGTAGGGCCAGGTTTTGCCGCTGACTTCGAAAGTCAGCCCCTCGGGCTCGAAGTCCTCGTCCGGGTCTTCGATGACGCGGCCGTTGACGCTCACCTCGCCGTGCTGGATCAGGCCGGAGCAGAGGCGGCGCGTGCCGAAGCCCTGGGAGAAAAGGATGTGGGACAGCTTCATGGGGCGCATCGTAACGGGGGGCGTTTGCGGGTCGCGGCGATGACCGCGCTACACGCCGGTCGTGCGTGCACTGATCGCCGCGCAGCCGCTCACTGTCAGCCAGATTGCGAAGGCCGCGGCGATCACGCAGCCGGCGGCCACGCAGACGGTGAACCTGATGATCGCGGAAGGCCTGGCGTCTTCTACGCCGGATGCGCAAGACGCTCGCCGACGCTCCGTTCAGTTGACGCGCGCCGGGCCAAAACTGTTGCCAACGCTGCAGCGGTGCTGGCGCGCAAGCCTTATCCCCGGGATTCAATCCCAAATCTCTGCGCTCGGGTCCTTGGAGAGCGTGACCTTCGTTAAGGTCGGCACGAACGGAGAGACCATCTTTGCGGTGCTCTTTGCCAACGCGGAGTGGCGATGGGGCCTCGAGCTCGACGAGGACGGTCGGATCGCAATGGCCTACTTCCATCCGAGGCAGGAGGGCCAATGAGGGCCATCGCCGCATCGCCGCATCGCTGACCGCTCGACCTGAATGGGGCATCGCAGCGGGGCATCGCAGCGGGGCATCGCAGCGGCAGACGTTCCGCTGGACCTCCCTAGGCCTGCACGTCGAGCATTGCGCTGAGGCCGTCGAGGCGCAGCTGCGGCTTGCCCGGCTTCACTGCGTCGGAAGCTTGCGCGGACGCCGCATCAGGCGCCTTCTGCTCTTCAGCCTTCTTCATCTGCGCCTTGACGGTGTCGATTTGCCGGTTGATCTCGGCGATGTGCGCCTTGCCTTCTTGCGTCTTGCCCGAAGGGCAGTTCACCCAGTCGGAAAGCTGCGTCTCCAGCTTGGCAAGGACCGCGTCCCCCCCAGCGGGCGCACCTTGCCCACCCACGGCCTGGACCTGGCCGGTGGAGCCGCCGTCGATAGAGCCGATATTGGACATGGGGTGAAGAACGGAACTGCTGTCTTCGGCTTATCGGCAAAAGAGGCCGGAACTGAAGGCCAGTTCAGAGCGGCAGCCGCTCGGACAGCGTCGGCATCACGATCGTGCCGCCGACCAGGCGCTGGTCGTGGCGGTACTCCTCGTGCACTTCGATGCGCCAAGCCTCCCGACCGAAGCGCTTCTTCAGGCCCTGGGCCACGCGGTCGAAGCTGAGGCCGTCGGCGGCATTGCTGTCCAGGTGATGGATGCCCGGACGGGGCTGCTGCAGCAATCCGAGCAGGGCCTGCGCGGTGTCGGTCATGAAGGAACAGGCCGGGACCCAGGCGCGGCTCGCGGCCACGCGGCCTTCCTTGGCCTGCCATTCGTCCAGGGCTCTGAGCATGTTGTTGCCCGGGCGCTGGCCATCGATCTGCCAGCCGATCCGCACGATGGCGGCCTCGGGGTTGGCGACGCGCACCGCATCCTCGCAAGCGATCTTGTAACGACCGTAGTCGGTGGAGTCCGTGCGTTCGGAATCCGGCGCGTGCGGTCCCGGTGCGTCGAAGACCATGACGGTGCTCGTGAACACGAAGGGCAGGCCGCGCGCCGCCGCGTGGGCGGCCAGCAGGCCCGACCATTCGGCGCTGCCCATGGCGAGATGGGCAATCGCATCGAAGTCCTGTGCGTCGAGCCAGGCGCGGCAGGCGGCTTGGTCCTCGGGCGGCACGCGCTCGCGATTCCAGCCGTTCACCTCCATGCCGGCCGCAGCTGCGGCCTCGGCGACGCGCGGCGCGAGCGAGCCGCGCAGGCCGGTGAGCAGCAGCTTCACGCGCACTCGATCTCGAGCCGGTTCAGGCCCGGCAGCAGCAGGCCGAGGAAGGCGGCCCGTTCCAGAACGGCGGCGCCCGTCCGGTAGCGATTGGCCGCGCGGCCGAATTCCAGCGGCTGGCCGTTGAGCGTCAGCTGCTCCACGCCATGGCCTTGCGGACCGAGGTGGTAGTGGATCTCGAAGTCGTGCTGCAACCAGTGACGCTTGAGGGACAGGCCGTCGAAGCGGGCCGGGATCACCGGGTCGATGTGCACTTCGCCGGCTTCGCTGCGCAGACCCAGCAGGCTGCGCAGCACCAGGCTCACGGCGATGCCCGCGCCGCTCGAATAAATGCGCCAGCCGCCTTCCAGCGCCACCTTGCCGGCATTGATGTCGGCGTAGTGCTCGCTGGCCACATAACGGTCCGGGAAGGCGGCGTCCGAGCTGCTGTAATAGCAGTTGGCCTGGCGCGGCGCGGCGGTGGGCACCAGCTCGGTCAAGCCGATCGGGTGAGCGCGTTCGAGCGCGGCGAAGAAGGCGTCCGCGCGGCCGAGCACGGCGAGGCTTTCGGCATAGCGCAGGTGGGCGTGCATGTACATGAGCCCGATCTCGCGGCCGAAGTTGGCAGCGCTCTCGGCCCGCTGGAACAGCTGCTGCGGGCCGCCGCGGTAGGCCATGGGCGCGTCGAAGAGGCGGGCGCCGTCGGGGCCGGTCAAGTGCCGGTCGATCAGCTCGTAATGCGCGGCGGCCTGCTCGGGGCTGAGCAAGCCGGACAGCACGCCGTGCATCATCGGCAGCAGGCTGTAGGCCACGCCGGAGCGAGCATCGCGCGGGTGGAGCAGGTATTCCGGTTTGCCAGCCTTGCCATCTGGGCCGGGGTTGAAGAGCGCATAGCCCGTCAGCACGCCGTCGGGCATCAGCAAGCGCTGGAAGTCGGCGCGCACGGCCGTGCACTGCGCCTCCAGCGGCGCGGCAAGGGCCGGGCGGCCGACGAGGCGCAGCGCGCGTGACAGCGTGTCCAGCATCTGCACATGCAGTGTGACGGTCCAGCTTGAGCACATGTGGTCGCGCATGCGCGGATCGGCAGGCTGGAGCGCATCGTTCCAGTCACCATGCCCGTAGGCCACGAGCTCAGCACCGCTGACCTTGCGCGCGTCGATGACGGCCAGGGCACGGCCCATGTGCTCGGAGAGCGGCGCCGTGCCGCCGCCGTGGAAGGGCAGTGGCTCGTCGAGCAGGGCGCCGTCGCCGCTGGCAAGCAGGTACTGGGCGAGTGCGAGCAGAGGCCAGAAAACGATGTCACCGTGGGAGTCGTCGGCGCGAACCTGGGCTTGGGCGTCGAAGAACATGAACCACTGCGGCCAGTCGCCGTCGGCGTTCTGGGCTGCGAAGAGCAGCTTTAGCACCTCACGCACCGGCTCCGGCCTGCCCAGGGCCAACAGCAGCTCCACCGGGCCCTGGCTCACGTCGCGCGTGCCCCAGCCGCCGCCGGTGAACTGCTCCAGGCCGCGCGGCGAGAGGTAATGGATCAGGCCGTTGTGGCAATACCAGGGCAGGATGTCCTGGATGCGCTGCAAGGCGTCGGGGGCGGACTGCATCTGCGGCAGGCCCGCCAACAGCTCGGGCTCGCGCGGCAGCGTGGCCACGCCGGGCATGGGATGGCGCAGCTGGCCCTCGAGCGTGATCTCCAGGCTGGCGGCTGCCCCGAAGCGCAGACTTAGCAGGGGATGGCCTCGTGAGATGCCGTCGACCATCACCAGGGCGTCGTCACCTGCGGCCTGCCAGTGCTGGCTCGCGCTTACCCGCAGTCCCACGCGCGGGTCGCGCTGCGAGCGCAGGCGCACGGCAGCCACGCTCTCGGCCTCGATGTGGGTGCCGGTGCACAGCGCGTCATCGCCGTCGAGGGCCAGGTCCAGGGTCAGGAGCAGGGGCATGTCAGCGCCGCTGACGGACAAGCTCATGCGGCCCGCATCGGTCTCCGCAGCGGCGCGCAGTTCGATCACGCCACCCGCATGTGCATAGAGCCAGCGTGCCGCTCTCGGTTGCATCTCGAAAGCGCTTGGACGGTCCAGCAGGGTCCATTGCCCGTCCTGCTGCACGAAGATCCGCAGGCCCTGCGAGCGAAACAGGCCCAGCATGCCGCGCTGCGTGCTCAGCAGTCGATTGGCTGCTACGTGGCCTTGGGTGAGCATGGAGTGGAAGACGCCGTCCATCCAGCAAGTGGAGGTCATGGCGCTCTCGTCGGGCAGCAGCCGCGTGCCGCTGCGCAGCAAGTGGCCATGGGGGCGCAGCACGGCGGCCTGCTTGGCAGGCATGACGACGTGGGCGGCGTCGCCATGGAAGAAGCTCAGCAGCCGGCCTTCGTCGTCGCGTTCGACGTGGCGCCATGGGCCCGGGAAGTGCGCCTGAGCATCCAGGGGCCGCGCATCGAGCCGAGGCGCCGTTGCGAAGAGGCTGGGCGCGCTGGCCTTGCCGGGCAAGGGTGCATCGAAGGGCGCGAGGCTGGCCTCGGGCGTGGCGAGCAAGGCCTCAACGCGGGCGGCATCGGCCTCGGTGCTGGCCTCGGCGTGATGGGCTTCGAACAGGCTGAAGAAGCCCAGCCGTGCCGTCGCGCCCGGCGCGAGATCGAGGGCCTCGTCCTGCAAGAGCTGCATGGCATGCTCGCCCTGCAGACGCTGGCTGGGCAACTCGGTGGCCCAGCTTTGCAAGGCGTCGGTGCCAAAGGCCACGGCGCGGCGCAGCGAACCGCTGAGCAGCCAGGGGTTGCGCCCGGCTTGGGCGAGGTTCTGGCGCGTGGCGATCAGGAAGCCCGAGCGCTCGTTGGCAAGCGGACAGTGGTCGAGGTACTGGCTCACGTAGAACTCGTTGGTGCGCACGGCACCTGGGCTGGCCAGGGCCACGTCCTGTGCGAGCACGGCATCGATCTGCACCGCCGCCTCGCCGTGGTTCTCGACCTGCAGCTGCCAGTACCAGGCGCTGCGATCCGCAGCCAGGCGCAACTGCAGCCGCCAGGCCAGCAGCTGGCCGGGCTGCGCCCACTGGCCGGACCATTCAGCGCTGCGCTCCTGCGTGGAGAGCTCCGACTGATGGCCCAGCATGGGCAGCGACGCGACGATCCGGCCTGCCTCGCGAACGCGCAGCACGACATTGGCCGGCCCACCTTCGAGCTCGTTGCCGGGAAAGAGATTGAGCAGCAGGCCGGGAGCCTCGACGCGGGCGAGGCCGCCCTGGCGCAGCAGCGCGAATGTGAGTTCAGAGGAATTGGTCAGTTTCATGGCTTGCTCTGCGGTTCGAGCAGTACTTCATCGATGCCGGGCGGGAGCAGCAGTTCGCGGCCCTGCCATTGCAGCACACGGCCCTGCGCCGTGGCGCGAGGGAGGATATCTTCACCGCTCCAGGCGAATCTCAGTGCGAGTGCGGGCGGGCGGTCGAGTCGCAGCCGCCAGGCCTTGCCGCTGGCGCCGATGTGCCATGACAGCCGGCCCTGCGGCGTGTACAGGCCCTCGATGCCGACGCCTTCGTCGAGAAGGGCGCGCGGCAGGCCGCCAGCCAGCACGTACAGGCCCGGCTCGCGTTCGTAGGCGAACAGGTCGAGCGCGGCGCGGATGTAGTCCGAGGCCACCCATGCGTGTGGCATGTCGCCGAGGAAGCGCGGCTCGCGCACGCCCTTGCGCATCACGACCTCGGCCCATTGGTTCCAGCCCTGCGGGCGCTGGTCGGCGAAGAAGAAGTCGAGCATGGCTTGAGCGCGCTCGGGCCAGCCCAGGCGGGCCAGGGCGCTGATGTTACGCAGCTCGTAGGGCGTGTAGTCGTCGCCCTTGTTGAGGCCCTGGCGGCGACGCTCAGATTCCTGCCAGTAGCGCTCCAAGGTGTTGACCAGCAGATCGCGCGGCACGTCGGCCTGGGCCGGGTCCATGGCCATGGTGGACGACGTGGGGTCCACGTCGCCACGATCGGCGGCGCCGGCCAGCACGTTGAGCTTGAAGCGCTCGGCCGTGGCACGCAGAGATGCGTTCAGCTCCGTAGCGAACTCGTCGCGCCAGGCGGCCCATTGCTGCGCCTCCTCGGCATGGCCCAGGCTTTGCGCGATCTGCACTGCGTCCTTGTAGCCACGAAGGCCCCAGAAGTCGTCCCAGTAGGCGTAGGCCGGCTTGTCGGAATAGCCCTCGTGGCTGATCGAGGGCGGCAGCAGGCCGAAGAGCTGGCGCCGCTCGGGCTCCTGGTTGTGCGCCGTGCGCTCGCTCTGGCGTTGCGCCTCCATGTAGAGCAGGGCGCTGCGGACGTGCGGCCACTGCTGCTCCAACCAGGCGCGGTCGCCGCCGTAGCGCCAGACTTCGGCGATCGCGAAGATCAGCTCGCCCTCGCTGTCGTTCTCCGCCACCGGATCGGCGCCGCGCGCGTCCACGCAGCAGGGCACCTTGCCCGAGGCGTACTGATGGGGCGCGAACCAGTCGACGAACTCCTTCGCCACGTCGAGGTGGCCCATCCGCGCCAGGCCTTCGACCATCATCGCGCCGTCGCGGATCCAGCTTCGCGCGTAGGAGCGCGTGCCGGGGCGCAGCGCCGGCCCGTCGCGCGAAATCAGGATGTGGGCCAGAGCTGTGTGCAAGGTGTCGGCGACGCGTTGCTGCGCCGGCGGCACGATGAGCCGCACGCCGCCCAGGCGTTCGCGCCAGGTGCGGGCCAGCTCGTCGAACGCCGTCAGCGGCGCAACGTCGAGCCGCTTGGCGTCCAGCGGCAGCATGTACGCGAACTCGTGCGACTCGCCGGAGGCCAGGGTCAGCGTATGCCCCGTCCATGCCGAGGCCAGGCCCTGCGGGTCTCGCAGCGGCTGCGCCAGGCGCGGCGCCTGGCGCAACGTGTCCAGCGTGAGGCCGGCTGCGAATGGTGCGGCACGCCACTGAGCGGGCTGCGCTGGCACCACCATCGGCCGGCCATCGACCCACAGCGTACCCTCGCGCCGCTCGATCTGGTGGATCGCGGCCACGCCGCCCGGCGTATTCAGGAACTGCTGCGGAGGGTTGACCTGCCAGGGCCGCACGGCGAGCCCGAATTCCAGCGTGAGCGCTTGGCTTCCCCGATTGGCGACCCGGTAGCGCGCCAACAGTCGGCCGTCGGGCAGGGCGGCTGTTTCCAGCGCGAGCGTCACGCCCTGCGGCCACTGCCACGCGACCTCGGGCATGGGCAGGCTGCGCTCGCGCAGGGACTGCGTGAGCTGCGCATTGGTCCAGTTGAGCCATTCGCCGTCGGCCAGACGCAGCTGCGGCTCCACGTTGGGGCCGCCGCGCCAGGGCTCCAGCGCGCCGTCTTCGCTGATCAGCGCGGGCGAGGGGCGGCCGCCGTCGGCACCGACAAGGGTCCAGTAGTTCTGCTGGCCGAGGAAGGCGCGCGGCAGGCTGCCGGGCGCGATCTTGGCGGCGATGGCCTTGAGCATGCTGTTGCGGTCCACCCATTCGGTGGGGCTTGGCAGTTCGAGGTGCTTCAGGGTCCGCGCGCCGAGGAGACGTAGGTAGCGGGCTTCGCTCTCGGGCAGCCAGAGGGCATCGAGCCGGCCGTTGACCGACTGGGTGGCGAGCCGCTTCCAGCGCTTGCCATCGATCGAGGTCTCTACACGAACGGGGCCGCGGGCTTGCAGGCCCTCGATCAGCAGGCCCATGAAGTCGCGGCTGCGGCCCAGGTCCACGTCCAGGCGGCCATGGCCTTGCGTGATGCGCGGTTCGGGCGGCGGCCCTCGTTCGGCCTTGAGCGGCTCCACGTGCAGATCGGCCATGCACAGCCGTCCGGCGCCGCCAGATCCCGCCTGGTTTGCTGCGGCCACGACGACCTCGAGCGCGAACGTGCGTCGGAGTTCGTGGTCGGCCTGCGGGCCCCAGGCGAAGCTTATGTGGCGGCGCTTGATGCGCCAGGGCTCGCCATCGGCCTTGGGCAGGTAGCTATCGCGGCGCGCCCACCAGACGTTGTCGCCGCTGGCATCCACGAGCTTGAGTTGCACGTCGTTGGCGCGGCCCTGCCCGCTCACGCGCATCGTGAGGGCGAAGTCCTCGGGCCAGTCCATGGGGTAGTCGCGCCGCATCACGGCATAGCCGGAGACGCCGTGGAAGTCGTAGTCCAGGCAGAGTTGGCCCGCGTCGCGCACGAGCCGGGCGCCGACCTGCTCCGAGGCGCTGGCCTGCCAGCCGTCGCTGTCCTGGGCCAGCGCCTGTGAAGATGCCACCGCGAGCGCCAACAGCCACGCCCTCATTGCTTTACCCCGCCCATCGTCAAGCCCTGCATGTAATGGCGCTGCAGCACGAGGAAGAGCAGCAGAACCGGCAGCACGGTGATCACCGCGCCGGCCATCATCAATTCGCTGTCCTGCACATGCTCGCGCGAGAGCGAGGCGAGCGCCACCGGCAGGGTGTAGAGCTGGCCGTCGGTCAGCACAATCAGCGGCCACATGAAGTCGTTCCAGCTGCCGAGGAAGGCGAACACCGCCAGCGTCACGATCACCGGCTTGAGCAGGGGCAGCACGACGGCAAAGAAGATGCGCCACTCGCCGGCACCGTCCATGCGCGCCGCCTCGATCAGCTCGGAGGGCACGCTACGGGCGTACTGACGCACAAGGAAGATGCCGAAGATGCCCGCAAAGCTCGGGATCAGCACGCCGAGGTAGCTATTCACCAGCCCCATTTCTTTGAGCATCAGAAACAGCGGCAGCATCGCGACCTGGCCGGGGATCACCAGTGCGCCGATCAGACCCGAGAAGATCGCGTCCCGCCCTCGCCAGTGCAGCTTGGCGAAGGCATAGCCGGCCAGCGTGTTGAGCAGGGTGGAGATGGCCGTGGCGGCGATGGCCAGCATGAGGCTGTTGCCAAAGGCGCGGGCGAGGCCGCCGCTGCCGAGCAGGGCGCGGTAATGGGCCAGGCTCGGATCCGCCGGCAGCAGGGGCGCCGGGCTGTGGCTGGCTTCGCCGTTGGCCATCAGCGAGACTGCGATCATCCACAACAGCGGGAAGCACACGAGCAGGGCGGCCAGGGCCATGCCGACATTGAGCAGAGGACGTTTCATGCCTCGACACCCAGGCGCCTTGTGAGCCACAACAGGCCGCGCGAAAACGCCACGATGATGGCGAAGAGCACGAAGGCCAGGGCCGAGGCCTGCCCCAGGTTCCACCACTTGAAGCCGTCCTCGAACATCAGGTAGAGCACACTCTTGGTCGATTCCAGCGGCCCGCCCTGCGTCATCACATAGGGCTCGGCGAAGAGCTGGAAATAGCCGGCGATGGTCAGGATGGAGACCATCAGCAGCGTCGGCGCCAGGCCGGGCAGGGTGATGTGGCGGAACTGCGCCCAGGTCTTGGCGCCATCGAGGCGCGCGGCCTCGTAGAGGTCCTCGGGGATGGCCTGCAGCGCGGCGATGAAGATGATCATGTTGCCGCCGAAGTTCTTCCAAGCCGCAAAGAGGATGATGGCCGGCATGGACCAGTGCGGGTCGCCCAGCCAGTCGACGGGCGAGAAGCCCAGCGCCACCAGGCCCTCGTTGATCAGGCCGTACCTCGTGTGCAGCAGGTAGCGCCAGATCACGGCAACGGCCACGAGAGTGGCCACCACGGGCGAGAACAGCGCTGTGCGCAAGACGGGCTTGAAGCGCACGAGCTTGCTCTGCAGCGCCACCGCGAACAGCAGGGACAGGCCCACCGAGAGCGGCACGCCCACGGCCACGAAGTACAGCGTGTTGCCCAGCGCCTTCCAGAACAGCGGCCGCTGCAGCACCGTGATGTAGTTGTCGATGCCCACGAAGCGCAGGTTCTTGAGCGAGGCCAGCGCGTAGAGGTCGAAATCGGTCAGGCTTAGCGCCAGGCCAGTGGCCACGGGCAGCATGAAGAAAAGCCCAATCACCGAGAGCGCGGGCAGGGCGAAGCTCCAAGCGGCGAGCTCCTGGCGGCCCAAGCGGGGGCCGAAGCGGGGGCTGAAGCGGGGGGCGATGCGGGTGCCGATACGGCCGCTCATGTGCGGCTCCTCATCCAGCGTCGCTTTTCAAGCATGACGTCCACGCTCTTGTCCAGCGCGGTCACGGTCGCGTCCACCGGGGTGCCGTCATGTGCGGCATGGGCGGCGAAGAGCTGCATCTCCTGCATGATGCGCTCCCACTCGGGCACCGGCGGTACGGGCCGTGCACGGCCCAGCTGTTCGCGGAAGGCGCGGGCTTGCGCGTCGGCCGCAAGCAGTGGCAGGGCCCAGCTTTTCTCACGCGGCGGTAGGCTGCCGGTCAGCTCGTAGAAGCGGCCCTGCACGGCGGGGCGGCTCAGGTATTCGATCAGCTTCCATGCCGCGGGCTTGGCGCGCGAGCGGCGGAACATGGCCAGGCTGGCGCCGCCGGCGATCGAAGCGCCGGGGCCGTTTGGGCCGGGTAGGGCAGCCGTCGTCCACTGGCCCTGGAAGGCAGCAGGCAGGCGGCGGCGGAACTCGCCGATGTTCCAGGGGCCAGAAATATAGAAGGCAAAGGTGCCTTTGGCGAACTCATGCCAGAGGTTGGAGATCTCCTGGTTCGACTGCAGCGGCGCAAAGCCGCGGCGCATCAGGTCCAGGTAGAAGCCCAGAGCGCGGCGAAATCCCGGCGAGGAGAAATTGCCGCGCGTGTCGCCGTCCTTGAGCAGGCGGTCGTCTTGCTGCAGGGCCAGGGCCAACAGCGGTTCGAATTCGTTGGAGGGCAGGAGCAGGGGGCGCTGGACGGGCCCGGCCGCGAGCGCCGCCATGCACCGCATCCACTCGGCCCAGGAGCGCGGGGCTTCGCGCCAGCCCACCTGCGCGAGCAGGTCGCTGCGGTAGAAGAGGAGCCGCGTGTCCACGTACCAAGGCAGGCCCAGCAACTGGCCGTCGATCTCGTTGGTGGCCCAGATGCCGCTGAAGTAGTCGCCGTGGTCGAAGCCGGCGATCCAGGGCGTCAGCGGCTCCAGCGCGTTCAGGGCGGCGAGCTCGGCGACCCAGGTGTTGCCCAGCTGAGCCACGTCGGGTGTGGCGTCGCCGGCGAAGGCGGTCAACAGCTTTTCGTGCGCGGCGGTCCAAGGCAGTTGCTCGACCTGCACGGCCAGGCCGGTCTCCTGTGTGAAGCCCTGCAGCAACTCCTGCGCCACCTCGCCCTCGCGGCCCATGCCCCAGAAGACCAGGGGCTTGTCGGACCGCGCGCAGCCGGCGGCGGTCAGAGCCGCCGTGCCGGCCAGCCATTCGCGTCGATTCACCCGAGCCACCCGCCCCTGAAACCGGCCTTGAGCAGGCCCTTGCGCAGATGTTCGCTCTTGCGCATGTGCGACCACACGAGCTCGCCGCGGTGGTTGCCGAGCATGGCCAGCATGGGGCCTTGGTCGATGCCCAGGTAGTCGCGGTTGAACCAGCCCAGGCCCGGCACGACGGTGCCACTGCGGCTGGTCGCGCCAGGGAAGTCGAAGCTCGGGTTGAAGCAGTCCACGAAGCCGTAGCGCTGGTAGAGATGCTCGCCATAGCGGGCCTTCATCTCCATCAGCGCTGGCAGGCAGATCTCGGGTGCGAAGGCCATGGAGGCGCCCGCGGCATAGGGCGCCAGCGTGCCGTCGTCGATGGGCGGATGCTCGCCGTTGACGCCGCGGCCGCCGTAGCCGATGAAGCGGCGCTTGCGACCGTCGATCTCGCGCTCGAGGTCGGCAGGGCCGTCGCTGGCCGTGACGCCCCAAAGCTTCTCGCCGTAGCCCCTCCAGCCGGCCGGATTGGCGATGGCGTAGGCGCGCTGGGCCCACGTGGCGCGCCGCGAGTTCTCGAAGTAGTCGAGTTTCTTGCCGCGCATGAACTCGTCCTGCACGCCGCGCAGGTCGGCCCAGCACTGGGTGAACTGGTGGCCGAACAGAGGGCCGAAGCGGCAGAACTGCTGGCCGTAGGCCTCGCCCCAGCTTGAACTCAGGCCCGTGGCCCAGGCTGCATAGGCCTCGGGGCCCAGGGCCTTGTCGGGCGAACCGAGGGCCAGCAGGTAGAGGATCTGCGACTCGTCGTAGGCGTGCCAGTCGTGGTCGAATAGGCCGACCTCGGGCTTCCAGCCATGGCAGACCAGCGGCGCGCGTGGGCTGGCCCAGGCCCAGTCCACACGGGCGTAAATCTCGTCCACAAGGCGGCGCACACGCACCTCGCGCTCGTCGTTGCCATCGAAGAAGGCCTGCACCGAGAGCATGCCGGCGAGCAGCAGGGCGGTATCGATGGTGGAGAGCTCGCAGTCGCGATAGCGCGTGCCGGTCTTGACGTCGAGGAAGTGGTAGAAGAAGCCGCGATGACCGGTCTTGCCGGCGGCCTCGGGGCCTTGAGGAGCATCGCGGAAAAAGCTGAGCGTGTTGAGCACCCGCTCTAATGCCTGTGCTCGACTGACAAAGGCGCGCTGCACGCCAATCGTGTAGGCGGTGAGGCCGAAGCCCACGGCGGCGATGGAGCAGAAACTCGGGGTAGGCCAGCGGTCAAGCGCCAAGCCGGTCCGGGGATCGGTGGTCTCCCAGAAATAGGCGAAGGTGCGCCGCTCGAGGTCGTCTAAGAAGGCGGGCTCGGCCGCCGTCGGTTGCGCATCGACGAAGGAGAACGGCGCGAGCAGGGCGCTGCCTGCGCCGATCAGCAGCGAGCGGCGTTGGATGGAGGAATTGTTCATGCCAGTAGGGCGGCAGCGCGGTGTTCACGCGCTGCCGCCGGGCTCCCAGGTTAGAAGCGGTACGAGACGGCGAGCTTGAAGGTCCGCATCGGTCCGCGCACGCCCGTCTTCGCACCCAGGTCGGCATTGTCGCCACCCAGGTAGTTGTGCGGGTTGCCCGGGCCGCCGACCCAGTCGTCGTAGTAGCCCCAGTTGGTCGTATTGAAGAGGTTCAGCACGTCGGCCTTGATCTGGAACTTGCCGTAGGAGACCTTGATGTCCTTGGTCATGCTCAGGTCGAACTGGCGGAAGGCGTTGGAAGGCGCCTCCACGCTGACGCAAGAACTCCAGCCGGCGGCGCAGTCGGTCAGGCGGCGCGGCTGGCCGCTGCCCAGGGTCAGCTTGCCGGCCAGGCCGATGTCCCAGGGCAGCAAGCGGTCGGTGAAGCCACCGACGACCAGACGCTGCTTCTCGGCCAGGGTCGACGGGTGGTAGCCGTAGATGCTCTTGCCGTAGGTCCAGTCGAAGATGTCGTCGTCCCAGTTGGTCATCGTGGTCTTGGCGTCCGTGTAGGTGTAGGCCGCCGTCACGCTCCAGCCGCTCGCCTGGGTGTAGGGCTTCTCGGCCTTGAGCAGTAGGGAGGTGCTCTTGTTGCGCGCCACGAAGTCACCCAGCACCAGGGTGCCGAAGCCGTTCGGGCCGCCCCACAGCGGGTCGGTCGGGCTCTGCGCGCCCCAGCCGCCGTTCGGGTCGCGGTTGCCGCCGAACCAGACGAACTGGTTCTTGGCCTCGATGTGCGAGATCGCGGCGTCCACGTTCCAGATGCCCACCGCTTGGCGGATGCCCAAGCTCAGCTGGTCGGAAAAGGGCATCTTGAAGTGGTTGTTGATCATCCAGATCTCGCCATTGGGCTGGGCGTTCTTCTGGAGTTCGTCGAGCGCGTTGTTGGCCATCTTGCGGTCGTAGCTGCGACCCCAACCACCGTAGAGCACGGTCTGCTTGTCGCCGAACGTGTCGTAGGAGAAGCCCAGACGCGGTGCGAGCGCGCCCTTGTAGGGCTTGCGCGAGCTGCCGGTGGAGATGTAGTCGCTGATGTTGATGCCGCCCTTGGCCAGCGATTGTGCGTAGGTCTGGCCGGCCGGCGCCACGATGCCGGCGATATTGCGGCCATCGATGCCCATCAGCGCCGCCACGCGGTCAGCTGGCGTGACGTAGCTGTTGTCCAGCATGTTGGACTCATAGTCCCAGCGTGCGCCGAGGTTCAGCTGGAGCTGGCGGCTGACGTCCCAGTCGTCTTGCAGGTAGAGGCCGAACTGGTTGTTGTGCAGGTTCACGGCGACCGGCGGAATGGCCTTCTGGATCGCGCATTGATCGCTCGAGAGACCGTTGCTCGCCACATTCGTGCCTGTGCAGACGCCACCGTTGTAGTAGATGGCGCCGGTCTGGTTGTTGATGATGGTCTGCACGCTGTCCACCCGGAACGCCGTGCCGCCAAGGTCGTACTCCATGGCCTTGAACTGCACGCCGCCCTTGATCAGGTGGCCCTTCGCGCCGGTGTAGCTCAGGTCGTCCTTGAAGTAGGTGCCCTTTTGGCCGCGGCTCTGTGCGTTCGGTGAGCCTCCGTCGAAGAGCACGTCCTGCGAGTTGGCCAGCACGTTCGTGGGCGAGTACTTATAGTCGATCAGCGGCGAGCCGGCGTCGGACTGCGGGTTCCACAGCGAATCTTCGTAGCCGGCGTGGATCTCGTTGAGCCACGCGCCGCGCACGAACTCATGGCGAAGGTCGAAGCGGGTTTCCTTGTTGTTGTTGTTGATTGCCGTGGTGGCCGTGTAGTAGTCGCTATTGATCGAGTAGCTCTTCTCGCGTCGCACCGTGAAGGAAGCGTCCAGGGTCTGCTCCTCGTCGATCAGGGCTGTGAGCTTGCCGAAGATCAGGTGTTCGGTGAACTTCTGCGTGAAGGGGGCCGCTTCGGCGCGCAACCCCGGCACCACGCCGGTGGCGGGCAGGTTGGTGTCGTTGTGGGTGCGGACCTGGGCCGGCCGGTCAATGTCCTTGCCGTCGTATGCGAGGAAGAACAGCAGCGAGTCCTGCTTGATCGGGCCGCCGATGCTGAAACCATCCTGCACTTGCTTGAACGAGGGACGCTTCACCTTGCTGTTCTGCTCGGCCTGGCGCTCGACCGGGCTGTAGGCGGTCCAATTGTCTCCGGTGCGGTCGCCGTAGACCTCGCCGTGGAACTCGTTCGTGCCTGACTTGGTCACGGCGCTGATGGCGGCCGATGAGACCTGGTCGAACTCGGCCTTGTAGTTCTGTGTCAACACCTTGTACTCGGCGATGGCGCCCTGCGGGAAGGGATTGCCCTGGCTGGTGTCCTGGCCGACAAGGCCGCCGCGCAAGATGTTGTTCTTGTGCCCCACGCCGTCGATGTAGACGTTGACGGTGTCCACGCCCTGCGAGCCGGCCTGGATGCGCGTGTTGCCAGAGGCGTCGGTATTGAAGCGCACGCCAGGCGCCAGGTCCACCGCGGAGAGGAAGTTGCGGCTGTTCTGCGGCAGCGCCTCGATCATGCGGGTCGACACGTTCGTGCCCACCTCAGAGCCCAATACGCCCTGACGCTGGGCCAGGCCCTGGATCACCACGGTGTCCAGGCGCTCGCCGTTGGCCAGCAGGTCCAGCGAGGCGGTCTCGCCAACGGCCACCTCGATATCGACACCCTTGTTGGCGCCGCCCACGCGCACCTCGTAGCGGCCCGGGTTCAGGCCGATGAGGATGTAGCTGCCGTCGCTCTGGGTCTTGGCGCGCGCGATGGCGCCGGTGGCCTTGCTGATGGCCACCACATCGGTGCCGGCCGAGGCTGCACCGCCCTCCACGGTGATGTGGCCGCGCACGATGGCGCCGGCCATCTGCGCTTGTGCCATGCCGCCGGCCACGAGGGCGGCGGTCAGTACGCCCAGGCGCAGCAGGTGCTGCGGCAGGCGCGTGGATGATGTTTTGTTCATGGCTTGTCTCCTTCTGGGGTTTTGCCCGGCTCGCCATGGCCGGATCGGATGCTGGAAGGTCGAACCACGAGTTCGACTCCCAGCGTTTGCTGAACCTTGTTCAGGGCCGCATCGCCGTTGGCAATGCAGGCCACCATGGCCTCGACTGCCAGACGCCCGAGTTCGAGCACGGGCACACGCAAGGTCGTCAGGGCCGGTGTCAGGTAGCGCGAGATGGGCACGTCGTCGAAGCCGGCCAGGGCCATGTCGCGCGGCAGCTGCAGGCCGCCGTCCTGCAGTGCGGCCATGAGGCCGATGGCCGACATGTCGTTGGCGGCGAACACGGCGTCGGGGCGCCGGCTCATGGTCAGGATGGCGTGACCGGCTCGCCATCCGGCAGCTTCGGTGAAATCACCATCGAACTCGATGGCTTCCTGGCCGGGCCAGAAGCGCGCGAGGGCCTCGCGGTATCCGCGCCGGCGCTCGGCCGCCTCGTGGTTGCCGGCTGGGCCGCCGATGAAGGCCACACGGTGCAAGCCCTGCTGATGGAAATGCGCCATGAGCGCCATGGCGCCGCCGTGGTTGTCAACCGAGAAGGACGGGTGCGGGGTCAGGCCGGGTTCCGTGTTCATCAGCACGACCGGAAGGCCCGCCGGCAGGTTGCGATCCAGAAAGGCGTTGTCGGCGTGGGGCGACATCACGAGCAGGCCATCCACCCGGCCATGCATGGCGCGCAGGGCCGCTGCCGCCTCGCCGGCGTCGCCGTGCGAACTGGACAGCAGCAGGTGCAGGCCACGCGCGCGCGCCGCCACGTCGATGCCGCGAATCAGCTCCGAGAAGTACTCGCCGTGCAGGTCGGGGAGCAGGGCGCCCAGGGTCTGGGTCGAGCGGGTGATGAGGCTGCGCGCGGCGCCAGAGGGCGAGAAGCGCAGGGCGGCCGCGGCTTCCTCGATCCGACGGCGGGTCTCCGGCAACACGTTGGACGCCCCGTTGAGTGCGCGCGACACGGTGGCCACGGACACGCCGGCGGCCTTGGCGACGTCTCTGATCGTCGCGGGCATCTAGGAACGCCCTCTCGGGCTGCTTTGCTCAAGCCGCATCTTGTCTCCTCTTGGAGGCGGTCGGGCCGCACTCTCGCGTCGTGTAAACGTTTCATGAAAACGTTTACATGAAGATTAGGGGTTGACGAGGCGGCTGTCAATCGGGGCGCAGGCCGAATGTGGCGCCAAGGCCTCGCAATTCCCTCTTGAAAGGGTAGGGTCAAGGCGGCAAAAATCGGCCGAGGCCGCGAGCCAGGAGTGCTTGTTCCACCCTGTCTGGGTGGGTTTTCTAAAGATTTGCAGATTTTTTTGCTTCCGGCCCTAAAGTCCCGGCCGAGGCTGCCGAAAAGGTCGATACGAACCGCCCGGCAGGAGACGGTACCCGTATCGAGTAGGAGGAGATGGGTGCCGCTGGTTGCCACCGCAGAGGAGCGCCGCACGCCATGATCAACGCCGTCAACAACACCAGCGCCGAAACCTCGGTCGGTGAGGTTGCGCGTCCGTACGTGCAAGAGGCCGTCCAGCGTCCCGCGCCGGTTCCCACCCACGTGCCCAGCCCGGCCCCGGCTCCTGCGCCGGCGCCGGCGCCCGATACCACCCGCGTCACGATCTCCGAGCTTGGCCAGGCCACCGCTCAGGTCGATGTGGCCGCCAACAACGCCAGCCGCCTGGCCACTGGTGCTCGCAACGTGGCAGCCAACGCGAACGCGAGCGCCGACGCCCAAGCTCAGAAGACGGCCGAGGCCCAGGCTAACAGCCAGGCCCTCGCTCCCCAGCATGGGCCCTATGTGGGCCCGGCGCGCGCAGCCCTGAGTCTGAATCCCTTGCCGCTCAAGCATGTTCCCGTCATCGCTTACTCGCCCGCCGACGTTAACCTCGAAGGACGCGTGACCTTGGCCGAGCAGCAGGAATACGACTTCCATCACCCACCGTCGCTGGCCGCCGATCCTGGCCACGAGGCCGACCTCAGCGCCTACACCTCGATCGCGGGTGCTTGAGCCTCTGGCAACCTCCGGGGTTTGCGTGTGATGGGCTGAGCTAGGCTCTGCGCCTGTCCCCACTCCATCGTCGAACCATGTTGTCCGAGCGGCGCGATCTGGCCCGGTTGAAGGCTCGCTATTGTTTTGACCAGGGCCGCACGGCCGTCCGGCACGAGCACAGCGGCTCGCTGAGGCTGCTCAAGAGCTTGTATCCGGAGGGCCGGGCGATCTGCCATAGCGTGCTCGTCCATCCGCCCAGCGGGCTCGTGGGTGGGGATGTTCTGGACATGGAGCTGGAGTTGGGCCCGGGCGCCCACGCCCTTGTCACCACGCCCGGAGCCACACGCTTTTATCGTGGCGAGCATCCCGCGCGCCAGCACCTGAGCGCGCGCCTTGGCGACGGCGCCCGGCTTGAATGGCTGCCGCTCGAGGCGATCGCCTATCCCGGCTGCGACGGCCAAAACGAGATGCGCTTTGCGCTCGATGCCGGTGCCGAACTGCTGGCCTGGGACATGACGGCCCTGGGTTTGCCGGGCGCCGGGCAGCCCTTTGCGAGCGGTCGCTTCACGCAGCATCTGGAGATCTGCGGACGCTGGTTGGAGCGAGGCACGATGGCCGCAGACGACGCCTTGCTGATGAACGGCGCGGCGGGCCTCGCGGGCCATCGCTGCCTGGCCAGCCTGGTCTTTGCTGCAGGACTGCCGATCGAGCGGGCGCGGCGTGAGCGAGCACTCGATGCGGCGCGCGCCGTGATCGACGCGCAGCCCTTGCATGCCGGCGCCACGGCCGTGCGGGACGACGTGCTCGTGCTGCGCGCGCTGGCTCCCCTGGTCGAGCCCGCCAGCAGCCTCCTGCGTCGATGCTGGGCGGCCTGGCGCCAGGAGCTTTGGGGTCTTCCCGGAGACCAGCCGCGACTCTGGTCCATGTAGCTGGACTCTCGGCATGCGGCTTGCTACAAGGCAGGCATGGAACTGACGCCCCGCGAACGAGACAAATTGCTGATATTCACCGCAGCCCTGCTGGCGGAGCGTCGCAGGGCGCGCGGACTCAAGCTCAACTACCCCGAAGCAGTGGCCTTGCTTAGCGCTGCGGTGATGGAAGGCGCTCGCGACGGCAAGACCGTGGCGCAGCTGATGGCCGAGGGCCGAAGCTGGCTGACGCGAGGTGACGTCATGGACGGCGTTGCCGAGATGATTCCCGACATTCAGGTGGAAGCCACCTTCCCAGACGGCACCAAGTTGGTGACCGTGCACCAGCCCATTGTCTGAGAACGAGGAGGACCCGCATGACGCTGAAGAGAATCCTGGGAGCGTTGGCGCTGGCCACGCCCGCGCTGGCCCTGGCCCACACGGGCGATGGCATGCTGCATGAGCACGGCTTTTTCGCCGGATTCCTCCACCCGCTTACCGGAGCCGACCATCTGGCCGCGATGCTGGCCGTGGGATTGTGGAGCGCCCTGGCGCGACGTGGCCGCTGGATTTTGCTTGCACCGGCATCGTTCGCCGGCGCGCTGCTTCTTGGTGCGCTCGCGGGCATGGCGGGGCTGGGCCTGCCGATGGTGGAGCCGCTCGTGGCCGTCTCAGTGCTGGTGCTGGGCCTGATGGCGGCGGCACGCTGGCATCTGGGTGCGGCGCCCGCAGGGGCGCTCGTGGGCGGCTTCGCACTGTGCCATGGGCTGGCTCATGGCGCTGAATTGCAGGGTTATGACGCCCTGGCCGGCATGGTGGTGGCCACGGTGCTGCTGCACGCGGTGGGCATCATGCTGGGCCTGAAGCTCTCGCCGCGGTTGGCGCAGGGTGCTGGCGCTGGCATCGCACTGCTTGGCCTGGCCCTGGTGATCGCATGATCCCGGGCGAGTTGCTGACTGACGAGGGCCAGCTGGCGCTCAACCCGGGTCGGCGCACGCTGACGCTGGTGGTCGTCAACGGGGCGGATCGACCTATCCAAGTAGGCTCACACTATCACTTCGCTGAGACCAATGCAGCCCTGCAGTTCGACCGCGCCGCCGCGCGTGGCATGCGGCTCAACATTGCCTCGGGCACGGCCGTCCGCTTCGAGCCGGGGCAGCAACGCACGGTGGAACTCGTGGACATCGCGGGCACTCGGGAAATCTGGGGCTTCCGTGGTCTGGTGCAGGGAGCGCTCTGAATGGCACACATCGGCAAGCGCGCCTATGCGGAAATGTTCGGCCCGACCGTGGGCGACCGGCTGCGCCTGGCCGACACCGAGCTCTTCATCGAAGTCGAGCAAGACCTGACGCTCCGGGCAGGCGGCTACGGCGAGGAGGTCAAGTTCGGCGGCGGCAAGACCATCCGCGACGGCATGGCCCAATCACAGCGCACGCGCGCTGAAGGCGCCGTGGACACGGTGCTGACGAATGCCCTCATCCTCGACCACTGGGGCATCGTCAAGGCCGACATCGGGCTCAAGGGTTCGCGCATTGCCGCCATCGGCAAGGCCGGCAATCCGGACACGCAGCCGGGCGTGGACATCGTCGTCGGCCCGGGCACCGAGGTGATCGCCTGCGAGGGCTGCATCGTCACCGCCGGCGCCATCGATTCGCACATCCATTTCATCTGCCCGCAGCAAATTGAGGAGGCCCTGAGCTCGGGCGTGACGACCATGCTCGGCGGCGGCACCGGCCCGGCCACGGGAACTTTCGCCACGACCTGCACTCCGGGGCCCTGGCATCTGGAGCGCATGCTGCAGGCGGCCGACGCTTTCCCCATGAACTTCGGTTTCCTGGGCAAGGGCAACGCGAGCCGGCCCGCGGCCTTGATGGAGCAGATCGAGGCCGGCGCCATCGGCCTCAAGCTGCACGAGGACTGGGGCACGACGCCTGCGGCCATCGACAACTGCCTCAACGTGGCCGAGCGCACCGACACTCAGGTGGCCATCCACACCGACACGCTCAATGAGAGTGGCTTCGTGGAGGACACGGTGGCGGCCTTCAAGGGCCGCACCATCCACACCTTCCACACCGAAGGCGCGGGCGGGGGCCATGCGCCCGACATCCTCAAGGTCGTGGGCGAGGCCAACGTGCTGCCCAGCTCCACAAACCCGACCCGGCCGTACACGATCAACACGCTGGACGAGCATGTGGACATGCTCATGGTCTGCCACCACCTCGATCCGGCGATCGCCGAGGATCTGGCCTTCGCGGAAAGCCGAATCCGCAAGGAGACCATCGCGGCCGAAGACATCTTGCACGACCTCGGCGCCATCAGCATGTTTTCTTCCGACTCCCAGGCAATGGGCCGCGTCGGCGAGGTCGTCCTGCGTTGCTGGCAGACGGCGCACAAGATGAAGGTCCAGCGCGGCAAGCTGCCGGGCGACACCGAGCGGCACGACAACGCCCGCGTCAAGCGCTACCTGGCCAAGCTGGCGATCAACCCGGCCATCGCGCATGGCGTCAGCCACGAGGTCGGCAGCATCGAGCCGGGCAAATGGGCCGACCTCGTGATCTGGAAGCCGGCCTTCTTCGGTGTGAAGCCTGCGCTGATTCTCAAGGGCGGCGTGATCGCCTGTGCCGCAATGGGCGATCCAAACGCATCGATCCCGACGCCGCAGCCGGTGCACTACCGGCCCATGTTCGGCAGCTTCGGCGGCTCGCTGGCGCGCTCGAGCTTGAGCTTCGTCTCGCAGGCGGCTCTGGCCAGCGGAGTGGGCCAGCGCTATGGCCTGGCCAAGACCCTGGCGGCCGTGAAGGCCATACGCGGCGTTGGCAAGAGGCACATGATCCACAACGACTATGCGCCGCACATGGAGGTCGATGCGCAGACCTACGCTGTGTACGCCGATGGTCAGCTTCTTACCTGCGAGCCGGCCGCCGTGCTGCCCATGGCCCAACGATATTTCCTGTTCTAAATGCTCCAAGTCTCCAAAGTTCTCTCCCAAGGCCACGGCCTGGCGCCCGTTCTGCTCAAGCGCGCGGCCGGTGTGGTGCTTGACTGGGACACGCGCCAGAAGAGCCGTTTTCAGGCGACCGACAGCTTAGGCCGCGAGCTCGGCGTCTTCCTGCCGCGTGGCGTGACCGTGCGAGGCGGCGACGTGCTGGTGGCCGAAGACGGCTCTCTGATCCTCGTGACTGCCGCTCCCCAGCCGCTGCTGCGCATCACGGCCTGCAAGGCACATGGCACGCCCTTCGACCTGACGCGCGCCGCCTATCACCTGGGCAACCGCCATGTGCCCATCGAGCTCCAGCCCGATCACCTGAAGATCGAGCCCGATCATGTGCTGGCCGAGATGCTGCGCGCCATGCACCTGATCGTGAACGAGGTGAACGAAGGCTTTGAGCCCGAGGGCGGCGCCTATGCGGCAGGCGGGCACCATGGCCACGAGCATTGATCCGCGGCTGCGCCTGATCTGGCTGGTCTCGCCAGCCCTGCCCATCGGGGCGTTTTCGTACTCCGAGGGCCTGGAGGCCGCCGTCGAGCACGGACTCGTGCATGACGGCGACAGCGCCGGTGAATGGCTGAGTCAGCAACTGGCGTTGATGGCGCGCGGCGACATGGCGGCCCTGGCTTCGGCGGTCCGCGCCCGCCGGGCCGGTGACGCAGCCGCGCTGGCCGAGATCTCGGACTGGCTGGATCGCACGCGCGACAGTGCCGAGGCCCGGTTGCAGAGCGAGCAGATGGGCCGGTCGCTGTTCGTCTGGGCGCGTGGACAAGGGCTGCTCGACACGCTGTCCGTTGGCGTGCCGCATTTCATCTTTGTCATGGCCCAGCTGCTCTCGGATATCGATCTGCCGCTGGAGCAGCTGCTTCAGGCCCAGGCCTTTGGCTGGGCCGAGAACCAGGTGCAGGCGGCGCTCAAGGCCGTGCCGCTGGGGCAGAGCGCCGGCCAGCGCGTGCTGGCTCGCTTGGCCGCCGAGATCCCGTTCGCCGTGGCGCGTGCGATCGACACCGCACCTGAGCAACGCCAGGTTTTCGCGCCCCGACTGTCCATCCTCGCGGCGCGCCACGAAACGCAGTATTCACGCCTCTTCAGATCATGAGCCCAGCCCCGCATCACATCCCCGGACGAACCAAGAAGCTGCCGCCGCTGCGCGTGGGCATCGGCGGCCCGGTGGGCTCGGGCAAGACGACCTTGCTGGAGATGCTGTGCAAGGCCATGCGCGCGAAATGGGACCTGGTGGCGATCACCAACGACATCTATACGAAGGAGGACCAGCGCCTCCTGACCATCAGCGGCGCGTTGCCGCCCGAGCGCATCCTCGGCGTGGAGACGGGCGGCTGCCCGCACACGGCGATCCGCGAGGATGCTTCGATCAACCTTGAAGCCATCGACCGGATGCTGGCCCGCTTCCCCGAGGCGGACGTGGTCTTCATCGAATCAGGTGGAGACAATCTTGCGGCCACCTTCAGCCCCGAGCTCAGCGACCTGACGATCTACGTCATCGACGTGGCGGCCGGCGAAAAGATCCCGCGCAAGGGCGGACCCGGCATCACCAAGAGCGATCTCTTCGTGATCAACAAGACCGACCTCGCGCCGCATGTGGGGGCCGACCTGTCGGTCATGGACGCAGACACCCGCCGCATGCGCCCGAACCGCCCATTCGTGATGACGAACCTGAAGACCCTCGCGGGTCTGGACGAAGTTGTGGCCTTTATCGAACGAAAGGGCATGCTTGGGTAAATCTCTTGCCGGAGGCAAATTGTGCGGTTGCACAATGGCCGAAAGTTAGGAGATCCCATGGCATCGAGCAAAGGCAAGGGAGGGCAGGGCGAAGAAGCCGGCCTTCGCGTGCTCAAGAAGTACCCCAACCGCCGGCTGTACGACACCCGCACCAGCAGCTACATCACCCTGGCCGACGTGAAGGCAATGGTACTGGAGGGTGAGACCTTTGAGGTCCGCGATGCCAAGACGTCCGAGGACCTGACACGCTCCATCCTCTTGCAAATCATTTTGGAGGAAGAGACCGGCGGCGTGCCCATGTTCAGCACGCAGTCGCTGGCGCAGATCATTCGCTTCTACGGCCATGCCATGCAGGGCGTGATGGGCGAGTACCTGGAGCGGAACATGCAGAGCTTCACCGACCTGCAGTCGCGCTTTGCCGAGCAGAGCCAAGGTATGGCCTTCAGCCCCGAGGCCTGGACCAAATTCCTGGCAGGCACGCCCATGCAGGGCGTGATGGCAACCTACGCCGAGCAATCCAAGAGTCTGTTGGATCAGTGGCAGGAACAGATGAAACAGGCGAGTGCACTGTTCCCGGGCATGCCCGGCTTCCCTTCGAAAAAATAGCCAACTTCTTCTCGCAGTGATCCGTGGTCCAGCCGGGCCATGGCCGCTTCGGCTCGCCTCGGCGACAATTGAGGCATGAGCGAAATCATTTCCCCGACGGCCCCGACGGCCCCGACCAACGCGGGCGCAGCGCCGAAGATCGGCTTTGTGTCCCTCGGCTGCCCCAAAGCCCTGACCGACAGCGAGCTGATCCTGACCCAGCTGCGCGCCGAGGGCTACGAGACCTCCAAGACATTTGCCGGCGCCGACCTCGTGATCGTCAACACCTGCGGCTTCATCGACGATGCCGTCAAGGAAAGCCTGGACACGATCGGCGAGGCCCTGGCCGAGAACGGCAAGGTCATCGTGACGGGCTGCCTCGGCGCAAAGGCTGGCGAATCGAGCGGCAACCTGGTCAAGGAGATCCACCCTTCCGTTCTGGCCGTGACGGGCCCGCATGCCACGCAGGAGGTGATGGACGCGGTGCACGTCCACGTGCCCAAGCCTCACGATCCCTTCGTGGACCTGGTGCCGGCGCAGGGTATCAAGCTCACGCCCAAGCACTACGCCTATCTGAAGATCAGCGAGGGCTGCAACCACCGCTGCTCCTTCTGCATCATCCCGAGCATGCGCGGTGACCTGGTGTCGCGGCCCATCGGCGATGTGCTGAACGAGGCACGTGCGCTGTTCGAGAGTGGCGTCAAGGAACTGCTCGTCATCAGCCAGGACACCTCGGCCTATGGCGTGGATGTCAAGTACCGCACTGGCTTCTGGGACGGCAAGCCGATCAAGACGCGCATGTTCGACCTCGTGGCCGCGCTCGGCGAGATGGCCAAGCCGTATGGCGCCTGGGTGCGCCTGCACTACGTCTACCCCTATCCGCATGTGGACGAGGTCCTGCCGCTGATGGCCGAGGGCCTGATCCTGCCCTACCTCGATGTACCCCTGCAACACGCCCATCCGGACGTGCTCAAGCGCATGAAGCGCCCGGCCAACGGCGAGAAGAACATGGAGCGCCTGGCCAAGTGGCGAGAGGTCTGCCCCGAGATCGTCGTGCGCTCGACCTTCATCGCCGGCTTCCCCGGCGAAACCGAGGCCGAGTTCCAGTACCTGCTCGATTTCATGCAGGAAGCGCGTATTGATCGCGCCGGCTGCTTCGCCTATTCGCCGGTGGAGGGCGCAGGCGCAAACGCGTTGCCCGGCGCGCTGCCCGAGGAAGTCCGCAAGGAGCGCCAGGCCCGCTTCATGCAGGTCGCCGAGGCCGCTTCCACGCACAAGCTGGCCGAGCGCGTGGGTGCGACCATGCAGGTGCTGATCGACAAGGCCCCGGCCATGGGCCGCAAGGGCGGTGTGGGCCGCACGTACGCGGACGCGCCAGAGATCGATGGCACGGTGCGCATCTTGCCGCCCGAGAAGGCGAGCAAGACGATGAAGGTGGGCGAGTTCGCCAAGGTGCGCATCGTCGCGACCGAAGGGCATGACCTCGTCGGCATGCTCGTATGAGCAAGAAGTCGATTGCCACCGAACAGATTCACCACCCTTACACGCCGCCCGAGGGCTGGAGCGCCGTCCCGGTGCCGGTCATCAAAGGCTCGACCGTACTCTTTAAGGACACGGCCGACATGCGCAAGCCCCGTCCTCTGGACGGCAAGACCTACCGCTACGGCCTGCACGGCACGCCGACCAGCTACACGCTGGCCGCGCGCCTGTGCACGCTCGAAGGCGCCGCGCACTGCATCTTCACGCCCAGCGGCCTGTCTGCGCTCTCGCTGATCAACCTCGCCCTGCTGTCCCCCGGCGACGAGGTACTGATGCCCGAGAACGTCTACGGCCCTAACAAGTACGTGGCCGACGACATGCTGGCGCGGCTGGGCATTTGCTGCCGCAGCTACGACCCGCTCGACGCCGCGGCGTTGAAATTCACGGACAAGACGAGGCTCGTCTGGCTCGAAGCCGCCGGCTCCATCACGCTCGAGTTCCCAGACCTGTTGGGCCTCGTGCGCCGCTGCCGCGAGGCGGGCGTGCTCACGGCCCTGGACAACACCTGGGGCGCGGGCGTGGCCTTCCAGCCTTTCGAAATCGCTCCGGGCGAGGGCGTGGACATCTCCATGCAGGCGCTGACCAAATATCCCTCGGGTGGCGCCGACGTGCTGGCCGGTGCCGTTTTCACGCGCGACGAAGGCCTGCGGGAGCGCATCAAGCGCTGCCACGAGCACCTGGGTCTGCAACTGGCCGCGAACGACGTCGAGCTGCTACTGCGTGGCCTGCCATCGCTCGAGCTGCGCTATCGCGCCCAGGACGGCACGACGCGCGCTCTGGCGCAATGGATGCAGGGTCGCCCGGAGATTGCGCAAGTGCTGCATCCGGCGCTGCCGGGCTCGCCCGGTCATGAGTTTTGGGTGACGCAAAGCAGCGCCGGCGCGGCCTGCCTGTTCTCGGCGGTGTTCCGGCCGGAGTTCAGCACCGCGCAGGTGGATCGTTACGTGGACGCGCTCGAGCTCTTCGGCATCGGCTATTCCTGGGCTGGCCCGATGAGCCTGGCGGTGCCCTATGACATCCGCCGCCGGCGCTCGTTTGCCGAGGGCATCGTCGTGCGCTTTGCCATCGGCCTGGAGGCCGAGGCCGACTTGCGCGCCGACCTGGAGCGGGCCTTCTCAGCTCTTTGAGCGCTCTTTCATGGCGCGCTCGATCTCGCGCTTGCCTTCGCGTTCCTTGATCGTGTCGCGCTTGTCGCCCTTGTCCTTTCCCTTCGCCAGCGCGATGTCGGCCTTGATGCGGCCGCCCTTGTAGTGCAGGTTCAGCGGCACGAGGGTGAAACCGCGCTGCTCGACCTTGCCGACCAGGCGGCGGATCTCGTCCTTCTTGAGCAGCAGCTTCTTGGTCCGGTCCGCCAGCGGGCTGACGTGTGTGGAGGCCGTGCGCAGCGGGTTGATGCGGCAGCCGATCAGGAAGAGCTCGCCGTCCCGGATCATCACGTAGCCATCGGTCAGCTGGACCTGGCCGGCTCGCACGGCTTTGACTTCCCATCCCTCGAGGACCATGCCGGCTTCGAACTGTTCTTCGATGTGGTACTCGAAACGGGCACGGCGGTTTTCTGCAATCGCGTTCGACATAATCCCGGCATTGTATGAAGCACGTGAAAAAGTCAGTCCTGCTCTGGTACAGCCCGGCCGAGATGTACTCCCTGGTAACCGATGTGGAGCACTATCCGCAGTTTCTGCCCTGGTGCAACGAGGCCACGATCCTGGAGCGGCGCGGGGACGGCATCACCGCACGCGTGGGCATGTCCATCTCCGGCATCCGGCAAGCGTTCACCACCCGCAACACTCATGTACAAGACGAGCAGCTGACGATGGAGCTGGTGGATGGTCCGTTCTCGAACCTGCACGGCGTGTGGCGCTTCTTGCCATTGGCGAAGCCGCAGGCCTGCAAGGTCGAGTTCGACCTGAGCTATGCCTTCTCCAGCCGCGCGCTGGAAATGGTAGTGAGCCCAGTGTTCGACCATATCGCCAACACGCTCGTGGACCGTTTCGTCAAACGGGCGGAGGCCGTTTACGGTGCGCGTTGAACTCGTCTGGAGCCCCGCGGCCGGCGACGTGCGCCAGGCCTGGCTGGAGCTGGACGAGGGCGCGAGCATTGAGCAGGCGCTGCGAGGCTGCGAGGCTTTCGCGCAAGCCGATCTGGCGGCGCTCAAGATCGGCATCTGGGGGCGTATCCGCCCACTGGGCATGGCGCTTCGCGATCGTGATCGGATCGAGATCTACCGCGAGCTCACGGTCGATCCCAAGGAGGCGCGGCGGCAGCGCTACAAGGCCAAAGGCGAGCGCATCGTGTCGCGCCATCGCCCGCTGGCCGGCAAGACCGGCCCCTGAGCCCTGAGCCCTGAGCCCTGAGCCCTGAGGGCCGTGCGCTATCTGCACTCGCTAGCGATGACGGTGCGCGCGCGCTCGAGCTCCGCGGCGCGCTGCTGATCGTCGAGGTAGACGTTCTCGCCTTGATCATTGAGGCGCGTGACACGTTGGCCCGAGGTGAGCACGCGCTCGTTGTCGCGGGCGGACGCGCAGTTGCTGCGGCGCTGTTCGGCGATGCGCTGTTCGTCGGCCTTTTGCTGGGCCAGCTTTTCCTTTTCCTGCGCCTTGCGCTTGGCTTCCGCATCGACCTCCGCCTTGCCAGGCTTGCTCGCGGCCGACGCGGGTGCGGCCGGCGCGGAAGCCGCCTGATCGACGACGCGGCCGTTCTGCCATTGCACGACCCGCAACTCCTGGCCGGGCGGGCGCTGGAGGATGTCCTTGTCGGGCGTGCCAACTGGCGGTGGCCGGTCGCTGTACTGAATCTTGCCGCTGGGGTCCTGCCACTTCCATTGGGCCTGGGCCGGTGGTGTCAGGCCGAAGGCGAGGGCGGTGAACAGCAGTGCGGCGCCAATGCGCGCGCGCCGGGCTGGAGCGGTGGACGTGTTCATGGGCGTCGAGTTTAGGGCTGACGGGCGTCCGGCGGGTAAGCAACTGAACATCTGCGAGGGAGGCGAAGTAACCCGATGTGTTGAGGGCATACGCCTGAGCCCGGAGCGGGGGTAGAGACCTTTCCCTATAATGCCGCTTTGCGACTGGAGTTTTCCTCATGCGCCTTCTTGGAAAAGCGCTCACCTTCGACGACGTGTTGCTGGTGCCAGCGTTCTCCCAGGTGTTGCCCCGCGACACCAGCCTTGCCACCCGGCTCTCCCGCAACATCCACCTGAACCTGCCGCTCGTGTCCGCTGCCATGGACACGGTGACGGAAGCGCGACTGGCGATTGCCATCGCCCAGGAAGGCGGCATCGGCATCGTTCATAAGAATCTCTCCGCTGAAGCCCAGGCCCGTGAAGTGGCCAAGGTCAAACGCTACGAGTCCGGCGTCGTGCGCGAGCCGCTGACCATCGCCCCTAACGCCACCGTGCGCGAAGTTGTGGAGCTCTCGCGCCAGCATGGCGTGTCAGGCTTCCCGGTCGTGGAAGGCAAGAAGGTCGTTGGCATTGTGACCGGCCGTGACCTGCGCTTCGAGACTCGCATGGATGTGCGCGTGTCCGAGATCATGACCCCGGCCGAGAAGCTCATCACCGTGCGCGAAGGCGCCTCGCTCGAGGAAGCCAAGGCCCTGATGCACAAGCACAAGCTCGAGCGCGTGGTCGTGGTGGGCGACGGCTACGAGCTGCGTGGCCTGATGACGGTGAAGGACATCACCAAGCAGACCAGCTTCCCCAACGCCGCCCGCGACGCCCACGGCAAGCTGCGCGTGGGCGCAGCGGTCGGCTTCGGCGAGGACACCGAGGCGCGCGTGGAGATGCTGATCAAGGCCGGTGTCGACGCCCTGATCGTCGACACCGCCCATGGCCACAGCGCTGGCGTCCTGGAGCGCGTGCGCTGGGTGAAGAAGAACTTCCCGCAGGTCGATGTGATCGGCGGCAACATCGCGACTGGCGCGGCGGCACTCGCGCTCGTGGAAGCGGGGGCGGATGGCGTCAAGGTCGGGATTGGCCCGGGCTCGATCTGTACCACCCGCATCGTGGCTGGCGTGGGCGTGCCCCAGATCACGGCGATTGACAACGTGGCCACGGCGCTGCGCGGCACGGGCGTTCCCGTGATCGCCGATGGCGGCGTACGCTTCTCCGGCGACCTGGCCAAGGCCATCGCTGCTGGCGCCGACTGCGTGATGATGGGCGGCGCCTTCGCGGGCACCGAGGAAGCCCCGGGCGAGGTCATCCTCTACCAGGGCCGCACATTCAAGAGCTACCGCGGCATGGGCTCCATGGGCGCCATGGCCAAGGGCTCGGCCGACCGCTACTTCCAGGACACCTCGGCCAACAACCCCAACACCTCCAAGCTCGTGCCCGAGGGCATCGAAGGGCAAGTGCCTTACAAGGGCTCGGTGGTGCAGGTGATCTTCCAGATGGCTGGCGGCCTGAAGGCCTCGATGCACTACTGCGGTTGCGCGAGCATCGCGGACATGCAGAACAAGGCCGAGTTCGTGGAGATCACCTCGGCGGGCATGCGCGAAAGCCATGTCCACGACGTCCAGATCACCAAGGAAGCGCCGAATTACAGGGCGGAGTAAGCTCCAGCGCGCATGACGGGGCTTCGGCCCCGTTTCTTGTTTCCAGACGGGAGAGCTATTTGAGCAGCAGTGACCCCAGCGCCAAGCCCGCTCGCAGCGCGGGCATGGGATTCATCATGGTCGCCGTGCTGATCGACATGATCTCGATCGGCCTGATGATCCCCGTGCTGCCGCCCCTGGTTGGCACATTCACGAGCAGCGAGTCCGCGCACACGCTGGCGCAACTGGCCGTGACCCTTGCCTTTTGCGTCGCCAACTTCCTGAGCTCGCCCATCCTGGGCGGCCTGTCGGACCGCTATGGCCGGCGCCGCGTGCTGCTGATCGGCTTCTCGGGCCTGGCGCTGTCCTTCTTCGTCACCGCCATGGCCACCGCACTGTGGATGCTGATCGTGGTGCGCCTCTTCAGTGGTGCGATGCAGTCCAATATCGCGATCGCCAACGCCTACGTCGCCGACATTACCCCCCCCGAGCAGCGCATGCAGCGCTATGGACAGCTGGGCGCCGCCTTCGGCATGGGCTTCATCCTCGGCCCGGTGATCGGCGGCATCCTCGGCCATATCAATCTGCACCTGCCCTTCTTTGTAGCCGGGTGCCTGGCCATCTTGAACTGGTGCTACGGTTTCTTCGTGCTACCGGAGTCGCTCAAGCCCGAGAACCGCCGGCCTTTCGACTGGCGCCGCGCCAATCCGCTGGCCGCCTTCTCCCGCGTGAGGGCGCTGCGCGGTGTGGGTCCGCTGATCTATGTGATCGGCTTCTCCGGCCTCGCCCAGACCATCGTGCAGAGCTGCTGGGTGCTCTACACCGGGCATCGCTTCGGCTGGACGCCGCTGGACAATGGCCTCTCCTTGCTCGGCGTGGGCGCCATGTCTGTGCTCATGCAGGGCGTGCTGCTCAAGCCGATCATGAAGATCATGCCCGTCAGCCGCATCGTGCTGCTGGGCCTGGGCATCTCCGTGATCACGAACACCGTCATTGGCCTGGCGACGCAGGGCTGGATGATCTACGCCTGCATCGTCGCCGGAGGATTCGGCTATGCGGCCGGACCGGCCATGCAGAGCCAAATCTCCAAGGCGGCCTCGGCACACAACCAGGGCGAGACCATGGGCGCCATCTCCTCGCTGAACAGCCTGATGGCCGTGATCGCGCCGCCGCTGGGCCTGGGCCTCATGTACCTCGTGGCCGACCTGCCCAAGACCGATCTGCGCATCGGTGCCCCCTTCTTCTTCATCGCCGTGCTGCAGATCCTCTCGTGGTTCTTCGCGCGGCGCTTCTTCGCTACGCTGCCGCCGGAAGGCGAGCCCGCCGTTCCCGCCGGAGCCTGACCTCATGCAACACGACAAAGTCCTCATCCTCGATTTCGGCTCCCAGGTCACACAGCTGATCGCCCGCCGGGTGCGCGAATGCGCTGTGTACTGCGAGATTCACCCGAATGATGTTTCGGACGAGTTCATTCGCGGCTTCGCCCCCAAGGCCATCATCCTTTCAGGCTCGCATGCCTCGACGTACGAGGACCACGAGCTGCGCGCGCCGCAGGCCGTTTGGGACGCCGGTGTGCCGGTACTGGGCATCTGCTACGGCATGCAGACCATGGCTGTGCAGCTCGGCGGCAAGGTCGAATGGAGCGATCACCGAGAGTTCGGCTATGCCGAGGTGCGCGCCCATGGCCACACGGCGCTGCTCGATGGCATTGCGGACTTCACCACCGCCGAGGGCCACGGCATGCTCAAGGTCTGGATGAGCCATGGCGACAAGGTCACGGCCCTGCCATCGGGCTTCAAGCTCATGGCCTCCACGCCCAGCTGCCCGATCGCCGGCATGGCGAACGAAGACATGCGCTACTACGCGGTGCAGTTCCACCCCGAGGTGACGCACACGCTGCAAGGTCAGGCGATGCTGTACCGCTTCGTGCGGGAGATCGCCGGCTGCAAGGGCGACTGGATCATGGGCGACTACATCGCCGAGGCCGTCGAGAAGATCCGCGCACAGGTGGGTGACGAGGAGGTCATCCTCGGTCTTTCCGGCGGCGTAGATTCCAGCGTGGCCGCCGCGCTGATTCACCGCGCTATCGGCGACCAGCTGACCTGCGTGTTCGTGGATCACGGCCTGCTGCGCCTCAACGAAGGCCAGATGGTGATGGACATGTTTTCCGGCAAGCTGCACGCCAAGGTCGTGCATGTGCAGGCCGAAGACCAGTTCCTCGGCCATCTGAAGGGCGTCTCCGATCCCGAGCAGAAGCGCAAAATCATTGGCCGCGAGTTCGTGGAGGTCTTCCAGGCCGAAGCGAAGAAGCTCACGAACGCGAAGTGGCTGGCCCAGGGTACGATCTATCCGGACGTGGTCGAGAGCGGCGGCACCAAGACCAAGAAGGCCACGACGATCAAGAGCCACCACAACGTCGGGGGCTTGCCCGAGACCCTGGGCCTGAAGCTGCTGGAGCCGTTGCGAGAGCTCTTCAAGGACGAGGTGCGCGCCCTGGGTGTGGCGCTGGGTCTGCCGCCTGAGATGGTGTATCGCCATCCCTTCCCTGGGCCGGGCCTGGGCGTGCGCATCCTCGGCGAGGTGAGGAAGGACTTTGCCGATCTGCTGCGCCGCGCCGACGCCATCTTCATCGAGGAACTGCGCAACACGCGCGACGAGGTGACGGGCAAGACCTGGTACGAGCTGACCTCGCAGGCCTTCACGGTCTTTCTGCCCGTCAAGAGCGTTGGCGTGATGGGCGACGGTCGCACCTACGACTATGTCGTCGCCCTGCGCGCGGTGCAGACCAGCGACTTCATGACAGCCGATTGGGCGGAATTGCCGTACTCGCTACTCAAGCGCTGCAGTGGCCGGATCATTAACGAGGTGCGCGGCATCAACCGCGTGACCTACGACGTCAGCTCCAAGCCGCCTGCGACCATCGAGTGGGAGTGAGGGTATTTTATAAGTCGTTGATTTTAAATAATTAACTGACAAGCAATGACTTCTCTGTCTGCATAATCAATGGCATCGTTCTTGGTGTTTTTCTAGGGCGCTATTGGATGAGCAGCCAGTGCCATGGGAGGGCAGGGGTTTCTGTTCATGGCATTGGTGCTGCGCATGCCAGGCCCTGGAGATGCCGCGGCGGTCAGACGGTTGGCCAAGTTGCTGTGCGCGTGGAAGTTCGTAGGGCAGCTCGAACCTGTTATGCACAGCCTCGGTTCTGCACAGTTGGACGGTCGGCGACTTGCCGCCACCCTTGAGAGCACGTATCTCAACGGACTGCTGAACTGTGCATAGGCTCGATAGACTCTGGAGTCCGACGTCCACGATTTCAGCCGGAAGGCGGCACGCGGCGACGCTGGACGGCCGAAGGCACGACAATGCCCTTGTCTCGACGTTGAAGTGAACTTCGACCACGAGGGTCCTGACCTCATTCAAATGAAACGGTCTGGCGACGGCCCTTGGGCAATGCCATTTTTTTGCGCAGTAGCAGCGCGTCGCGACGGCCAGATTGCTGGGAAAATCAAGGCTCTCGGCTGGCCGCGGCAGGCGAACTGGTCATAACTGGCAACTACGCATAGTGGCTGTTTGCACAGCTGTGCATAGAGGCTGATTGCGGCCCTCAAGGTCGCGATACTGAACGACCGAATTCGCCAGGAACGGCCGTTCGCTCGTCGATGTCAGGCGACGGACGGAGCTGCCTTCGGCGCGCCAAGTACCAGGCCGCAGGAATCACCAGCATGCTGAGTAGCGGCGCCGACAACATGCCGCCGAGCATCGGCGCCGCGATTCGCGTCATGACTTCCGATCCCGTGCCGTGGCCGAGCAGGATGGGCAGCAGGCCCGCGACCACCACGGCGACCGTCATCGCCTTCGGTCGAACGCGTTGCACCGCCCCTTCACGGATCGCCGCCAGCAGTGTGGCCTCGTCGTCGGGCGCGCCGGCGGCTAGGGCCTGGCGATGGGCGTTGCGCAGGTAGATCAGCATGATCACACCGAACTCCGCAGCCAGGCCGGCCAGCGCGATGAACCCAACGGCCGTGGCGACGGAGACCGCATGGCCGAGCAGCCAGACGAGCCAGAAGCCGCCGACGAGCGAGAACGGTACGACGGCCATCACGAGCGCCGCGTCGGCACCGGACCTGAACAGTAGGTAGAGCAGCGCAAAGATGATCGCCAGCGTGACGGGCACAACAAGCTTGAGCCGCTCGACCGCGCGTTGCAGGTATTCGAACTGACCCGACCAGGCGATGGCGAAACCCGGCGGCGTGACCACCTGCCTGGCTACGGCGACCTGCATGTCCTTGACCACAGCGCTGAGGTCGCGGCCGCGGACGTCCACGTAGACCCAGCCCGCAAGCCGCGCGTTCTCGCTGCGCAGCATCGGCGGGCCATCCTGCAAGGAGACGCGCGCCACGTCCTGCAACAACACCGTCGCCCCTTGTCGCGTGACGAAGGGAAGCTCGTGCAGCCGCTCCAACGAATCGCGGAGCTCACGCGGGTAGCGCACACTGATCGGGTAGCGCTCGCGCCCCTGCACGACCTCGCCGACCTCGTCACCGCCAATGGCCGTGGCGACGACCGCTTGGACGTCGGCCACCGAAAGCCCGTAGCGGGCGGCGGCCAGCCGGTCCACATCGACGTCGATGTAGCGCCCGCCGGTGAGCCGCTCGGCCAGCGCCGACGACACGCCAGGCACCGTCTTCACAGCGGACTCGATCTGCGCGCTCAAGCGGTCGATCGTGCCGAGGTCGCTACCCGACACTTTGATACCCACCGGGCTCTTGATGCCCGTGGCGAGCATGTCGATGCGGTTGCGGATAGGCGGCACCCAGACGTTCGACAGGCCTGGTACCTTCACCACGCGGTCCAGCTCGTCGACGAGTTTCTCGGGCGTTATGCCGGCGCGCCATTGATCCCTGGGCTTGAACTGGATCGTGGTCTCGAACATCTCCACCGGCGCCGGGTCGGTGGCGGTGTCGGCCCGCCCCGCCTTGCCGAAGACATGCGCGACCTCGGGGACCGTCTTGATGAGCCGGTCCGTCTGCTGCAGCAGCTCGGCGGCCTTCGCGACAGAGAGGCCCGGCAAGGCGGACGGCATGTAAAGCAGGTCTCCTTCGTCGAGCGGAGGCATGAACTCGCCGCCGAGGCGCGAGAGCGGCACGGCCGTGACTGCTAGCGCGAGTAGCGCCACGAGCAGCGTGACCTTGGGGTAGCGCAACACGAACTCCAGCACCGGCCGATAGGCGGCGACGAGCGCGCGGTTGATCGGATTCGCCGTCTCCTTCGGAATGTGCCCGCGAACCAGGTAACCCATCAACACCGGCACGAGCGTGATCGACAGGCCTGCCGCCGCCGCCATCGAATAGGTCTTGGTGAGCGCGAGCGGCGCAAAGAGCCGCCCCTCCTGCGCTTCGAGCGTGAACACCGGCAGGAAAGACAGCGTGATCACGAGCAGCGAGAAGAAGAGTGCCGGCCCCACCTCCACGGCCGCCTCGGCCACCAGAGCCCAGCGCTCGGCGAGATCGGGTGCGCGCCCATGCTGTTCCGTGAAATTCTCGAGATGCTTGTGCGCGGCCTCCACCAGCACCACCGACGCGTCGACCATCGCGCCCAACGCGATCGCGATGCCGCCGAGCGAGAGGATGTTGGCGCTGACGCCCTGCCAGTGCATCACGATGAGGGCCGCGAGGATGCCCGCTGGCAGGGTGATCACGGCCACAAGGGCCGAGCGCAGGTGGAACAGGAATGCTGTGCAGACGAGGGCCACGACGAAGAACTCCTCGATCAGCTTGCTGCGCAGGTTGTCGACTGCGCGGTCGATGAGCTTTGAGCGGTCGTAGGTCTCGACGACCTCGACCCCGGGCGGCAGGCTCGGCTCGAGCGCGGCTAGCTTGGCCTTGACGGCAGCGATCGTGCTGCGAGCGTTCTTGCCCGAGCGCATGACGACCACGCCGCCGGCGACTTCGCCTTCTCCGTCGAGCTCGGCCACGCCGCGTCGCATCTCGGGCCCGAGCTGGACGCTCGCGACGTCGCGCAGCAGGACCGGCGTGGCGCCGGCATTGGCGAGCGGAATCGCGCGGAAATCGTCGAGCGACTTGAGGAAGCCGCGCGAGCGCACCATGTACTCGGCTTCGGCCATCTCGACGACCGAACCGCCGGAGGACTGGTTGGCCTTTCGGATCGCTTCGACGACGGCGTCCTGCGTGACGGACAGCGCGCGCATGCGGTCCGGGTCCAGCACGACCTGGAACTGCCGCACCATGCCACCGATGCTCGCGACCTCGGCCACGTCGGGCACGGTCTTGAGCTCGAACTTCAGGAACCAGTCGTTGAGGGCGCGCAACTGGCCCAGGTCGTTGCGGCCGCTGCGATCGACGAGCGCGTACTCGTAGACCCAGCCGACGCCGGTCGCATCAGGCCCGAGCGTCGCGGTCGCACCGGCGGGCAGCCGCGCCTGGACCTGGTTGAGCGCCTCCACGACGCGCGAGCGCGCCCAATAGGGGTCGGTCTTGTCGTCGAACAGCACGTAGACGAAGGAGTCGCCGAAGAAGGAGTAGCCGCGCACGGTCTTGGCCCCGGGCACGCTCAGCAGCGAGGTCGTCAGCGGGTAGGTCACCAGATCCTCGACGACCTGGGGCGGCTTGCCAGGATAGGTCGTGCGGACGATCACCTGCGTGTCCGACAGGTCCGGCAGCGCGTCGACGGGCGTATGCGCGAGCGACCAGACGCCGGCCACGGCCAGCACGACCGTGGCGACGAGAACGAGGATGCGGTTCGCGATGGACCAGCGAATCAGGGCTGCGATCATCGTGCGCCTCCCCGGGCCGGCATCGACGCAACCGGCATGACGGACGCTGCCGCCATTCCAGCCAACACCGACGTGAGCCGCGCTTCGGAGTCGACCAGGAACTGGCCGCTCGCGATCACCTCATCGCCCTCCGACAGCCCGCGAATCACTTCCAGCCGATCCCCGAGATCCGCGCCGAGCTGGACTTCGCGCGGCTTGAAGCCGCCGCCCGAGCGGCGCACGATCGACACCGCGCGTGTCCCGGTGCGGATCACGGCCTCCGCCGGAACCATGAGGCGGGACGCCGTCGGGCTGAGCAACTGCAAGCGCAGCAGCATCCCAGGCACCAGCTTGCCCCGGCGATTGTCGACCTCGAAACGTGCCTGCAGCGTGCGCGTGCCGACGTTGATCTGCGGAAGGATCTCGGCCAGTGTGCCGACGAAGCTCTGCGAGGAATCGGTCTGCAGGACCGCAGTCAACTTCTGCCCTGGGTGCAACTGCGCCGCCTGGGCCTCGGGTACGTCCGCCACGGCCCAGACCTTGTCCAGGCCGGCAAGGCGATAAAGAGTCATGCCCAGCGACACGGCCATGCCTTCGCGCACCCCCAACTCGGCCACCACACCGCTGATGGGCGCCGTCAGCGTGACGCTCGCCTGCGCGGTGCCCGCGGCTTCACTCTGACGAACCAGCGACTCGGGGATGGACATCGCCCTCAGGCGTTCGCGCGCGGCGGCCACGATGTCGGACGCGACGCCGGCCTTCTCGAGCGCGAGCAGTTCGTTCTGCGGCCCCAGCCAGTCCGGCGCAAAGACCGTGGCCAAGACCTGCCCCTGGCGAACACGCTCCATTGGTGCCCGCACCGCGAGATGCTCGACGTAGCCGGCCACACGTGTCTGTACGGCTTGGCTCAAGCGCTCGTCGAATTGCACGGTGCCGACGGCATCGATGGCTGCGGCGACCTGCTCGCGGCGAACGGTGGCGGTGCGGATGCCGAGGTTCTGCTGGATCGCTGGGCTGATGCGCACGCCTGCGTCGCCGGCCTCGTCGGCAAACACCGGCTCGAGCTGCATGTCCATGAACGGTGACTTGCCCGGTTTGTCGAAACGCGGCCCAGGCACCATCGGATCGTGCCAGTAGAGCACCTTGCGCGGCGACGAGGCCGCGCCTTGGGGCGCGCTCGGGATCCCCGATTCCATGACGGGGGAACCCTGCATGCGACCGACGACGAAGCCGCTGGCCGCGAGGACCAGACCGCCGGCCGTGAGGGTGAGGACGAGGTGGACGCGTTTCATCGGAAAGCTCCGGCGGCAATGGGTTTGAAGACGAGTTGGGCCTGCACCTTGCTCAGCTCGTGCCGCAGCTGAAGCTGGCGGCGCTGGGAGTCAAGCTCCATGTGCCGCGCCTCGAAAACCGTGGTCAGCGGCGCCTGGTTTGATCGGTAGGCCGCGAGGGCGGCTTCGGTGCGTTGCCGCAACGGGACGACGACGGCGGCCTGATAGCGGTCTAGGCGCTGCTGCAGCCGCTCGGCATCACTGCGCAGCGTTTGGTACTCGAGCCGTGCCGCGCGCTGGGCCTCGGCCAATTCGGCTCCGGCTTGGTCGACTCGCGCGAGCCTGGACGCGAGCTCGCGGTCCTGGCGTTGGCCGGGGGCGATCGGCAGCGGGACGCTGATCCCCACGGACACCATGTTCGAAAATCCTGTGCGCTGCCCGTAGGAAACGTCCCAGGTCCAGCTGGGGTGGCGATCCTGCGCGGTGACCGTTGCCGCTGTCCGCGCGACGTCGACCTCGCGCTCAAGCATGCTCAGTGCCGGAAATCGAGCGAGGTAATCGTCTTCGGTCGGGGTGCTCCAGTCCGGTGGGGGCAACAGCGGGTCGGATTTGATGCCGGTCCAACGCTGAAGCGCCAGCAGCGCCGCGGCCTGCTGTTGGCGAGCCTCCTCGCTGTCGTCCTCGGCCAGGCCTTGTGAGGCCTGCAATCGCAGGATCTCGGGACTGCCGGTGGCGCCGGCGGCAAGCCGCGCGCGCGCCGCGTCGAGCTCCTCGTGTATGTGGTGCTCCGCCTCCATGCTGAGCTTCAAGGTCGCATCCGCATACCAGGCGTCCACGTAAGCGAGCGCAGTCTGCAGCCGCGCGTCGGCTTCGGCCGCTGAGGCCTGCACCGCGTCGCGGTCACCGACCGCCAGCGCGGCGGCTTCGCGCGCGGCGCGCCTGTCGGCGGAAAGCCATTCCTGGCTCACGCCAATGCGCTTCAACGTCATCGAATCCCGAGCGGTACTGAAGCGATCGGCACCGGTAACCGGCAGGTTGTCGACGCCGATATGAAGCGTTGGGTCTGGCTGTTGGCGCGCGGCCTGGGCGGCCGCTTGCGCGCCGTCCGATGTGGCCCGGCGCGCGCGCGCGGCTTCGGAGCGTTGCACCGCCAGACGCAAGGCCTGATCGAGCGAGAGTGGGTCGGCCGGTGCCAAGGCCGGCAGGAATGCGGCGGCAACAAGTGCCGCCCGCAGCAATGGGATGGGCATGGGAACTCCGTGGACGAACAGGGGGCCGGCCGGTGCGCGCTCACGCGGCACCGGCGCCAGTCGGTCGACGGAGGGATCAGACTCTGAGTCTGAGCGTGGAAAGGAACGGCGGCGCGGGCGGCGGACGCTCGTCCATCGGCCGTGAGTCCAGCACGGCCTCGATGACTTCGGGCTCGCCAACCGGCGACAGCACGAGGACGAAGATCAAGGCCGGCAAGGAAGGCGCCGGCAGCTTGACTGCTTCGAAGGTTTTGCCGGGATCGGTCGCATGCTGGTGACAGAGCGCCGGCTGCTGAGGGGCCATCTTCTCGCAACCCTGGCCTGATGCCATAGCTCGTGCCATCGCGCTCGGGTCGGACTCGCCTGGGCACGCGTATCTCGCCATCGCCAGCTGACTGAACAGCAGCGAGACCGCCACAAGAAGCGTGGTGATCAAGCGATAGGTAGACCTGCGTGACATTGAAGGTGCAGTGTAGCGATCCGCCGCCCCGATTTTGGCGCCGACAAGCTGCCCTTCACCATGGAGATCCTGCCCGGGCGAGCTCGGTCTGGCGCCGTGGAGTCATCAACTCGCTCGTCAGGTCGGACTGCCTTGGCGTTTCTTGAAATAGAGCGGCAAAAACTCTTCAGGCTATTAGACCTGTTCTCACGATTTTCTTGGGGGCAATTCGCTCAGTCGAGATCAAATTGAACGCCGATCTTGGCAACCCACCTATCAGGTGTTGCCGGCCCTGAGCGCAGCGCTCTCCCAAATCCGACGTTAATCGTCCCGAGCGACGCCCTACCATCCCATACCAAGTAGAGAGTCTCAGCCCGCTGCCGCGAAGGTGTGAGCGACTTCAGCTTGCCCCAGTCGCCGTAGTACTCAAGCCCGACTCCGCCATCCGAATTCAGCTGCCAGGATGCCTTGGCCGACGGTTGGAATGAGGTCGATCCGTCGGACGAGCCCAAGGGGATTTCGACCGAAGGATTCAGTACGAAATGAAGATTGCCGCCGCGGTAGCCGATGACTGGATTGATGTCGATGGCTGCCAACCAGTCACCTTCGTAGAACGAGGCCTGCCGCCCCACGCCGAGGCGCACACCCCAGTACCAACCCGGGTTGTCATCCTGATCGGCCACGTATTGCACCTCCGCGGCCAGCCCGCCGTACTTCGTCCGGTTGCCGCTTGCCGTTGCGTGGGCTTCCAAGCCGATTTCCCACCCTTTGCCCAAACCATAGTTCAGCTCGGTATGCGACTGCCAAAGGCTGCTGCTGGGGAACGCGGACCGATCCCGCGGCCGCGCCAAGCTCAGTACCTCTTCGAGTTCGGCCTCGCCCTGCTTTGGAAGCTCGTCAGAGTAGACCAGCAGTTCGTAGCGATCCGCGAAGGCGCTTGAAGCCAAGAGTGAAGCAAGCAGAAGAACGGCTGACGATGAGGATTTTCTCATGGGGCTCAACGGTTTTTGAAAGGTTGGAATGCATGGATAGCCGCACCAGGTGGCTCATTCGATCGAGGTTGGCGCGGTCATCGAACGAACCGGCCGTCATCTCGCTGGATCCAATGCATGCAAGGCGACGTTCACCATCTGTGGCAGTTGCAGCTTGCATTGAGCAGCAACCGACCGGTCGGCATCTCTGTCAGCGCGACAGCAGCGGCTTTCCGAAGACCGACGGCATCAAGTCGTCCAAAAAGAAGAGCAACTGCACACGCGCGCTGGCAGGCCGCTTCGACGCATCGCCGACGATGGGCATCACAGCCTCGACCGCGAACTGCCAAGTCTGGGCGACGTAGGAGATGCCCGGATTCATTGTGCCGGTGGTCTTGCCCCCGCGAGGCGAGTCGAACTGGAACTCGATCAGGGGCACGAACTGGTGGAGTGGCTCCTCAGCTGGCAGCTTGCCCGGCGTGAAGCGCTCCGAGCGATACAGCATGCTGTACTCCAGGGCAAAGCCCCAGTGAAGGGTTGCGACGTCCTGTGCCGCGGCTGCAGCGGAACCGACTCTAGACGATGAGCCAGTCGGCAGCTCGGCGGCAACCGATCCGGCGATACCGAAGGGCCTCAGCCAATCCAAGGAGTTGGGCACGTTGCCGAACCCTTTGCCGAACGTGATGCTCGGCAGCACCACGTGCCGCGAGCTGTTTCCCAGCCCAGGCAGCTTCGTGCTAACGATGCCGTACCCCAGGGAGCCCGACACCAAAGACTCGTTCAAGTCGTCCCGGTGCAACTCAGCCTTGACGAAGACGTCGCCACTGTGCTGATTGGCATCGGCCTGATTGCCGCCGCGGATGCGGCTTCTGCCCAGGTCGAAGCCCAGCGCCCAGCCTGAGGTGAGCAGCCTCGCGCCGGACACACCCAGGTCGTTTTCGCGCTGTTCGCCTCCGGATTGCAATGTGCTGGTACGCAGGGTGTTCACCAAAAATTCATCCGCCACGGCAGGATCGTCAAAGGTTAAGGTGCCGGGGAAATAGCGATTGCCGGCGATGCCGTGAGCGTGGGCGCTGGTCCAAGGCGCGATGAAAACAATGGCGGCGGCGATCGCTTTGCGCGCGGTCGATCCGAGGTTCAATCTTCGGGGACGTGCGGGTAGATTCTTTTTCTTCATGGCTGCATCGAGCGTCGTGAGGAATGTGAGAGAAGAGAGGTGGGGGGCCGAGTGCCTATTGGCGCCGCAGGTGCAAGCCGTTGGCCATGACCAGCAGAGACTCGTCCCCATGTCGGCGAACGCGGCTATCCGCATGGAGGCGCCGCCCAACGGCTGCCAGCAGGAACGCGGCCTTGATGCCCAGAGCGCCAGCGCCAGCGCCATGTTCAGCCACGGCGCCATTGGGAACCCCGTAGTCACTCAAGGGTCAAGCGCTGAACTTGGTGCATGAAGATTGGGAAACTGGCCGACGCTGCGGGCAAGAACATTGAGACCATCCGCTACGGCGAACATTGGGGCTCTCAGCGTCCCCGGCGGGGCGCTGGCATTGACTACTCACCGATGACAACTGGCCTGCCGTCCACCAGGCAGCGCCGCCCGGCCCGGACCAATGCCCTCCAGACACCGCAACGACGCCAATTACGATCTCATCAGGGCATGAACTTCCACGGTCACATGGGATAAGCCTTTAAAGGTGCGCAATAGCCCGTGATAGAACGTCGCGGTGCGGCCGTGCTCCTCGGTGGCGACCGACAAGATCGCGCCGAGATGGCCCGGCCCGAGGCGCCACACGTGGATGTCGACCGCGCGGTCGCCGACGGCCTCGACCGCCGAACGTATTCTTTCCTCGGTGGGCTCGTCACTGCTGGCGTCTAGCAAGATCAGCCCCGTCTGGCGAATCAAGCTGTAGGACCAATTGGCGATCACGATTGCGCCGATCACCCCAGCCAACGGATCGGTCCACATCCAGCCGAACGTCTTGGCTAGCAGCAAACCGATGATGACCAGCACGGAAACGGCGGCATCGGCGATCACGTGCAGGTAAGCCGCTCGCATGTTGTGATCGCGGCTGTCGGGGCCGTGCGCGTGCTCTTCGAACGTCACGTCGCGCTCGCTGCCGCCAAGGTTCACTGTCGCCTTGAATGCATGCGGCTCGGGAATATCCGTGGTGGATTCCAGGAAGCCATCCTTGGCGATGAACGAGAAGACTTGACGCGCTCCGTCGGGGCGCGTCGTCGTCACCTGGATGGCATCGGCGTTGAGCGCGGCCAGTTCGCCGGACAGCGCCAGACGGAAGACCGGTGGAACACCTTCCTCGAAGATGGACAGGGTCGCCATTCCCGAGGGCGTCGCGAGGTGGCGCACTTCGTCGTCGTGATCGTGATGTGCGTCGTGCGCGTGATCATGTCCGTGGTGGTGGCCATGATCGTGCCCATGGCTTCCACCGCTGAGCAGCCATGCGCTGGCGATGTTGACCAACAGGCCGGCGACGGCGATGGGAATCGCCTCGGAAAAGTCGATGGGAACCGGATCCAGAAAGCGTGAGACCGCTTCGTAGCCGATCAGGAGCGCAATCATGATCAGGATCATGGCGCTGGAGAAGCCGGCCAGGTCACCGAGCTTGCCGGTACCGAACACAAAGCGCCGGTCGTGGGCATGTCGGCGTGCGTAGGTATACGCAAGTGCGGCGATCAGCATTGCGCCCGCGTGGGTCGACATGTGGAGGCCGTCGGCCACCAGGGCCAGGGATCCGAACAGCTTGCCGCCGATGATCTCCACCAACATCATCACCGTGCACAGGCCAATCACCGCCCAGGTCTTGCGCTCGTTGCGCTCATGACCGGCACCCAGGAAGACGTGCTCGTGTGCCGTGCCGAACGGCGTGTCGTAGAAGTTGCTCATGGCTTGCTCATTTGAAATAGCTGTGGACGACCTCAATGAGCACGTCCTTGGCATCTGCCTGCCCGGATTCGCCATCGTGGTTCACGCTGGCGAGATGGGTGTCGATGTGGTCCTCCAGCACGACCGCCAACAGCCCGTTCATGGCACCTCGGCAACTGGTGATCTGCCGCAAGACCTCGACGCAGCCCTGCTCACTCTCGAGCGCGCGCTCGATGCCGTTGAGCTGCCCCCGAATGCGGTTGACGCGGGCAAGCAGCTTCTTCTTGTCGCGAATGGTGTGGCTCATCGCATCTATCCTTATAGTGGGGGGGACTATAAGTGACACGAAGCGACAGTGTCAAATCGGGCGCACGGCAGACGGCTTATTGAAATCCTTCGCGAAGGCCTCAGGCCCTTGAGGGATCCGCATCGACGCCGTGTGGCTCGCCGTTGAGCCGCTAGACATGCAGGCCGGAAAGGAGGCTGTCCTTGCGCACGTGGTCAACGTCTTCGGCGAGGCCCGGCCGCACCATGCCTAACCGCCAGCGCCAGCCCCGTGCGGAGCGAGCGAGACACGGTGCAGCCCTGCTGCAAGGGTAGGGGGATGTTGCTCAAGCCAGCCTACTTTCAACGGCTGGCGATTGAATTCAATCGAGGGTCGGAATGCGCCACTTCTTTGACGAATCTCAAACGCGACCGCCAGCCTGATGCGAGGCTGCGTGGAAAAGGAGCCGATCGTGCGTTCAATTCTCGCTTTTGCCACAGCGGCCACGCTGACCATCACAGCATTCGCACAGCAGCCAGCCTCGGACCAGGACCACGCGGCCCATCATGCAGACGGAGCCTCCGCTGCGGTTGCTGCAAAGAAGGCCCTGGCTGCAAAGCCCAAGGCTGCTGCGTCGGCCCAGTCGACAGGCATGGGCATGGGTGCAGACATGGGGAAGATGCACGACCAGATGCACAAGCCCGGCGGCATGCACGACAAGATGCATGAAACGGACGGAAAAATGATGGGCGGTCAAATGCCTGCCATGCCAGCGGCGTCGGCAGCGAGCAGGTAATCGCAGGAGCAAGTCATGGACCCCGACCATCAAGACTTGCCCTCGTTTTGGCGTTCGTCCGCCGGCCTGACCCTGCTTATGGCATTCGCGGCGGTCGCCTTCTATCTGCTCACAGAGCACACCGCACACGTTTTCGGGGCTCTACCCTACGTCTTCCTGCTGGCTTGCCCATTGATGCATGTGTTCATGCATCGCGGCCACGGTCGCAAGGGCCGTCGCGACGGTTCGACGTCTTCCAGGAGCAGCGGCGATGAATAGCCCCGATAGCGCCTACGGCTTGTGGAACTTGGTCGTTCTGAACTCAGTCATCTTCATTGGCTTCGCCTATAGCTTTTTCAAGCCGATGAACCTGCGTGACTGGCGCGGCTTCAGTGCCTATAGCGCCTTCATCGTCGCGCTGTTCGCGGAGATGTACGGCTTCCCGTTGACCATCTACCTGCTCTCCGGCTGGCTCGGCTCGAAGTTCCCCGGCGTGAACTTGTTCGGTCATGACGCTGGACACCTTTGGTGGCTACTGACGGGGCAGCACGGAAACCCGCACTTCGGAGTCTTTCACCTGCTGAGCTTTGTCTTCATCTTCGCCGGGTTCACGCTGCTATCGAAGTCCTGGCATGTGCTGTACCACGCGCAGCGGCGGCACGCGCTTGCCAAAGCTGGACCTTACCGGTACGTGCGGCATCCGCAGTACATCGGTTTCGTTGCCATCATGTTCGGCTTCCTGCTGCAATGGCCGACCCTGCTCACACTGGCCATGTTCCCCGTGCTCGTCCTGATGTACGTGCGTCTGGCCATCTCCGAGGAGCGCGACTCCCTGGCCGCGTTTGGCCAGGCATGGCTGGACTACGCCGCGGTGACGCCGCGTTTCGTTCCGCGCCTGGCGCGTGAAGACACACACGCAGCGCATTCTCCGTAGAGGCTGACATGGAAAATCAACCACTTGCACCTTCGCGTTGGCTCTCGCCGATGGGCGTCTTCACGCTCGTCGCCGGGGCCATCGGTATCTACTACTTGCTGACGGAGCACCTCGCACACGTCACGCAGGCCGTGCCGTATCTATTCCTGCTTGCCTGTCCGCTCATGCATCTGTTCCACGGACATGGACGCCATGGCCATAACGGCCATGACCAAGCCAAGAGTGGCTCCAGACCGGAAGACATTCCAGAGCGCCACTGATGGCGACGCCAAGGGAGCGACTTCAGCGACCCGCAGGTAGCTTGACTCTCCCACATTGGGAAGATTCAAAGTGCAACGGAACAGCAGGAAAGCACTATGGAGCCGCTCAAAGCCAAACACACGCACGCCATGCCAGATGGTGCTTCGATGCAAGGCGAACACCACCCCGAACATCAGCACTCCGCAGGCAGCCATGTGATGCCCGACGGTACCGTCATGAAGGGCATCCCGTGCAGCCACCATGCACACAAGGACCACGACGTTCACGGTCAACATGACCACGGTCATCACGCGCACACGATCGTGGCAACCAAGCCCGCTCCAAAAGGAGGCCAGAGTCTGGTCGAGTACACCTGTCCGATGCACGCGCAAGTGCGCCAGATGGGCCCGGGCAACTGCCCAATCTGTGGGATGGCGCTGGAGCCAGTGGTCGCGACGGCTGACCAGGGAGACAGCCCCGAACTACGCGACATGACGCGGCGGCTCTGGATTGGCACGGTGCTGACGCTGCCCGTGTTCGTTTTGGAGATGGGCGGCCATCTTTTCAATATCCATCACCTCATCGTGCAGCAGACCTCGAACTGGATTCAGTTGCTGCTTGGCACGCCGGTTGTGCTCTGGGCTGGTTGGCCCTTCTTTGCGCGGGCTGTAGCGTCGGTAATGAATCGCAGCCTGAACATGTTCTCACTCATCGCTTTGGGTACGGGTGCGGCATGGCTCTACAGCGTCGTTGCGACGCTGGCCCCAGGCACCTTCCCGGCGACGCTGCGAGGTGAAGACGGCGCAGTAGCCGTCTACTTCGAAGCAGCCGCCGTCATCACCGTGCTGGTGTTGCTTGGCCAGGTGCTGGAGTTGCGGGCGCGCGAAAAGACATCGGGTGCGATCAAGGCGCTGCTCGGCCTGGCTCCGAAGACGGCAGTCAAGGTGAATGCAAACGGCACCGACGAAACCGTGCAGGTCGATGCCATCCAGGTTGGGGACTTGCTTCGGGTGAGACCCGGGGAGAAGGTGCCAGTCGACGGCGAGCTCACCGAAGGCAAGGGCAATGTCGATGAGTCGATGGTGACCGGCGAAGCCATCCCGGTGGCTAAAGCCGTTGGCTCAAAGGTCACCGCAGGGACACTGAACCAGACCGGTGGCTTCGTGATGCGTGCCGAGAAGGTCGGCGCGGACACCTTGCTCTCTCAAATCGTGCACATGGTCGCGGCTGCTCAGCGCAGCCGCGCACCCATCCAGCGGATGGCAGACCAGGTTGCGGGCTGGTTCGTGCCGGTCGTCATCCTGGTTGCGGTGCTGACCTTCTTCGCCTGGCTCATCTGGGGTCCTTCCCCCCAATTCAGCTATGCCCTCGTGACTTCGGTGGCCGTCCTTATCATTGCTTGCCCATGCGCGCTGGGCTTGGCCACGCCGATGTCCATCATGGTGGGCGTCGGGAAAGGTGCACAGCATGGCGTGCTCATCCGAGATGCCGAAGCCCTTGAGCGCATGGAGAAGGTCGACACTCTGGTCCTCGACAAGACGGGAACCTTGACCGAGGGACACCCAAAGGTGGTGCACATCGAGCCGGCGTCGAACTTCACTGTCAATGAGGTGCTGCAGAAGCTGGCAAGCGTCGAGCGCGCCAGCGAGCATCCGCTGGCGATGGCCATCGTGATGGATGCTCATGCGCGCCAGCTTGAGCTCTCGCCCGTGGCTGATTTCGACTCGCCTGTTGGCAAGGGCGTCATCGGAACCGTCGACGGGGTGTCCGTGGTGTCGGGCAGTGCCAAGTTCCTCGCGGAGCGCGGTATCGAAACGGGGGCACTTGTCGCCACGGCGGAGACGCAACGCCAGAACGCAGCGACTGTCATCTTCGTGGGCGTGGGCGGCAAGCTTGCCGGTTTCGTGGCGATTGCCGACCCGGTCAAGGCAACCACTCCTCAGGCGCTGGCAGCCCTGCGGGAGGCCGGTATTCGCATCGTCATGCTGACGGGCGACGGGAAGACGACCGCCGAAGCCGTAGGGCGGCAGCTGGGTATCGACGATGTCGAGGCGGAGGTTTTCCCAGAAGACAAGGCGGCGGTGGTCACGCGCCTGCGCAAAGAAGGACGCGTTGTTGCCATGGGCGGCGATGGCGTGAACGACGCCCCTGGACTCTCCAGTGCGGACGTAGGCATTGCTATGGGCACGGGCACTGACGTTGCCATAGAGAGCGCGGGTATCACGCTGCTCAAGGGCGACCTCATGGGCATCGTGCGGGCCAGAACCCTGTCTCGCGCGACGATGAGGAATATCCGCGAGAACCTGGCGCTCTCGTTCATCTACAACATCGCCGGCATCCCCCTTGCAGCCGGCGCGCTGTATCCGTTCCTCGGCCTGTTGCTCTCTCCGGTTGTCGCTGCCGCTGCAATGGCACTGTCATCGGTGAGCGTGATTGGCAATGCTCTGCGCCTCCGTAACCTCAAAGTGGAGTGATCAATGCGTAGACCGTCTGCTTACAGCTGCCGGGGCGCCATGCATGAGCTGATCGCGGTCGTGTTGGACGACCACATATCCCCCATGCCTATGCTGCATTGATACCGGCGGCCGGATTTTCTTCGCGGTCTTGACGCGCCTGCGCCTACGCTGGTGACCTAGCTGGCATGCCGTTGACAGGCAGCGTAGCTAGTGCAATCGGGAAAGTCAGCCATGTTCAGCAAACATCAAGATCGATTTCAGCGGTCGCCTCGCGGCTACCCATCAAACGGGTCCTTGGCCCTGGTTGGCGCTTGCATCGCAGTGCTGCTGGTTTGGATTGGCAGGGGATTTTGATGGAGTCCATGCGGCTCACTGATCAGAACGCCGGATCGTGTGCCACTCTTGAATCGGCAAGCTTCTCATCCGAGAAAAATGGGTAGTGCTGGCAACCTCAAGTGCGCCCTGAATTGTGGGAAGGCGACTTGTCACAAGCCCACGCGATCAAAGCAACCGTTGCCACTTTCATGTCCGCGGCCATTGCCGGCATGGTGAAGGCCGGTTACCGGTGCTGAGTGCAGCTTTGTGAGGGAGGACGGCACCAAGCCTCACTTTGGATAGAGTGCCGGTGAGCGACGGATGGTTTGTCTTCGTTGCAAAAGGATCACTCTGGGTGATCATTTTCCTCCAAATTTAAACCACAAGTCGGTCTGGCGGTTGGCCAAGTTTCTGTGCGAGAGGAACTTCTTAGGAGCAGATCCAAGCTGGTTGCCGTTGCGCTAATTTCGCGGCCCCAGAAATAGCGACACCCAAAGCCCTTCCGGGCTCAGCGCGGGCTGAGGAGGCGGCCATTCAGCAGGTAGTGCAGCGTGCGCACCCCCAGCACGAGGATCAGCACGCTCAGGAATCCCAGCAGTCCGATCGCGAAGACCGTGACTGGCAGGCACTGCACATGCTCCGCGTAGCGCAGCGCCGCGTTACTGAGTGCCGCGACAGGGAAGCTCAACGCCCACCAGCCCGCCGCGAAGGGGATGCCGCGCCGGAACACCTTGAAGATCAGCGAGAAGAAGATGAACACGCCGAAGTAAAACAGCATCGCGGCGAAGGCGTCGATCCGCTGGAAGAACGTGGTGTAAGCCAGAAATCCCACCTCGAAGGGCGCGATCAGGATCATGAGCGAGGGCACCATCTCGTTGGCCAGCTTCTCGTGGTGATGGATCAGCCGCGACATGATCATCGTGAAGAACACCAGCGCGACCATCGTGCCCACCGCCATCGCGAACAGGTTGATCTCCCTCGCCCAGACCATCGGCAGGGCGCCGCCGGCGACGGTGATGTCCAGTGTCGCCACGCCTGGGATCAGCCAGGCCGGCAGCGCGTGCCCGGCATCGACCTTGCCGCGGAGCAGGCGGCTCACCAGCGTGAATGCCAGCGCCACCGTCATGGCCACGCCCAGGCACCAAAGCAGCTCGGAGGCCAGTGCGCTGACCGGTGCCGTCACGGACGACATCAGCAGCACCGCGATGTTCACCGTGCCGAAGAAGTTGCCGGCGATTGGATGCCGGAACTCGTGCTGGACGGCCTGCGGATGGCGCCAGGCCTTGGCGGCGTAAGCAATGCACAGCAGCACGAACATACCCACTGCCACGCTGCCGATCACCGCGTCGAACAGCGGGCTCGTGCCGAACTGCCGGTTCGCCTGACGCCAGGCCAGGCAGAGGCCGGAGACGCCCATGACGGCGGCGAAGAGATTGATCGGCAGGTACTGAAGGGAGGCCTGGCTCTGGGCCTGCTGCGAGCCGGCCTTGGGGAGGGTGGTATCGATGATCGCTCCAGGTGATGGTTGATTTATTGATGGGTTGAGGGGTTGCCGTTCAGCGTTCGAGGCGGAACACCGGCATGCGCTGCGCCAGCTGCGCACTCATCTCGGCCATGCTGTCCGTGGCCGCGGTCGACTGCTCGACCAGCGCGGCGTTCTGGTGCGTCACCGTGTCGAGCTGCGTGATCGCCGCGCCGATCTCCGCCAACTGCCGCTTGTCCTCTACTGAACCGGCCTGGTCGGCCGCGCGCTTTTGCATGTCCGCGGTCGCCTGGATCGCCGCGGGATCCTGCTCTCGAAGTTGTGGGCCATCACCGGGTCCCGGCTGATCGCCATCGCGATCATGCGCTGAATGTTGGTCTCGGCCAGGCGGCGCCATTGCAGCGAGTCGGCGATGCCGGCGTCGTAGTCCTGCACTTGGGCCAGTTCGTCAGCGGAGGCCCGAGGCAGCATCAGCTGAGTCACCCGGGAAGTGGCGGCCAGGCCCACGATCAGCGGGAGGGACAGCCCCCAGAGCTTCACGGAGATGGACAGGTCGTCAAGGGATTTCATTGGGGTCGATGGAGAGTGGAATTCGAGGTCCGCTGCAGGGGCGCGATCAGCGCAGCAAGCACCAGCAGCGCGGGCGCCGTCCACAGGCCGGCGGTGATCGATCCGGTGCCGTCCGAGATCAGGCCGGACAGCAGCGGCCCGAATGCCTGGCCCAGGCCGAAGGCCACCGTCATCGCCGCGATCGCCGCCGTCGCCAGCTGCGGGGCCGACAGCTTGCGGACGAGCGTCGTCACCGCGCTCGGCCCCGCCATGAAGCTGCCGCCGAAGACGATCGCCGACACGAAGGCCGCCTGCAGCGTCGGCCACAGCAACACCGGCAGCGCGCCGAGCATCACTACGACCGAGACGATGGCGGGGCCGCGGCCGTCGCGCACCCGGGCCAGCACCCGGCCCCAGAGCAAGGTGCCCGCGATCGACGCGATGCCCAGCACGATCCAGAACAGGGCCGACAGCGCCGCACTGCCGCCCTGCTGGCGCAGCAGCAGCACGATGTAGGTCATATAGGACACGTAGCCGGCGGCGTAGAGCGCGAAGCTCGCGAAGGTCGGCCACAGCCGCCGGGCCTCGCGCAGCGGCAACAGCCCGGAGTCGCGCGCGAACTGCGGTGGCACGGCCTTCAACGCCACGCCGGCGACGGCCAGCAGGGCCATCGACAAGGCCCCCATCCAGATCCAGCCTGAATGCCAGCCCTGCGGGCCCGAGGCCGCGAGGATAGACGGCACCAGCAGGCCCGAGATCACGATGCCGCTGCCCACGCCGGTGATGTAGATCGCGACCAGCCGCGCGGACTGCTGCGGCGATGCACCCTCGCGGCCGATGCCGCTGCTCAGCGAGGCGCCGACGATGTACAGCACCGCCGTCGACACGCCGCCGATCGCACGCAGCAGCCAGAGCGCACCGTAGCTGTCGACCAGGCCGCTCAGCATCAGCGCCAGCGCGCTGGCCCCCAGGCTCCACATGAAGGCGGCCTTGATGCCGAAGCGGCGCGAGAGCCCTGCCGCGGCCAGCGATCCCAGCGCATAGCCGACCGCGTTGGCGGTGTTCAGGCTGCCGGCCTGCACATAGTTCCAGTGCAGTGCCTCGCGCATGGGCGGCAGCAGCAGCGCATAGGCAAAACGCGAAAAGCCCAGCGACACCGCCGCGCCGATGGACAGGCCCAGCGCCACCCAGGCCTCGTTGCGAGTCGAGTGTCCAAGCCTTGCTGTCTGGGTGATCGAGACCATCTGCTGCCCCTTGATGCCACATGCATCAAGGCTATGCGCAGGCCCTCGGGGCCGCAACGCCGACGTGGGTTCGATCACGGCCAGGTTGGATGAGTTTCAGGCCACCGGGTGCCGCGAAGCCCATCTACATCCCGCCCATCAGCTGCGCCAGCGGGCGCGGCGCGTCCAGCTGCACGCCCTGCGCGCCCAAGGCCAGCGCCGCCGTGACGCCGCGCAAGTCCTCGATGCCGCCGGCCGCGACGACCGGCACCCGCACGCAGGCCACCAGCTCGCACAACAGGGCGAAGGTGTTCATCGGCCGCTCCATGGGGGCACGCATGGCGTGTTCCGATCCATCGTCCACCCGGTGGCCCGAGGCCACCACGCAGTCGACGCCGGCTCGCTCCAGCGCCATCGCACCGGCCACCGAATCCGCACTGCCGATGGTGATGATGCCGCGCTCGCGACACAACGCCAGCACCCGCTCGGACGGCTGGCCGAAGACGAAGCTGAACACCGGCGGCCGTGCCGCCAACACCGCGTCCAGCTGCTCGACCCGGTCCGGCCCGGCTCGCGCCGCGTCGGCCTCCTCGTCCCTGGGCACCCACAGCGTTGCCGCGAAGGGCCGGGACGTGCGGGCACGGATCTCCCGCACGGTGTGGCGGATCTGGTCACCGTCAAGATTCTGCAGGCCGAAAGCCCCGAGACCGCCGCGGACCGACACCCGCGCGGCCAGCTCCACGCCAGGCCCGTGCCCGGCGCAAGCGCCGTGGAGGATCGGGTGCTCGATGCCCAGCAGCGCCGTAAGCTGCGTGCCGCTCAACATGGTGCGTCTGCGGTTGGGTGGCTCGGGCCCTGCCGCAAGCCCCGCCGCAAAGCGGCATAGGCGTCGGTCAGCGCGTCCAGGCTGAAGCTGCGGTTCAGCCCGCTGGGGTTGGGCAGCAACCAGATCGCCGTGCCGGCTATCGCCTGCGCCTGCAGGCCCCACGCCGCGCCGCGCACGTCGAACATCGCCTCGAACGCCGGCTTGCCCAGGAAGGCGAGGTACGCGGGCCGGTACCGCTCCACCTTGCCGAACAGCGCCCGCCGGCCGCGCCTGAACTCCTCGCGGCTCAGTTCGCTGGCACGGGCCGTTGGTCGCGCAACGGCCGCCGTGATGCCGCATCCATGCTGGAGCAGGGTCCGGTCATCCGTGGCGTCGATCAGCCCGGGCGTGAACCCCGCGGCGAGCAGCACGCGCCAGAAGCGGTTGCCACGGCCATGGAAGTGGTGGCCCCGCTGTACCGCGCCGGCACCCGGGTTGATACCGCAGAACAGCACGCGCAATCCCGGCGAGATCACGTCGGGCAGCGTCTTCATGGCCTGGCCCTCCCGCGAACATGCGCTGTCTGCGGCCAATGTTCGACGGAATGCGGCCAGGCGCGGCCCGGCAGCCCCACGCCGGCGCACCGCGTGCCTAGTATCGGCATACACCTGTCTCCTGGCATCGCATCATGAGTACCCATCTGTCCATCAGCCTGCACCCGCAGACCTGCGAGCTCCACTTCGTCGACCCCGATCTCTACCGGGACAAGCTGGAACGCAAGGTCCGCTCCCTCTATCACCCCATGGGTGTGCGCGTGTCCGTGGGCGTGCTGCAGGCGGACGTGTTGCCCGATGAGGACTATTCCCATGACTGGGCCGTGGCCCACATCGGCCTGCCCGGCATGCAGGACGCCGAGGCACGCACGATCCTCAACATGGCCGGCCGCGTCTTCGCGGAGCTGATGAAGAGCGTCTCGCCCGTCACGCATTGACGCTTCGGCCCGGCCGGCGCTCAGCCGGTCGATCTCGCCGGCGCGGCGCGGGAACGGTGTGTCACTCCACATGCTGGACCTCCTCCGTGCAGTGCTGGCAATAGATAGTCCGCATGCAGGGCACTTTAGGATCGGCGCTCGCCGGCGGGTGCGGTCCAAACCGCCATCCTGGGCCAAGATCGGCCGGTTTCGGGCCAAACTGCATCGTTACCCGGCCGCGGCGGGCCGGCGGCGTCGCCAGGCAGACAGGTCTTTCTACAATTTCCGCGAATGCAGACAGACCTGTCTGCCTGAAGCGTTGCCGGTCGCCAGGGCCCGCAGGAGATCCTTGATGAAACTTGCTCTCGTCGTCTTCGACGGCGTGCAATCGCTGGACGTTGCCGGGCCGTTGGACGTGTTCGCCGAAGCGAACGCGCTGCTGCCACCGGACAGGCAGTACGAGCTGTCCATGGTGGGCCTGCGCCCCGGGCCGGTGCGCTGCGCCAACGGCATGGAGCTCAGCGTGTCGGCCGACTACAGCGCCTACCAGGAGCAGGCCGACCTTCTGCTCGTGGCCGGCGGGCCTCGCATGCCGGCGCAGCCCGCGCCGGAACGGCCTTTCCTCGACTGGCTGGCCCGACAGGCGGCCGGTGCGCGGCGCTACGGCTCCGTCTGCAACGGTGCCTTCCTGCTGGCCCACGCGGGCCTTCTTGACGGGCACGAGGTCACCACGCATTGGCAGGACGCCCAGCGCCTGTGCGAGCTGTTCCCGCGCGCTCGAGTGCGGCCCGACAGGATCTACATCCGCGACGGGCAACTGTTCACCTCGGCCGGCGTCACCGCCGGGATCGACCTTTGCCTGGCCCTGGTCGCCGAGGACTGGGGCCACGAGATGGCGCTGCGCATCGCCAAGCGCCTGATCGTGTACATCCGGCGCGATGGCGGCCAGTCGCAGTACAGCCCCTACCTTGCGGTCGGCCCCAAGGAGGACACGATGGTCAGCAAGGTGCTGCGCTACGTGACCGACCACATCGGCGAGACCTTGTCCATCGAGCAGATCGCCGATGGCGTGGGCATCAGCCGCCGCACCTTCTCGCGCGTCTTCGCCAAGGAGGCCACTGTGACGCCGGCGGTCTTTGTCGAGCAGGTGCGTGTCGACTTCGCCCGCAAGCTGCTGGAGGAGACCGACGTGCCGCTGAAGACCGTGGCCTTTCGCAGCGGCTTCCACAGCGCCACGCACATGCGCTCGATCTTCATGCGCCGCCTCGAGAGCACGCCCAAGCAGTATCGCGAGCGCTTCCGCGCCGATGACAAGGCGGCCGGGAATCCGGGCGCTGTCGCACCGTCGGCCGCCATGGCCCATTGAAAGAACGCTGGCGGCGGATCAGCGGGCTGGCAGTGACCGCACCGCCGCGGCGATGCCGGCGGCGTCGAGCCCGCACAAACGCAGCAGTTCGTTGCGCTCGCCGTGGTGCACGAAGGCGTCGGGCAGCCCCAGCCTCAGCACGCGCACGGCGATGCCGGCGTCGGCCAGGCATTCGATGCAGGCGCTGCCAGCGCCGCCCTGCGTGACGCCTTCCTCGATCGTCACCAGCGGTTCGTGGTCGCGCGCCAGCCGGCGCCGAAGCTGTCGTGCACCGACTCGGCCCGGCTCGGGAAACCGGCCAGCCCGGCCACCTGGCGCAGCGTGTGCATCGCCGCGCGCCGGCCGGTCAGGATCTTGTGGACATTGCTCTGGTGGCCGACGTCCCAGACCCTGGCGTCCTCGGGTGTCTCGAACACGTGGTGCAGCGCCACGGTCAATTCGACGACGCCGAAGTTGGACGCCAGGTGGCCGCCGGTGCCGGCGACGGACTCGATCAGGTAGGCGCGCAGCTCGTGGCACAGCGTGGAGAGTTGCTCGAAGTCGAGCGGCTTCAGGTTGGCGGGCGAGTCGATGCGGGACAGCAGGTTCATGGAAATCAAGCGACAAACACCCGTACCCGGTGGCACTGGGTGCAGGCAGGAAAAGGGTGGTCGTGAAGGGGCGCGCTCAGCCCCCCAGCGCGGCCGCCACCAGGCCTTCATGGATCAGCATGTGCTGGGCCATGGAGCCGGGCGCCGTTGAGGCCATCGCCGCGGCGCCGGCATAGCGCAACGGTAGGTCGCCGGTGAGTTCCCGCAGCCGGGGCTCGACGAAGTTCCAGGCGCCCTGGTTGGCGGCCTCTTCCTGGCACCAGACGATTTCCTCGGCGTTCGCATAGCGAGCGGTCTGCGCGTGGATCTGCTCGGCCGGGAAGGGGTAGAGCTGTTCCACCCGCAGGATGGCGCTGTCGGACAGCGACTGCGCATGGCGGCGCTCGACGAGGTCGTGATAGACCTTGCCCGAGCACAGGATCACGCGCCGAACCTGGTCTTCGCGATCCTGCGCCGTTGGCTCGTCGGCCAGCAGCTCGCGGAAGCTGCCCTGCGCCAGCTCTTCGAGGCCGCTCACCGCCGCGGGGTGGCGCAGCAGCGACTTGGGCGCCATGACGACGAGCGGCCGGCGGCCCTCGGCCCGCGCCTGCAGGCGCAGCAGGTGGAAGAGCTGCGCCGGTGTGGTGGGCTGCGCCACCACCATGTTCTGCTGAGCGCAAAGCTGCAGATAGCGCTCCAGCCGGGCGGACGCATGCTCTGGGCCCTTGCCGTCCTGTCCATGGGGCAGCAGCATCACGATGCCGCTGCGCTGGCCCCACTTGGCATAGCCGGCGGCGATGAACTGGTCGATGATGACCTGGGCGCCGTTGGCGAAGTCGCCGAACTGCGCCTCCCACAGCACGAGGGCGTTCTCCCGGGTGACCGAGTAGCCGTACTCGAAGCCGAGCACGGCTGCCTCCGACAGGGTTGAATTGGTGACCCGAAACCGACCCCGACCTTCCCCGAGATGGTCCAGCGGCGTGTACCTGCCGGCCGAGCGATGCGTGCGACCCTGGTCGTGGATCACCGCGTGGCGGTGGCCGAAGGTGCCGCGCTCCGAATCTTGGCCGCTCAGGCGCACGTCGATGCCTTCGGCCAGCAGCGTGGCGTAAGCCAACTGCTCACCCATGCCCCAGTCGAGTGCGCGCCGGCCTTCGGCCATCTCCTGGCGGGCGCTCATCACCTTGGCCACCAGCGGATGGAGCTGGTGGCCGGCGGGCAGCTCGGTGAGCTTGCCGGCCAAGCGCCGCAGCGTCTCCAGCGGCGGCGGTGCATAGCCCTCACGGGCGGGCGGCGCATCCGCCACGAGGGCTTCGGGCGGCGGTGCGGCGGCTGCACCGGCCGCACCGGCCGCACCGGCCGCGAGCGCGGCTTCAGCGTCCAGGTGCTCGCGATGGGCCTGCACCAGTTTCTCCACGCCGCTGTCGGTCATCAGCCAGTCCTTGACGAGCGTGCGCGCATACAGCGTGCGCACGCCCGGGTGCGCGGCGACGGCCCGGTACATCAGCGGCTGCGTCATCGTGGGTGTGTCCTGCTCCTGATGGCCATGGCGGCGGAAGCACACCAGCTCGATCATCACGCTGCGCCCGAAGCGGCCGCGGAACTCCATGGCCAGGCGCGCGGCCCGCTGCACCGCCTCGGGATCATCGGCATTCACGTGCAGGACCGGAGCGTCGATCATCTTGGCGATATCGGTGCAGTAGAAACTCGAGCGCGCGTCGAAGGGGTCGGACGTCGTGAAGCCGACCTGGTTGTTGACCACGATGTGGATCGTGCCGCCGGTGCCGTGGCCGCGCACCTGGCTCAGGTTCATCGTCTCCATGACCACGCCCTGTCCCGAGATCGCGGCGTCGCCGTGGATCTCGATGGGCAGCACGCGCTGCGGCCCTTCGTCCAACCCCTGCACCTCCTCTGACTTCGCACGGGCCATCCCCTGCACGACCGGGTTCACGATCTCCAGGTGCGAGGCATTGAAGGCCAACTGCACCTCGACCGGGCCCGCCGCCGTCTCGACGAAGCCCGTCTGCCCCTTGTGGTATTTGACGTCGCCGGCGATCAGTTGCCGGTCGGCCCGGCCTTCGAACTCGTCGAACAGCTCGCGCGCCGGCTTGCCCACCACGTTGACCAGCACATTGAGCCGGCCGCGATGCGCCATGCCCATCACCACGTGTCGGACGCCGTGCTCACCGCTCGCCTGCACCAGTTCGTCGAGCAGCACGATCAGCGACTCGCCGCCTTCCAGCGAGAAACGCGTCTGCCCGACGTAGCGGGTATGCAGGTATTTCTCCAGCCCCTCGGCGGCGGTCAGCCGGCCCAGGATGCGCAGCCTCTGCTCGACGGACGGCGCGGCCAAGCCCCCGCCAGCCTCCAGGCGCTCCTGCCACCAGCGCCGCTGGGCGGCGTCGGCCAGGTGCAGGGTCTCGCTGCCCAGAGTGCCGCAGTAGGACTGGCGCAGCGCGGCGATCAGGTCCCTGAGTTTCATGGCTTCACGCATCAGCGGCGAGTCCGACACGAGGACGGGTGCGTCCAGGTCGGCATCGGCGAGGCCGTGGAAGGCCGGCTCAAGTTCCGGGACATGGCTCACGGAGAACCATTGCAGGGGTCAAGCCTTGCGGCGCGAGTACCGACGCTGCGGTATGCATTGACCAGCGACTGAATGCCCAGCTGACGGCGCGCCTCATCCTGCAGGTCCTGCAGCCGCGGGGTTCGGGCGGCCGCCTGCGGCCTGCGGGCCAGCGCAACGAAGTGCTCCACCACTGGGGCCTGGGCCACGTCCGCGCTAGCGGAGCCATCCACAGCCGGTGCGGCGGCCAGCGCCGCGAAGTACTGCTCCCATTCCGGCGCTACCGAGGACGGGTCCAGCAGGTACTGCTCGTACTGCTCCTCGACATAGGGTGCGTTCCCTCCGAACAGGAAGGACGACTTTCGGCTTTGCGTCATCGTCATGATCGAATCTCCATCGTGTCTGCGATGAACTCTAGGCAGCGGCCCGGCTCCTCTCGTCCCGACTTGGGCGCGCTGTCGGCCATTCAAGGCCGGTTTTCGGCCACTCGGCGGCGAACCCGCAGCAAGGCGCATTCCTGGCAGGCTTCAAGGGCGAACTCGCATCGCTGGACCAGGCCCTGCGCAAGCTCGTCAGCCGCGGCCAGTCCCTGCACACCGTCTACGAGGCCGGCCGGTGCGTCTTCATCATTCAACGCCACCTTCACGCTCGGGGCCTGCGCTGCGACGTGGCGGCGCCCTCCAGCCCCGACCTCCCTGCGAGCGCGTCAAGAGCGACCAGCGTGACGCCATGCTGCTGGCCCGGCTCGCGCGCTCGGGCGACCTCTCGGTGGTGCGCGTGCCCGACGCGGCCGACGAGTCCATGCGCGACCTGGTGAGTGCCCGCGAGGACGCCGTGCGCGAGCAGTGCAACGGTCGCCACTGCCTGAAGGCGCTGCTGTTGCGCAATGGCGTGCCTTATGCCGGCAAGTCCGCGCTGAATATCACTTCTGACCACACCGCATTTCGAACTTGGGAGGGGCCATCTTCCACAGTAAGCATACGACGGTGTGGGCGCGACACCTGGAGGGCAACGGGCGACGGCCGGACGTTAAGGTTTGGGGCGCCGTGGCCACTCAATCACGGGTGTTCGACCGGCGCTGCGAGCACTGCGCTCGATCGCGAACGACCGATAACGGTGGCGGAGTTGCCTCCGACGACCCGAAAGGGGAGCGGGCACGTTGGACTTGTCGTGGAACAATTCTCAGCAATTTCTCCGGGACCAGCCGCTACGACAATTTTCTCAGTGGCAGCAAGACCACGAACTCAGAACCGACGCCCAGCTCTGACGTGACAGAGACCTGCCCGTGGTGCAATTCAACAACCATTTTGACCAAGTAGAGGCCGATACCGGTTCCCGTGATGCCGCTCACATTGTTGCCCCGGTAATAGCGTTCGAACAGCCGCGGCAAATCTTCTGGCGGAATGCCGACTCCCTTGTCTTTGACTGATACACACAGCATCTCTCCCCGCTTCTCAGCGTGGACCAAGACTTCGCTACCGGATGGGGAGTACTTCAAGGCGTTCGACAGCAGGTTGCCGAAGGCCTGGAACAACAAGTGCAAGTCCCCGTCGATCTGAGCTGGAAGCTTACGGAGGCTCTCAAAGATGAAGGCACCCGGCGCGATCTCTCGGTATAGATGGCATACGTCGTGCAACAGCTTGGCGGGATCGATGGCCTTGGTGTGAACGTACAGGTTGGGTTGCCCCTCAAACAACTGCGCCGAGAGCAGTAAGCTCTCCATGACGCGTGTCATGCGCAGCACCGCACCTCGCATCTTTCGGGCACGCTCCTCGATGTCCCCGGCCTGGACGGATTCTTTGAGCTTGATCAGGCGCTGCGCGTGGCCATCAATGATGGTGAGCGGCGTGCGAAATTCATGCGACACCATGGACACGAAATTGCGCTGCAGAGTCGTCAGCCGTTTTTCCTGCTCAAGCTTTTCCTCGAGCATCGCAGCCTGCTGCGTCAAGTACTGTTGGCTTTGGGCCAGTTCGATGGCATTGCGCTGGAACACCGCCACGGCACGCGCCATGGCGCCGATTTCGTCCTTGCGGTGTTGGCCCTGGATGACGATGTCCGTCCGATGATTGGCCAGGTCGCGCATGCGTTGCGCCAGTTCGCTTAGTGGGCGGCTGACCGAACGGCTGATGTACATCAGCAGCCCGCTGATGGCCACCAATGACAGGGCGAGAGTTCCCAGCATCACCTGCTTGGCCCGCAGGTAGGTTTGCGCCGCATGATCGGTGGCCGCCGCCGCGGCCGCCACCGTCAACGCCGTCAGTTCACCGAGCGTATCGCTGGACGCCATATAGCTGGCGCGCGATTGGGTCAGGAACAACTGGCGCGCCTGGTCCATCTGACCTGAGTGAATCAGCCGGATTACGGCCTTGGCATGGGCGAGGTAGGCCGTCCATTGCGTCTTGTAGCGATCAAAGAAGATCGACTCGAACCCCATGTGTTGCAGCTTTTCGAAGCTGCGCATTGATTCTTGGACCGCGTCTTCGAGGGCGGCAAGCTCGGAAGCACTGCCGTTTTGCGACGAGGCTTCCGCAGCGACCAAATGACTTGCTTCGGCGGCCCGAAAATCCGATGTGTAGTTGTTGATATCGCCCAGGAGGCGCGTGCTCTGAAGCCAATGGTCGCGAATCGATTCGGACTCACGGTTCACTTCATTGAGCAATACCATGCTGAAGATGCCCACCGCACCGAGCAGTGCCAGGCTGCACATGAACACAACGGACAGCTGAGAACGCAGCGACTTCAACGGGGTCATGGTCCATTCCTCTTCGAGGGACCAGCACGTACGCGACGCACTTTTAGCTCACCCTCAACAGTCGGTGGCACCAGCGATTCCTGCGTGGGAGATGGCATCCCGCTCAAGGCTTGATGATGCGCCCAGACGCTGCCTTGACGGCGGCCTGGATGCGCGTGGAGACGCCCAGCTTGTCCCTTGCGTTGTCCAGATGAAAGTCAACCGTGCGCTTGGACATGCTCAGCAGGCTGGCGATCTCGGCTGAGGTCTTACCCCGGGCCGCCCAGGTCAAAGTTTCAATTTCGCGGGCGCTGAGGACCACCTCTTTAGGCCATACCTGATCACGCGCCACATGGGCAAGCCGGGCGGTGATGATCTCGTTCAGGATTTCAAAATCGATTGGCTTGGTGACGTAGTCGTCTGCACCCAGCTTGCGGCCTTTCAATTCGTCGTCACGGTCGGCGAGCGCCGTCAGGAAGATGAAGGGCATGTGGCTGAAGCGCGGCGCCATGCCGACGAGGCAGTCCAGCAATTCAAAGCCGGACATGACCGGCATGTTCACGTCACACAGGATCAGATCCGGTGTTTCACGCAAGATGCTTACCAGGCCCTGCCGGCCGTCGAACGCCGTGCTGACGACATAGCCGCGGCCCGAGAATTCTTCTCGGATCAATTCCGCCGTGTCGCGTTCGTCTTCGATGCAAAGAATCTTCTTCATGGCCTAAGCCGCGGTGGCTCATCGCGGACGAGTGCGCTCCTCGCCGCTCAAGTGTGGGGGTATGCGGTCCCAGGCGATGCCATGGCGCCCGGTTCGTCGCAGCCAGTCTACCGGGCGCTGCGACGGCGAGTCAGGCCAGGCGGCAGCCTTGACCATTTGCCGTCAGTTGTTGCTGCCCTGACCCGGCACCGCGGTCACGGGATTGAACGGTGCATTGCCGGCCGCACTGTAGGCATTGCCTGGTCCTGGTGCAGGCGGACCTGCTGGCGCGGTGGCCGCGCGCGAGGTGCGCCCCTGCGAGCTGGTTACGCGATCACCGCCAGAATCGCCGCTCGCCCCTTGGGGCCGCGTGCTGCCGCCGGCGGGGCCGGCCCTTGCCGCAGCGGCTGCCTTGGCGCCCATGACCACGGTTCCGATGGCAGAGGCGGGCATTGCGGTCGACCTTGCGGGCAGCAGCGGCACCAGCGCGTTTCCCCGCGCAGGCTGCTTGACTGACTGCCCGTCAATGGCTGCGGTATTGCCCATTTTGCGTGGCGCCACCGGCAATGCCGACGGTGTCAGCGCGCTGACCGCACTCGGCGCGGCGACCATGAGCCATAAACCTGTGGCCATCAGGGCCAGCAGCGGCGATCCAAAGATCCTCATTGAGCGATGTCCAGGGCACGGGGGCGGAGATGTAGTCCTGCGCACTTTGGCGCAGGAAGTGCGCCAAGGCTACTGTGACAAATCGCATCGAAGTGCTCCGATTGCTCACAGTGTTGCTGCGCGCGTTGGAGGCCTATTCTGCAAGCCGTCGTTGCCACCCCCTTCTTGCCCGCATGTCACAGTCATCCGCGCCATTCATTCCCGCCGCCGCCGCCAGCAGGCGCAGGGCGCTCGCGAGCGGCTTGCTGGCCGCCTCGCTGGTCTCGGCCTGCGCTGTAGGGCCCGACTTCCATCGGCCGGCCGCGCCAACCACCACCGGCTATGGCATCAGCGGGGCCGACGGAGGTGACGGTGCTGCGGCCCTGGCCGAAGGTTCACTCGAACCGCAGCACTTCAAGGCTGTCGAGGACCTGCCCTTCGACTGGTGGAAGCGCTTTGAATCGCCAGAGCTCAACGCCCTGGTCGAACGGGCCCTGCGCGCGAACCCGACCGTGACGGCCGCCCAGGCCAACCTGGGCCAGGCGCAGGAACTGGTGTATGCCCAGCAAGGTTACTTCTTCCCAACCGTCGGCCTCAACTACAACGCCGAACGGCAAAAGCTCGCCGGCAACCAGGGCGGGAACTCGCCGGGAATCCAGGGTAATGGCGGCACCATCCAGACCTACCAGAACCCGAACGGCCCTGCGCCATTTAATGGTCCGGTGGTCTACAACTTCCATACCGCCCAGTTGACGGTCGGCTATACGCCGGACGTATTCGGCGCCAATCGGCGCCAGGTGGAATCGCTGGATGCCCAGGCGAAGCTGGCACAGTTTCAGCTCGAGGCAACTTACATCACCCTGGTGTCCAACGTAGTGGCGGCCTGTATTCAGGAAGCTTCGGTGCGCACGCAGCTAGACGCGGTCCGCCATCTGATCGACGACAATCAGAAGGCCTTGGACATCCTGCGGATGCAGCTCCGCAACGGCTTCGTAATGCGCATGGACGTGGCGGCCCAGGAGTCGCTGCTGGCACAGGCCAAGGCGCTGCTGCCGCCGCTGCAGAAGCAACTGGAACAGACTCGGGATTTACTCCGGGCCCTTGTCGGCAACCTGCCTGGCGAGGACGTGCCCGAGGTCTTCGACCTGTCCAGCCTGCACTTGCCCGCCGAGCTGCCGGTCAGCCTGCCGTCCAGACTCATCGATCAGCGCCCCGATGTGCGGGCTGCTGAAGAGCAGTGGCGAGCCGCCAGCGCGCAAGTTGGCGTGGCCGTGGCGGCGCGCCTGCCCCAGTTCAACATCACCGGAGCGGTCGGCGGCACGGCCTCGCAGTTCAACGAGATGTTCAGGACCGGTGGACCATTCTGGAACCTGATCGCCGGCGTAACGCAGCCCGTCTTTGATGGCAACACCTTGAAGCACCGGCAGCGTGCTGCCGAGGAAGGGCTGCGCCAGGCGACCGAGCAGTACCGCAGCACGGTCATTACCGCCTTTCAAAACGTCGCCGACACGCTCCACGCTCTTCAGGCGGACGCGGACGCGTTCACTGCCGCCACAGATGCCGAGCTTGCCGCCCGGGTGACCTTGGATTTGACGCGGCTGCAGGAGCGGGTCGGATTCGTCAACTACCAGGCCTTGTTGAGTGCTGAGATTGCCTATCAGCAAGCGGTGCTGTCTCTGGTCCAGGCGCGCGCGCAGCGCTTTGGAGACACGGCCGCGCTATTCCAGGCGCTCGGCGGCGGCTGGTGGAACCGCGACGGCGCGGGTTCAGCCGTCGTGGCTGTGCGCCGCGAATAGCGCGTGGCCAGGTCCATCCGTAGCCGCCGACGTGCCGAAGCTACGTGACCGCTGCACTGCATTGAACCCATGCCCGATCACTGCCGTCGATCGGGTCATTGAAATCTTGAATGAGTACCACCATGCCGACTCCATCCAACGTCGCCCGTCAACCCTTTGACGCGGTGCTCACCTTGCGGGCCGCAGCCTGCGCCGTATGCCTGCTCGTGACGGCATGCAGCGGCCACGATCCGTCAAGCGAGGCGGGCGCTGCCGCACAGAGCCCAAAGCCGAAACCCGAGGCGTCGGTCAGCCTGAGCGAGAGTCAGGTCCGCGCCATCAAGATCGCGTCGGCAGGCGTGCGGGAGTTTGCCGACGAAGAAGAAACGGTGGGCAGCATCGACTTCAATCAAAACACCAATGTGCAGGTCTTCACCAGCTATGCCGGCAAGATTACGCGCACCTACGCCGATGTCGGTGACTATGTGCGCGCGGGCAAGCCCCTGTTCACGATCGAAAGCCCGGATCTGATGAATGCGGAGCAGGCCCTGGTCGGGGCTGCCGCGGCGTTCGACGCGGCCGATGCCGCCTTGAAGCGCGCCAAGGTGCTGCTCGATAACCAGGGCATGGCCCAGAAGGACTTCGAAGCCGCGGAAGCCGCGCTGCGTGCCGCCGACGCGGCTTACAGGGCGAGCCGCAACGAGGTGCGCGTCTTCGGCAAGACGGATGCTGAGATCGACCGCGTGGTGCAAAGCCGCAAGATCGACACTGACCTGGTCGTGGTGTCGCCGCTCAACGGCCGAGTGACGGCGCGCAACGCCCAGCAGGGCCTGCTGGTGCAGCCCGGCAACGCGCCCGCGCCGTTTACTGTGGCCGACGTTTCGACGAAGTGGATGCTGGCCTATGTGCCCGAGTCGGACGCTCACAAGTTCAGGGTCGGCCAGCTCGTCAGAGTCCGGTTGCCCGCGCTGGCGGGCCGCGTCTTCGAGGGTGCGATCAAGGTCGCCGGTGAAAGCGTCGACCCCACCACGCATCGCAAGATGCTGCGGGCTGAGGTCCAGGACCCCAAGGACGAACTGCTACCAGGCATGCTGACCTCGCTTCGGGCCCGGCTGGGCGACCCCATGGCGTCGATCGGGATTCCGATGAACGGCGTCGTGCGCGAGGGAGACGGCACCATGGTTGTCTGGGTGACGACCGACCGGCATACGTTCGTGCAACGCAGCGTCAGCCTGGGTGTCGACCAGGACGGCTTCCGTCAGGTCTTGCGCGGCCTGCAGCCCGGTGAGCAGGTGGTCGTGGACGGCGCGGTACTGCTGAGCAACCTGCTCAAGACCGGCAACGCCAGCTGACGCGCGCCCCCGCCGCGCCACCATCTTGATGCGACTCTCGGAAAGCGTCCCCCATCGTGTTTAAAGCCATTCTTTCGTTCTGCCTGACCCGGCGGACCATCGTCGTCATGGCGCTCCTGGTGTTCTGCGGAGCGGGCTTCATTGCCTTCAAGAGGCTCAACGTCGAGGCCTACCCCAACCCGGCGCCGGTGATCCTGGAGATCACCGCGCAGGCCGCCGGCCTGTCGGCCGAGGAGATGGAGAAGTACTACACGACGCCGATGGAGATCGGTCTGTATGCCACGCCGGGGATCGCCAATATCCGCTCGACCTCGTTCTACGGTCTGTCCTTCGTACGGGTGACCTTCCAGTACGGCGTCGACTACCACTTCGCATATACGCAGGCGGCGCTGGCGCTGCAGCAAAACGTGCAGCTGCCGGCCAATCAGGTCCCGCAGATCCAGGGTTCGAGCCTGGTCGGCGAGATCTACCGCTACCAGGTCGTCGGCCCCAAGAATTTTGGACTTACCAACCTGCGCACCGTGCAGGACTGGGTGGTGCAGCGGCGTCTCGCGACGATCCCAGGCGTGATCCAGACCAACAGCTGGGGAGGCACGACCAAGGAATTCCAGATCCAGGTCGATCCGCACAAGCTGGAGGCCTACAACATCACATTGCCACAGCTCCTCACCACGCTGGCCAACGCGAACATCAATGTCGGCGGCCGCGAGATCGACATCGGGCAGCAGTCAGTCAACATCCGAGGGCTCGGTCTGATCGACAGCGGCGGCAACGACGATCTGACGCAGGGCCACCACGTCGAGGACATCCAGCGCATCGTGCTCACCCAGTCCAACGGCTTGCCGGTGCAGGTCAAAGACGTGGCTCGGGTCCAGGTCGCCTACGCGCCGCGCCTGGGCATCGCCGGCAAGGACCATGATGACGACATCGCCGCCGCCGTCGTCGTGATGGCACGCTACAAGCACACGAACGATGTGCTGCCCTTGATCAAGGCCGAGGTTGAGAAGATGAATTCGGACGGTACGCTGCCGCCCGGGGTGAAAGTCGTGCCTTACTACGACCGCGGTACGCTGGTCGATGTCACCACCCACACCGTCCTGCACAACCTCGTGTTCGGCTGCCTGCTGGTGTTCTTGATTCAGTGGATCTTTCTGGGTGACCTGCGCAGCGCGATCATCGTCGGCGCCAACATCCCGTTTGCACTCTTCTTCGCGATCATCCTGCTGGTGCTGCAGGGGGAGGACGCCAACCTGCTCTCGCTCGGTGCAGTGGACTTCGGCATCATCGTCGACTCGGCGGTCATCCTGGTGGAGAACGTTTTCCGCAACTTCCAGGCCAAGCGCGAACAGCGCGAGGCGCTGATCGAGGATCTGGCGGAAGGCGGGCTGGGGGTGGATCCGACCAACATGCAGAACATCCAGGTGGCGCGCACCTGGACCGACCGACTGCGCCTGATCCTGATCAGCGCGCTGCAGGTCGACAAGGCCATTCTGTTCTCGACGGCGATCACGGTGGCGGCCTTCGTGCCGCTGTTCACCATGCAGGGTGTCGAAGGGCAGATCTTCGGACCCATGGCCCGGACCTATGCCTACGCGTTGGCGGGCGCCCTGATCGCGACCTTCACCGTGACCCCGGTGCTGAGCTCCTTCTTGCTGCCGGCCAAGGTCGAGGAAACCGAGACTCTGCTGGTTCGCCTCCTGCATAAGCTGTACGTGCCTGCGCTGCGCTTCTCGCTGGCCAATCGCGGTGTGATGGTCGCCGTGGCCGCGGTCTTCCTGGCCATTGGTGCAGTGCTGATTCCGCGCCTGGGCTCGGAGTTCCTGCCCGCGCTCGAGGAAGGCAACTTCTGGATTCGCGCGTCCATGCCGCCCACGATGGGCTTGGCCGCCGGGACCGAGGCCACCCGCACGATGCGCGAGATCCTGCTCAAGCATCCGGAAGTGATCACGGTCGTATCCCAGCACGGCCGGCCGGACAACGGCAGCGACGCCTCACCGTTCTCCAACGTCGAGCTCTTCGTTCCGCTCAAACCCTATGACAGCTGGCCCGCGGGTCTGACCAAGGAAAGGCTCACCGCGCAAGTGCAGAAGGAATTCAATGACGCGCTGCCTGGCGTGACCTTCAACTTCTCGCAGTACATCCAGGACAACGTTGAGGAAGCCATTTCAGGCGTCAAGGGCGCCAACTCGGTCAAGATCATCGGCCCCAACCTGGAGGTTCTGGAAAAACTGGCCGACCAGGTGTATGACGAAATGGCCCAGGTGCGCGGCGTCGCTGACCTGGGCGTGTTCCGGGTGCTTGGACAACCCAATCTGAACATCAAGGTAGACCGCGAGAAGGCGGCGCGCTACGGACTCAATACCGGTGACGTCAACACCGTGATCCAGACTGCGCTGGGGGGGAGCGTCGCCACGACGGTGCTCGAAAGCGACCGGCAGTTCAACCTCACAGTGCGCTTCGACAAGGACTACCGCGGAAGCATCGATGACGTCCGCAAGCTGCGGGTGGGATACGCCACCGCGTCGGGCGCAAACGCCTATGTGCCGTTGAGCGAGCTGGCAAAGATCTCGCTGGATACGGGTGCTTCCTACATCTACCACGAGGGCACCAAGCGCTTCATACCGATCAAATTCAGCGTTCGTGGGCGCGACCTGGGCGGCACGGTCGCCGAGGCACAGGAGCGCATCAAGAAGAATGTGGTCCTGCCGACCGGCTATCGCATCATCTGGGCCGGCGAATTCGAGGACCTGGAGTTGGCCAAGGAGAGGCTCAGCGTCATTGTGCCGCTCAGCTTGGTGCTCGTCCTAGTGCTGCTGTACAGCCTCTTCAATTCGTTGCGCGACAGCCTGATGGCTTTGGCCGGCATCCCGTTCGCCATCGCCGGCGGTGTGTTCGCCCTGCTCCTGACCGGTCAGGTGTTCAGCATCTCAGCAGCGATCGGCTTTATCTCGCTCTTTGGCGTTTCGGTCATGGACGGCATCCTGATGATCACCTACTTCAACCAGATGCGCATGGAGGGGCTGGGCAATCGCGACGCGATGTTTGAGGCTGCCTCCAAGCGGATGCGCCCGATGCTGATGACCGCGCTCTCGGCCTGCATCGGCCTGTTCCCCTCAGCCGTCTCGGTCGCAATCGGCAGCCAGGTCCAGCGCCCGCTGGCCACAGTGGTTGTGGGCGGCATGCTGATCGGTCCCGTCATGCTACTCATCGTGGTACCCGCACTGCGGATGGTCTTCATGGGCAAGGATCAGCCGCGCAGACCTTTGCCTCACACTGCCTCCAGCTGACGCCGCAACACCGATGTACCGTGCTGAGCAAAAGCGAAGGCTTGTATATTGATTCCCGGGACCCCCGCACGCAGTCCGCCGTGCGTCGGCGCTCCTCCAGCCAATGAAGGTCTCACCATGAAGTTGATCACCGCCATCATCAAGCCCTTCAAATTGGAGGCCGTCAAGAACGCGCTGATGGACGCGGGTACCAGCGGCTTGAGCGTGACCGAGATCAAGGGCTTCGGACGACAGCGCGGCCATTCGGAGCTGTACCGTGGCTCTGAATACGCCGTGGACTTCATGCCAAAGATCAAGGTCGAGGTCATCGTCCGCGAGGCGGACGTGGATCGCATCGTGGACCTGATCGTCCAGGAGGCGCGCACCGGCAAGGTGGGAGACGGCAAGGTCTACGTCACCGGGGTCGACCGCATCGTCCGCATCCGCACGGGAGAAACCGATGCGGCTGCCGTCTGAGGCGGCTTCGCGCCTTGATGGTTTCTTGAGATGTGGGTGGCGCAAATTGACGCGGTTATGGCAGGCACGAGCCTAGGATGGGTTGTGCAGCCCCGCATGGCGCTTGACCAGCTCGTTTGAGGCTACCCCCCGAAGGCTCCCATGGACACCGTTGAGATGGCTCGCAACTCGCCAACGACCGTGGCGCCGCGGGCGCCCGCGGGCCGCTTTGATGCCGCACAGGCGCTGCGGCCGGGGCAGTACGTCTGGGAGCATTCCGGCACTCCGCCAATTCGCATCCACCTGCTTTTCGTGCCGTGCCAGGTTGTGGAGGTCAGGATCGCGGTCCATCGGGCGCAGGGTCATGACATCCGGCTGTCGTTCGGCCTGTGCCACGACACCGTGGAATTCGGCGAACTGGTGGGCAATGGTTTCGATCGGCCCGCCTTGCATCGCAAGGGATATGGCACCCTGGCTGTCAATGTTGCGCTGCAAGCCATTCAATCGATCTGCCCACCGTGCACGCGCATCAAGGGCGTGCTGTCCAATGTCGATGAAGCCCACTTGCCCTTGGACCAGCGTCACACTCTAGCTGAGAACCGCCGCGCTTTTTGGCGGCGCTTCGGCGTGTCCGTGATCACGAACTGGGAAGGCGCGGACCATCTGGACGGCGCGGTGGGAGACCTACGAATAGTGCCCGGCGGTACGGTGGGCAGCCTAGATGGACGGGTTGTGCCCTTGTCGGAGTTCCGATTTTCAAAGCCTGACAGTCCGCCTCGGAAGAATCGGGCCTACCTGTCGGACTCGAGCACACGCCATTGGTAATCGACGCTCACTCAAGCGCGCCGGTGGTACGTATTCGTTCAGCCCGTCGGGCCCGGTTCGTGCACACGATAAAGTTGAACACCGCGGTTTGGCCGCCGACAATCAACGCGAACGGATCACGTTCGTTCCCTCTGGTTCGTTCCCTCTGTCCAGGCACTCTCAAGGAGGTTGTATGAAGCAGATCCTTGCCTCGGTTGCGTTGATGGCCGCTGTCAGCTTAGTGGCCTTGCATCAACCAGCGCCGGCCGACGAGTCGGCCAAAGCCGCTAATCCCCGGGTGGACGCGGCCACTATCGCGTTATTGCGATTGATGGACACGGACAAAAACGGAAAGGTGTCCAAGAAGGAGTTCATGGACTTTATGGAAGCGGAGTTTGACCGGCTGGACAAGGACAAGAACGGCGAGTTGGACCCGTCTGAGTTGGCCGGTCTGCGGATTGCGCCGCGACATCCAGGCGGCTTAGGGAGCAAATAGACGGCTTCTGTGGTCTGGTCGAGACTGCGGCCAGTGGTCCGGGGCAGAAGCCCCGGACCACTGCACTGCCGCGCAATGCTGTCGCTAGGGGTGTCTGGCGTGCAGCGCCCTTGTGAGCCAGAGATCGCAGCTTGAGTCCTTATGCTCTTGGCGCCCCTGGGGCCGAGGGGGCCGAGGGGGCTGAGAGGGCTGAGAGGGCTCGTGCTGGCGGGTTCTTGCCTGGTTTTTTGTCTCTAGCCAGCCTCGTTGGCGGCAGCTCTGCGATCCGGCGGGCCTGCTGCGCTCGTACCGACGGGCGCTTCCTGAACGAAGCCAGCATCTGGACTTACGGCTTCTCTGTCTTTCTTCGACGAAGAGCCAAACGGAATGTACGGCCTGAACGAGCACATCCGTGTTCGGTCTCTGGACGACTTCCAAGAGTTCTTGTATCGGTCAACCAAGAAGTTGGCCATGAGGTGCCGAGGCTGCGTCGCTCCGGAAGTGCCAAGGCTGTCAGGGGGCGTGTCCTTGCGGGTGGAGTCGCAGAGATTGCCCCCCGCGTCAGAATAGTTGTCGCCCCGATAAATCCAGAACAGGGGGCGGCGATGAAGGACGAGAGTGGCTCGATACGGACAAGCATTCAAGGACAAG